>Ga0008109_10000010_pt1 | contig 124334 bp, 112 predicted proteins | sample HigsolmetaGSP18D_FD_59306 | JGI IMG/M metagenome (GOLD analysis project Ga0008109, IMG submission 59306) | High solid enriched microbial communities from the Joint BioEnergy Institute, USA - SP1-8-D | ecosystem: Engineered > Bioreactor > SSF (Solid state fermentation) > Aerobic > Biomass ...
CCCCCCCCCCCCTTCCTGAGGGGCGATTGCGTCCGTACCGATTGAAGATGCGCATCATCGTCCATGACGATTGGAAACGCCGCGAAGGGGAGATCCAGAACTCCGGCTGCTCCCTTTGGTCAAGATGGAGTACGGACCGTGGATATGTTGTTGCTCAGACTCGTAGCCGACAGCCGGTCGAACGAAGATGATGTCACCCATCGCGCCTCTTGGCGAGGCATCGCCGGCAGCATTGTACCGAGGAGACGGATAGAAAAAAGACCGTAGAAAACTCTCGTAGTAACGTACCTGCGTTAACGTCTGATTTCCTCTTCCTCCCCCCTCACATTTACCTCCCTGCCTCACAGCTCACCGCTATTTGATGTTTCTCGTATATGCTTCGCTGGAAGCTGCCTCGCCGTCCACGAACTCTCCAAGCTCGTCTGGGCAAGATGGCCTCCCATTTCGCCAATGCAGAGGATAGTCAGGCGGCGGCGTTTTCGCTGGCGGACCTGCCAAAGTCCAGCGTCTTTACTGACAAGCTGCCTCCCGATACCTACTTTGATACGCCCCTCAAGTCTCACAACTCGCCTAGAGAAGCCCTGGGTCCGCGCATTGTGAGAGGCGCCATGTACACCTTCGTTCGCCCAGAGCCTGCTGATGAGCCAGAACTGCTAGGGGTTAGCCCCAAGGCTATGGAGGACATTGGTCTGAGAAAGGGCGAGGAGCAAACGCCGGAATTCAAGGCCATGGTCGCTGGAAATAAGATCTTTTGGGATGAGCAGAATGGTGGAGTATATCCGTGGGCTCAATGTTATGGAGGTGAGATCGGATGAGAACAGTGCATAACCAATATGTAATTTGCTGACGTATCCAAGGATGGCAATTGTATGCTACCAACTAGGTACCTGCTGGGTTATTTACCGAGTTGACAAGGCTGTAGTGGTTCATGGGCGGGACAACTTGGAGACGGGGTAATATCTGCATACATGCAAGACTTCTGTCGAATCAGCATTGACTTTTGAATAGCGTGCTATCAGCCTGTTCGAAACCGTCAATCCGAAGACGGGGATTCGCTATGAACTCCAGCTGAAAGGCGCTGGGAAAACGCCTTACTCGCGGTTCGCGGATGGAAAGGCAGTTCTTCGGTCAAGCATCCGTGAATATATCGTGTCGGAAGGTATGCTCTTTGAGTAATTACAGTTTCCAGCGCTTACAGGTTTTCAACAAGCTCTTAATGCGATTGGCGTCCCTACTGCTCGAGCTCTTTCCATCACGCTGCTTCCAAAATCTAAGGTTCTAAGGGAGCGAATTGAGCCAGGTGCAATCGTGGCTCGATTTGCACAGACCTGGCTGAGGATCGGATCCTTCGATATTCTCCATGCGCGCGGCGACCGAGACCTGATAAGGAAGCTGGCAACCTTCGTTGCTGAAGACGTCTTTCCAGGATGGGAATCTCTTCCTGCAGCCGTATCTTTGGAGAACAACGGAACTTCCACAACTGACGTGGATAACCCGCCTAGAGGCGTCCCCCGCGATGAACTTCAAGGACCCGAGGGAGCTGAAGAGAATCGTTTTGCGAGACTCTACCGAGAAATTGCCCGAAGGAACGCAAAGACTGTAGCTGCCTGGCAAGCTTATGGCTTTATGAACGGGGTGCTGAACACTGATAACACGTCAATTTACGGCTTGTCACTCGACTACGGCCCATTTGCCTTTATGGATAACTTCGATCCCAATTATACTCCAAATCACGATGATCACTTACTTAGATACTCTTACAAAAACCAGCCTAGTATCATCTGGTGGAACTTAGTGAGGCTTGGAGAATCTCTAGGTGAACTCATAGGCGCAGGAGACAAAGTTGACGATGAGACTTTTGTCACAAAAGGCGTGTCGGAAGAGTTTGCCCCTGTCCTTATTAAGCGCGCTGAGACAATCATTGAAAGGACGGGTGAAGAGTACAGGACTGTATTCCTGAACGAGTACAAGCGACTGATGAGTAACCGTTTGGGCCTAAAGACGCAGAAAGGGTCCGACTTCCAAGATTTGTTCTCGGAGCTTCTTGACACCTTGGAGGCATTGGAGCTCGATTTCAATCATTTTTTTAGGAGACTCTCTGAAGTATCTCTGGCTGACATTCAGACTGAAGAGCAAAGAAAAAATATGGGACGGATCTTTTTCCACAGGGAAGGTGTTTGTGGAATTGGAAACACCGAGGAAACTGCCAAAGAGCGCATCGCGAAATGGCTCGCCAGTTGGAAAGAACGAGTCCTTGAGGACTGGGGCCCCGATAAGGATGAGGAAAGACAAAAGAGGATGAAGTCCGTCAACCCGAAGGTAAGCCTGATCTCTTCTTGCAAAGCAGCTTATCATCCGAAAGGCACCTCATGTAGAGCTCCCCTCGTGGAACATGTATTGATGCATCATAGTTTCTTCCACGGTCATGGATCCTTGACGAAGTTATCGAGCGTGTTGAGCACCGGGGAGACAGAGATATTCTCGGGCGTGTAATGCATATGGCTCTGAATCCGTTCAACGATAGTTGGGGTCTGAATCGGGAAGAGGAGGAACGATTTTGTGGAGATGTCCCTCGTTTTAAGAGGGGGATGATGTGCAGTTGCAGCTCATGAGCAGCACCTAGAATACTAAGGCCGTCTCTCGCAAGTCTTATTTTGTATATGTCCATTCATGTGTACACTGTTATATATATATATATATCGCAATGAATTTTCCTCTGGTATAGTAAAATAATAGATTAGGACAGGAATGACGAAGTCACCTTCCAGATAACAGTGGGAGCGTAAGTTGACCGCCACAACCAGGAATATTAGGTGCTTAATATCAAGGCAGCGGATGCTCAATTGAGACCTAGGAATATCCATCCATTTATTCGTGTACTATTTCATTTTTCAGTCTTCAAAAATCGTCTCAAGATTACAGGTACAGTTTGAAAATCAAATATATTAGTGCATCACAGACTTTGGCTCTTATCCATAGCCACTGATACTTTTTTAAGCCCGATCCACACCTACTCTGCAAGTTACTTCATATGCAGAACAAAGAATTTGGGGTAACACCGAATTCAGATAATCAAAGTCAAAACTAATACAAGTTAGAAATGGCACAACCCGGAATAATGTCAGCGAGGTACGTACAATGAAGTTGCTATAATGTCAACATTCTTTATTGTTCTTCCTTCTGATCATGCATGCATGGTCTCCCAATTTTCTCCGTCTATCACCCTTGACTGTGCAAGGCATTTTGAGACTAGCTATATACTTGGAAAGATGTATGCAGGTTTAGCGGAGAGTTACATAGATCATGAGAAGAACGAGGCTAAGACTCATCCATTTCACTTGCAGATGGTATTAAAATCTCAGATGGAACAGTGTTCTCAGAATATAGAGGACTGAACCAAAAATATCACTTGAAAAAAGGTGGCAGTATGCCTCTCTGACACTCTCCATTGTCTTTTTAATTCTTCTATTTCCCGAAACCGCGAGTCTACCATTGTACATCAAGGCATAATGTAGGATGCACCATGGCAGAAAGTCAATGGCGTAAAACGAAGTCTGTCATCCTTCTTTGCCACTCGAGACTGAGTTCCTATTCCTTCTCTCCATATCCACCCAAGCAATAGACAGATCAAGCAGGGATAATAGCACAACCATGTGTCAGAAAAGCAAAAGACAGAGGCAGGATGGAGAAAGGAAAGTGATACGATTGCTATTTGTCCGTTCCTAACTCAGACCGCCTATCCCCTCGATGCGTCCTCTTCGATGTCAACTCAAGGGCTGACATGGAGTGGTAGTATAATGCACTGCGCAGGATCGAATTTAGTATCATGGAGTCGGTTCTCGCCTCGGAAAGAAGTCATTGCTTGGTAGATTTGTAAACCAAACCGTGAATTCGTTGTGAAAAGAAATGGAAGGGAAAAATTCATCTTCATGTCGTGACCGAAGTCATTGAATCGGACATTTTTCTCCTTATACGTCTTTCCACAATGGTGCAATGCGGGCTAGACTAGCGCCCAGTAGTAGTAACAATGACAATCATCCTAATTGGGGCAAGCAGCCTGCACATGGCCCGGCTGCTTGCATTTGTAGCAGACACGCTCACCGTTAGCTTCGGTAGGGCAGTCGCGCGAGACGTGACCGACTTCTCCGCCTGGCAGATGGAACGCAGTATTAGTTCTGAAAAGGGAAGCTTAGCAAAAGTGAAGTAAATTCGGCTTACAGTTGTAGCACTTCTGGCCCTGAGTGCAATCCCGAGCCATGTGACCATAGCCACCGCAGGAGTAGCAGGTCTGCTGGCGACCTCCAAGACCACCACCGTAGCTACCGCCGTATCCACTTCTAAAACCCCCACCCTGAGGGCAGTTGCGGGCAATATGGCCAACTTGACCGCACTTGTAACATTCCTGGCCACCGCTTCCACCGTAATTGTCACCAGAACCTGCTTGGGGACATTCACGCGAGATGTGACCGGAGAGGCCACACCGATAGCAAGATTTTTCTTTCGGAGCTACGGTGCATTCCCGGCCTAGAGAGGCGACTGTCAGCCTATCGAGAGGAAACGACATAGGGTAGACACAAAGAATTGACTTACTAACATGTCCCTGCCCTGAAACCATACGAAAGCAACACATTAGGATCTGTCCGCACACAGTTCAAGAATGTGGTGTGGACACATACCACCACAGTTGTAACTGACGAACCGCTATTAATGATAAAGTTCCAGGGGGAAAAAATAATCATAGCAGATATATTACACAGACGAGATGCAGAGACATACCAAGTAGGGGTACCTTTCTTAGGGCAGTCGCGGGCCTTGAATTAAAGACAAGTGAGTGCCTGGTTCCCAAGATGTGTAGTATAGCGAGAAATCACCTGGTGCGAGGCATCGCCGCCTATGGAAAAGTACGTCAGTTATGGAAACTCATGTTTCTCTAGGTCCCCAGGAAGGGTGCCGACAATTGATGACATTTCGGACATCATATTGACAGCAATAGATACTCATTCACAGTTGTCATGATAATACTTCAGCAAGTAGGGCTTTCCCATGCTATGGAAGGGCGCAATGACGTGCAAAACCTTAAGACAAAGCGGAACTGAGGCCAAATGCAGTACAAGCAGAAAACTCACAGTTGAAGCATCCCCGGCCGCCGGTTTGGTAATCCATCTTTAATCGAGTAGGTAAAGTTGAGCTTAAGGTCTCGATGTAGGTAGGTTGTGATAGGAGAATGATTCAATCGGGAGACAAGAAGATCAGAAATCGATGAGCAAAAAGAAAATTGCAGACCGGTGCGGGGGAAGCTTCTGCGGTTCCTGATTTTACGGCCTTATCACAGAGGACAGGAGATGATCCTAGGCCCGAACCAGCAATGGGGAGGGTGAGAAAGATAGGGTAAAGAGAAGAGAGTAGAAAGGTCGGGGTGGGAGTTGAGGAATCAAGCTTGAATTTCTGCGTCCGGTGGCGCGGAGAGTCAGTGTTGTGTTCTGGCGTTGTGGCCTTCACTTTTCACAGTGCTCGCTTCTGGCGTTGGCGGCCAGAGAGGGCGGTGCCGGCCTGCAGTAGAAGAGTCGAGGTGAGCTGCAGACCTCTACGGCCTGGCAGAGGCAGAAAAGTGACAGACGAGACCAAGCAGCGAGAGGGAAGGGAAGCAGGAGTGGCTAAAGAGATCTTCCCAGGCCATCAGTCTACTCTGCAGCCACAAAAAACGCTTTTGACGCCTCCTGTCGATAATCAACAGCCGCTGGATTCCATCATGGCTGCCGCCGTGATGCTCTTCTCTATCGTTGGCTTCAGGGCGTCTTCCTATTATATGTGGGTTGTCGACTTTCATCCGGGAGAACCGTAGCAGCCACTCCATCGATTCCGACATGTCTAATCATCTGCAACGTGCCCACGGGATTTCCGCTTTGGGTATATGATGTTTCCTGCGAATCGGCCAGCTACATCTCAGGCCAAACGCCTGGCAGCTCTCTGGCCGTGTTATGTTCGCAATTGGGATTCCTTCCCGTCTATCCCGAGGAAGACAGCGTGCTGGAGCCATTCCTAAAACCAAGCCCAGAATATCCAGCTATCAACAATCCAGGGACAGGGCAAGACGGGTCAAGAATATATCGTGGATTGGAAACTGCAGAGAGGGAAAGGGACAAGGAGACCAGCACAGATATCGGCCTTTCCTTTCAGCGTCCATGGCATCATTGTTCCTTAAGTATCGAGGGCTGATGTGGAGTTCTCTTCCCAAAGGTACCTCCTCCCGGCTCACAAGGTAGGAGAACCTCCGTCAAGCTCACCGTCGGGCAGAGCATTGCTATCGTGCTAGTTCGGCGGCACATGGAAAGGACGGCTATTCTAACAAGAACCAGATAGACATGCCTTGACGTTCTTCAAGGTTCTCCATGAAAGGCGCTATGTACGCGGAGAGACGGAGGTTGGATTGGTGTGATTTGCTGCACCAAAATCAATTCAGAGGCCCAGGGTTAGCCAGTGTTGCATCACAGACTTATCACATTGCATAGGCGCCAAGAGTGGCACGAAAATGATGCCCTTTATGTCCTTGGTCAGGACTCGCGCGACACCTTGGAATTTGGGAATCTTCTACCAGACCAATAACAGAGAAGAGCCGAAAAGGTCTCCTAAAGTACCTAGATATATACAAGAAGATGATGCGCGACAACTCACACCTCACTAATTCACCATTACGTGAAGTCATAACACTCGAGCAGTTGTGTGCCCATCCCTCTCTCTCGGAGTACCACCACTTGCTCTTCGTCGAAGCCGACCCAACCTCTCATCTGTGCCAGTTCGCCTGACAGGTCATCGAGCGCCCACCGGAGCCCGCCGGTCCCCCTATCCATTGCTTCAGACATAACCCCAAGCTCAAGCGATTTCCTTCGTAGGTTGTTATCAGGGCTGACCTGGACACTGTTTTCGCCTTGCAGCGCCCTTCGTGATGATGATGGAGATGATACTACCGTCTCAAGTTCCCAGATCCGGATCTCATTTCCACGAGAGCTTACAGAGACGGCCTTGCCGCGATCGCTTACCTGCACACCCGAGACTGATGATGTGTGGCCCCAGAGTCGCCGGCCTCCTTTGATGAGCAGTGTATCTGAAGTGGAGACAACGAGGTACATGGTTAAAGTATTATCCGTATGGGATGTCAAGAGGTAGGGATGAGAATAAGATAACGAGGTTGGAGGTTCACTGTGTAGTATCGATGGTTCCGAGGGTGCTGTCCGGACGCCCTGATCTGCAGAGCCGCCAATAGTGTTTCGATGACGCCTGGATTTCCTCGACTCGACGGGCAGCTGCGTTTCACTCTTGCCGTATTGACAATCAACAGTCGTAGCGAGTCGCGATCCGAGGATTTGCTCCCCATCTCTGCTGAGACGAAGCTCCTGGATTCCAAGACACCAGCCGCAGCCGATGTGGCAAAAGCTATAGGCGATCGAGGCTATTATTTCTGAAGCGGAGTTCCGAATAGACAGGGACATCGGTGCTAGGATATTGTCGGCCTTGAGAGATGCCATCAGTCGGGGTGGGTTCCGCACAGCAACTGTATCCACGTCCGCTGTTCTCGAGTGGATCTGGTACAATGATAGGACCTTATGTTGCGATATCATCAACAGGTATGGCGATGATGACGCTATTGCAGTGATGGCCCCGTTGGAAGATGCGGTATGGGAGAAGCGTAGATCAAGTCGCGATGCCATGACATCCAGATCATAGACACTAAAACATCCATCCTGGAAGCCGACAGTAATCTCAATATGCTGCTGGGAGGATCCCTGTCCTGCTGTGAGGGCCGTCGGTACAGCAGAAACCATCTTCCTTTGAGAATCATGAAATGAGGTGCTCGCCAAGCACGATTTCGGATTTTTTGTAGACCATGCCCGCAAACCGCAGTCGGCGTCCGCAGTGAACACTATGCCTGCATAGAGCTTCACCAACATTGGTGGAAGTGATGGCCGGGCAACTTCAACCTCGCTAACCCGACAGATCCCTTTGGACCAGTTGTGTCTGAGACGATACTGTTTCTTCCAGTTTGTGACCTTGCCTTCCTCTGCAAGATGGCTGTGACCCAGCCACTTCGACACTTTTGGAGAATAGCCAATAGTCTGTTGATGAAGCGAGGGCCATTTAAAATGAGCTAATCGACGTTCCCGGGGCCACACCCATCGCGAATAGTATTGCCTCTTCCATAGTTCCGAATCTCCAGCCAGAGCGTGGAATCGACGGGATAACCTAGGAATATCAGCGAAGCCCTCGGCAAAGCGAAAGTCGGAGAAAATATACCTTTGGCAGACGGCCAAAGAAGGGATAGGGAGGAATGAGAGGATGTGGAGTAGAATTTCATCGCTCAAGGATGATAGCCGATCTGTTGGATCCGTTTTGCCCACGCAGAGACGTTTGGATGGAGGCGACTCCGTAAGCTCGTCGCCCGATCGTTTCGACATGTTACAAAGTCCGCTGAGAACGGATCCAGCAGCAAATTTCGGTTTTCAGAAATGCAACTAAGAGGCCTGGCCTCGGGCGAACCTCTGGCTGGTGAGTGTGGATGGTGACGTGCTGGTGCATGTAATCTACGTACATGGATACCTGATACATGCGGGTACGTCAGGAACGGCAAGCAGATCGCTTATCTAAGGGCCGGTGTGCGATAAGATCTCGTGCGCCCGCCGACTAAGGTTAAGCTAAGGCGGCTTCCCAGCGGCGCGCGTCGAGGCGCGTCGCGGGTCCGTCCTCCAAGGGTCCTGCAACGATTTGTCTGTCCATTTATTTTGCTCTCCACCTTCCCTTTTCTCCCTGGGAGCTCGTATTATTATAAATGGACGTCTTAACGCAGCTCAAAACGTCTCTCGCTGAAAATCTCGACCGGTCTTTCAGTCGCGCCTACAGGGGTTTGAGTGCCGAACTTGCTGTCCGAGACACAAGAATCGAAGAAACTGAGCGGAAGGCGAAGCTCGCGAATCAGGCACAGGAAACTGCTTTTTCTCGCATCAAGGATCTTGAGCAGCAACTTTCATTTCTTAGAGGGGAACTGAGCCGCCAGGAATCTGAATGGGACGACCATGATGCCTACCTGAATAAGTCCCGGGAATTGCGAGAGGCGTATGATCCGGAACGAGTATTTCACGCTGTAGACATTGACGGCTTAGATACCCCTCACAATCTCTTGCTTCAAGCGTACAAAGACGTTGAGAGCAAGTACAGGTCTCTGTACGAGGAATGTCAAACACTGGTTAAGGTCTTTGGGACACTCAGAACACAAGTTAAAAGAGCCAGAGAAAAGGTGGCCCTGTGGCAAGAATATTTTACCCGCGATCAATTCACCGTTCCTGTCGATGGAGGGGCTACAGTTACATTCAAGCGAGTTGACGGAGCTGCAGAACGAAACCAGAGAAACCAGACGTCTTCCAGGCGCTTGGAGCCGGCAGGATCCCCCATCAAGACGTCGTTATCAGACATCAATCAACCGGGTAGCGAATCTCCCATCCAAAGACCAGGATCACCTTCTCTGCTTCCACAAAATGCGGTTCGTTCTTCACCTCGGCCAAAGTTTGAGGCTAGCGATACGGATCGAGTGAATCTGTCGGCCATACCACTTGCGGACCCAGCGTCGACGCAATCTGAAGGCTCCGATGGAGCTGCTCACGCTCTTTCATCCCATGATGAATCATTTTGTCATCCAACCATGGTAGCCGCTAAATCGTTAAAGAGAAGACGACAACCAGCCCGAGAATACTCTTTGCCAGCCTCATCCTGCCATAGATTAGAAGACGAGAGCTCTCCTAGACCTGCTAGCATAAAAAGCGAGCACACATCTCCCAGCCCGTTACAAAATCGTGATTTAAACCCTCCTGGAACACAAGATTTAGATGACGTCGGCAACACTGTTAAAACCCCGAGAAAACAGGCGCGTCGGAATGTCAAAACCCCAGTATTCGAGGATTCAGACTTGGCTCCTGATCTCGATAACTGCTGTCCGCAGGCGCAGGCTGAGCAAGAGAAATCAACCCCCCCCACAGCGCTGAAACCAGTGGACAGTAACAGAAAAACCAATCCTCGATCTGATGGAGACTATGATGCAAAGAGGAGAAAAATCTCTGGAAGGGGCGAACAGTCGATACCAGCCGTGGCAGAAGATGGCGATGAAAGTTACCTTGATCCCCAAACAGGTAGACACTTAAACAAGCCCAGGCGTACATTTGAACCCGAGAGGAGTTCCTCAATTGGGACTGTTTTATCAACTCATCGACGACTGAAAAACCTTCTGGAGGTTCCATCCCCTTCTAAATCGGCGTTGACTCCTCGGAAGACGCCGAAAACTTGCGGTGTTTCTCTCCAAGAATGGCTCGGAAGCTGCGACAGTTTACGATACACAGGTCCTTCATTAAGGCGCAATCCAGAGTCTCCCAACGGCATTAGGAAACAGGTTACTTCTACGCGCTGGGATCGAGAGTCCCGAATCCCCGAGAATCCGAGCACTCTTAACGAGCCCCAGCCGGATGGTTTCAATGGCGGCTGTCCAGAAATACGACTTGAAGATGGACCTTATCGGAGTTGGCCAGTTCATCGGCTTGATCTTAGCTGTTTCAAGATCAATCCGGAAAGAAATCAGGGAATGGATTTTGCCTTCGATGAAGTGGTCCGCAAGAAAGACCAGCGGAAATTCCTGTCAGGGTGTACGCGTCCGGACTGTTGCGGGGATCGGTTCCGTGCCATGGTGCGAGCTGGAGATCTTATAGCTTCTTCATCTGGTTCTGAAGACGGGGATCTTCAGATACTTGAAGAGTTCTTGGGTGATCAGAAGGATAGGCTGAACACGATGAGTGACAAGGAGCGGCAGGAGCTTCTGATTGATGCGAAGGCAAGGTTGCTTGCCAATCAGTACGGAAAACACAGATACACGCACGAGCGTGCGCGCTCGCCTCCTGGCTTCTGGCGCGCAGACATGCCTGACACACAGGAATTGGAACAAGACCGAGAGGCAGCCAGGCAGCTAGAGAGGGAGAAGGTGATGGAGCGATACCGAGAGGCCATGCGTCCCGGGGGTCTTTGGAAATTTGCCGACGAGTGATGGAGATTGTTGAAAATGTATGTATGGACTGTACATTGTTTGATTTTGTCGGTATTATGTAGGTACGGTTTAAGAAGAGGAGCTCTACGTATGTAACTCGGTCGACGCAAGGATCTGCAGGACCCACCCGCGTGTCGGCGGGCCGTGCTGATAGTCCGGGGGTGCGTGGGCAGAAGCCGCCGACCGACCTCGGCATCCCCAGGCCTTGGGCGCCCCTGGTTGATGAAGAGCCCGACGTCTATCATCAAGTCTCACGACCCTGTTCGTTTGTTCAGGGACTCGAGCCGCACGATCAGCGCCGCTTCTTGATCTCCTCTCCATGTCTGTTATAGAGGGCTAGTTGAAATGGAGTCCCTTCGGCCTTCCCAGAGCCAGATCCCACCCGTGCTGTCGCACCCTTCGAAGTGGCTGCCGCTTTATGAAAATTTTGTCGCAAGAAACGCCAGTTCAGTCGGCCAGATAGAGTCCGCCCTTAGGTCGTTGACATATATTATCCCTGGTTAGTGTGTTCCTATCCATCACCCTGCGCGGGACCGGAAGCTGACAGGCGTGATTCTTTAAGGCCGGTATCGAGAATCCGAGATAGCTTCAGAATGCGGTATGTGTTTCCCCTTCTCCAGTTCAATGCCACTGCTCTGCTGATGCTCTATGAAGTGCATTCTGGAGTGCAACTTCTCTCCCTGTATCATGACTCCCTCGTTTCCCGGGTTATATCACGACTTCCACCAACTATTCCTCGTCTCCCCCCGACTCCACATGCTCGGTATACGAAGTATTGGACATCAAAGTCACCTCTATATCGCAAAGTGGCGCTCACTCTTCAGATGATTCAGTATACGGAACTGCTCTGGGAGATGATTGCGCGCCGTCGTGGGGAGAAGATCCGCTGGCGAGTCGTCGTTTTCATCGAAGCCGTCAAAGCTATCTGCCGCTTGCTTCTCCTACGTCTGACCAACTCCAGGCCTCTCGTTAGTCCCCCATTGCCTGAGCGGGAGCTGGACCCGAGGGCTGCAGAGGAGGAGCACGATATCGGTGATTGGAATGGAATGCAAACACCGCCAAGTGAAGGGCCATCTGTCTTGGGTTGGACGATGCCTCGAACGGGCCTATCGCTTCCCAGCCTACCGGATGCGAATGACGTGTCGAAATATCTTATTTCCAAAGTACTTACAGCAGACGATATCAAGCCACCAAAGGCTCTTCTACATCGTGTCACCGGGCAGGGTCAATTGGCAGAAGTTCTGTACATCCTTCGGCCCGTCATATATGCCCTGGCGATGCAAAAGTGGAGCGGGGATAAGCGAAGTTGGAGGCCCTGGCTGATCGGATTTGGTATGGAGTATGGGTGTCGACAATTAGCTAAGAAGGACTTTAAAGAACGGGTCGCTGGAGGCCTGCGCGGTCTGACAGGGCTCGAAAGACAGGAACTCTCCAAAAGAGGCTGGGGAATGGGGTGGTGGCTGATGAGGGGTGCATTCTACGAAAATATCACCAAGTACGCTAGGCCAGTCTTTCACTTTTGACGGTCAAGAAACTGACAGCACCTAGGACCTGGCTGAAGAGCATGACGGGAAAGATGAAGGGAAAGCCGCTGTTGGACCTTGTTGGCAGCGTCATCGAGGATTACGAGTATCTTTGGGACAACTATTATTTCCCAACCGCCACTCTCTAATAGATTTCCTTTGTTCCTCTGTCGGCTTCAGAACACCTGCCGCGATGCTTTGGAGTCGTGACCCTTTTTATGGAGTAATGCAACATTAGGAGAGCGATATGTACGCTAAAGGAGTTGGACGTCGATACTCAACTAGCTATGGTAATTGAGTCGGGCAAGGGTTTTGGGCTTCGAGGATGACTGGGTTCGATTGAATCACGGGTATCATTATTCTCATACGTGAATCGCGTCTAATACAACAGCATTTGACGTTAAGTACCTCAAAAAACATCTCCCAACTTCTGTCCGTACCAGTCCCGCAGTCCGTCATTTTTCCCAGTCTTTCCAGGGGCAAATGTCGAGAAGAAGTTGGTGAGTCGCTTTCCATCCTCTTCTTCGACCGGCCAGTCGACTTTGATGCCTCCTTTCAGCTCGAGCATCTCCTTTGCTGTTCCCCAGCTGAATCGACACTCATGGCCCCATCCGAAAATGGGATCCATATCTCTTCGTAGCCAATCCACGCACTTCGAGTCCGATGGATACCCACTGCCCCAGCCATCTGCGGCTGCTTGCGCCTCGTGCTCTATACTTCGTCCAACACGCTGCCGATCTTTCATCATCGCCTTGTAGCATAGCTCCAGTCCTGCATCCCTCGTCACCTTCGCAACGACGCTCGCGGCGCTGACGCATGGGAACAGCGAATCCGCCTTCTTTGCAACAGTGATCTTCAGTGAGGGAAAGATACGCTCCAACTTCTGCTGATAGCTGGTAGGGTTGCCCACTGTGTCAATGTATACTTCTCTCACATCAACATTTCGTTCCTCCACGATACCGCGGATGATCTCAACTGTAGCCTCCATCGCTTGTGCATTCAGGTTGTGGACTCCAGCCCCGGGCCGCATCATGCCTGACGAGATGTCGCGTGCGGATAGGACCTTGACCGCCCATCCGCAGGAGTTGAAGAGGGCGTGTCCGGGAGTGCATAGAAGTCGCATGAGGTTCGAACGCACGCCGGGTGTGAGAACCTTGCTGTCATTAAAACCGTGATCTCGAGCCAGGGAGTGGTGCAGATCACTCGGGAGATACAAGGCGCTGTAGACCATGGGACCGAGAACAGGCCCACGGCCGGCCTCGTCAACACCAAGAACGCATGCTGTAGCTTCTGCGGTCCCCGTAGATGTCGACGATGGAGAATGTAGGGCGACGGCAGGCGGGCAGGGCGAATAGTAAGAGTAGGACTCGCCGGAGAGCAGGCGGCGGTGATCTATCGAGGGTGGGATGAACAGATCACTTGGAGGGGTCTCCTGGGAGACATCGACGGGCTCCTGCTGCAGGTCTTCCATGGCCGCGGAGATTGGAGACCCGAGAAGCTCGAGTCATCAACATGGAACAATATGTACATACGATGGCGGGCGCGGGGGACGCCGCCGGGGCGTGTGTCGCTCGCCAGGACGCGTCGAGCCCGTTCGGGTCTAGCGCACCTCCCCCCGGCGCGTGTTGGCGACTTTTGGAGATGCTCGTTGCTTCTTGTTGAACTTCCCCTCCTAACCGCGCCGGTCATCGATTCTGCCACCGTCCGTCCGCCACCAGAGGAACTGGGTTGATCGGCTCGAGCAGAGACACTCTCTGAGAGAGCGCATCGTCCGCCAGAGTCCGCGTTCAGCTGATCCTCGGGCGCTGCATTTCCCGCACCGTCGCAACCATATCTAAGTGTTTCCTGCGACGATGGTTCCGCGAGGGCCCGCCAAAGCTCGCGACTATGACTATTCCAACGTCGGAAAGGCAGGGAGGTGAGGATGCAATATCCGTTCGACGCTCGTGATGGTTTCAAGATATCAAAGCCATGTTCTTGCGACGTGTTCCAAGCTAATCTGCCGGCGGAGTCCAGGCGCACCGGCATAACGCTGAAGGAAGGCAAGCGCGACGAGCATGGAATGGAGGAGATCGAGGGGATGTTCTCATCCCCAGAGAAGTCTCCTGTGAAATATAACGGTTTCAGCAATGTCAACGAGACAATTATCGGCTCTGAGGGTATGTCTATGGACGAAGGTAGGTCCTTCCAGTTTTCTCGATGCCACGCATGGGTCGTACGTTGTCGGAACTGCAAACTTATACTAGATTCAAATCTTAGGTAATGCACCCGGTCCTGCTGATTTCCTGGCGAGTGCAAACGGTGGACGTGCATCATATTTCCCACCTCCTGTTGCACGGTCCCCCATGAAGACTGGCCTGACTGGCTCTCCGCGGCGGACACCCGGTCTACGATCTTCACCAATCTCACACAGTGAGCCGGCTTTATCCAGCCCGTCTTCTCGCCATCTAAATAATGACAAGGCTAAAGTTGGAAAAGCAGCGTCGCGACATGGACGGTCCCCTCTCAGCCACCGCCGCCCCAATGCACCATCTTCTCCCCATGCAAATGGTGTGAAAAATAAAGGGAAGGGAAGGGAAGTCGTTCCTGAAAATGATGCGACTGCCGATTTTTCCGACAGTGATGGCAACGGTCTGTTGAACGGCGACGAAAACGTGGGTAGATTTGCGGAGGTGCGGGATGAGTTTGGTGAGAGCTTTTACGCTGGCGATGATGGCAACAGATCTGGCGATGATGATGCCGCAGGTGAAAAGGGCCACTCTGACCCCGAGGATAATGATCAAGATGTTTCGGAAGCAGAATCACCGTCGATCATAGCTTCTGATTCTCGAAAGGCTAAGCAAAGGAATGCTGCATCCAGTACCCAGAAAGATTATCCAACTGAGACGGTGGGCCAACGCGTCACGAAGCAGAATGGGAATGATGTACAGAAAACTGCGCAAAAGCGTAAACGTCCGGGACGGCCGCCAAAAGCCCAGCGTGACAATGCCGAGGAGACTGCTGAGCAGAGGCCCTCGAAGAAGGCAAAGACTGCAGGACAGAAACCACAAGATTCAGTAGTACCGTCAAATCCCGAGTTGGATAAATTTGTGGAGAATTATACCAGTCGGACAGGGCCTCTCAAAGGTCGGAGCCTGTATATTCTCAAGCGTGAAACACCTTCCGATGAAAAGGCCACCCATACTCGGTCTGGACGGGTATCAGTACGACCTCTTGCTTACTGGCGCAATGAACGTTGTATTTATGGCGAAGGCGGGACAGAAGTTGGCGAGCGCTTTCCTCTATCCACGATCAAAGAGATTATCCGAACGGAGGAAATTGAGCCGGAGAAAAGGAGAGTGCGAAAGCGCAAATCTTCATCCAAGAAGGCAAAATCAAAAAGAAATAAGGACGATGAATCCGAATCCGAAGATGACGGCCACGCTGATCCATGGGAAAAGGAAGGTGGAGTGCTTCATGGATATGTCAGGAAGTGGGATGCAGAAACTCAAACTGGTACGGATGAGGAGGAAGTCCTCGGTAAGTGCTGTCATATTGCCGCCAAAACTTCCCAGATCAGCTAACTTGAATGTACAGATATTGCTTATGCTCCGTCGGGCATAGAAACCCGTGAGGTCAAGGATTCAACATTCCGCTTCGCAAAATTACTCAGTTCGCCATTCCTGGGGTCCGGCATTGTCGAGCTGCCTCCTGGCGGTATCAAGAAGCCGAAGAATTCCAAAAAGATGCACATGGTGTTCTATGTCTGCCATGGTAGAGTGCAGGTCGACATATCAGGAGTTCAGTTCAGTGCTGGGAAAGGATGTGTTTTCCAAGTTCCTAGAGGTAACTCGATTCTTTCCCTTCAGTAAATCGCATTTCATATACTTCGTTTCCCGGTGTTTCAGCTTTCAATTTCGACAATACTAATTTGTCAAAATTTAGGAAACTATTATAGCTTTGCAAATACATATAATAAGGACGCCCGTTTGTTCTTCACTCAGGGATGCGTGCCCGTCGATCCTGATGGCTCTGCTGCTGGCTCCTCGAAGCCCGCCATAGTTGAGCGGGAATCTACTACCGAAGGCAGCCGCACCACAAGCGGCACGAAGGGTAGACCCAGGGGAAAGCAAAAGAGTTCCAATGAGGCTAAGGAATAAAAATGGAGTGATTTGGTGTTGACTTTCTTTTTCTATTTGTCAGATACGAGTTATATGATTTCGCTGTCGGTCTTGGTTCTTGTCACGTTTCTTGCTCTCTTGCACAGGTGCGAGAGCATGTTCCTTTGTTCAAATGTGTTTGAGACGGGCTTAGAGTTCTGATCAATGCCAGATGCATCTGCAAGCGTCTCGGGCGTTCGCACGGCTCCTATTGTACGGCTGGTATAGTTCCGCGGTGGATGGTTTGAATTTAATTAGGTATCTTGAATGAAATATCTCATAATTTGAACTCACACTGTCGTCTATCCACAAATTCAAGAGTGCATATGCCTTTTCGATCAGATCTCTTCCATAGCGTCGTCCTCCAAGCCATCATCCAGCCCCAGCGGAGGGAAATCACCCACTTCCACCCTGTCCGGTTTCACAAAGACACCTCTCTTCTCTGGACAGCTGAAGTAGCGCTTGCCACCAACGCTGCCATCGTTCTTGCCTGTCGGCTCATCGAGCTCGATCCCGACCCAAATTGGAAGTGGACCCGATAATGACTCGGAATCGACTTCCACGGCGGACTTGGATTTCAAACCGGGAAAAGGAATAGTGGGGACTGGACCAACAAAACGGATCGTGCCGCGCCGGATATGTGGCGGAGAAGAGGGAAGAATGATAGCCCGCGCAGATACGGTGATGCCTGCTCGCCATGGCATGCTATATTAACCAATAGAGCACGAAAATGGGGAGAAGAAAGGGGTTGGAGAGGTCACCTCTTTTCTTCACCTCCTCTTCATCCTTCGCTGCCTGCGCCCGCATCAACTCCTCAGGCGACTGGGCATTCGGATCGAAGCGACCCAGTTTCTGAGCCTTCTTCCAGGCGAGAACGGAGTTTGGGAGCGACTCATAGGTGGAGGTTGGGAGGGTGTATTTCTCGACCGACGAAACATCGGAGAAGTTTGGGCGGGCGGATGGAGGACGGGTGTCATGGACCTGTTTTGTGCTGTGTCAGTTCAACGTTGATTTCCATTGTGTTTCTTTTTATATTCTCCGAGTCTTATTCTTAAATAAGGGTTGCGTTGATCTGCAGGCCGGTTCTTGGAAAACAAGGGCAAATGTTCAATTTGAAGAGCAGAGTATCCATCATTGACTGCAGCATTGCGTACAGCCGTGAGCCGTGGTGACAATAACGACCAAGCTGGCCGAGTTTATGCCCGAAGAAGTGTGTCACGTAAGACAACGTAAGACAACGAGCAATTCTCCTCTGGATCAAATTGCTATGGGTTTGATCTAGCGAGATTTACCGAAACGCCGTCAACTGACATTAACGACGTAAGAGAGCCTGACAAACGCATAGCCATGGGAATTTCCGGTACCGTAAGGAAGCAATATCCGCAAAGAAGATCCCCTCAGTGGAAAAAAAGACGATGGCATCTTGAAACGAGACACCTACCTCGATCTCGCATCCTTTCCCCAGACCCCATTCACCAATGGTCCTCTCATCACCCTCGATCCATTCATCTGGCCTTCCCGGAGCCTTGAGCCGTAATCTCTGGCTGGCAGGCGGAATACCAGTCATGGTCTCCAGCTTCGCTTTTAGCTGTGAGATTGTCCATGTGGGAGTAATGCGGCGCTCTGTGGCGAAGGACGACGTGCTATCCGCGGCAGCCCCAGATGTGGGCGTTGAGATAAAGACGGAGACATCCTTCGGCGTTTGTTGGAATGACATTATTGTAAATCGTCAGGAAGAATGCAGGGGGTATGGCTCCTTCAGGATTAGGTCAGACGAACGCCAGGATAGAGGTAGATCAATAGGAAGGTATGCACAGGGCAACAGCTGCGAGCTTTAAAATGAGAGAAAGTTTCAGGGAAATTCGAATTGAAAAACAAAAGGAAAAAAACAGAGAAAACTAGAAGGGAAGAAAGCATGCAAACAGGCGCAAAGGCGAGGGGGAATGTCCACCAGTCACAAGGGGAACATACTTGCTGTAAAAGTATACAACACTTCCGAACTCTGCAGTGCAAGGCAATATGGCAACTCAGACGGCTTCGAACGAGCTCCCCAAAGCTCATAACAAGAATTCAAGACGCGTGGCAAAAACACATGAAGGCTCCACGGTCACAACAATAGTACTCACAGTAGTACGTGGATCTCGAACACCCCATGCGCATAGAATGCGCGATCGTTCGACGTGGTGTTCCGTGGCCTGCTACATTAGTCAGCGGTCCAGCTGGGTCCCCCAGGCACGCCTCTGTCGGTGCCCCAGGCACAGGAGCCTCCCTCCGATATATCGTCCTGCCCGCCGCGAGTGCACCAGGATCCGACAGAGGGCCATGCAGCATGGCTTCCCCCGACGGCTCGTCACCCCAGAGCGGTGGTCGGAGAGATGATGAAGCGTACGAGGAGGAGCATGTCCATCAGGTGTATCAGCAGATCGCGGAGCACTTTTCTTCTACCCGGTATAAGGCATGGAAGCGCTTTGCTTTTTTTTTTGTTTGGCTTTCGTGCTCTGCTTGCTCATCTCCTGGCACGCGAATATCTGCTGACCATCGGAACTTACAGCCCTGGCCCCTTGTCGAGCGGTTCCTCAAGGATCTAGCACCGGGTGCCATCGGACTGGATATCGGATGCGGTAACGGCAAGTATCTGGCTGTAAATCCTAATGTCTTCATTATTGCGTCGGACAGGCAAGTATTTGGCCGTAACCCTGCTCTCTGTGATGAAACATATCAATTATCTGTTGCTTCATCTCCTATTTGGTCGATCAAAAGAAAAAGGCCACGGCAATGCATCCTCAATCTCTGAGATATACATAAATGGAGCATGAAATGATAATGACATCTGAAATTATAGATCCGAAGCCTTGGCACGGATTGCCATGAGACATCAGCCACACTCTACCATCGTGGCTGACATTCTCAATTTACCACATCCTCATTCCTTCTTTGACTTTGCCATATCAATCGCGGTGGTCCACCACCTCTCAACTCCAGAAAGGAGAGTCCAGGCTATATCCGAGATCTTGAAGACCCTGAAGCCTGCTACTGACAAGAGTCCAGGTGGCAGGGCTTTGATCTACGTATGGGCTCTTGAGCAGAGAACGAGCCGTAGAGGTTGGGATAAAGGTGACCAACAGGACGTAATGGTTCCCTGGGTCATGAAATGCAATTCTGCCAATGCAGATTCAAATGAGCAGACGAAAACATTTCATCGCTATTACCATCTATACGAAGCAGGGGAGCTGGAGCGTGACATATGCAGCGCAGGAGGCCATGTTCTGGACTCGGGGTATGAGAAGGACAACTGGTGGGCGATCGCAATGCGACCACAGGGATAAAAGGCACAGATAACTCATCGATGTCGTCAAGATCCAGTCTTGAGAGGCATTGTATTTCGTGTTGTTTCAACATGACGTGAAGAGTAAGGGGGGAAGAAGAAGAAAAAGGTTATCATGTCATGAGTGAAAAAAAATGCAAGAGATCTAAACATGCGAACACCCAAACGAAAACCGCAAAATTTCTGCCCGATGATTGTCTACCTCCCACCCGCGCTATGCAATTGAGAAACCCACACACAAACAGACAAAGAAAAGGAACACCTAAGAATTTCGCACGTTTCCTAAGGACATGTCCGGGACGGGAGACACGAACCGGGTCTGGGTTGACTGACAGACGGACTGTTGCCCAGCCCTGGAGGAGGCATTGCCGGTCTGTACAGAGGCTCCCTGTATGGCTCTCTGGACTGTGGCGGCGGCGGCGCGTATGCTGGAACGCCGGCAGTGAGTTCTTCAACGGATGGAAGCTGCGGCGGAATTGGTCGTGATGCCGATTCTCTCCTTAGACGGGGCATGACTGTGCCACCTCGGCGCGACTTTGAGGCAGGAGGGTCAACAGCGGAACTGGACAGCGAGAACGGCACTACGCCGGCTCTGCGAGCCATTTCTTGTTCTCCCAACTGCCAATGCATTGCTTCTGCCGCTCGCCATGGAATGGCCATCTCTTCTGCAACTTTCGCCCACATCTCTGCCTTGAATCTGTTTGTGCGAAAGTCAGCAATACGTTTGAAACCCCCTTTTCGTTTACAATTCTGGAACGCAATCCATCCATAAGCATGTCCGCTATCGTCACGACTTACCTTTCGTACAATCTGGCTAGTTTGTTCTTCTTGTCTTCATCCCACTCACTGCGGCGCTCGAGATAATTTTGATAATGGAGGCGGCAGCTGATCGCGCTTCGGCCAGGCAATCGTTTACTGATATCCTCCCATTTCATTCCACTGCCTCGTAGCTCGATGATCAACGCGTCTTCCTCTGGTGACCATTTTGACTGCTTCTTTGCAGGCGATTCCGCAGGATGCGCTGGCTGAAGGCGTTTCGCTGGGATAGACGTCGGAACGTTTGCTGTGGTAGCAGGTATTGAAGCCGCGGGCCTAGACGTCGCGGCTGTTACCGCAGGTACCGTTGTTGGTGCCGGCGTCAGTGTGGTTCTGGATGAAACGGCAGGGCTTTTTGTCACTCCTGTGGTCTCTTCCTCATCTTGCGGCTTCAGCAGCAGTGAGATATCCACTTTGGCGGAGGGAATAGTTGCTGGTTTTTGTACGACGATCATATGCGCGTCTCAACACGGTCTTCTCTTTGCTTTCCCTTTCAGCACGACCAGGCCGGCACAAACACGCACGACAAAGACCTTAGACCCCCTAGGTGAAAAAGAAAAGGCAGTCTGACTCTCGAGGGTCAGAATGCCAGGAGCCTAGATGCTTAGGCAGAGGTGGCGACACAGACAGGGAGATCTGCGAGTCGTGAGACAAATTGGCGGCCGGAGGGTCACTCGATTGGTTAGACTGGCTGACTGGGCTGGATTGCCTGGCACTGAAGTTCTAGATAACAGCACTGTTCTAGAAGGTGGGTATCAAGCAAATTAGAATAGTAGTTATGATCGGTTAGGGACGAGTCGACCCCAAAGAATTTCGCCTGTCAAGATAGACACGTGCCTCGAAGAATGTATGATGTACACGGGTAAGGAGACTGAAGAACAACAACGTCAATGAGAGATCTTATGTTGATCAAAGCAGGATGATTAGACGTAGAATCGTGACATGAGCATCTATAGTTCATAAAGCGGGTATCGAGTCGGAACGTGGAAGAACAGGACAACAGAGAGCTCGCAAAATAAGAATCTAATACGGGAAACGCAAAGGCGAGAAAGAGTTTTTTGAATGAAATCAGTCAGAACGGTTCAAGGCAAGCCAGCCGCCAGAGGTGGAGGAGGGACTAGAACGATACCCACCCGGGGTACTATAAACGAAGGGTGAAGCGGTCAAACCCAGCGAGGTGAGGCATGTTGTTCCTTGGGACTTGGTTGGTCCAAGCTGCCCCGAATGGGAAAACGGTACCTACAGGGGCGAGCCAATGATGAGCATGACGCCGTTGGCTGTCGAGATATCTCTAACGTCACGCTTGGCTTGGTCTCATTGCATCACCGGGTCCAGGGGCACGGGGGAACGTGCTTCGCGGGACGGACAGACGAGTCAATGGAAGCTTCAACGAAGGGCCAAGAGATTGAGGTGGACTGGGCGACCCTTGTCTGCAAGACCAACCAACTTGAATACCTATACTGTAATGTTCCCGACAGGTGGAGAGTTCTCTCTCTCAGGCCGGATTTGAAAGGCTCGGGCTTAAGGCAGCAGCGAAAAAAAAAGGCTGAACAATAGCAAACAGCATATAATTGGCATTATGCGCTGACTACGACGGCCATTGAGCCTTCAGGCATCCGTATCCCTCTGGTCCGTCGACTTGCAAGACCATAGGGAAAGAAGGAGAAGGGGGAAAAGTTTCATTGCCTTTGCACGGTGGTCCCGTCCAGGCTTCCCACTCGCCGCAGGACCCAGACCGTCAAGATGTCCCTCTTCCTAGAGGCTAGACAGGACGTTCAGCGGTAGTACTCCGTAGTGTATGGAGCTTCCAACGAGAGGAACTGAGCAAGACGGCTAGGATCTGGGGTCATGCGTTCGTCTCGGATTCTGATGGAGCTGGCACTGCTGGCACCGTCCAGACGGCAAGGCGGGCGTCCTTTCCAAGGCTGCCCGCTTCTGAGTTGCCCAGAATGTGGATAAGAGTCGTTCTATTTGAGGAGCCGGCCATGCTCTTTACGGTTACGCTCTAACCGTTGCAAGGCGAGCGCGGAACACGCTGGGGTCAAACCTGATCTTCGACATGTCGTGCGTGGACGATGTGTTGTCATCAAAAGAGTTCGTCCAGCGGCCGGCGTCATGAAGGTGCAGCAGAGGCAGAATGCTCACGGCGGAACCGACGTACGCTCTCGTAAGGCAACGGTTGTCTTCAGCTCCGTTGTACCGTATCTCTCTAGACAATGGCTTTCTCCATGGCCACGACTCTTCTATACGAAGATCCCGCGAGATGCCGTGGATTGGACTGCTTTAAAAAAAATATCCTGCCTGCCCAATTTCCCTTCTGCTGCGGGTTTGGAAATCCGCCCCAGTTTGCCATGCTCCGTAATAATGTACATGTACCACGGCGTACGGAGTACCCTGTATCGCCTGTGGATAATCATACATCGTCGGGTTCGTGACATATCATGTTTGTGCGGTGGCTGTGGTACTAGTTTCCAGGTTTCCGCACCCGCCAGGGCCGCCAGATTGCGATCCCAAACATGGCTTGCCTCTGACCCCTGTCCACTGGGCTGGTGAACCTGAAACCGTGGCCATGTACTTTGTTTTCTGCCCAGATCCTCCGTGCTTCCTGGGATTGGACGTTGTTGTTGGCGGCCCAAGAACGCGTCCGGCGCGCGCCTTTGGCGTCTTTCCCCTTTTACCTCTCTTGTAGCTTTCTTTTTTCTAGAACTGTTGCTCGTGTCCATTGTCCAGGATCGAGGGCGTTTAGTTCCCGTGTAGACTGGGAGCGAGTCGACATATCCTGCGTAATAATGCAATTTCCGGTAGGTACCTAGGTAGTATGTATGTACAGTACATGTACACACAGTACAAGGGGCGCTCCTCTCTGCAAGATTACCTGGGATGGAGTGGGGCTAGCGTTGGCTTGGGCTGCTTGAGAGTTGACGGTCTTGAGCAGCCAAGGGGGGACGGCTCGCTGGGCTTGGTTTTTTCCTGTGGCCTGAGTCTCGGGGTTTTTGCAAAAGACAAGCCCATCGAGGTGGAGATGGCTGTAGAGCGATTCACGGAGGAGCAAATTGCTCGTTGCTGGGAAGCTCGGAGGCTAAGTGGGTGTTCCAGCGCGCTAAGCCAGAACGTGAAGAACCATGATCTGTCATCTCGGGTCTTGTCCTCGAGATGTTCGGCAGACTCAGCCCAGCCTCGGACAATTACCTACCCTGTGCATGGGTTCTCTCGTGGCCGCGCAAGGCGGGACGTCTGGACACTGGACAGGTGCCCTAACCGCCATACCCCGGTGTCCTCGATGGCGCATGGCAGCACTCTGCTTCGCGCCATTGGTCCGCGTCTGCACAGGGCAACAAGAGACGTCTGTCTTCCAAGCAGCCGTTGTCTTTTTGACGACTTGCGCTGCGTCCCGTCACGCCTGGTGTTGATCCGCCGACGGGCAAGGAGTGGTGCGCGTGCAGGCGGTGAGGTCACCGCCAGATTCAATGATACCACTTTGCCTTCGGGCTAAATGGATGCAAACTTACTCCATAGCAGCTTGTTCCTGGAGTGGCGGTGGACAGGGCGCGCAACCCGGCAGTCTAGGACATGTGTTTCCTCGAAAGCCCTGCGCGACGGGGCGTTGAGCTGTTTCCCGCGTTTTCCTGCGAATATTAGGAGTTGCCAACCGCACCGATCTCTAGATCCAAGCCACGCGCAAAAAAGGGCATTGCGCTGGTGATCCATTTCCCAGCCGCGGATCTATAATCGCGCCCGAACAAACTGGCGTTGGGTTTGGGCTGTTAGGGCCTCAAGTTTAGTATATCAGAGAATACCTAGCTAGTCTATTGTAAGCAGCAGTTTGTCCACGGCTGACCTTGCTTCGAAGTCTACCGCGAGGACATGAATCAAACTTGGAGCTTCCTTTGCTGCTTCGGTCATGTCTTCAGATGTTCCCATCATGCCATGCGCCGTCGCGAGATAGGTACCCATCTAGGTACTACTGTACAGTACCTGGCAAGATAAGTCCCAAACCCTTTCCACCTGTTCCTCTGCGGAACGAAGAACACGAAGTCGATTGCAATTTACGGCACTAGAACAGGACCTACGCTGTACTCCGTGGCACTAGCAGTAGTAGCGGACTCGCAGAGGGGACCAAAATAATAATTAGATAGGTCCTTGGTATAACGACCCCACGGCGAACTGGAGGATGCCTATTCCTGGCACAGAAGATCATCACTGGTCGAAAAGGCATGAGGACCGCGTTCGTGAATCCGGGTTCTCAATTCTGACAGTGCTAATAGGTCGATGCGACCTTCTGGTGCATCACCAAGATCCAAGGCAGATCAAACCAACCGAACATATGCCGAACCCCTGTGGAAGGCTTGTCAGTGGAGCATCTCGAGAACGAAACGTCGCAACCCAGGACCGGCCCTGCAGAAAGACGTGCGTGAGCGTGGGGAAACAACAGACCGTCCAGAGAAGCATGTACATACGTATTTCGACCATTATTTGTTACGACTGCGACAAGAACCGGGCGGATTTCCCAACAATCTTAGTAGGGATGGGGCTGGAAATTTTTCCGTAAGAAATTTGAGGCCTCCGGTAAGAAATTTCAAACATGGTGATTTTTCTTACCAGCTGACTAATCACACCTAGATTAGGTAAGACTGTAGTGATTGGTTGAGTTGGCCTGACTAATCAGACACTTCAGCACAATTGGTCAATGTTTCTTGCTGACTAATTATAGGTCACATGACCCTGTAAGAATTTCTTACAAGAAAACCCCTTGAAATTTCCGAAATTTCATTACCGCGATTTTTGGTTGAAATTTCCCATCCCTAAATCTTAGAATAGAGCGGGCGATCTTCCTCCATCACAGGAGGCGGACGGGTCGTATCGCCGCCGGAGCCTTGCGGGGCGCTGACCGCAGGTGGTCGGCTTTTCCGAGGTCCGGCTGCCGCTGCGGCTCCGTCCCTGCTCTAGTGATCATGATGGCCAGGGTAGCCTGTGACACGCAGATGACAGGACGATCGTCGTGGGCAGCTGTGGCGGAGAGAGCCGTCTCGACGAAAAAAAAAATAAAAATAAAAATAAAAAAACGATGAGCTGCATGGGGCCCCGTCGGGAAACCCTTTTCAACAGGTACCGTCGATGCACACCTCTCATTAATTCTGGAGTTGGATCATCGGCCCAAGGACTCTTCGTCGTCAGAGAATCACGGCTCGTTATTATGAAGGATCCGGTCCTGCTCCACCCAATGTGTGGGGCATGGGTTCCAGAATCTCGCCGAGTCTCGCGCTTCAAGCCACCTTGTGGGGTATCATATGGCCGTTGAGGAACCAGTTCGCCAGACCGCACGCCTGCAGGTCGTAACTGTGTACCTATGTAAGCATGTTTTCCCAGACCAGCAATGCCCACTTGAGGCCCTTCCCAAGCACCTAACGGTAGTGGCTACCTTTAGGTACCTAACGACCTACCTAGGTATGTTATGCGTATGGTTGCCCAAGTTACCATATATCCCTCTGAGAAACATCTTGTCTGTTTGCACATGTACAGTCTACCATCTGCTACTGGGGATCACCTCCGTAGGAGGCTGCTGCCCATGTACCTCCAGCGTGAATCTATAGTCACAGCAGATATCTACTCATCTCTTCCAACCTGTCCTTCTCTGTGGAGAACAAACAGAACGATTCTCATACAGTACAATACAGTATATGGTATCATCATGTGTGCATGCGCTTTCCACATGGCAGTGTTGTTGTTCTGCTCTGTCGGCAAGAGATCAACTAATCGTCCTGGAGCCCACAAGTCAGATCATGGCATCCTATCCAAAATTTAGTCCTTGTTCATCATGACTCCGGAATTGGAATCTTGCAGGAACTCCCTCCACGTAAGTCAGTGGGTGTCGCTGTGATGAGACACTGGATATTTCCAGGGATCACCAGCCATGTGTTTCACCGGTGTGCACGCCAGCACACACTGTTCTGCAAAGGTTGGATCAGTTGGACTGCAGCATCTTGACTTTCAAGGCAGAGTGCATGCTACTTGGACTGTCAGCCCTGGCAATCAATTGGAGTATGGGGAACAGGCATGTACATTTGCACTGACAGCAAGAGAGGGTACCCACATTGATGCAAGGTCCCTCTATCGGCGATATTTGAATTGTTTGGATCCACGCATGAAAGGCGGCGGCGATGTTTGAGTTGTTCCTGTCAAGATATGTTTGAGCTGACACGGAGACTGGCTGTGGGGGAAAAGAGCGGTCAATACATGCATACGGATGGCTGCTTTCAATCTGCTTCCAGGTGGGCTTGTGAGCCCGCCTACCACCCTTCTTCTAGGCTCTTAGGATTATTCAGGACGTGTTTCTCATTTTAATCAGGAGAAGATGTACCAGCGCCATGACCACCCCTTCTGGGGCATGATGTTGCAGAACCCAAAGTTCAGTGTTGGCCTGCACTTATCCTGCAGAGAGCTGCGGTGCTGATGAATAGTCCCTTCTGGGCAGAAGTTCCGCTAATACATGCTGCACTGCAATTTTTAGCTCTCTGTCAAGCTTTGGTGCCAACTTGTTTTTTTTCGTTGGGTGATTATTTTACCATTATTCCGCACAAATACACAAGTGTTGAATTTTTTCCTCACCTACCTACCTATCCATGAATCATCAATAGTACACTGTTCTATGGCAGACTTGACAAAAGTCTGGTCCATACGGGAATTGTATAAGATAAAGAACAAAACAGGAAGACAATTGATAGTGAGATCTCCCTTTGTCTGAGATTGTTGGGACAATATGACGCTTACAAGAAAACAAAGAGTGTTTTCCGTCCTTCTCAATAGAGACGCAAGGAATGAAATTGTGAATGCTGCAACAAGGAACTAGGTGTCTTGCATCTTCCAACCCCAGGGTTAGGGAATTAAAGGGCAATTTCTGGAATTGTTTCACCAGTGCCTTTCACTTTCCGATGTACACGAGACCAATTCGATGATGAAGAATCTGCCAGCAGAACAACATAACAGGCCCTTGAATGATAAATTGTCATTGTAAATTATTCACCTTAGTCGCTTCATTTCGCATCCCGTCACGATTATCATTCGTACTCTAACTGGGTACCATTGGTAGAGTTATTGTGGACCTGCCCCTACAACACTACATCTATAGATAATCATATTTGACAATGAAAAGGGGTTTCTGCAACAATAAGCACGCAGTTATTGTCCAGAGAGCTCCTTTTGCTATTTAAATATGCTATTCGGCTATTTATAGGAATCATGTTTCTATTTTACAAAGCCGCATATGGAAATATACGTAGTATTTGTTGAATACATCGATCTTATTCTTTTTTTTCCCTTTCACTGGATATACTATACAAAGAAGACAAGGATCCAACTTAACAAAGAGCTATCACAATAATAATGATAAAGGAGAGAAGGAAGGAAAACAAAGGTTATTCCAGACAGTTCACATAGGCAATTTCCCCATCGAAGTTGTATATATCCAACAGTCTAACTTCAACAATCGCCAGCAGATATATATATCGCCCAATTCAAGAGAAGGTCGCTGATATATATGCACCACCACCTTTCGATTCCTCCTTGCCAAAGGCTTGATGAAACAGACAATGTCATCCCCAAGAAGTCCCAATGATGTCCAGCCGCGAGAAAGGGCAAGTAGCCTGAAGCATCTCACTTCGAGAGTCTTTCTAACGTTTTTTTTTGGTGCAACAGATTGCCGTCAAGACGGGGTGCAGTACAACCCATTTAGACCTTCAGACGCCAGGAAAAGGATTCAGTAATCCCAATGAAGTATTTTGTTACCGGAACGCGGCATTTATACTCCTTCTCCATACCCCTGTCATTATAAACTGGGCTTATGACCATTACCGCCAACATGACGAGGGTTCATGTATAATATGTTCTTTCAGCAAGCTAGCTGAAAAATATTGGCTTGGCGAAAGGAGTAGTAGGAATGGCCAACGAGAAACTGAGGACCATCTTCAGAGATTTTGGGGCCTAATTACGACAGGCTGGGGTGTTCAGCTAAACGAACAACAAGATGTGTCTGAATTCCTGGATCAATTCGTTTCAGGTATAAGGCAAGATTACAGGTAAGATATCTGTACCACAGACTTTCGGATCATGAATGGAGCCGATCTGACGTTCCCAAGAAACGTTGCAAATGATTTGGACCAGATTTTCGTGACGGTGATAGATAGAAATTTCGTATGCTCTAGCTGCAAACAGGAAGAATTGTCAGCCAGCGCTGATAATATCGGTCGCCTAGTGGCTTCCTTTCCACCGGGAGAGAAAAATCTGGTGAACAATATGTCAAAATCGAACGAGCAATCGAAAGTTACATGAAGGAGCAGCTATTTTCTGACAAACAGTGTGGTAAATGTGGAGAAAGGAGCACTACATTTTCCTACGACCGCATTAGAGATGCGCCTGAAATTCTCCTAGTCCAGATCAACAGATTTTCAGACACCCCTCATGAGACTAGAAAAGTGGCGACGCGACTACATTTTGACGAGGAGTTACAGCTTGATAAATATTTACAGGAACATAAGCAGCGGCAAGGCGATTGGCTTCAATATGAGCTTTACGGTATCATATTTCACGAAGGGAAGAACTCCGGGGAGGGACATTACTATGCCGTTGTCAGGGGACCTAATGGACAGTGGACCAGAGTCGATGACAGCCGTACAAAAACAATTCCTTTCGAGGATATCAAGCGTCTCCAGGATGTCAATAACACAGCCTATATATTTGCGTATATGAGAACTCGCCCGATTGAAAAAATTGCTCCCCAGAGCTCCCAGCTAGTCCTGCAATTTGCCGAAGAAAAGAAACATGTTGGTTCCGAAGATCTGACGAGTTCGCTCATAAGTGGTACTGAGCCACAAGTCCCGACTTCGTCCACCGATCCTTGTGTAAATGCAGAACAGAAGGAATATGATAAAGTCGACTTACATGTAAAGTCTAAGGATCAAGGTCCACCTCAAGAACCCCAGGCAAGCAAAGCTCATGATTCATCCAAGCAGCCTCCTGCGGAAGGTCAGCTCTGGCTCGAATGTACCGTAACGCTTGATACAAGAGAGCTCAGAGAGCGCTTTATACAACCACTCATCCTTCCTGACGGCTTAGGACCTTTTGTACAACCCCTGAAGCCCAGAGCGAGGGGTCAACCAATCCAGTTCCGAATCACACTTACTTCAGACGATACAAAGGAAGTTCTCGAGGGCTCAATCCGGGGCTATGTGAAGTTGAGGAAGTCCCCCAAAGCTCCAGCGAAACCTGCCTCTGCCCGTGCCCGGCAAACCAGGAGCGAACAGGAGATGACACCGAAAGAAAAAGCCGCACCAAAGAGGACGCAGAAGAGAGCAAAGGCAGGCTCAGCCAGGCAGACAGGCATCATAAAACCGCTTCCGGCAACGAGAGCTCCAGCAAAAAGAACAAATACCGTTGAGAAAGCCGCAGGAACGCAGAAGCCGAGGCCTATAGGGAAGACAGACAAGGTAACCGCAGCCAGGTGAGAGAAAATGCTTGACAGATAATCTCCTTCAGGGACGTAGAACCTGGTAAATATTTAATACTGGGATGTATGTTTGAGCCCTTGTGAATTTTACAAGCCGTTATTTTTGTTGGAAATTGCTTCGTTGTGTTTTGCTCACCTGATACCATGAGATTATTCCAATTATACTTCGTGACTTGACGATTGCAGATCACTGGACAGGTGGAAATGACACAGAAGTTAGGGTTCTGAATAGATTGCATTGCTCCTAATTTACGTTAAATTGACTTGCTTTCATTTCTTCTTGCCTCTGAGAGAAACCCGTCGAGAGGCATTGTAGAGTGTCCTTAGTGGTAGCTCGTATCTCACTCAAGAGGGAAAGTATGGACCGTTCCCGACTGTTCGGCCTCCGCTCAACTTTGATCCATCCGACCGCGATTCGCCTCCGCGGCGTACCCAAGTATCACTTGAACACATACCTAGTACGCAGGAGACACCCATATACTGACAGCTGGACTGTACCGAGTGGCCTTTTGTCCTATCAATAAGATGGAAACATTTTCGGATTCCCCACATCATCTCCCCTTTCCCCGCCAGTTCCTCACGCGACTGATAGACCAGCTCTCTGCATCCATCCCCCAAACATTTAATCATGACAGTAACACTAGCGCTGGTACACGCACTGGATATCAACAGAGCCAAAATGATCTCTCAAAATTGTCTGCTTCTCAGTTGTCGAAGGTGAAATCGCTCATGCTGACGTTGCACTGTCTCTTTCCAAATGAGTTGCTCCTGGCCCTGGACATCCTGGATCGGAGACTAGTAAAACGGTTCACGGTCAGGCATGAGGACGAGGATATGATTATGCCTTCCGATCCTAGTGGAGAACATACTACTGTTCTCCATGCACACTCGCAACAGGATGATACGACACGACAGAGGAGAAGGAAGGACGAGGAGGTCTTTTTTGTCCGTTCCACTTCCGTGACATCTTCCTCAAGCAGATCCCATGGAGGGATAGAAAAGAACTATGAAGTTCGTCTGCAAGCCTGGAACTGCACCTGCCCGGCCTTTGCTCTCTCTGCATTCCGAGACACGGGGCCGCCTGGGAATGTCGAATCCGGTCTTTGCAAGGATGACGATGTTGAAGACTGCCAAGGCGACTGTTGGTTCGGAGGAACCTTGACCCGAGATTCAGCAAAAACGTACCCTCCGGTATGTAAGCACCTGCTCGCTTGTGTCCTGGGAGCGCAATGTCCGGCGCTTTTTGGGGGCGGGGTGGAGGAGAGAGGTCGTGTTAGTGCAAAGGAGTTTGCGGGATGGTGTGCTGGTTGGGACGACTGACTGCAAAAGGAAGCTTTTCTACTCAGCTGGAAATTGAGTACTCGTCCTTGAGGTTGCTCAATGTTGTTGAGATGAGACGCAGCCATCTCTCACCGTAGATTTTACAGTGTGAGTGTATAGGGGATGGCTCAAGGGATACAAGGTGGATCTGTAAGGACAAGCTCCTTCAGGGACCAGAGAGATCTCACTTTTTTTGGCCTTCGTGGACTGTGTCCACAGCATAGAAGAAGAGCATGGCACCCTTCATAGATGATCCTCCTACGCTAACTATTGAACAAGTGGAGCTACGGAGTTGGAAATTTATGTCCAAGGCGGAATGCAGAAGACTATGGTTTGTTCGTCCAATAATAGGTCGTTACTCTAGCTTCTTAACCGAAGAAAAGAAATAACCCGCGGTTCGTTCAGAAAGGGGTGGCGCAAGCACCAGCGCATGCAGTATAGCATGGGGTCTTGTTCTGTCAATAATGTTATTAACCTGAATTTCAGAACCCATGGCAATCATGACCAGCCAGAAATGATGATTTATCTTAAAACCATCAATATTATACATTTTAGGGCAGAGACTGGCTAGTTCTGGACCGTTTTGGTAACCGGTTCGAAAGCGACGGAACAAGAATAAGGGGCTCTCCATCATCCCTTCTTCTTGCCCTTTTCTTTGTTATCTTGCTCCTCCTTCTGCTCGCCATTGGCCTTCCCGTTGGCCTTCTTGGCGGCCTCCTTATCGCCCTTGGCCGCAGCGGCCTCCTGCTCCTTCTTAGCGTCACTCTCCTCCTGCTGCTGTCGGTTCTGAATCTTATTCTCTATCAGGTCATGGAATGCGGTGATAGCCCGTATCAGGCTACTTAGGTAGATGGCCATGAGCTGGTCGTTTGTTTTGGTGCTCATTGCCCGGGCCAGTTCGCTGTTCTCGACTAGCGAAGGCGGCTCTGCGCCGTTGATCCGTGGGGTGGTTTCTGGTGTTGAAAGGTTCGGAAGAAGGTTGAAAACATCCTGAAGGTTACCCAAGATAGCATGATTGACGGGTAGCTCGCGGTCGAGGACCTTTTGAAGGTACTGGCCTATGTCGCGCAATCGCAGATGAAGGCCCTGCAACGACTGAAGCTGGGAAGTTATGCGGGTTGAGAGGGTCCCGACAGCAACATCTCTGATGTCCCGGAGCAAGTGCTCCACGCCGATTTCCTCTGCCTCTTCCGCCTCAATTATTGAAGGAGTGTGGACGAAGGTCTTGGATGTGGTGGTACCGTCCTGTGTTTGCAACGAATTAGCTACTTAGCTTATACGGTGCTGCAGGGAGCACACCACTCACATCCTTGATCTCTTCGACAGCAAAGTATGCGTCCGTCGGGACACCAACCTCCTTTGGTTGGACGTCGATGATGACGAGGAGCGGGTTCGGAGTGTATCGCTTGAAGAGCTCGTTGATCTCGAGATCGGAGGCCCGCAGCTTGGGGCCGGAGTGGTACCAGCCTATCAACTTCTCACGGGCGTTGATCTTCTTGAACATGTCATTCATGGACTCAACAAAGTTGTGGTCCAGGAACCAGACAGAGGGATCCTTCTCGTCCTCCTCGAATGGGACTGATAGATGCATATGGATCAGCGACCAGAGCCTCGACGGCGGAGGGATGACATACCGGCGAAGCTGTTTGACACGCGCACGTTCTTTCCATCGTTCTGACCCAGTAGAACGCCGACGACACGTTTCCGGGTGCCCTTTGCGGTTCGCCCGTAGTGGTCTGCGACGGAGAGGAGGACAAGGGGAGCGACAGAGACGGTGCGCGTCACGAGGGAGAGGGTCTCCGCCGTGGTGGCAGGCATGGCGGGAGGGGGTGACGACGAGCTTCGAGGAGGATAAGGGAGGCTGGGGGACGCGGGCGGTGGTGGGAGGAGCAGGGGAAAGGAGAGGGAGGGGTTTCTGGCTGGTGATAGATGACGGCGAGCGCAGAGCAAGGCCGGCGCTGCGTTGGAGCTCCGCCTGGCCAGCCACACACAGCCACAGCAAGCCACATGCAGCCTTGGAGCCTGGGGCATATATCCACGTGACTGCCGCGGCGCGCCCGCTGCCCGCCGGCCGCCGCGAGTCCGCTCACCGTCGGGCCAGCGGCGTGGGTCTCTTCTCCAGAGACGCACCTCGGACGCGCGGGAGCTCTCCGCCCGGCCTGTTCCCGTTAACCCTCGCTTCCGTCCACCCTGTCCAAATCCTCCCTTCCTTCATCCCACGCTTCTCCTCCGCCCGCTTCCCTAGCCCGCTATTCCTCCCCTCTCCTCTCTCCTCGTCCCCGGAGATCGTCTCGACCTTTGTCAGGTCCCCATTCTCTCTCCGCAATTCCAGATGGCGCCCATCACCGAGGAGACCGTCAACGGTCTCAAGGACACCATCGCGAAGCTCGAGGCGCGGGTCGCTCAATTGGAGGACCGTGTCGCCCAGGGCGGCGATGGCTCCAAGCCCAAGTCCCTCGGGGAACAGATGCGTATCATTCTGATGGGCCCTCCTGGCGCAGGTTCGTCTCTTCGCAGCCTTTTTTTTTTTTTTTTTTCGGGCGTGGCATCCATGGTGCTGACAGACGATCCGGACAGGCAAGGGAACTCAGGCGCCCAAGATTAAGGAGAAGTTCTGTGTGTGCCATCTGGTGAGTACTGCCATTGGCTTCTGGGCGACGATTTCCCTCGGCTAATCGGTCCATTTTTCTCCCTTCAAAAGGCTACGGGAGACATGCTGCGATCTCAGGTTGCCAAGCAGACACCGCTGGGAAGGGAGGCCAAGAAGATCATGGACCAGGGCGGTCTGGTCAGCGACGAGATCATGGTCAACATGATCAAGAATGAGCTCGAGACGAACAAGGAGTGCCAGAACGGGTATGTTGACACTCGCGGTACCGTGCACGGTTCGAATCGGCATGTCCTGACGTCTGGTTTCTTAGCTTCATCCTTGACGGCTTCCCACGCACGGTCGCACAAGCCGAGCGCTTGGACGAGATGCTCGAGAAGCGGAATCAGAAGCTCCACCATGCTATCGAGCTGCAGATCGACGACGCTCTTCTGGTCGCGCGTATAACAGGGCGCCTGGTTCACCCGGCGTCTGGACGCTCGTACCACAGGATCTTCAACCCTCCCAAGGAGGACATGAAGGATGATATTACCGGTGAACCGCTGATCCAGCGGTCCGACGACAATGCCGAAACGCTCAAGAAGCGGCTTGCCACGTACCACGCCCAGACGGCCCCTGTTGTCGAATACTACAAGAAGACCGGCATCTGGAGGGGCATTGACGCCAGCCAGGAGCCCGGCCAAGTGTGGAAGAGTCTCCTCGGTGTTTTTGAGAGGAACAAGAACTAGGCGGCTCCCACGTGCCGCTTTTTTTTCTTATTTCAAACCCTTCAGTTCGGCTCGGGAAAACGAAGCATTCCCGAGGAAAACGGCAACCGAGGATCTCTGACGGATGAGTCCATGATTGTGTCATGCCCAAAATTGCATCTGCTCCTGTCTTAGTCCATTGGCGGGTTATAGATGAGCAAACTATTCTCGTACATAGACCGCTGCGAGAACCGGGTGCTCCTGTATAGTATGTGTACTTTCTCGCATTCAATTGAATACCAGCCGCCATCCAACTTGTTTGTTCGGCATCTGCAGTCTGTCGGACTTGCGCATAATTTTCTTTTCCTGATTAGATTTACAAGTCTTTAAGGGCGATCTTATCTCTGCCCTTGGCTCTTGCCGCTGCGTGGCTTGTTCTTAATTCCAGGGCTCCTGTTTGACCTTCTTCCCGCTCCTGGACAGTTTACAACAACCTTGATGTTGTCCTGCTGGAACTGGGAGAAAAAAAAAAAAAAAAAACTCTACGTCCAGGACATAAAAGCGATCTGCACGGAATATAGCTATATATAAAAGCATCGGATGGGAATCGCAGTTTACTTCTGTGATCTGTCCAATTTCGTGAGACGTGAAAATTCACGCTTGTGCCTAGTGATCTCGAGATTACCAATGGACCGGTTAATACCGAGACGGGAGTTCCCCCCCCCCCTTTCCCCTCCATGGTATCTAAGGCGCTAGCTATGTCCTTTGAGGTTAATATCCGAGTCTCGATGACTCTTATCTACGTCATCTCCAGGTATCGGCTTCGCTCAATGGCAGCGGAAACGTCACATATAAAACGCTTTACAGCTGCAGGGGATAGACCGTCGATTCGATCTTCTCCGGATACTTCAACCCTCCCTGTCTCCGGGCCTCATCCATGACTTCCATGATGGCGATGCTCTCCTCCCAAGGCAACCCCTCACTCTCGAGTTTGCCGTCACGCACACAGCGCGCCGCCTCATCCGCCTCCCAGTACATGCCCTTTCCACTACCGGGGAATGGGCATTCGACCTCCTTGACGGGTGGAGCATCCTCTCCCGGCTGCTTGCGTGGGATCACGCGATAACGCTCGGGTCGGAACGCGGGACCATCGACCTGGATCTCGCCCTTTGTTCCCTGTATGCGGATTGCAGGGCGGGCAGAGTTCTTCTCGTCCGGGTCAGTGGCGATGCGGAGATGCGTCATGGCCACAGCCTGGGACTGGAGGTTGGGCTTGTTGGATGGAGTGGTTGTAGGGAAAGTGAGGAGGATGGTAGTCGCCTCATCGGCCCCGGTAAGGTGGTAAGGCGTCAGGTGCGCGGAGATGGCAGATGGAGGTTTGCGCTGTGAAGGAGGGAGAGTGTGGTAGAGAGTCTGGAAGACCCAGGTGAGGGAGTAGATGCCCACTGCGACCCACCATCAGTGAAATGGCGTCTTGTCGGCTGCATAGTGTGATGACAACTCACGATCAAGCAAGGCACCGCCAGCAAGATCCATGTTGACCATCCGGTGCTTCGTCCCCCACTTCTCCTCGACGTTGTCCCCGAAACTGTTGTCCGCGATAACCCGCAGTACCTCACCGATCTCCCCCTTCTGGATCAGCTCCCGAACCTGGATGCTAAGCGGGAAATAGCGTGTCCAGACAGCCTCCATCAGGAACAGATTCTTCTTCTTTGCCGTCTCACACAGAATCTTCGTCTGCGCCGCATTGACCGTGAACGGTTTTTCACACAGGACGTGCTTCCCCGCCTCTAGGGCGAGCATCGTGTTTTGAAAGTGATGCGAATGCGGCGTCGCGACGTAGACGATGTCGACGTTGGGATCCGCCACGAGCTCCTCATACGAGCCGTACGCGGCGCAGGGCGCCGGCAAACCCAGGTCCGCGATGAACTTCTCCGCGCGGGCCTTGGATGAGGACGAAGCCACGGCCGTGACGGTGTGGGAGACATCATCGGCGCCGCGCAGGCGAGGGTCGATCAGGAGGTCTTTGGTAAAGACTGCAGAGTTCGCATGGTCAGAGGGAATGTCGATGCGTTGATCTTTCTAGCCTACCGGGATGATAGTAATAATAGTAAATATAGACGCAGACGCACCCTCAGCGATCCAACCCGTGGCTGTGGATTTTTTAAAGACTTGTCAGCCATGGATACCTTATATCCAATTGCAGGAAAAAGCGAAGCGATGCGTAGGAAATATCATGTATGCGGAGGAGGGGCGGGGGGAGGGGATATGGTTCTCCTACCCATGATACCCCACCGGATGTTGAACGGCGCCATAGTTGCTGGTAAGAAGGGAGTTCTGAGGTCTTTTCGAAAGTTTTCAACTCAACGATATCGGCCCGGAATCCAGGGGCGAGAAGCAATTGAGTTAACGGTTGCTAAGGGGAAAAAGGGAAGACGGAGGCGAAAGAGGGGAAAGATCCCACGGTTGCGTGCCGTAGATACTTCTGGATACAGGTGGGGAAGCTCCGGTCGGGTCGGCTACCAAGACTCCAGGTGAACTCTACTCTCAAAGGCTCCTTTGATTTCTATGTTTGCTTTTGGACCTCTTCTCGAGAACACAATGTAAAATATGACATTCGATTCTCTGTACGGTGTCGAATCTAAGTATTTCTCCAACCTATACTATAGCGCCGCTCTTTAGGGCTCTTGTAGTACCATATCAATGTAACCGACAACAAAGGCTGCTTGGTTTCGCTCATGTCCCGCCAAAATCAGAGAACCGCCCGGTAAATGCATGGACCTAAGATGACCTTTTCAACACCAAGAAAACATGATACATACGAACCAACCAAGAGAAAAGCCCAGCTCAAAGCAGAAAGCTGCGTATAGAAACATAGAGCGCAGAACCGAAGAGTCGGAAATTGGTATAAGAAACATGCCGCCATGACGGACGAATGGGAAAAGGGCGTATGGTGACGCGATGAAAAACAAAGAGCTGAAGACCAAAAAAGGTGAAGGCAGTAATTATGAGACTGGTTCTGTCTTGATTCGAACATTATGTCCAGGAGAGTCGCTATCCTAAGAACCGGTCAGTAAGATCTAAGGCTGCAGTTCACAGCGGACGGGGATCTACCTCCGCCTTTCGCTTCCCCAGAACTGAGTCGGGAGTACCAGTTCGCCCCAAGGGTGTTCCTCCACGCCCCGGAGCGGGTCCATCCTTTGTGATCTCGGCGTAGCAGCTGCCGTGGTACACTCGGCTGCCCACCTTGACGGCATCCTGCCAAATCCAGTCCTGTACTTCCTCCGACCATGTCGACTCAAACTTCTCTTGGCAGATTGGACATGGTGTGTTTCGTAACGCCGCATCGTTCGGTGCGCGGATCCATTGCTTCTGCGGGCCCTTCTTGGCCTGGCCGCCATCAGCCGCCGCTGTACTACCGTTCGACCCACTGTCCGTAGGGCCTTGGTCATCGTCATAGTCACGCGATTTGATCCAATCCTGTCCAGAGTGTTAGCAAGGAATCCTAGGACGTAAACGGGGATGGGGATACTGACCCGCTCGTCAACATACCAGCTGCGGTTCTGCCCGCGCTTCGCAGCCTCCGCCATTCGTTGGTTAGTTCTGAAGTGCCAGTCCAGATGCCGTGCTTTCTTCTCTTTTCCCTCCTCGTTGGCAAAGAAACGACGACCACAAGTTCCACAGCGATTGGACCTCGCTTCGTAAAGACTAGCAATCAACGGATATCGTGGTCTTTACGTAAACTGTTAGCGGTGGTAGACAATAGATTGCGGATTGTAGAACTTACATTTTTATAGATGCGGTGCTCATTTGCACGCTGATGGTAATATCGGACGGGGTAGACGTCTGTGGCGTTGAGACAGGAGGTGTATATCTCACTTGGCCCGGGAGAATGAACGGGAGGTTTGGGAACGCTGGAGTGGCCTGAGGTGTGGATGTGGCAGGAGGCAGAAGTCCACGGGCTCTAAGTGCTGCGATTAGAGAACTTGGATTATCTGATGTCGCCGGTGCTGCAGAAGATGGTTGCGGCGTGGTAATTGGTTGAACCTGCGGAAAAGGATTAGGGGGTTGAGGCGGGGGAGTAGGCTGCTGGCGATTGCCTGTAGCCTTGATAAGCTCAGCCAGAGTCCCTGGGTTGAGCCACTGCAGATTTGGTGGTTGGATCTGTTGCGGGACTGAATGAGTTGGAGGGGTGGAAACCGCTGGTGGCGGAGCAGGAGGAAGGCTTGGTGGGAGAGTCGGCGTAGGCTGCGGAGTCGCCTTCGAGGGCGCAAGTGCAGAGACCTGATCCCGGACAAGCCTGAGCTGATCCTGGGGCAGCTCCTGGCGCTGCAGGATGGCTTGGAGGTCGAGCAGAGCCTTGAGACGTTGCTGAACAGAAGGATCAAGGGGATTGTTCGCGAAGTCTGTCCGGGCAGTCGATATCAAGGCTTCTATGTCGCGGTGCAGAGCGCCAAGGTCGACGGCATCTTGACGAGACTGAGATGTGGGTTGAGGGTACTGCTGGGGGGTTTGTGAACATCGGGGAGGATATTGTTCAGGCTGTCGAGATATTAGAAAAACATCCAGAAGGCTTGCTGGAAGGAAGCTGTCACTCACCGCAGATGGATAGCCATAGGATTGACCGTTGGTACTGTATTGGGGGGGTAAGTTCTGGTTCGACGAAGACGGATATCGCAGCGCTGGCTGTGATGGAGTGGAAGTATTGGCCCAGCCTGGAGGCGTTGCAGCTCCACGGCCACGATTAAGCAGCTGCTCCTGCTGGCTCCTGGCCTGCTGCTGCTGGAGGGCCGCTGTTCTCGCCTTGATCAGAGCATTCTCGATACTGCGTGTAATTTCAACAGGGAAGACTGGCCTGCTATCCAGTGACCCTGGGACTGGTTCCTTCCATGTCTTGAGCATCTCATCCAGCTTCTTCCGTGTCGGAGCGTCGACTAGAGTATATGCATTCATGAAGGTCTGGTAGAGGTTGCGCCCCAGGAACAGCGTGTAGGGGCTTCCTACATTCTTGACCACAGAGTCGACTACATATAGAGCGGGCAGCTTCTGGGATGGCGGTGTCTACAGAGAACAATTAGAGCCGTTCTTCCAAAACAGACTACGGGAAGGCATTGTATATGGAGAAGTACACCGCAAAACAACATGAGCATAACAGAAGGAAAATGAAACACCTACAGTTCGAATATGGTTCTCCAGCACCCGGGAGATGGCCAGCGCATGCTCCGTGTTCTCCTTCGCTATGACTGTCAGGTTGCTGATCTGGAATTTGTCGTTGGTGGTTAGATCCTCGAGAGAGTTCTTGTAATCCTCGGCAACTTCATCTGAAGCGAGTCCGGACGACATGATGGGCAGTCAATATACAGAGGCTGATGTCTGTTGGGGAGATGGGTTCAAGAAAGGAGAGAGATGTTGACAAAATAGAGTGGCTGGCAGCCTGAGAGGCGGACAATGGCAATGCTTTCTGCCTCGTTCAATAGAGACGTTATCTTTGTTTTTTTCTCTTCTTTTTGCTTCTTTTTTTTGCTTTTGTGTTCTTCACTTTTCCTTCTTGTTCTTTTTTCTTCTCGTTTCCTTTTAAGATGTTTTCTTCCTGTTTTTTTTTTTTTTTCCTCTCCTTTATTCCTGAAAACTGGTCTCCTGGAAGAGCAAGAAGTGGAAAGAGAAGGCGGAACTTGTAGAATGCTTGCTAGCTATCTTCGCGAGACTGAAACAACAGGTCCATGCGAGTGCAATCCAATCATAAAAAAAAGAGAACCTGCAGGCACCCTCAAGCTGTATATCCACCTCACCAGATGTCCTGCCTAATTGACCTTTCCTGCAGAGAACGAGCAGCAGAGGAAACGGAGAAGGGGGAGAGGCCGAGGTGGCTGATGCGCCGGGAAGCAGGAAGGACGAGTCACCGGATAGGCGAAGTGACAAGGACGCTGAACTGCAGGAAGAAACAGAAGAGGGAGAAAATCGAAAAAAAAAGGGGACAGTCGTAAAGGAAACACCGCACAGACAGGAGGAAGGCGAAGCAGCGCGGAGGTGTGTTGATGGAAGGGCGAGAAGAGCGACGGAAAAGCAGAGGCGCGAGGGCGAGGTCGGCCCGGTGCTGAGTCAGCGGCCTCCGGGGTGACGCAGGGCGCCGGCGAGGCATGGAAGCGCTGCGGCGCCAGCGAAGAGCAGCGAAGAGCCTCGACCTGAACGACCTCCAGACTCTCTTGAGACTCCAGTCAGCTCTCCGTCTGAGACAGGCACTAAGTGATCTCTGCGCCTGCTTCGTACTGTCTTGCTGTTGATTTGCTGCTCATCATGAAGTTCGGGCTCCTTGTCTTCTCCATCCTCTTCGGCCTCCTCCCTTTCACCCAGGCCGTCAAGACGCAGAAGTCCTTCGTGGTCACCTATCCCCAGGACACACCAGATTCGGTTCTAAGCAGGGCCAAGCAAGCCATCACAGATGCCGTATGTTGAGCATCTATTCCTCAGCTTCTATTTTATCTTGACGGTTCAGACTAACTGCCCCCTCCTTCACAACAGGGCGGCATCATCACACATGAATACCGTAAGTTCTGCCATGTTGTTATAGATTGATCGGTGCATCGCTGACAAAGAGAATGATCTTTTCAGAACTGATCAAGTAAGTTCCGTCTGTTTTCGCTTCACTGGATCGCGATGCTAACAGCTTGATAGAGGGTTCGCCGCGAAGGCTTCAGCCAATGTCATCGAGAGCGTGTCGACCCTATCCGCAGCCTACAACCCCTTAATCGAAGAGGACAAGGTTGTTACGGCCGATGGCGATTTTGTTGGCGAGGATCATGTGTTTTGAGCTGGTCGCGCAGGACCGTTCGAGAAGCGGCGACCAGTCGCGCGCAGTCTGCCTTGGTCATGGTAAAGAGTAACGGAGCTAGGTCTGCGACCAGCTAGTAGTGAAAGAATGAAATGCACACTGGGAAATTGTCAGGCTTTTATGGAGACTACTTCTTTCTGGTATCGGTACAAGGTACTTCGGCGTCTTGGTGCCTGGTTTCTGGCACTCCACGATACATGCATTAAACACGGATCGCTCTGATATCAATCCATTCTTTTCCGGGCAAAGAAAACATAAAGAATTCGTAGACTACGCTTTTGTCCATTGAATTCCCAGAGATCCTCGAAAGTGACGGTACAAAGACATTCTTTGCGTGGGCATCCGTCGACAGCATTAATGCCGCGACGGAGACAAAGCGGCCCTAGTCCATGTGGACCCGCGCATCTCGCGACGCTCCGACTGTCGCGACTCGATCTGAACATACAAATTAGCCGTCCCTTGCACATTTCCTCCCGTCCCTTGGCGTCACCAGCATGTCGGGCTGTTTGTCCTTCAATCTAGTGGTCGCTTAAAGTTGTCATTCCCACATTCGCGTCCCTTCCCAGAATCCCGCACGCGCCATGGCGACCGAGCTCAACGTCGCCAAGGTCCTGCTGGAGTGGATCAATAGCTTCTCCTTGGGCAAGACACTCCGATCCACTGATGAGCTGACCGATGGGATTATCCTGTGGGAGATTCTGCAGGATATAGACCCGCAGTATTTCCTCGACGAGCTTCCTGAGCGCAACCCGTCAGACCACTGGGTTCCTAAATGGCAGAACCTGAAGCACGTCCACAAGCTGTTGATCAGCTACATCCGGAAGCAGAATGACGACGAACTACCATCGGGTCTCGACACGTCGCCGGACCTTAAAGCAATTGCAGAGACCAACTCCGTCAAGGAGACAAATAAGCTGCTTAAGCTACTCCTGATCGCCGCAATCAGCTCACCCAATGCTGAGACCTATGTGACTACGCTCCAGGGATTGAGCACGTCGACCCAAGAGGGGCTAAAGGATATCATACAGGAGGCGCAAAATGGTCATCGCGATGACTTCGATGGGTCAGACGAAGACCGAGCCCAGCTGTCAAAGCGGGACATGGCCGTCGACCCCGAGCTACAGTTCGAGGAACGGATCGGGAAGCTCCTCGCGGAGAACGATCGGCTGACGAATGAGAAGAAGGAAATGGAGAAAGCATTGGAGGATCTGCATAACCGTTTGGCTCGTCTCCAGGAAAACAATGACGCCTTGCAAAGCCGCCTGGCCTCAACGGAGGACCGGCTCGTGACCCTGAAGTCCGGAAAGGGTGATATTGGGCTCCATGCTAAAGCACTGGAGGCTAAGGCCCGTCAGCAAGAGGAACTTATCGCGTCACAGGAAGCGAAGCTTGCTGCTTCTCAGGAAGAAATTGACAGTCTGCGGATGACCGTGGAGTCATTGCGGGTCAAGAACCAACGGTTCCAAAAACTACAAGATGACTACGACGAGCTCAAGAACGAGAGGGATCTCCTTTCGCGCAAGGCCAATGCCGCAGAGAAATACCGTCAAAAGCTACAGCAGGTCCAGGATTTTGAAAAGGAGAATCAGGCGCTCAAGAATCAGATCAAGGATCTCCAACAGCAGTTGAAGGAAGCCGATAAGAACCAGAGACGGTCCTCTGAGCGTGATGTCGAGCTCGAGGAGTATAGACGAGTGCTGCCACGGATTGAACAGGATCGTCATGAAATCCAAAATCTTAAGAAGCAGCTGGAATTCAACAACCATGCCCTTACGGAGCGTCTTCAAAGCGCGGAAGAACAGCGCGAGAGAGACGAAGCAACAATAAGCGAGTTGCGGGAGCGGATCCGAGAACTCGAAGGCTCTCCCGGAAGCCCGTCTTTTACACCAGGCGCCACGACGCCAAAATTGCAAGGCACCTTGCAAAAAGATTTCGAAGATATCGGCACCAGAGAGGCACAACTGTCAGTCAGCATCCCAGGATATCTTTAGGCATGGACTGACCCATACTAGGAGGGCCGAAAACGAAGAGCTAAAAAAGGAGATAGAGAGACTGAAAGCATCCAGCTCATCAGCGCAGGTAAGACAAAATCAACTCCAATGACACTGCGTGACGCTAACTATGACTTTCCAAGCAGGGTCCTCGCCTGGAAGCCTACTCAGAGAATCTCGTCTTGATCGCACAGCTTGCTCAAGCAAAATCCACTCAGAGGTATGCTAGCCTGCGGACTGCGACGTCCTCCAGAGCTGACAGAGATGCAGTCCGGAGTACTGGAAGCTATACGACCAGTTTACGGAGGTCCGCCAGAAGCTTGCAAATGCCGAGGATGTCGTCGAAACCACAAAGCGGCAGCTCGAAGACGCAAGATCAGAGCGTATGTCGTTTCTGGCCTCCTATGCGAGTCCGTTTGATTAGTTTGCTGATTGCTTCACAGTCGCTCTTGTCAATAAAGAGAAGCTTGACATGATTAACGAAGTCAAAGAGATGAATTCTGCGGAGTTGAACAAGGTTCGAGGCGACTGGGATGCGCTTACCCAGAAGATTCATCACCTCGAAGCCGAAGTCGACGCTAGTCAAACGCTTGCGAGGGAACTATGCTCCGAGCGCGACGAGCTACGGGCAATGCTTGAAAAGAAGCGAACTGAGAGTCATGCTGAGGATCAAGACTTGATGAATGAAATCCAGACGCTCCTCAATGAATTTGCTGCCCGTGCAAACAACCCCGACTCGATAGAGAAGTCCAGCTTCGAACTATTGAAACAGTTTGCAGAGGCCACAGAGAAGAGTGCCGAAAAACTGGCAAAGCGTGCAGAGGTCAGTAAAACAGTTTCCTCTTTCGAAGACTTTTCGAATTCTTGCCGGTCAAGAATCTAGACCAAGCGCGGCCATTTGAATCGATCGCAGCTGTTCCTATTTCTCAAAAGCCGAAGAAGTCTTCCAATGGGGCTCGTGCTTGGCACAAGTTCTCTTTCTTGACGAAGAAGAGCTTTAAGACCTACGGGGTCTCCAGATGATATTCTTATTTCGAAGTCTTCGATTCGCTTCTTATCTTGCATACAAGAGTATAATACGCAGCGCCATTGGACACGTGATATCCCCTGTGTTCTCTCGTTTTACCAGAGATACCTTTCGCTCTGTCTTGATACATTTTCGCGTTTGTTCGGATCCGTTATTTGATAGACGACTAACGCCTGTTACAAAATGCAGCGTATTGACCAACAAAACGAGCTCATCCACACCCTCCAAGAGCGCATCAGACACTTTGAAGAGAACACTGAAGAGACTATCAGCAAGGAGCGAGAGGTAAGTTAGATCCAATTCTAACCTCATCATTTCTTTTATTAGTTCTGCTCCCCCGATTTACCAGTAATCCCGCTTTTCCTAATGACCAAATACAGGCGGAACTTCGAAAGATTATTGATCGTCAATCACGGGAGCTCGCCCTCGTTTGTTCTGCCTGGTTCGACCTCCAAGGCCGCCTACAAAATAGTAATGTCACCGTTTCGCGGTATCGTCATCCGGCATCCACCAGCGCCGGCGCTGGGGCCGACGCACAGAGGAGCTGGCTCGCAAAGCAAAGGAGCGTTGTTGCCGGTGCCGGTAGTCGCAGGTAAGAACCAGGAATAATAATATTAAAGATACGAATCGGAACAGAAGTGTTGTATGTGTCTGATTGAGTTGATAATTTATTTCCTTTGTTATGCATTCCATTCAAATGACTCCTTAGGATGCGTAAGGTTGATCAAGTAGAGAGAACGGGGGTTCTCGGGATATCACTTTTTTGTCCATTACCATTTCTCTTTTTCTGCAAACACCACCATTGCACTTAATTCTGCGCAACAGACTCTGTGGGGGAACAGAGATTGGCTGGCACTGCACCGCATAGCATGTCAATGGATAGATTATATTGTTGATTTTTTTTTCCTTACTTGCTGTCCATCTTTTGCTCCTGTCTTCATTGTATACATTGTTGCAATACAATACTTTTACTACTACATCAAACGGGACGGAGCCCGCATTCAATGTTCCCAAAGAATGGAAAGAGATAGACCGAGACCCGAATTCCACATGGGTATTTCAGCCACAATCTTTGCGCATCCAAAGGTCCGCAGGCAACCCTCGATATAATTGTTAGGTTGCAATAGGAAGCAGACCTGTTTCTGGGAGAAGGCTATTCAGCGGACCATGCTTAAGCAGTCAGCATGCCAGCATGTGAGCAGTGGTGGATTTGGAGACTCCGAAGTCGGTCAATGCTTTGAGTACAAAAAAAAGCATCTTAGGATTCAGGTCGGACTGGCAAGTTAAGCGAAGAATCAAGGGTCTGACAAGCGTGCTGCATAGTAGAAGTGGTAGCAAGCCTTAATGTTCTTTCCCCTGCAGATAGATAATTCTAGGTAGATAAGGGTATAAGGATGTGTGTCATTGAGTCGAGTTTGGTGTGATCAGCATCAAAACTGAACGTTTTAACCTGACCCCTTTTTTATTGTTACATGCCCTGATGGATACATATGTACCGTAGATACATCACGTTACACGTCAAAGCCGAGGCTAGCGAGAAATGGCCTCAGAGTGCTTTGTAGGAGGGGAGTCTTAATGCAAGATACGGAAGTGCAGTTACACCCATTGCCTTGGGTTCCTTAGGACATCCATCATCTCCCTCTCCTTCTCCTTGCCTTCCACATTCACCTCTTCGTCAACGTCCGTCTCTGTCCTGGTTCCTGAAATCGGATCCATATATGCCCAGCTGGCCGTTCGAGGGAGGCTCATCAGAATGCTCTCAACACGGGCATTAGGGGTGCGCAGACCGAAACTCGTGCCCCGGTCGTATACAAGGTTGAATTCGACATAGCGTCCCCGGCGAAGCTGCTGCCATTCTTTCTGGGCGGGCGTATATGGCATATCCTTGCGTCGCTCGATGATCGGTACGTATGAGGGGAGAAATGACGCCAAGGCGTCTGACACGAAGGAAAAGAGAGTCTCCTGCGGGTTCTGCGACGACGACGAAGAGCTTTCCAAAAAGCTGGCATCAAGGTCATCGAAGAAGATGCCACCGACACCGCGAGCTTCGCCGCGGTGAGGCAGATAAAAGTATTTGTCACACCACTCCTTAAACTTTGGGTAATACGTGGGATCGTGCTTGTCGCAAACATCCTTGATTGTCTGGTGGAAGTGCTTGCAGTCTTCGGGGAAAAGGTACGAGGGCGTCAAATCAGTGCCGCCTCCAAACCACCAATTCTTATCCCCGTTGAGGGGGTCCTTTGGATCTGAGGTCTCGAAGTAGCGGTAGTTTAGATGAACTGTGGGCGCCATTGGGTTATGAGGGTGCAAGACAAGGGATAGTCCCGCCGCAAAGAAGTTCAGGGAATCCACGTCAGCCCCAACAAACGACTTGTGATCGGCGCGCATCTTTTCGATCGCAGCCCGAGGTAACTCGCCGTATACGACAGACACATTGACACCGGCCTTTTCAAAGACGTTCCCATCCTGAAGGACGCAGGAAATGCCACCACCACCATTGGGGCGTGTCCAGGTATCTACCCTGAACGGTTTCCCGTCTATCCTACTCAATTCTTCTGTAATCTTCTTCTGATGTTCTTTGATCAGTTTTTCCATGCGTAGACGCATGGGAGAAGACTCGTTTATTGTCGACTGCCGCCTGAGGGCCTCATCTAGCTCCACTATAGATGGAGAGTCCAATTGAGTCGTGTCGCCGGTCACCTGCGTAGGATGTTGCATTAGACGAAGGCCTCGGTCTGACTGGATGGGAACATACCATTGAGTAAATCAGAGCGCCGACAAATGGGATACCAATTGCAAGTCGAAGATACGGTCTCCAGACCGTAAACTGCTCTGATCGACGGGGTTTCCGTTCCGTCGAATATCTGCACAACTGGCCTCGGCAAAAGCGAGAGGAGAATTGGCCCTTCCTGAAGGACTGCCGATATAGGCACCTCGACAGAGGCACATACTGGCGGGGAGAAGCCATGGCTGCTGAGCAATTAAGTATATTGGCTTTGTTCAGCAGTCACGACATCCGGAAGAACACCCACCGGACCAAGGCGACGCGGAACATGGCCTGATGGGATGAGCTGAGGACGGCGGGTGTTTGTGCTGTTTGCCCAGTCAGCTGGCTGGGAATAGGCTGTTTGCACTGTTTGCGTCCGTCATGGTCGGTCGACGATAAGGACGTGCTGTCGCTGCGCAACAGGACCACGCCAAGCAGAAGCTCACGGCTGCGTCTCTGGTCAGATGGCTCATGGGCAAGGGTCTCAGGGTCTGCGACGCAGATCCCATCTTCTTATGTAGGAGCCATTCTGCAGGAACAGCTGACCGGACAGGGTCACTGGAGCTGCCTGGCGGCCTGGGCCCGGTGGAGTCCGACTGATAGTCTGATAGCAAAGCGGAGCCAGCAGGGCGCGGATCGATGATAGTATGACGACGATGGATCGCGCCCGCAGAGGCCCTTTGCCCTGCTGACGCCCACCCAACCCGCGTTTCTACCTCGCTGGCACCTCTGAAATGCAGGATAGGCCCGGTCAAAGGGCTTTTCGAGCAGCATCTATCGCCAGCGTCGACGACGGACGGCGACGGCGGCCGGCGGTCTGCCTGCGCGGGTGAGTCACGTGTGGGGGTTCACCGCCTGCCTCGTCCTGCCGCGCTAGGCCGCATATGCCCTAGCGGCGCTCACCGTCTGGATTACGCGGGGCTGCGAGGCCGCCTCGCCGCCTTCCTGGCTTCATCCACCTCGCAACCTCCATCCCCATCGCGTCTCGCTCTCCATCCTGGAACCTCATCTCTCCTGCTCCTTTCTCCTGCTGCTCCCCAGTTATCTACTCAAGCACTGCATTTCCCCCCGTCTCTGCAACCAGCTCCTTCTTTCGTAAATCTCCTATCGTTTATCGCGACAGTTATCACCATGCGGTCCAAGTTCAAGGACGAGCACCCCTTTGAGAAGCGCAAGGCGGAAGCCGAACGAATCCGCCAGAAATATGCCGACCGCATCCCGGTATGCCATGATTCGAATCGTTTTTGATTCCCTTGCGCCCTCACCTTCCATGGCACTTCCTGTGTCGTCTCTGCCGCTGAAGAGCTCTCACCGCCTGTTTGGCACTTACTGATTCATCCACGTTGCACAGGTGATCTGTGAGAAGGTCGAGAAGTCGGATATCGCTACTATCGACAAGAAGAAGTACCTTGTGCCCGCAGATCTCACCGTCGGCCAGTTCGTCTACGTCATCCGCAAGCGTATCAAGCTCTCCCCGGAGAAGGCCATTTTCATCTTCGTCGATGAGGTTCTGCCGCCCACTGCGGCTTTGATGAGCAGCATCTACGAAGAACACAAGGATGAGGATGGCTTCCTGTACATCACGTATGTGCCCCTTATCTGTGCAAAGCTGAGATCTCTAGCTGACCGCTGCAGATACTCTGGCGAGAACACTTTCGGTGACTGCTGAATGGCTCCAAGATATCAACGTACGACCCAGCCGTCAAACTCGTCTCGTATACGGAGCGTTTGTCGGAGTCTAGGACAAGGATCAGAACGACATGGTTTAGGAGATGGCAGGGCTGGCTCGATATGGCGGTGGGTTTCTATCATATGCGCTGGCGTTATATGGGTTCTCTACATTTCCTTGGTGACCTTGCTTGCAACATCTTTCTCTAAGGGCCGTGGATTATTGATTAAATCTTTATCTGCTCTTTCTTTCCCTCAGGGACAGACCGATGCTCTCCTTTGGAATGCGATGTCTCCTTCTTTGCTCTTTCCCTCGTCGTGAAATAACCAGGCAGCAACCGGCCGGAGGGAAGGTGAATAGAGAGGCTTGGAGTTGGGCTTACAGCCACCGCTCGTTGGCCGCTCCCTCTGGGGTCACGACGCAGATGATGATGCTTTTTGACGCCAGCTTACTAGGCTTGTATCAAACTTGATATATCTCTTGTCCAATGTAATCATTCTAATAGTAATTGCGTCTCGTTCAGATATTTTGTGTAGTCAGATCCCGATGCGTTCTTTTTTTTCCACTTCTACTAAGGGCTACGAGTACTATTTCCATCCGATGATGTTCTGAGTCATCGACGTGATGATGACACCGTCATGTGATCCCCCCCCCAACCCTTTGGGTTGGCCTGCCAGAGATCATTCAGATGGGTCCATGCCTGATGATAGAAGACGGCCCGATGTGACGTAAGAATCTGGAATGGAATGCTGGTCATAAGTACCAAGTGCTGGGGTAGATAGGTTCCCGACACTGAAGTTGATCTGAGCATGGTTGGATAGATCTCCAGGAACGACTAGACTTGCAGAGATATCGCCTTGAAATGCCGTATTCCAAGCCGCCTGCACGCCTCACTTCTTCCCACCAGGTAACATGGTTGTCCGAGACCGTAGCATGTTTACACATTAAGTTACCTTGCAGTGGAGTTGAACTGCGATGTACCGGCAAGAGACAGGCAGGTTCTCTGATACGTCCCCGGTCCATGCGTGATGATCTAGATCTCTTTCATCTACCCATCGTGTGAAATCGTCGAGATGGGTTTCTCAAGCGTCCGCTTGATGTCATTGTCACCGAAACCGGCGCGTCTGGGGTCCCGAGGCGCCGTGGAAGGTTCCCCGGCGCCAAGGCCGCCTAGGGACTCTAGCGCCGTCCGCCCGCCGCGTGCCCTAAAAATTTGGAGACGCCGAGTCGGAGATTCGAGCTGCACGCGGGGAGCGGCTTGCTGCTTTTTTTCCCCTCTTCGGCACCGGGGCTCGCTTCGATCGATTGCTCGTATCTTGCCTTTGCGTCTCCTTGTTCGTTGGCTGGTCTTAAGCGTTCTGATACCTTCCCTTCTCCCTCACTCGTAAAACGTGGATTGAAGGGCAAAGATGTCTCCCGCCATGGCCCAGGCCGGTGCTGGCGCTGCCGCAAAGGATGTCAAGGAGTCAGCAACCGCTCGACTGCTGGGCTCTGGTAAGCGATCTCTGGCCAACTCCAAAACACGTAGAATGCTCACAGAGCGCCAGGGACCGCCGGTGTCGCGGAGTTGCTGGTTTTCCATCCGGTACGACTCACGATTTTGTGCGTGTCTGTGCACCACGATGCTGATGCCATGTGAAAAAAGGTCGATACCATCGCGAAGCGATTGATGAGTAACCAGAGCCGGGTAAGGAGCAAGTCTTAATTTAATTTGAAATGCCAGGGTGTGAGAGCTGACTAGAGTGCCATATCAGGTCACGTCGCTCAAGGTTCTGAACCAGGTCATCTTCAAGGAATACGCTGATGCGCAGGTCGCCCGCAAATTCGCCTCTCTCTTCCCTGGTCTCGGATATGCTGCCGGCTACAAGGTGCGTGTGAATTGGAGGGTGCTGTTGCAGCGGCTAACATAGGCACTTTCAGGTCCTCCAAAGAATATACAAGTACGGTGGCCAGCCTTTCGTCCGGGACTATCTGGCCAAGAATCACGCCGCCGACTTTGAGAAAGCCTTTGGAAAGGGAACTGGAAAGGCTATGATGCACGCTACTGCTGGAAGGTGCGGCTGTTCGAGGCAAGGCCATTGTGAAATTGGTGTCCGACGCTGACTTGAAAACACAGTCTTATTGGTATTGGAGAGATTATCCTGCTCCCACTGGACGTCTTGAAGATCAAGCGTCAGACAAACCCGGATGCCTTTCGTGGACGTGGTCTCTTCAAGATCATTGCCGATGAGGGCATGGGACTGTACCGTGGTGCCGGCTGGACGGCTGCCCGGAATGCTCCTGGATCTTTCGCAGTATGCTTCTCTTTCATTGCTCCGTTCAGCCCGCGATTTACTGACACATAATAATAGCTCTTCGGTGGCTCCGCTTTCGCTAAGGAATATGTCTACGGCCTCAAGGACTACAACAAGGCAAGCTGGCTGCAGAACTTCGTCGCCTCCGTCTGCGGTGCTAGCGCATCGCTGATCGTATCCGCGCCACTTGACGTGATCAAGACCCGTATCCAGAACCGCAACTTTGAGAACCCCGAGTCCGGTTTCCGGATTCTCTCCAACATGGTCAAGAATGAAGGGTTCACCAGCTTCTTCAAGGGCTTGACCCCCAAGCTGCTGATGACCGGACCCAAGCTGGTCTTCAGTTTCTGGCTGGCACAGACCTTGATTCCTGCATTTGGTCAGTTCGTCTAGACCTGAATAGAGGGTCTCTAATCCCAGCCCTCGCGTTTCACTTGCTTTGCTCTGCTCCCGTGTGTGTTTGACTATCCAACTGTCTTAGCCATTGGGGCTTCGCAGCGGATTTCAGTTCTTGTCACGTATATGATATAGAGGCTCTTTCGGTGTCGGGCCTTTTGTTGAATTATCATGGTTTATGATGTAGTTATATGAAAGGGAAAGCAAAAAAAATAGAACGGGGATACTCCACTTCATCACTTGTTTGAGCAGCCGCACATTCAGGTTCCGCATTTGTATCCCAGGGCCTTGCACTTCGAAACTGCGAGGCTTGAGATTACCGTCAATGGTTTGTTTCATACCAGCTGTCCATTTGGCATTGCCCAAACCTCCCACAAAACGAGTCGGTGTTTTAATTGATGTAGAGGAAGACAACAGAATAGATATGGCATCCTATTCCGTCTGTGGTTGATTACATACGTTTTATGATCTATTCACAAAAGTCGCGATACATCCCACGCGCTCTGTCCCAGTGCCTGCGACGTGTGCTTACCGCGTAGACACACGGAGAAGAGGACAACTGTCGACAAAAAAACTGCTCGACTACAAAAAAGAGGCAAAGGCCGCTAATTGGAACAAGAACTGGTATTTTGGCTGTCACAACAATAGATAATATCCAGAACCCAGCAACCTCCTTGCTCCAATTCCCCCGATAATGCCAGCTGTACAGATCAGAGTACCTGATGGCACTTTAATACCTGCCTAGATGCTTATCTAGGTGGTACCTAAGTACTTCTTCCATGTAGCGTGAAGTACTATACGTACTGTTAGGTAGGGACCTAGGAGGCTAGCTGAGGTAGGTATGTTCCATGTGCAATGGGAGAAACGCACAAAGCAACATGCCAACCAGAAATAGACAAAGGTCTCGAGGGGAAAAAAAGGAAAAAAGGAAAAAAGAAAAAAAGAAAATATAACATGACCAACGCAATTATATCCTTTCCTTCCCTTGGACGATGCCGCAGCAGCCCCTTCATGCACGTGACCAAATCTCCATCTTCCACCTTTCTTGCATCAAGTTTGATTGCGCGGGACTACTGTACTACTACTTCCAGTAGTAAGAGATAACCCCGTACCTAAAGTATTCTCATACTCCGGAATCGACGATTGCGCCCGGTACAGTCAGCACCTAGTGTACCTACCTACCTGAGGTATCATTTATTACTGAGAGAGGTAGGTACTTAAGCCCACAGCCTCTGATAACATGTCGAAACAGGCCTTCAATTCATGTTCTCTAATGATATTTAACCTAGAAAGGAAGCGCAGTTCATACCTATCCATTCCGATCACCGTAGCCTGTCTCAGGCCCATCCAGCTTCAACTACCTTCTGAAGAGCAGACCTCCCAGCAGCTATTGATCTATTGAATAAACTTGCACAATGTCGCCCGCCGCCGCTGCCGCCTCTCACCCATACCTTCTCTCCAAGTACGTCAGTCTGTACCCTCCCCTCCCCTCACTTACAACACAAAAACATATACCCCGACTTCAGCCTCGACAGCTTCCCAACAGCAACAGCACAACACAGACAACTAACGAAAAAAACCCGTGACATACAATAAATATACAGGATCGGCGACCCCCTCTTCGCCATCTTCATCGGCACCTCCGCGGCGTTTGTGCGGATCCGCCGCGAGCAGCGTGAGCAGCACCCGGACAAGGCGCAGGCCGGCGAGATCGGGATCGGGTCGGTCCTGGCGACGGGATCGCGGCGGCTGAGGATGTGGTGGAACGGGGAGTTCAAGGGGTTGTGATTGACCATCAAGTAACATTACATAAGACAATAAGTGGGTTTGCTGATGCTGTCGCTATGGCTATGGTTACACGTATTGCTAAAGGTGATTTTATAATGGATTATATGGGATTATAAGTATCTCACATGTTGCGGAGCCTGATGAAGGAGTGTGTAGAGTGCAGTAAAATTCCAAGTTCGCGACAAGAGGGGCATGTGCCAGACTAGAGACCAGTCTAGAAATGGCATGAGGCGGTGAAGGATTTACCGCGTGACTACACGTAGACAACGACTACCAATTCTACTTTCTAAGAAGTATTTTCGAATACTCCCAACAGCTACACCGGCAATCTCTTGAAAGCCAACATTATTGAAGACATTGTATTGATTCATATTTGGAAACTTTTCCCTCCCTAAACTAAGAGCGAGACGCAGATTCGTGAAGCGCCGAAACAAACTCGAATCTATGCATTCATTGCGCAAGAGGAATTAAGAAAAAACAATCGTCGTTTCATAAAACAAAAGACATAAAGCGCCAGCATTTACTTGTCGATTCATGATCTTCAAGCAAACGACATGTCAACAAAGGAAAGGTACAGGAGAATGGTTGCGTTTCAGGCCTCTGAAACCGTTCAGTCGAGTTCCTCGGCGCGCTCCTCGACCTCGTCGGCGGTCTTGGTGGCACCGGCAGCACCAGGAGCGGCGCCAGCAGCGCCGGCGTAGGCACCGGAGATGATGGGGTTGGCAACGCTGCACAAACTGTTAGCATATCTCTTCAAATGACAATATCAAGTCAAGGGGGGGAAAAGCGTTCAACATACCTCTCGAGCTCCTTCTGCTGCGCCTCGTATTCCTCCTTGGTGGCGGTCTGGTTGTTGTCGAGCCAAGAGATGGTCTCGTCGATCTTGGACTGGAGCTTCTCCTTGTCGCTGGCGTTGATGTTGAGCTTGCCCTCGTTGACGGTGTTCTTGAGGGAGTAGGCGTAGGACTCGAGACCGTTCTTGGCCTGGATACGAGCAGCCTCAGCCTCATCCTCGGCCTTGAACTTCTCGGCCTCGGCAACCATGCGCTCGATCTCCTCCTTGGAGAGACGGCCCTTGTCGTTGGTGATGACGATCTTGTTGCTCTTGCCGGTACCCTTCTCGACAGCCGAGACGTTCATGATACCGTTGGCATCAACGTCGAAGGTAACCTCGATCTGAGGAACACCACGAGGAGCAGGAGGAATGCCAGTAAGCTCGAACTTGCCGAGCAGGTTGTTGTCCTTGGTACGGGCACGCTCACCCTCGTAGACCTGGATGAGCACACCGGGCTGGTTGTCGGAGTAGGTGGAGAAGGTCTCGGACTTCTTGGTGGGGATGGTGGTGTTGCGCTTGATCAGAGGGGTCATGACACCACCAGCGGTCTCGATACCGAGAGACAGAGGGGCGACGTCCAGCAGCAGGATCTCGTTGGTGGACTTGGAGGAGGTGTCGCCAGACAGGATGGCAGCCTGGACGGCAGCACCGTAGGCAACAGCCTCATCGGGGTTGATGGACTTGTTGGGCTCCTTGTTGAAGTAGTCGCCAACCATGCGCTGGATCTTGGGGATACGGGTGGAACCACCGACCAGGACGATCTCGTGGACGGAGGACTTGTCGATCTTGGCGTCACGGAGGACACGCTCGACAGGCTCCATGGTCTGGCGGAAGAGGTCCTGGCAGAGTTCCTCGAAACGAGCACGGGTGATGGAGGTGTAGAAGTCAATGCCCTCGAAGAGGGAGTCGATTTCGATGGAGGTCTGAGCCGAGGAGGAGAGGGTGCGCTTGGCACGCTCACAAGCAGTGCGGAGACGGCGGAGGGCACGAGGGTTGGTGGTCAGGTCCTTCTTGTGCTTGCGCTTGAACTCCTGGACGAAGTGGTTGACGAGACGGTTGTCGAAGTCCTCACCACCCAGGTGGGTGTCACCAGCAGTGGACTTGACCTCGAAGATACCCTCCTCGATGGTCAGGAGGGAGACATCGAAGGTACCACCACCCAGGTCGAAGATCAGGACATTGCGCTCACCCTCGGCCTTCTTGTCGAGACCGTAGGCGATGGCGGCGGCAGTGGGCTCGTTGATGATACGCAGGACGTTCAGACCGGCAATGAGACCGGCGTCCTTGGTGGCCTGACGCTGGGAGTCGTTGAAGTAGGCGGGGACAGTGATGACAGCGTTGGTGACGGTGCCGCCCAGGTACGACTCGGCGGTCTCACGCATCTTGGTCAGGACCATGGAGGAGATTTCCTCGGGGGTGAACTGCTTGGTCTCGCCCTTGAACTGGACCTCGATGATGGGCTTGCCATTCTTCTCGACGACCTTGAAGGGGAAGTGCTTCATGTCGGCCTGGACCTCGGGGTCGTTGAACTTGCGCCCGATCAGACGCTTGGCGTCGAAGACGGTGTTCTGAGGGTTCATGGCGACCTGGTTCTTGGCGGCATCACCGATCAGACGCTCGGTGTCGGTGAAGGCGACGAACGACGGGGTTGTGCGGTTACCCTGGTCGTTGGCGATGATCTCGATGCGGTCGTCTCTGAAGACACCCACGCACGAGTACGTGGTGCCCAGATCGATACCGACCGCGGGAGCCATGGTGGGATGTGTGTTAGGCCGTGAAGCGTGACAGAGAGGGAGGAAACCGAGAGAGAACTAATGTACAACGGGACTCGAGGGACGGTCGAGCCAGGAAGGGGAGGATGATCGTGGGAGGTGAGCGTCTGGTGGGGGATGAGAGACTTGGGAAGAGGGAGAGGGCGTTGTGCGAAGGAAAACGCTGATATATGCGGGCGGTGAGTTCGCCGGGGCCCAGAAGCTTCTAGCAGGGCGGGCGCTTCGACGGGCGTCCATGGGTTTCTAGGGGTGCCGCGCGCCTTCCACACGCTGCCGGAAGGCCCCAGCGGGCTGCAGAGAGGCCGCCGCGCGCGCCGTGGGCCGTTTGGGCGTTTTCTGTGCGCTGCGATCTGGTGGGGTGGAAGCATGACGTAGTGTGTGCCCCCCGCTATCGATAACCTCATCATCATGACAGCCCGCTGCGCCCGGGCTCCAATGGCCGGCCTCCAGGTGTGTCGTCGGGTCATGGACGCGGAGGCGCGTCGAGCAGCCCTCTGCTCTCCTACGGTGCCGGGACTGTCATCGTGGCTCAGGTGCCAGATGGGACACGATGCGGCGACGCTGCTCTCGCTCAACTGCCCCTCGCGGGGCCCTCCCGCCAGCCCAAAATGAAAATCACCCTCCTCAAAAACAAAATTTTCAGAAAACAGACGCCGGAACTTTTTGCGCATCCGCATCGGGAAGCGCCCCGTCCGCCGCAACGGCTCCCAGACGGTTCGCCAAGCGCCTGCCGGCCAATGACGCTCGCCACCGCGTCGAGCCTTCTCGTGCCCGCTTCTAGCTTCTTCCGCCGTCGAGCATCATCCTCAAAAGTTTTCGAAACACCAGGCACCGCAGACAACTTGGGATCTTGCCACCACTGACCAGACGAGCTTCCTGTGAAATCTCTCTGAGACGTACGACTACTGTATCTAGTAGAGGTGTATATCAGACCAGCAAGAAAAGAGCTTGCGCCTGTTGTGCGCTGACTCATCACCCGCGGGCGCACAAAAATAGCATAGAGCAGGCCCGGTTTCATCCAGTGGCCACCTCCCGTGGGTGGCTAGGGCTTCGACGGAGCCGGAGAGCTCCTGGCTTCGTCCGCGATCAAAAGAAGCACGGTGGCCGAGCTGCCGGTTCGAGTAAAACACATACAGATCGGGCTAGCTCCGTCGCACAGGCAACTAGTCGCGGTCTGGTCCCTGATCAGGCTGATCTAGGATCTCCAGATCTCGAGCTCCGAGCGATCTTCTTCAGGTACGATATTGTCTTATGTAAGCGGTCGCCATGTGAATCGTGGCCAAAGCAGGTTCTGTTTGTCTGAAGAGACCTTGTTTATCTACGGGATCCAGCGTGAAAAGAAGCATTGCTCTCACTCCTCCCACCGATTCTCTCCCTGGTCGTGTCGGGAGAGGATTTTTCATGGCGGACTTGAGATAGTGAACAGATGGTACTGTTACAATTGGCTCCAAAAACACCTGTCTGCACTTGTATACACAGTAGGTATCTCAAGTTCTTGGCAGTTTGGTTCGAAGGTTATCAATGATCTGTCTCGTTATCTTTGCACATGCTTGCACTTCGTCCTCTGCCACACTGTGGCTTAGTTACATGACACCGTTCCCCCAGCTGACCTTTCTGACTTTGATCCAGTCTTTCTCGCAGCCAAAAACGGGTTCCAGGAGTTTTATGTGAGTCTAACGATCATCGATTTCAGACATGGAAGATCGACGATCATATCTCGGCTCGGGGAGGTATGCAGATAAGAGCAGTCCAACCTAAATCACCCACTCGCAGCGCACCGTGTCACAAGCGCCGCAAATCATCTTCGGGGATACCAACGGTTATACCAGCATGCGGTCCAGAGGTACTTGTTAGAAGTACCTGGACTCTTTTGTAGTTGAGGTGAGCTCTGCCTTGGGCCGGAGATCTGGACCCTGACGAACATCGAGGGCCAGATAACGCCATCTCCCATCGCTCCACTCCGCTTGGCATCTCCGCATCCATAACGGGCAGCAACGCCCATACTAACATCCACTAGGTACCAAGTACTAGTAGTAGCAGCTGTCCTAATCCTATCCTCCGCCCGCCTAGTAGTAGTGTCTCCTCTACCACCTCCCAGTGTCACTCACCGGCAGGGTCGCATCGCGTCTCCTGCCAGGTCAGGCAAATGCTGCCCGCTGCGCTTCTCCAGCCCAACGCCACGACCCCTCCGCTCTGTTCGCCCGTCGCTGCTAGCCATGGCCGGAGGACGTGCCTGACAACCGGTGACTTCCTCTTTCATCCCGAGCCCAGATGGCGTGAGGCCACGAGCTGGTTTCGCAATCCCACGGGACCCCTGTCTTAAAAGGCCTTCACCTCGTGCTCATTCGAGTGAGATTCCATGGGGATTCCCTGTGGGCTGAACCGCACGCGGACACACGATCCCCATCAAACATTTCTCGCGCGGCCATGGTTGAAGAACCTCACCAAGGGCTCGAGATGGGGATTTCGGCGACCATCAAAGGAATCTATCGAAGGGGTCGGGGTCGGGTCACTGCGCATCCCGCCTCGGCTCCCACCTCAGATGACAATCCTCCGACGACCGACTCCGCTGTGTCGTCCGCTGAGCAGATTTCTGCGGAAAAGGTCCCGATCGAAAACAAGAAATACGACACAGACAAAGAGGCTAACGCGATCGAGGCTGAGAGCGAGGACGACCCGGAGATCGCGGCGCTTCCTCTGACGGTTCGACAGTTAGTCAGTTTGACGGACGATCCTAAACTGCCCACGATCACCTTCCGCTACTTCTTGCTCTCCGTCATTTTCATCGTCCCTGGAGCGTTCCTCTCTCAGATGAGCCAGTTCCGTACGACGCAGGCCCCGTACTCGATCTTCTTTGTTCAAATTGCTTCCCATTATCTCGGCCATTTCTTTGCCAAGGTTCTTCCCAAAACGCCCATCAGGGTCCCCTTTACAAAATGGTCCTTCAGCATGAATCCGGGGCCGTGGAGTATCAAGGAGCACGTGCTGGTGACGCTCACAGCGGCATCAGGAGCTACATATAACCTCGGTTTCACTCCGATAGCACTGGCCGAACTCTTTTATGGGCAGAGAGTCAACCCCGCTGTCGCCATATTCTTCATGTTCGCGATCGTTTGGATCGGATATGCATTTGCTGCGATAGCACGGCAGCTCCTGCTCTATGAACCCAACTATATCTGGCCGCAAGCCCTGATGCAGACTACCCTTTTTGAGACCTTCCGTAAGACCGACATGTCTTCCCCGCTGGCGAAACGTCAGATGATGGTCTTCTTCCTCTCTCTTTTAGGAATGACGCTTTGGCAATTCCTGCCCGAGTACGTCTTTCCGTTTACCTCGTCCCTCGCTTTCCTTTGTTGGGTAGCGCCGAGAAACAAAATAGCCAACTTCATTGGCTCGGGGCTGGGTGGAATGGGCCTTCTCAACTTGTCTCTCGACTGGTCCAACATCAACTGGAATGGCTCCTCGATTATGCTGACTCCATGGTGGACTCAAGTGATCCTGTTCCTGGCATTTGTTGTTAATTGCTGGATCCTTATTCCCGCAGCGAAATGGGGGAACCTGGGCTCATACCACCATGGGCTGATGTCTAACCGGCTTCTGACGGCGAACGGTTCTGTATATCCGGTTCTTGATGTTTTGACTCCCGACTTTCGCCTGAACGAGACCGCTTATCAGGAAAACGGGCCGATCTATATGGGGTTACAGAACATCTGGGCGACATTCTTCGATTATGCGAAACTTCCGGCTGCCATCACGTGGATTGCCACTTTCGGGTATACCCAATTGGCCAGCAACTTCAGAAAGGCGATTGCTTCACGGCGGGCACGCAATCGGGGAGGAGAAAGCATCAATCATCAGTATGGCGACCGCTTGAATGTCCTCCAAAGGAGTTACAAGGAAGTCCCATTCTGGTGGTATTTTGCTCTCTTCCTAGCAGGATTTGTTATTCTCGTCACTACCATATCCCTCGGGTACCTTTTCATCCCGGTGTGGACGTTGTTCGTTGCACTCAGCAGCGCGGCCGTCATTGTTATACCAATGGGCTGGCTGTATGCAATCTCCAACTATCAGATCGCAACTGGGTCATTCAATGAATTAATGTACGGATATATGGTACATACGAAAGCAGGTGAAGGTCATCGTCATCCATGTGGACCGTCAACCTATGGAGCCATCGCTGGAGATGCTTGGTATCGAGCCCAGTATATGCTGCAGGACCAGAAAATTGGTCATTACATGCACATACCTCCCAGGGCTGTCTTCTTCTCCCAAATATTTGGAACTATTCTCGGGGTCCCTATAAACTATGCCGTTGTCCGCTGGGTCCTAAACACGAAATTCGACTATCTTACTGGCGTGAAGAAAGATCCACTGCATCAATGGACGGGCCAGAGCCTGCAGAGCTATAATTCTCTCGGCGTCCAGTATGCCGTAATCGGACCCAAGAGGATGTTCTCTGAGCCCCTGTTTGCTCCTCTGCCGTGGTCATTTCTTGTTGGAGCACTAGTGCCCCCACTTCTTTACATTCTTCACAGGTGCTTCCCTCGCCTCCGCGTCGATCTCTGGAATTGCACCATCTTTTTCCAAGGACTCTCTATGTTCTACGGAAATATCAGCACTGGGTATACGTCTGCCATCATCGGAGGCTACGTGACCATGTACTACGTCTACAGACGCCATTTCGATGTCTGGAAGCGATACAACTACATGGTTGCAGCTGCCTTCGATGCTGGCTTTAACCTCAACATGCTGCTCATCTTTCTCTTCTTCGGGTCAGGAAAGCAGATCTCGATGCCACATTGGTGGGGCAATAATGCCGACTCTGTTGAGAGATGCTTCGCCTTGACTGACTACTAGCCCTTCCGGAGATCTTGTCTTGCGCTGCGGCACGGAAGCTGCAAGCGTTACTCCGGCTTTGCAGAAGTCAGCACCGGTGGAATTCCTCTTTATGAGGCTAATAACAAGGCTTGAATAGGAGACCAAAGCTCGCGGGGCATTCTATGGTCTCCTCTATGCCACGTGCGTTGACCTGTCGGGTTGACCGTTCTTAGGGTGGTACAAAGGACCGAAATCTTCCGGGTCGAATTATGTGGCATCTCTTGTTCTTTTCGTCCCAGACTATGTTATGTGTGCTAGGATCGTCATGCTCATAGTGACGGTAGAGAATCTCACAGTATGCTTTGCGAATTTCAGCCGCACTTCGTCTCTACTCTATCGGAAATATGCATTGTAGAAATGAGTCAGGTTTCGGCCGCGCGGTTTCTCCATCAGGATATACACAATGTATCATCCTGGAACGTATTTATCTTCTTCCCGACTAGTCCTGGTCCAGTCTAGCAGCTTAGGCGTGCAGCAGTAGCCGAAATCTGCATGTAAACTGCTTCATTCTCGTAATCTCACTACAAGAGTATGGGCCAATTCTGACAACTTCAGCTTTGAATAGCCGCAGTTTCCGTCATAATCATAAAGCCAGCAAGCCAAAGCGTGATTTGCACTTGCATCTTCAAAATGGCTATCATTCCTACTGGATAGCAATACACCCCTATTACTCCAGAAACTTTCCACCATTGCCCAACCACTCCACACGACTGATTTTCTCAGTCAGAATTTTGTCCCGGCTCCCACAGTGTTTCAAAAGGAGAAATGGATTCTGAAAGTCTCTGCTGCGTCGTTTGGCCAGAAATGTCTGTAGTAGATCAGGGCACAAAAGCGTCGTACTTTTCCAGGCTTGGTGCCTGGGGCCAGACGCTACTGCGCGGTACCTACAGCTCGGCAGGGCACAGCGCGCCACGGGGGCGCGTTGGCGAACTTGGCGCAGGGCGGACGGGCCCCGGGCGCTGATCGCAGGCCCGACGCATCCAATAGGTGAATGGGCGGGCTGCGGCCCATCTCCAACTCTCCCTTGCGACTTTTCTCAAAAACACACCTCTTCCCCTCCCATCTTCCTCCGTCGCATACGTTCCTCTCCCTTGTCTACATTCCATCCTCCTCTCACACTGCGCGGCTGCGTGTCCATTTCCTTCTTCCACCTACATCTTCCTGCGCGTTTCATTGCACACCATGGGAGACAACGATAAGGCCACTACTTTAAACTCCGACCCAGCCATGAACCCGCCGGACGCTGCGGCGTTGGACAAGGGCAAGGGTAAGGCTGTCGAGGAGACTCCTGCGACCCAGGAGCTGAGCATGGATGAGGACGAGGAAAGCTCCGAAGAGGAGAGCGGAGCTGAGGAGATGGTACGTCGAACTATCTTCCCAAGTGTTCCCTGCCGAACAGTCTTTTTTTTTTCCAATATTTATGTATGCCTGCTAACACAACTGCACGCATATCCAGGCCGAAGGTAAGCATCGCCCCATTGGACGCGCAAACTCCAATATTGTTGTCCTATGAGAACCGTGCTACGGGAGTGCGCCGCAGTCAGACTTTTCAGCAAAACGTGAGGCTAAGCACTTGTTCGCAATTAACACAGAAGAAGAAGAGGAGGAGGGCCACGACAACCTGGAGCCGATCTCCACCAGCAACATCATTGAAGGGGGACGACGGACCCGGGGCAAGATCATCGACTTCGCCGAGGCCGCCGAGAAGGCCAGGGAGGCCGGCGACGACGAGATCGACGACGATGAGGACGACGAGGACTTTGTTCCAAACGACGAGGCGATGAAGGATTAGACATCATCATCTTCATCTTTCTTTTTTGTCTCCACAGCGAACCGGGAGGCGAACAAAAAAAACTGGACGGAGGCTAAATTACCAGGCGCGAGGTTCATGAGGTCGCTAGTTCTTTTTCTTACGGCGGGATTCTTGGCGACAGGGTTTTTATGGAATGCAGGCGAGGTCAATGGATTATGGGAACGCTCTATTATGGATTTCGCGGATGGCGTATGAGAGATTCCTTTATCCAAGGCAATGAAATTATCAAAAACGTAATTCATAAAAAGGAAACGAACCAAAAATAATAACAGAATATCTTCCTTGCTTCATTGATAGAATTCTATAAAATGTAGGGCCTGTAAAGTTTTAACGCAACATGTCTGGCGGTTTTACAGGTTACAATCACCAAAAAGGCATATACGGCTTCAACCCTGGTTTTGAATGTCGCGCGGCCACTTAGAGTTTGCAGTGATCGATCAGGGTGGAAAGCTAGCGCTTTTAAGACTTCTTTTTTCCACGTAACTGAAATCGCACTTTTTCTTTGCCCTTGCCACCATTCAATACCGTAATACGCCGAGAGGGCGTTTGCCTTGCCAGCACGTGCCAGGCCAGGCGCAAGGTCTCCGGGGGCGCAGAGAAGCCAGAACGGCAGCCCCCTTGGCCAGCCGCCGATCGCGCATCGCCGCAGGCCATCCCCGGCGACACCAAAGAGGAAACCTGGCTTGCCCGCCCTGGAGTCCGCGTTGTGCTCCGGCATAGACCCTGTGCTTTCACGCGATTCCCATCGTCCATAGTTTGAGAGGTCCCACCGCAATGTCCCTGCTCCTGTGCTGATAGCAGCTGCGACGCTTTATCTGAGCTGAGAAACAATACATACATACCATGGCCTCACGGTACGATGCTCCTGATGACAAACATACCCCTGGCTATATCTTAAAGACACAACCGACTCTGGGACATGCTAACCCAGGCATGATATCAAGCAGATTTCCACACTCCACCCTTCACCAGCGCGATCCTCGCCCCTCCTCTTCGCTCTTCGATTCCTACAACAGTGGCGAGCGCACCCGACCCGTGAGCAGGTCTCCCGGCCGCATAGGCGGATATGGAGGGTTCTCGGGATCCGTAAACGGTGGCGGCATGAATGGCGGGTTAGGGAGACCTGGCGTTGGAGGAGGTTATAGGGCTGCGACGCCCAACTCGAAGTACGTGGTGCCATTTTTGTTTCTAGTCTATCTGGTTGCCTCTGAGCAAAATACTATCGCCATAAACCTGCTCTCTTTGATCGGTGATGGAGGAGGCCTATATATATATAAAATAGGAAATTCTAACGCAGTTTCTTGGGAGCATGGTTTAGGGGCCAATACTCCGACGCCGTCCTATCGTCACTTGAATCTCAAAATGACGCCGAGATAGAAGGAATCAGTGCGAAGGTTAAGATGCTCAAGGATGTAAGTCATCCTTTTCTCCCTCCCTAACCAGCCAAATATCTTCTAGCGGGACTGCGCCTCGACTCATTGCAAGTATGGGGCTAACCATTTTTTTTCCTCTTCCCAGATCACTCTTGCTATCGGTGACGAGATCCGGGAGTCTTCTGCGCTCGCGGACAAAATGAATGACACCTTCGAGAGCACTCGTATCCGTCTTCGAGGCACCATGAACCGGATGCTGCGCATGGCCGAGCGTTCGGGCGTGGGCTGGCGAGTGTGGCTGCTGTTCTTCGTCGCCGTGTTCTTCCTCTTCGCTTATGTCTGGCTGTCCTAGAGCTTTGAGAGCATCTAAGACCAGTCTGGCGATGGGAGGTAGCGGTTTCTTTTTTCACGAAATTTACCTTCAAAACCGGACCGTCTGTTGGTCCCGAGCCTTAATCACTGTTGGCTAGAAGACGCCGTTGTCGTTTCTACCGCCGCCTTATTACATTCTAAGACGACCCTTCCGAGCAAGCGGAATTCTCTATCATCCGTTCCGGTTATCATTTTGCAATTTCGGGGAGCACACGCTCCGGAGTCTCTTGGCGTTTTTTTAATCATGAAAATATCTTCGGCGCATATATGGATTGTGGGTGTACAGTAATAGCTCCCTTGGATCTTTTTTCTGGCGTTCGGGCAGTGAGATGAGATGATGGCCGCTCGCGAATCACGCTGTCCTTTCCCGTTGTGTATCTCTAATTATGTCTCCTTTTGTTTTGGGGACACACGGCCATTCCATACCTCCCTTTGGAATCCTTTCGGTCTCGAGATGACATTTTCCCCCCTTCTACTCATGCTTCACGAACTAGACGAATGAAGAGTTATGCTCTTTACGGGGTAAAGGGCTTTCGCATGTGCAGCTCTTCTTTCTCACTATTATAAACATGGACATATGACTGCTAAGGGACGGAATGGTGATCCGGGGGGATGGCTCTATCCGGGAAAACAAAAAGGTGATAATTTGCAGCAGAACTTATCCCGCTTGAGGCTGGAATATAGTCATCGCGGACGCCCTCGAGAGTTATTCATCAACCTACCCACCTGTTGGTTTTCAAACGGAGATGGATGGAATATTGGGGACATGGGGAGCTACGATCAAAGTGACGCGGAGCTGACGACCGGCCATGATTTTTGTTCCACATCTTTGCCTTCGTCGTGGAAAGGGAGAGTCAAGGATCTTTTTTTTTTTTTTCTTTTTCCCTGCATATCTATTGAGCGTCTCCATATGCATTAGAAGCCATGTAGATAGATATATTGATCGTCTAACTACGTCACAATCACGGCACTTAATCATAATTATTAATCAATCAATCAGTCTACGACCTAATTTAATAACCGATTAGCCTTTGCTATACTCAATTAGTATGACGCACATGAATTGCTCCAGGGGCGTTCTGTTCGTTTCCCCCAACCATGTATAATAAAAAATGACCCTCGGGTCAAAAATCACCAAGTGAGGCGATCGATCGTACCGGATGGTGCTCTTTTCAGATTTGAAATGTCTTCAATTGCCCCATCGTCTGTTAAGGCAAATACGGGGAGTCAATAATATGCATAGAGTGCTTAGTATTCCGCAATGCTCTTAGCAGGACTGAATCTTATATATCAATGTGCGTTAGCATGTATGTAATGTATAATAGAAAGCAATCACTCGATCAATCAATCGCCAGACACCGTGCATTTCCGGTAGAATACCCATCTGATGCGATGCTATGCAATCCGATCCAACCCAGTCTCTAACATATATTGTACAGACAAAGACAGAAAATAATACAGTTATTCCACGTTGTGGTCCCAGGAACTTCTTTATATATAACATACGCTGATCACTCGAGACTGTCCCTCGGTCCACCACGCCTCGAGAATCTCCTCCCGAATCCGCTCCTCCTGCTTCCCTGGCTGCGCAGCGAGGCACGGAGGTCCTCGTCGTCGAGCATCATCCCGCTCGAGTCGAACGCGTCCCCGCCGCCGCTCCACCGCTGTAGGAAGCGTCGCTGGGCCCCCGACTCCCGTCGGATGGAGGGCTGTGGGGGGAGACCGCGGGAGGCCGTGCTGGTCCTCCGGAGGTGTTCTGCGAAGGGATCGTGGGCGTCGTCGTCATAGTCGTCGTCCTCGGCCTCCGTATCGGTGTGCTGCCACTCCTGCTCCTGCTCGCTGCCGTCTTCGGCCGCGTCTGGGACGTCGTCGTCCAGGTCTCGGGCCATGACGTTGCTGAGTCCCTCTCCGCCTTCCGCGGCGGGGATGTCGTCGTCGAGGTCAGGCTGGTTGTCGAAGTCATCGTGTTCGTCTTCATCGTCCTCCTCTTCCTCATCGTCGTCGTCATCATCGTCATCCGGAAACGCTTCAGGGATGTCATCATCCAGATCGCGCCCCATGAGCCCGTCCTCGTCGACCTCTTCCTCCTCTTCCTCTTCCAACCCTTCCTCTCCTTCCTCAACAAGACCGTCCGCGTCCGCATCCGCATCGGGGATATCATCGTCCAGATCCCTCTCCATCATCTGATCATCCTGCCCGGCTCCGTCCACGCCCAATCCCGCAGCCTGCGGTCCACCGAACCCGTCCGTACCCATCCCCAACTCCATTGCAGCAGCATTCATCTCCGCAGCCGCAGCCGCCGCGGCTTCCTCCCGCTCCGCCTCCTCCTCTCTCATGCCCAGCATCGTCTTCGCGCATCCTGCCGGCTTGATCCACGCGTATCCGAAGGACGCGATGTTCTGCTTGCGGGCGCGCAGGGCGCGTTCCTCAAGGGACAGCGCGGCGAGAGTGTTCGATGGCGCGGTCGCGGATATGAGCGCGCGGCCATTGAGGGCGTTGTTGCTGTTGTTGCCGTGGCGGCGGGAGGACGGTTGGTTCGGGTCGGAGGAGTTGGAATTGTAGGACGGGGAGGAGCGGTATGGCTGGGAGGAACCGTACCAGAGCTCGTGAGACTGGATGAGAAGGTCAGAGACTCTTTCCTATGAGGCTTGTAGGCAATGGGTGATGGCGGAGGGTTTGAGGGTAACTCACATCACGGGGTGTGATGAGGGGAAGTGAGAGGAACATCATGGTGGCTGCTCTGGAGATGGGGAATCAAACAGGATTATACATAATAAAAGAAGGCTGTTGGAAATATCTAGCCAGAGCTTACACAAGCTCCAACCTTTCTTTCAGTGATGCTGGCTCGCAGAAGAGCGTGCTGGAGCTTAACCCCAGCCTGTTGCGTCGGAGTACGGAGTAGTTGGACGGGTTCCCACACCAAAAGTCCAGGTGCCCCCAAATTTGCCCTGTACATGCCAAGACACGTGCGTGCAAAAATGGATCCCTCAATCTGGACTGCTTTCCTGGTTCCAATTTGTCAATATGTGGGGTAGGTGAGGGCCCAGGGAGGCGAGAATAAAGCTTGGATCTAAAAGAGGAACACTTAGCGTGAGTGAGCCCTTTTCAGAGAAGATCAGTGCGGGGAGTTCCACCCACAACGCTACTGGATCTTGATGTCTTTGCCCAAAAGGGAACAATGTCAACACGGAACAGTTGAACTGGTTTTCTCATTATCCATTCCATAACAATCAAGCCAACAACACATAGTGAATGGGCATACTGTTATCCATGTTATAGTTGCATTTCATGTCTGTGCTAATCACCTCTGCTTTCACTTTCTGTATAGGTAAGTGGGCCCAACTCACATTCTACCTGCCGCAACGATATTCATAAGCTTTCACACAGCACAACAGAGCCATCTCAGAAAATGTATAAAAACTTGACCAATACAACAAGCCTTAGCTACCTGGCTACTCACTGTAACAAAAGAAAAAGAGTACCATGCTGACTATCGTTCCTCCTCCTCCTCCATCTGCTCACTCTCTTCAACGCCTAGCTTGCTAAATCCTGAATAGATACAGGAACAGAATATTAATCGAGTACGAAACACACCATACATCTTATCTTTTTCCGTTTTTTTCAAGACCAATCAAAGTACAGTACAACTTCTATGCACAGCACAGTACGCAACTATACGATCCAAACCTCAACCCTAAAATTCCGCCCTCAATCTTTTGTTCTTTGTCTTGCCAAGATCTGCTATTTGCCCAGGTACAGGACATAGGTACCAAACACCCGAGAGAAACATCAAGGAAGCATCGGTACAATACCTTACTAATAGCATCACACAGCCGACGAGCAGGATTTGTCGATGATATAGAGGAAGATATCCTCAGTCGCGAATCCTGCATAGAGCTCAATTGGGATTTAGAAATAGTGAAGAATAGTAACGATCAACCATGCATCCAATGAGCCACTTTTGAAACATTAGAAGGAAGTGTTTGTAATCGACTATGATATTATTCCCAAAATTGCTAGATACCTTCCTTCACCCAGATTCCTAAATCATGATTCCTGGATCTTTTAGCTGGCTACGTATATACGCAATATAGTCCGAGACTATATACACGGTGCAAAACACCGGTTTCGTCTAGCTTCTGGAATTCTCGGAGCTGATATGCTTGTTTATACACAACATGGTGATAGGGATTTAACTAAGCACCTAGATAATAAATGTATATCAGATCTGATCTGATCCAATCTTCAATCTACCATATTCAGCAGAAGTCAGTTCGCCGAGTCTAGTCTAGATAAGATGCGTGTGTCGGGTAGGACCTTGACAACTTGTCCATGATCCATATCGTACTGTACCTAGGTAGGTACCGTCTCATATTGCCTTGTTTGGCTATTCTTTCGGCCCGGTGGGTCTGGGATTGGTTCTCTAAATTAAGAATGTACTGTCTAGTAGTAGCATGGAGTAGGGGATTCAAGTTGTTATTCTTTGTTGCGAAAAAGGGAATTTTTTTTCTGGTACTTCAAGGGATAATACATTTCATCTGGAAATGGAAGTTTGAGAAAAATTTTTTTCGTTTATCTACAGGGACATATGTGCTGATGTATGTACTGTAGTACGGTACATGCACGCTCTCAAATCTTGGTCCATCCGCAATGTCTCGTGCTGACGGTGAAACTTGAGATTGTTACGTACATGCGAAGGGTTTGGAGTACTCTGTATTTTTTTAATGTACATACGATCGCCGTTCATTTGCATATTGTATCGGTGTTTGCCTCGCTCGATATATAATGCCGATCTCTAAAGACACCAGTGTGACAAAGTCTCGAAGCAGGACAAACACCTAGCACGGCAGGGAAGATGTTGGCCGTGTTTATGCATTGCGGTAATAGTATAGTAGTCTTAGATGTGATTCCCCAGCGGGCTACCATGTACTGGTGTTTCGTAATAAAAGTAATCGGATTCAGCGGTATCCGTACATAAAGTCAGTCAAAAAAAAAGATGACGACTGGCTCGGACTATGCACCCGCAGACGCGGCTGATAGAATTTGCTATTGAGCTGCGATATGAGGTGAGCATGTTGCACGGGATACCTACTCTGTGCTGTCAACTTGCCCAAGGACTCGTGACGATCCGAGACGTTGGCCGTGGTTGCACCTCTGCCAGTAGTAGTGAGTCAGCCAGCAGCAAGTACTACGTTGGAAGGACAGCGTGCCGCAGTTGCAGTCGTTCGCATGCCATGTCGTATCGTCGGCATTTCTCAGTCTCCGCAACCTGCAGCCGACGGCGCCGTCTGCACTTCTGAACGGACCGACAATTCCATCTCTCCCGTGTCGTCCCAATCTTTTATCCCCCTTTATAAATGGCCACATCCCCCAGGAACGTTTCTGCGAGGGGGGGATTGAGCACATGGCCGTCCGCGGCTCCGGGAGTTAGCCGAGCGCGACGGCCGATACCGAGTCCAGCACTACGGATCTTTGTACTCCGGAGGACTCGCTGTTCTGCGGCGTTGTTCTCGCAGGTGACAGAGAAGCAGACAGCTTCCGCTCCGTATTTTCCCGAGAATCAGCACGGAGGAGGCAGGACGGAGTACTCCGCAGAACTGGAGGCTGTCCGGTGAACCAAAATGGGCGAGCTGGGCATCCTCGCGAGAATGTCGGGCGTGTCTCGGCGGAGTCATGTGACTTGCGCTTACGGTTCACGAGTCCAGCGCGACCAAGTTGAAGGCAGGCAGCCAGCGTGATCATCATCGTCATCATCATCATTATTTTATTATTTATGAGTAGAGAGCGCTGGTTCGGAGGCCTGAGGAAAGGGAGGGGACAGGGCATCTCGCAAGACTGAAAAAAAGTGGTGACGCTGCAGATGAGTTGTCCCGGGACCCGCCGGATCCTCCGAAGAGGAGTGTGCTTTGGTGCCAGTCATCATCTCCCTTCCAAGGCCTGGCTAGCAGGTGAGACTCCATAATCGTGCTTCGTGTATCGTAGATCTCGGGAGCCAGCTTCGTCGGCCGAGAGACGCGAGCCGTCCGCACCCGTCGAGGGCGACAAGAGGGGCAGCGGCAGGGGCAACGGTTTATTATTATTATTAGGAGTCCGGACTTGTCCCTCGGACGCCCGGGGCGGAGAGGAGCTAATTATATTACCTTAATTTTTTTTTCGACATCACGAAGGGGGGAAAAGGCCGCCCTGCCCGGGGTACGGAGCGAGCAGTCCGAGGATACCTGACGGCGCAGAGCTGCAAACTGCTGCAACCCGGGAGGTTGGATCATCGCAGATCTGATGCCGTTGGTCTTGGTTTCGCCAGCAGGGCGACCCACCGGGGGAGGGGTCAGAGATAAAGCTCTTTGATGACTTTGAAGAATGACCTCGACAAAATCAAACGGCCAATCAGGGCGCGCGACACGGATGCAAGGTGCGGCTCTGGGGCACCGACATCGGGGTAGGCGCTCGGCAGGGGAGCGGGCCAGGGCGCGAAGGGCGATCCGTGGCTCATTGCCCTCTGCACTCCTCCTGCTCGCCTGGCCGCTGTCGGACGGCCCTCTGGGCGGGATGCCCCCGTGCCAGTAACCTGCCTTCATTAAATAGGTATTTTATTATTGGCATGCAGCAATGGAAAGGACCGCTAGCTGCCCGCGCGTCGTGCAGAGCGTGGGGTATGTGTGCCGGGGACCTCAATGGGTCTGTGGAGGGTGACAGAGCGCGTGCTGCACAGTGCGCGCTGCACGTTCTCCCAAGTGGTGGCATGCACAGCACTGACTGAGGTCGCCGCGCCCGGCAAGCGTGGGCAGAGGCCAGGGCGAAGGGAGGGAAAGCGCAGGAAACTTCAAACGAACGAAAAGGTCCGAGACGCTTTTGGCTGGTCTGCTGCCACCGTTTGCAGCGCCCCCGACCTGGGACGCATTCCATGCTTTTCTTCTTCCGGATGCCGTCCGAGGAGCGGGTACGGAGCACAGGAGGACGGAGTACTCGTGTACATCCATCGGGATAGCACGTTGTAGCACGGAGTACCTTGGCGCAGTGGTACCGAGTACAGTAGCAGTAGCATCTTCCCTGGTGATGTGCAGTTGTAACGCTTCGTCCACTGGTCTTGGCGGAGTCCTCTTCTCAGGAGTCAGGACGTCGACCAACTCGATCTCCTTGCCCGACGCCAAGTTTCAGTGCCTGCCAAGAGGATTGCTGCACATCTCAGTGATCCTTCTCCTCCACTGTGGCTGCTTTCAACAGCCTGAGCATTATTCCGTAGTGTGTGCATTTGCCGTCTTTCTAAAATAATTCCATGAGCTGAAGGCAGGGAAGGATCCGATTACGATCCCTACGTCGTCCCCCACCTCCTGCCATCTACCAGTCATCGCCCGGGAAAATGAAATACGGCGATTCTCAAGAGCAGCGGCGTGCCAACAGCTGGAACTGGGAGGATGATTTCCAGTCGTGGTGGAGAGCGCCCCCGGGGTCCGTTTTCGGCCGGCCCCTCTGCGGATCCGCCGTCGGATCAATCTCATCTCCGGCCCCGTAGGACCGTGGAAGAATCAAATACGCAGTGAAAAGGTCGTGGCGGAGGAACGGCTGTACTCCGTGCACAGTCCGTATTTCGGGGGGCGTTCCGCCCAGAGGTATAGTAGATGATCTGATTATTTCACGTCAGCGGTCGAGCGGACGGCCTGCCGGGAAGGCATCGGCGGAATCCCTGCCGCCCTACAGCACATCCAATCGATACCGCGGCGTGACGGCGCGCTCGTTACGCATCGCTTCCCCCCCTCCCCCCACCCGGTGGGTCCTGACGTAGCCAGAGTCTAATCGTCTGGGCAAAAGGTTGAAAAGCCCGCACGCTGATTGGCCGGCGCTCTCTTATCTCTGCCCTCCTCCACTGTCTGTCCAAAGCTTCGATCGCGAGCGGCGGACGGTCGTCGTCGAGATCGAGATGAGGGGACCTGGCTCCTCCGGGCAAGACGAGCGCGGGGGACGAGGATGCTTGTGTAGTGCAGCAGGTCGATGGGAGCTCCAGGGAGGAATTGCTTAGAGAGCCCTTCCTGCCATTGGAGCCAGAGGACGAGACGTAGCAGCGGAAACCGAAAAGCAAAACGGGGCGAACGTCTCCGAAGGTGCAGATGCAGCAGTTAAGAATAATACAGCGCTGTCCTCGTCCCTCTCCAGAAGCGGGATCGGCAGGCAGAACAGGAGGAGAGGCAGGGGAAGAACCGGAGGGACGAACCAGACCGTCGCTTGATGACTCTGATCCAGGCATAGCTCCTCTGCGCCCGTCACTACCTGCTGCGTCGCTCGGGGTCGATTTGCCACGGCGGAAGGCCTCCTCCAACCCCACAAGTCGTGTTTTTTTCTGCCGCTCACCCCGTCTCGGAGGGACCATTTGAATTCCCGGAACTGCCCACGTCTTCTTCTCTTTCTCTCTTCTCCCTCTCCTGCTCCTGCTCTTCCTCTTCCACTCCTTCACCCTCCCACCAAAGAAGCAGACGCTGGGTCGAGAGACACCCCTCCACCCTTCCTACCAGCGGCGTTGTTGACCCCGGTCGTCGTGACGACACTCCCTTGCGTATCCTGTACCGTCCCGCTTTTTCACCCCCTCCGGAGACCACCACCTCGCCCACAGAACAAAAGACGGTGATTTTCTAGGAGACCAAGACCTTCATCTGTTGCTGCATTCTCTGTCGGTTGCCGGCGGAAGAATGGGTCTCTTGGAGGATATCTATGGAAATGACATAGTCGAAGAGCAGAAGCCCAACGAGTACTCGGCCTTCCAGCCAAAGAAAGGATATGGCTGGGCGGAGGCCTTGCCCGAGCGGCAGGGTCTCTACAACCCCGAACTTGAGAAGGACGCCTGTGGTGTAGGCTTTACTGCGTAAGTCGAAAACCTCCCTACCGTCAATCGGTCGATTCCGAATTTCTTCTGCTTGTATTGTGGACGATCCCTAATGCGTTTGACTCAGCCACATCAAGGGCAAAGCCAGCCACAAGATCGTCAGTGATGGTAAGGTCCCAAACCGTTATTAGAATCGTCGGGAGCGCTCGGCTGACCGGTGATCTCTCCACAGCGCGTAATCTGCTTTGTAACATGACCCATCGAGGAGCCGTTGGCTCCGACGCGAGAGATGGTGACGGCGCTGGTGTAATGACCAGCATTCCGCACAAGTTCTTCGTGAAGAACTTTGCTCGAGAGGTGGGAGTCGAGCTTCCTCCGTTGGGCCAGTATGCAGCTGGCAACTTGTTCTTCAAACCGGATGACGAGGCATTGAAGGAGTCCAAGGCAACTTTTGAGGAGATTGCAGAGTCGCTGGGCCTGCGTGTCTTGGGTTGGCGTGAGGTTCCCCGCGACTCGTCCATATTGGGGCCTGCCGCGTTGTCCCGCGAGCCGGTAATCCTCCAGCCGTTTGTAGTACTGAGGTCTGCATACGGTGATGGAAACAAACCTGAAATCACAGATCCAGAGCGGTTCGACGGGAGGTTGTTTGAGCGGCAGCTCTATGTTCTGCGGAAGCGTGCTACGCATGCCATCGGCCTCGCGAACTGGTTCTATCTGTGTTCGCTCAGCAACAAGAACATTGTCTACAAGGGTCAACTGGCTCCTGTCCAGGTCTACCAGTACTACCATGATCTGGTCAATGTTGATTACGAAGCCCATTTCGCTCTTGTGCACTCTCGTTTCTCCACAAACACCTTCCCCTCTTGGGATCGTGCGCAGCCTTTGCGGTGGCTCGCGCACAACGGTGAAATCAACACTCTCAGAGGAAACAAGAACTGGATGAGAGCGAGAGAAGGAGTGTTGAAGTCCGACATCTTTGGCGATGAGCTTGAATATCTGCTGCCGATCGTGGAGGATGGCGGTTCGGACTCTGCCGCTTTCGATAATGTCCTGGAACTGCTGATGATCAACGGTGTTCTGTCTTTGCCGGAGGCTATCATGTTGATGGTCCCGGAGGCATGGCAGGGCAACCCGTCTATGGACCCTGCAAAGGCTGCTTTCTACGAGTGGGCAGCTTGCCTGATGGAACCTTGGGACGGTCCTGCACTCTTTACCTTCTCTGATGGACGCTACTGTGGTGCAAACCTTGACCGTAACGGTCTACGTCCTTGCCGATTCTACGTGACAGATGATGATCGCATCATTTGCGCGTCCGAAGTCGGCACAATTGATATCGACCCAGAGCGAATCATTCAGAAGGGCCGTCTGCAGCCCGGTAAGATGCTTCTGGTCGACACCGTTGCCGGCAGGATCATCGACGATGCAGAGTTGAAGCACACCGTCTCTCACCGTCACGACTTTGCCGCGTGGCTTGAGAAGGAGCTTCTGAGCCTGCCTGATATCCATAAGCAGCTGCTTGAACAGAATGTGGACCTTGGCCATGTTCTGGATGACTCTACTGTCCAGAATGACGCTCGTCTCAAGGCCTTTGGTTACTCCTTTGAGCAGGTCAGCCTACTTCTGGGTCCTATGGCCGCAGACTCGAAGGAAGCCCTGGGGTCCATGGGTAACGATGCACCGTTGGCTTGCTTGGCTCAGCAGCCTCGTCTGCTCTACGATTATTTCCGTCAACTTTTCGCCCAGGTTACAAACCCTCCTATTGATCCCATCCGAGAGGCCTGCGTCATGTCCCTGGAATGCTATGTCGGCCCTCAGGGCAACTTGCTTGAGATGGAGCCGTCTCAGTGCCATCGCCTTCTTCTGCCGTCGCCTATCCTGACTCTCAGTGAGTTCAAGGCACTGAAGAACATTACAATGATCCACAAGGACTGGCCTGTGAAGACCATCGATATTACATTCGAGAAGCGGAAGGGTGTGCAGGGCTATCTGGACGCTCTGGATGCGATCTGCGATGCTGCAACTGAGGGTATCCAGAACGGTGATAAAATCCTTATCCTCTCTGACCGTGCTACCTCTGTCGACCGTGTTCCAGTTTCCGCTCTCCTGGCTACCGGTCTCGTTCATCACCATCTGGTCCGCAACAAGTGGAGATCTCTGGCCGCGCTTGTCGTTGAGACTGCGGAGGCTCGTGAGGTGCATCACATGTGTGTCCTTGTGGGCTATGGTGCAGATGCCATTTGCCCCTACCTGGCCATGGAATGCATCCTCAAGATGAACCGCGAGAAGCTGATTCGGAAGCAGCTGTCCGATGAGAAGGTCATTGCGAACTACAAGGCTTCGTGTGACGGCGGTATCCTCAAGGTCATGAGCAAGATGGGTATCTCCACCTTGCAGTCCTACAAGGGTGCTCAGATTTTCGAGGCTCTCGGTATTGATGACAGCGTCATTGATCGATGCTTCGCTGGTACTGCAAGCCGCATTCGCGGTCTCACCTTCGAGCAGATTGCACAGGATGCTTTTGCCTTCCACGAGAGGGGCTATCCCTCTCGTCAGATCGTGGAAATCCCTGGTTTACCCGAATCGGGTGAATACCACTGGCGTGATGGAGGCGAGGCTCACGTCAACGATCCTGTCAGCATCGCCAACCTCCAGGATGCCGTCCGTACGCAGAATGACAAGTCATACGAAGCCTACGCCAGGTCCGAGCATGAGCAGATCAAGAACTGCACGCTCCGGGGCATGCTCGACTTCGATTTTGAGTCGCGCACCCCTATTCCTATCGACCAGGTCGAGCCGTGGACTGAGATTGTTCGCCGGTTCGTGACTGGTGCCATGTCTTACGGATCCATCTCCATGGAATCGCATTCTACTCTTGCAATTGCGATGAACCGTCTTGGCGGTAAATCCAATACCGGTGAGGGAGGTGAGGATCCGGAGCGCAGCAAGAGAATGGAGAATGGAGACACCATGAGATCCGCTATCAAACAGGTTGCCTCTGGCCGATTTGGTGTCACCTCCTACTACCTTGCTGATGCGGACGAACTGCAAATCAAGATGGCACAGGGTGCCAAGCCTGGCGAAGGTGGTGAGCTGCCGGGTCACAAGGTGTCCGGCCCTATTGCACGCACTCGTCACTCCACCCCTGGCGTTGGCCTGATCTCTCCGCCACCACACCACGACATCTACTCCATTGAGGATCTCAAGCAGCTTATCTACGATCTCAAGTGCTCCAATCCTCGCGCTCGCGTCTCGGTGAAGCTCGTATCCGAGGTCGGCGTTGGTATTGTCGCATCGGGTGTCGCTAAGGCTAAAGCCGATCACATTTTGATCTCTGGCCACGATGGAGGTACGGGTGCCTCCCGATGGACTGGTATCAAGTACGCAGGTCTACCATGGGAGCTGGGTCTGGCAGAGACCCATCAGACCTTGGTTCTCAACGACCTCCGTGGCCGTGTTGTTCTTCAGACCGATGGTCAGCTCCGTACCGGACGTGATGTTGCGATTGCTTGTCTGCTTGGTGCCGAGGAGTGGGGCTTTGCAACAGCTCCTCTGATTGCAATGGGATGCATTATGATGCGTAAATGTCACTTGGTGAGTGCCATACCTACCTTTTCAGCAACGATGTGCTGTGTATAAATATTAATTGACAAATCTCTCTAGAACACTTGCCCAGTTGGCATTGCTACTCAGGATCCAGAGCTCAGGAAGAAGTTCCAGGGTACTCCCGAGCATGTCATCAATTTCTTCTACTATGTGGCCAATGAACTCCGTGCGATTATGGCCAAACTCGGCCTCCGCACCATTAATGAGATGGTCGGGCGTGCTGAGCTGTTGAAGGTTAGAGATGACATCCGCATTTCCAAGCAGGAGAACATTGACCTGTCTCTCATCCTGACTCCGGCTCATTCACTTCGTCCTGGTGTCGCCACGTACAATGTTCGCAAGCAGGACCACCGTCTCCACACCCGCCTGGACAACAAACTCATCGCCGAATCGGAACTCGCTCTGGAGAAGGGTCTGCCTTGCAGAATCGAGTGCGACATCGTGAACACCGATCGTGCACTGGGAGCCACCTTGTCATACCAAGTCAGCCGTCGTTATGGTGAAGCTGGCCTTCCGCAGGATACCATTCACGTTAACATCAAGGGTTCGGCCGGTCAATCTTTCGGTGCCTACCTGGCGCCTGGTGTGACACTCGAGCTCGAGGGTGATGCGAACGACTATGTCGGAAAAGGCTTGTCCGGAGGCCGCATTATAATCTACCCGCCTAGGGGCGCGGTGTTTAAGGCCGAAGAGAACATCATCGTCGGAAACGTCTGTCTCTACGGAGCGACGAGCGGTACTTGCTTCTTCCGCGGTGTGGCTGCTGAACGCTTTGCTGTTCGCAACTCTGGAGCTACTGCCGTCGTGGAGGGTGTTGGTGATCACGGGTGTGAATACATGACAGGTGGTCGGGTCCTCATTCTTGGCCCTACTGGCCGCAACTTCGCTGCTGGTATGTCCGGTGGTATTGCCTATGTCCTAGACATGAACGGGGACTTCCTCTCCAAGGTTAACATGGAGATGGTTGAGGTGACCGGCCTCGAAGACCCTGCTGAGATTGCCTTTGTCCGTGGCTTAATTGAAGATCATCACCACTACACTGGGTCTGAGCTAGCCGCCCGTATTCTCCTTGATTTCACTCGTGCTCTTCGTCACTTCGTCAAAGTTTTGCCCACTGATTACAAGCGGGTTCTAGAGGAGGAGGCGGCCAAGGCGGCGGCTGCGAAGAAGGCCGAGTTCTCTCTACCGCAGCTCCCAAGCACTCCCGCTACCGCCGAGAAGCCACAGCACAAGCACGAAGCAGAGGCCAAGAAGAAGGACGTGCTGGACATCGAGGACAGTGTCAGCGACGCCAAGACCGAGAAGAAGCGAACCGCTCTAATCCTTGACAAGACGAGGGGATTCATGAAGTATAGCAGGCGTAGCGAGAAGTACCGTGACCCTAAGACGCGTATCCGTGACTGGGCAGAACTCTCTAGCCGTCTCAGCGAGGACGAGCTCAAGTACCAGTCCGCTCGTTGCATGGACTGCGGTGTTCCGTTCTGCCAGTCTGACACCGGTTGTCCAATCTCCAACATCATTCCCAAGTGGAATGAGCTCGTCTTCCAGAACCAGTGGCAGGATGCTTTGAACCGCCTGCTTATGACCAACAACTTCCCCGAGTTTACCGGACGTGTCTGCCCAGCTCCTTGCGAAGGTGCTTGCGTTCTGGGAATCAACGAGGACCCTGTTGGCATCAAGTCCATTGAATGCGCCATCATCGACCGTGGATTCGAGATGGGCTGGATAGTCCCGAGACCGCCACCGACCCGCACTGGCAAGACCGTTGCTATTATTGGCTCCGGACCTGCTGGTCTCGCAGCTGCTGATCAGCTCAACCGTGCTGGCCACACCGTCACCGTCTATGAGCGCGCAGACCGTATCGGAGGTCTTCTCATGTACGGCATTCCCAACATGAAGCTCGACAAGAGGATCGTGCAGCGCCGTGTTGACCTGATGGCTGCCGAGGGTGTGAAGTTCGTCACCAACACTATGGTCGGTCCAGACAACGAAGTTTCTCTGCAGTCTCTGCGTGCGTCTAATGATGCCGTCATCATTGCTACCGGAGCCACAGTGGCACGAGACCTCAAGATCCCTGGCCGTGAGCTCGCTGGTATTCACTTTGCGATGGAATTTTTGCATCGCAACACCAAGTCGCTCCTTGACTCTGGCCATGCAGATGGCGCATACATCTCCGCTAAGGACAAGCACGTTGTTGTCATTGGTGGTGGTGACACTGGAAATGACTGCATTGGTACCTCTCTTCGTCATGGCGCCAAGTCCGTTACCAACTTCGAGCTTCTGCCCCAGCCTCCACCAGAGCGTGCCCGCGACAACCCATGGCCCCAGTGGCCTCGTATCTACCGCGTCGACTACGGACACTCCGAAGTCAAGACCCACATGGGTAAGGACCCGCGTGAGTATTGTGTCATGTCCAAGGAGTTCGTCGACGATGGCAATGGCCACGTGAAGGGTATCAACACCGTTCGTGTTGAGTGGACTAAGAGTGCTTCTGGTGGCTGGGATATGAAGACGATCGAGGGCAGCGAGCAGTTCTTCCCAGCCGATCTGGTTCTACTTTCTATGGGATTCCTGGGACCTGAAGACCGTCTTCTGGGCGATCTCATTGAGCGGGATGCTCGTAAGAACATCAAGACACCCCCAGGTCAATATTCTACCAACGTACCTGGTGTCTTTGCCGCTGGTGACTGCAGGCGTGGACAGTCCCTGGTCGTTTGGTGAGTTTGCTTCCGTCTTTTTTTTTTTTTTTTTCCAAGACAGTGCCAAAGACTAATCTGTGAATTCAGGGGAATCAACGAAGGTCGTCAAGCTGCTCGTGAGGTTGACACTTACCTCATGGGCGTCGGTTCTCAACTTCCCGTCACTGGTGGCATTGTCCGTCGTTCTGCGGCAGACGCAGTTCGACAGGCTACCCAGCAGGTGCAGGCTGTTTCTTCATAAACGAACTTGGAGACTGGGAGTCTTTCTTCGTCAGGCTCTATGCAGCATAATGGCCCTGATGTTTGACCGATGCGCTCCACCTGATGACTGATGATGAAAACGATCAACAATCGACGAGGATTGATGTTAGTTCGCGTTACGGATTGCAATCCAGCAACTGCAGTCACGACTTCTTTTACTTTCTCCAGTTCATCATGGAATGTCAAAGGGAGGAGTACCGCATTTGGGCAGGATAATCTACGAGGCAAAAATATTCGAAAGGCTGGGAATCAAAGTTATGGCAGGGCGCGGCAAAATTAATCTATTTGGGTATGGTAATCAAAACAATATACCCCCTCACTTTTCCTATTTCTTCGATTATGCTCCGCCTCAGCATTTGTGCATCTCTTCAATCTTATCAAAACCAATTCGAAAGGTTATGACGGGCGTCAGAATTTGCATGTTCTTCTGCGGTGTGCGTTATGTTCTATTCCCATCTCTCACCAGTTGTGGTTGGATTGTCCAGCTTCTACGGACGGCAGGCAATACATGTATGGGAGGATAGGAAAAGGACATGAGCAATTGGCGGGAGGCATTCTGGATTCTGCTCTTATCATTATCTTGTTGCTTTGCTGCGTCTTGACCTTTTTTTTTCTGTTCTCCTGCAGCGTTCATCCCCATGCTGTGTGGACATGTGGAGGTGTTTTGAGCGTCTGCTGACGTTTGTTGACTCTTGTTGTACTGTACATATTTCTTTCTATTTCCCGAATACAGCTCATTCCTACATAGAGGATCAGCTTATTTCCTCCCTTTCCCTGGTTATTTGCTTCTTTCAAGCCCTGGAGATGGAGGGTTGCATGTGCCGACGAGAGTTCTGATACTGCTGCTTCGCTTTTTCTAGATGTCTGGCGAAAAATCGGGTCAAGTTATTCGGATTAGACTGCAAAGACTGGATCTACAGAAAAGTAGAAATCAGGAAGACTCGAGGTCATATTCGTATCCCAACAAACAATATTAGTATTAGCTAGCTCCTCTAGACAGTACGGCGTACATCGCAATTAACTTTTTTTTTTAGTTATTTAGGCTCATCCTTAGCTTCTTAAGTCTCGGCTTAACCTCTGTGACCTGAGCGATCTCCCCGGCCTTCCGCTTGGAAGTGACTTGCGCGGAAATCACCTTATCTCGTATGATATTCTCGAGCGCACCCTCCGGGCCCAGACAATCGGAGATCTGGTCTAGCTTCTGTTCTGGCTGAAAGAGCCTTCGCCCCGTCTCCTTCCATACCATCTCTCGGTCGTTGTTGCTAGTGGGTGACTTCAGAGTCCGCTTCCACGGCTGGGGCCTGTCGGCGCAAGGGAGGATTCCTCGAACATGCGATTTCTCGGACGTGCCGTGAGGTATTTCGATGTTGTCGCCCCAGTGGACGGACTTTTTTGTCGGCGCTGCCGAAGGCTGTGTCTCTCGGGATCTGGGACGTCATGCTGCCCAGGCCTTTTGGGAGACATCGGATAAGGAGAGGAGGTGACATTGTCGAATTATATATTCCCTGTCTCGAAAAGGTAACCTAATTTCTTTTTTTTGGATGGAGATCGACAGGAAAAAGAGGACTAGCATGCGTGAATAAAGTACTTGTGTGCACAAAGTCAATGGAAGACAATGAGATTGTGTGGAAGATGACCATATCAATTGTTGATAAAAACAATGAAAGAGAACGTAATATCAGACAGCTATCGTCGACTCATAACTCCGAATAATAACATTTTCGTAGACATGACCCGAAGTACTCCGTAGTATCATACAAGGTCCCGCGCACCGAATAGGTATATCAGTCTAATTGCCAACACGCAAAGAAATATACAAAAAAACGCAGAACTCCATCAATTAGCCCCCGATTTCTCTTTCTGTCTTGCCTCCTCCTCTTCCTTCATCTGCCTCTCGAGGGCAGCGAAATCCCCCTGGAAGGCGCCCCTGACCGGCTCTGTCCTCACTTCCCAGACGTCCTCACTGCTTGGCCCGGTCTTGTACTTGATGGCTTTCTTCCGGTAATGGTCACGGATCATCTTCTTCCTCTCCTCTTCTGGGTATGCCTTTGATTTCATACACAGCCAGAAATTCTTCCAGTGTTCACTGCAGGAGCGCAGCTCGCCGTATCTGTAGATGTTGACAAACTGGCCGCCGAAGGACTGGCAGAAGAATGCATAGTCGAATGCGGAGCGGCAGTCCATGGTGTCTGGGTAGAGGGATTCGGGGGCTATTGACGAAGGTGGCTCAACAGCATTTTTCGATGCGGGCTCCGCAAATTGAGCGTGCGATGACGGAGCGGGAGGCGGCGGACGGTTACTCCGCTGGTCGTCCGTTTCCTGGAGGCCAGCGAGGAGCTCTCTGAACTCTGCCGCGACCTGCTCATCGGGAGTCCTCTGTTTCGGTTTGGGCGGAGCGGAGGTCGACGGCTCTGGCTTGGGGACATCGTTCGAGGACGCAGGCGGAGGGGTTGTCTGCTGTTCATCCTTGCGCGGAGCGGAGCTCCACCACCATCCCATCTTTGTGACCGGTAATTCCCAGGTCGTCTGTCAGAAGGCGGACTGGCTGTCACAGGCGTCGAAGTGTCGCGCAGGGCTCCGTCGAGTCTCCGCGGATTAAAATCCAGGAATTATCCGCAAACGCGCCGTGACGGTACGGGCGGCGGGGGGCGGACGGGTATCGATACGCTATCCGTCACGCCCGGTATGGGCGGGCTTCAGCGCGGACTTGCCCACCAACGTCATACGAGGATGCCGTGCACAGCAAGGACGCTGTCCCGCACAGCTCTCCCAGCCATGTTGCTGGCATCTCAAAATGTTTCGGACCTCTTGTTCGTCGTGGGCACCAGGGGCTCACCAGAGCCTGCTGCGCTCTAAGGATCCGCATCTATTTGCCTCATATGGCTTCCGTCCTGGACCTACTACCCACCTGCGCGCTTCAGTCGCAGGCTCGCGACAGGCATCTTCTCGCCTCCCTCCAAGCATTGAAACAGGACACATCAAATTAAGAGAGAATGAAGGAATCCTCTTTTTCAGTAGTAAGCGTTCCGCTGTTGTGTGGCCTACTATATCACGCTGATTGCTATATGTATAGATGTATTCCCGCCTAGGCTACAGTGGCTGTTGCGTCTGCTCTTCATCGGCGAGATCCGTTCATTTGAGAAGGCAATGAAGCGACTCAACAAACCACAGATTGCGCTTTCGGACTCTTTGGACATAGTCAAACGTGCTCTGCCACTCGAACCACGTCTTGAAATCAGAGAGGTACTTCCTCGATTCAGCGAGGGGGGCATATTTGTCAAATACTCCCGCGAGCCTGGTGTCGACGACGCTGAGATCGAGAGAGCCGTCAAAGAGAATCTTGAGCAAAACGAGATTGTACCGTGGTTTAATCCGTTTCAGAGGGTAGAAGTTGCACGTGTCCTGGGGCAACCCTGGATAGAAGACCTGTATCGTTTTCCAGGCCCAAAATTGAGGGTCGAATTCCTACCGACATCTCCAGATAAGACTGCCGCCGAGCTGACACCAGAGGTTTTATACTCATTGTTCCGGAGATATGGAAAGCTTGTGAGCGTGGAGCGGCAGCCGTCCACTTCGCCAATCACGCCGAGATATGCGTTCGTGGAATTCACGACTTCCAGAAACGCCATCGTGGCGAGGAATTGTGTACATGGATTCACAGTCTCGGAAAAGGAAGGAGGCGGGAAGACCGGGACTACCCTGAAGATCACCTATGAACGGAGGGTCAAGTTTTCTTGGTTCAAAGACTGGATGCTTGGCCATCCGAGGATCGTCATTCCTGCCATCGCCGCGCTGCTTGCAGCAATCACTGTTGTCGTCTTTGACCCAATCCGGACGTTCTTCATCAAGATGCGGATAAAGTCCACGCTGCGCATGGAAGAAAATGCTATATGGCGGTGGGTCCGCAATCAAGTTAGCAAAGCCAGCATCATGCCTTTCGGCCGTCATAAAGGCGAGACTCGCGGTATCCTCTCCGCGATATGGGATGATCGGAAAAAGGATATTGTCCAGTTACAGGCTTGGTTGATGGAGAATGTGGAGACTTTCATTGTCATCCAGGGACCACATGGATCAGGAAAGAGAGAACTTGTTCTAGATCAGGTGCTAAAGGACAGCAGGTACAGACTAGTCATTGACTGCAGGCCAATACAGGAGGCGAGAGGAGACAGTGCCACAATCTCGGCGGCGGCAGCGCAGGTCGGCTATCGTCCGGTCTTTTCGTGGATGAACAGCATTAGCAGCTTCATCGATCTTGCTTCACAGGGCATGATTGGGGCCAAGGCAGGCTTTTCGGAAACGTTGGACGCGCAGCTTAGCAAGATCCTGCAGAGTACTGCAACGGCGCTGAAGCAAGTGGCACTTGAATGCCGGAAATATGATGACAAGGACACCCAGCTCACCGAGGATGAATACCTGGAAGCTCACCCCGAACAGCGCCCTGTAGTGGTCATCGATAACTTTTTGTACAAGGTCGGCGAGAATAGCTTGGTTTATGACAAGATTGCACAGTGGGCTGCTGCGTTGACAACCGCGAATATTGCTCATGTTGTCTTTTTGACTGCAGACGTTTCCTTCTCAAAGCCTCTGAGTAGAGCACTGCCCAACCAGGTGTTCCGCACCATTTCCATAGGTGACTGCTCACTTGAAGTTGCCAAGAGATATGTTATTAATCATCTGGAACGTGAAGGTCTAGGTTCTGAAAATGTGGTGTCGATGCTAAATACTCCTCAGGGACTGCACGAGCTAGAAAGCTGCATTGCAACATTAGGAGGGCGCGTGACAGACCTTGAGTTCATGGCGCACCGGATCAAGGCGGGAGAGAGCCCTCGGCGTCAGTTGAAGTATCCAATGCGTGGTTGTGGATTCTGCTAACCTAGCTCCTAGATGCTGTGAATAGGATTGTAGAGCAGTCTGCGGAGGAGGTCCTCAAGATATACCTCCTTGATACCGATCGCTCGCCTCGAAACTGGACCCGTGAACAGGCGTGGTATATTGTCAAAGCTCTAGCTCAAGCACACAATGGCACCGTGTCGTACAATGAAATCCTACTGACAGATTTATTCAAAGAGAGCGGAGAGGCTACCATCTCGGCTCTCGAGCAGGCGGAGCTCGTTTCAATCTCCGCTGTCAACGGTCACCCTCATACGATCAAGCCCGGAAAGCCGGTTTATCATGCAGCATTTAAACGGCTGGTCGAAGACAACATTCTGCGCAGCCGACTGGATCTTTTGGTCTTGTCGCAGTTGATCAACAAGGAGAACAGGAGCGTTAGCAAGTACGAGGACGAGCTACATTTACTTGGAAAATTGCCAAAGCAGCCTAGCGCACTAGCCCCAAGGATACAGTGGGTTCTCAATAAAATATCCGATTCTCAGTCCAAGATAGATAAGTATGAGAAGGAGAGCGCGATGCTAAAGAACATTCTCCACGGCGAGCATTAATCCGATACAAGGCACGTATTTCTCCGTCTAGCAGTAAGGCTGTCCGGAGATCATGGAATACAAGGATGGAAACACTGCAATCATGTTGATAACATATACCCAGCTCAACTCTTTACATGAATATCCGCTCATGTCAATAGTTGTTTGTAGCAATGGAATTGGACGCAGCGATCACCACTATCACGTGATCTATATAAGCTTGGTAGGATGACTTTGAAGTAACGATGTTTCGGCGTCAGCTTGAGAGTTGCAAGGTTTGCTTTGAGTTGCTCGTTACGCAGAGTATTATCCATATAGAAATGAACCCAATGTGCCTCAGCTTCAAGGACGAGTGTATGTGTATATACGCAGCTCCTGAGGGGGGGGGGGAGTGCTGATGTAAGCAAGAAGCGCTAGGACCACCTGGCTCGTCCAGGCTTTGATTGGCGATGAACAACACCGTTGCAATAACCTGACATGTTCGGTACATGATGCTGGAGCAAAAGATGTCGCTGAGTACGGGGAGCACTGCATTTTCTTTACCTTCATGATATTTTCATCTCATCTCTTGAACATAGCATTTCCGGCCCTTTCTGTTTCGTAGACACCCCTGCTGGCCTCCTCGGGTCTCTCTATCTTTGTTGCTGACAGCATCTTGCTTCCCGTCCGCACCCTGAGGACCGGGCGCTTCTTCTGGCCTCTAGGGGTACTTTTGGATTTCTTATATCAGCCATGGAGAGTTACGTCTCGTTGCCGTCGAAGGGGCTGATACAGGCCGTCAAGGACACTTCATCGGTTTTGATGTGGCAGACCCTAATTGCAGTGCTTCTGTTCTCATGCATCGCCACACGGATCATCTCCGGTCTTGAGAGCCGCCCTAAGAAGGCAGTTCGTGGAGAGCCCCGACCTGTAAGGACTCCTCCTTACTGGATCCCGTGGATCGGACATGGCTTCTCCTTCTTCAAGGGCTATCAAAGGTTTATTGCACAGGCTAGGTACTGACTTTCCCACATCTAACATATCATCAATTTCTAAAGGCTAATGTGAGTAAAGGGAAGCCATGAATGAGCCTGTTTTCAGCCTCTACATTGGTGGAACGACTCATAACATGGTGTGTTCTCCATCAATGGCGAAAACCCTTTTCAACTATCGGGGAGCGACCTTCGACTCCTTTGCGAACTACGTCCTGGCGAAGGTCTTCGGTGACAAGGGTCCCATTCGCAATATGAATCCCGATGACCGCAAGGCGACGCACAATGCCATTAACATGTTGATGCGGGAACCGTACGTGACTGATATTTCGTCTGCTGCGGTTCGTCGCATCCAGAATGAGACTCCCAACCTGGTCTCCTTCTCTCACAGCGTTGTTGATCAGTATGACTGGGAGAGACCGAGTAATGTTGTGGTGATTGATGGATGCAGTCGTCCAACTTGTGAGGCGAATCTTTTTGCGTTGATCAGAAATTTTGTCGCCCATATCACTACCTCTGTGCTCATGGGCACAGCGTTTGTCGAAGCCTACCCCAATCTGCTGGAGGATCTTTGGAAGTTTGACAACGAATTCAATGCACTACTTATGGGGGCGCCAAGATGGCTCCCGTCACCTGGAATATCAGCAGCGTATGCTGCCCGCCATCGTCTCATCCGTCTTTTTGAGATCTTTCACAAGGCATTTGCTGCTTTCGAGGAAGACAGGGATCCCGGTTTTGAGTTTCGCGACCTCGATGACGTTTCCGAACCGATGAAGGAGCGTATGAGAAGCTGGAAAAAGGCGGGATTTGCACCCAGTGCCAGCGCGCCTGGGGACTTTGTGATCCTCTGGGCCATGAATGTCAACTCGTCCAATGTTGTTTTCTGGAACCTTTTCCACATCCTTGCTGATCCAACGCTTCTCACCAGAGTTCGGGAGGAGATTGCACCCTATGTCAAAGTCACCCGCGCTACTCCCGAAGAGACGGGACTACCATTCGCGGAGCCTCCACGGATCTCTATTAACCTGGACGGCCTGCTCAATTCCTGTCCCCTTCTTAAGGCCACTTACTACGAAACCATGCGGATGGACACGGCCCCTTTCTCTTACAGAGAGCTTACAGCGGACCTAACTCTTACTGAATCCGTCGAAGACGCCGCACTCGATGGTCTCAGTGAACCACGGACATACAGCTTCCGAAAAGGGGAGTACATCGCCATTCCGCATGGCGTGCACAATAAGGACCCGCGTTACTTCCCCGATCCGGAGAAATTTGATCCACGCCGCTTTATCCTGACGGATCCTGACACAGGAAAAGAGTCAGCAGATATGCGCACGCTCAGTCCATATGGGGGAGGCATGACGATGTGCAAAGGGCGTATCTTTGCGGAGCGGGAGATCCTTGCATTTACTGCAGCAATTCTCTCCATGTGGGATATTGAACCGGCGGATAAGCAAGGCTGGAAGATGCCGGGACATAGGCCGGCGAGCACAGCTTTCCTTCCTAAGAAAGACATCAGAGTCCGGATGAGCCAGAGGGTGTAAATGGTGTATATTACTGACATTTTGATCGTCATCGTCGTTGCAGTTTAGAAGCGGGGGATTTTGAACAATTGCTTTCGCTGCCGTTTCAATCTGTGCCAGGAGTTTATTGTGCGTATGGCATACACACTGTTTATCGCATAGAATTTTCCGATCCCTGAATTTGATCTGCTGTGCCATATCGAGAATCATCCATCGCCCACCATATATGACGGTTAGAATTAATAAGAATTCTAGAAAGAAGCGACAAAGTTGTCTTCATATCCTGTATGCGGTTTTCTTCTAGCATACTGGTTCTTTTGCTTGTGCATTGAAAGCGCACGAACTCATCTTCCAGCGATGTTTGTGGCTGTGTACATATATACATAGCAGGGCGGCCGGTCTGTACGGATCGATCGTCACGATCGACGGAATAATCTACGCGGATGGACATCACTCGAGAAATCAACTTCCTAGCCTGGGAAGCATCGTGGGTTTCAGTATGGACGCACTCCTAGAGAAACATTGTATCGAAGCTGGACGGAGAAGAATCCGAGATCCGGAGTTGCTCCGGCGGGGAAAACACATCGCATCGGAATCGTTTTAGGATCATCGAATACGACATACGACGATGGCCTCTCGGCATCTTCGTCACCGAATCTTGGGGGACATATTGTCAGCATAGAACATCCTCGTCTGTATGTTCGCGACGCCGAGGATGACCCGACCGTCACCGCGATGCCGCAGCAGGACGAGGAAACAAACAGCCCTGGCGCAGACTACGATCTGTCCAGGGCGATACAGCCCGCCTGGGGGCTGCGGCAGGGCCTGACCTCCTACGGTGACGCTCATTTCTCTCTGTTCCTCCGCAAGGCCTTCATCAAGGCGCTGGGATACTCGGACGATGCTCTCTCTCGCCCCATCGTCGGCATCATCAACACCTACTCTAGCTTCAATCCCTGCAATGCCAACGTCCCGCAGCTCATCGAGGCCGCCAAGCGCGGGGTGCAGCTCAACGGGGGGTTGGCCATCGACTTTCCCACCATCAGTCTGCACGAGTCGTTTGCGCATCCAACGAGCATGTTCCTGAGGAATCTCATGAGCATGGATACGGAGGAGATGATTCGGGCCCAGCCGCTGGATGCTTGTATCATGATCGGAGGTGCGTAACACATCGACAGTAACGTCGCCATATAATGTTGCCTTATTATACGTAGACTTGAAGAGACTGTAATAGATCTATACAACAATTCTGACGGGGAACAGGCTGCGATAAGACCGTCCCCGCGCAGCTGATGGGCGGCATTTCTGCCAACAAGCCAGTACTTCCTCTTATCGCCGGTCCGATGATGCCAGGCAGTCATCGCGGCCAGAGGCTCGGTGCTTGCACGGATTGCCGAAATAACTGGGCGGCATATCGAGCAAACGAGATTGATATCGAGGAGATATCAGCCATCAACGAAGAACTAGCACCGACAGTAAGTATCAATCTTGTCTGCCCTGTGATTAATGCAGGTATTTTCTGACTGCTGTCCAGGCGGGAACATGCGGTGTAATGGGCACCGCAAGTACGATGGCTTGCATTACGGCTGCTCTGGGGTTGATGCCTCTTCGGGGCGCTTCTGCTCCAGCGGTTTCCTCTAGCCGTCTCAGGATCGCAGAGGAGACGGGTGCGAACGCCGTTTCTGTCGCCAAAGCAAAGCGAACGCCGCAGGAGATCCTCTCCAAGGAATCGTTCCTCAATGCCATAACAGTGCTCCAGGCGATTGGTGGATCGACAAATGCCGTGGTGCATCTCATGGCCATCGCCAACCGGCATCCCAAACTTCAGGGTGTCATCACCTTGCAGACTTTCGACGAAATTGGCCGCAAGACACCGCTTTTGATTGACCTCAAACCAAGCGGCGACAACTACATGAACGACTTTCACAACGCTGGAGGTATGCCGGCCCTGCTGCATACTCTCCGTCCGCTTCTACACCTCTCCGCGATGACTATTTCTGGCCAGACGCTGGGTGAGGTCCTTGACTCCTCGCCTTTCCGCACTTTTCCCTATTCCCGACAGATTATCCGACCTCTCTCGGATCCCCTTTACCCATCATCCTCTCTCGTCGTGCTGCGAGGTAACATCGCCCCTGATGGTGCGGTGATGAAAGCTTCCGCGTCCAAAGACCGTTCGCTTCTCTCTCATTCCGGCCCTGCCGTTGTCTTCGAGAATTCCGCCGACCTTGCCAGACGAATCGACGACCCAGAGCTCCCCGTAACGAAGGACTCGGTGCTCGTCCTGAAAGGCATCGGACCCATCGGGAACCCTGGCATGCCGGAGGCAGGCCTCATCCCAATCCCACGCAAGCTCGCTGCTGCGGGCGTGAAGGACATGTTGCGGCTCTCGGACGGACGTATGTCTGGAACCGCAGGGGGCACCATTATCTTGCACATCTCGCCCGAATCGGCGCTTCCAGACTCACCGTTCGGGATCGTCCGAACTGGCGACATCATCACCTGTGACGTGGAGAGCAGGAAGCTGCAGCTGGAGATCTCGGATGAGGAAATGCGGGCTCGGATTGCAGAGCGGAAGAAAGCCCTCGTGGAGGAAACGGCGTTCTTAGAGAGGAGGAATAGGAGAGGTTACCGCGGTTTGTATGAGCGATCCGTGAATCAGGCGCAGGACGGGGTCGATTTCGATTTTCTGACAGCCGCTGGACCGCGACGTGTTGACGTTAACTAGACCTGGTATGTATGCATCATATCTACTATAATCCAAAATTTGGAATAGAGAAGAACCATACCATAGATACTATCGGCGGACGTTTACTCCTATAGAGGTCGCGAATGTATGTACCGTATCCAACGTGAACCTTTGAACTTGCCCTGTGTCACGTAATGGGCATTTGTAATATAGCATCACTTCTTCTGTCCATTGCTGCGCCAGCATGTTATACTTAACATTCTCAGTGGTCGCAAAGGCTAGACAATGCAGCTTAGTAACAATATTGTTGATTTCCCTTAGACTGAATACTGTGTTTTCATGTTACCTGAGGAGAGTATTTGCGTACCGTACCAGTTATTAGGCCTCCTACCGCCTCGCTGAAAAGACTGGCATACTAAAGAACATGAAAAGGTACAGTGCCCTCTCTTTCCGTCCTCTGAATCAGAAAACATCCAAATATTGTACATCATCCTACAGTGCTGTGTTCAGTAAGTGAGGTCCTTTAAAACATCTTAAGCCTAGCCCTAAGCCCTAAGCCGCTGCTTTCCCTATTTGGGTTATATAAACATGCGATCCGTGCGTAGCCGCGCGCGACGCGTCCCGGCACTTGACGCGTCGGCCTGTGTTCCGCAAGACGAGCGGGTCTTGCGGTCCAACTTGGCAATACCATCGAGACCAGAAGCTCCAATTCAGCTCTGCATTAAGGCCTCTTTCGTCTTGTTGCTGCTGAATTGCCTTTCTCTTCTGACTTTGAGCCGCTTCTACAATGAGCTCGGAAGCGGTTCGCCCAAGGGGCAGGCCAGCCCGTGAGTACATCTCCGATTTTGCAATTCATCAGCGTAACTGTCTCGTCTTCTAAGTTCTCCTGCTAACCGGTGCATTGAAACTGTTCGCAGACACCCCCGGAACGACTGTTCTGACATACACACCTGATGGTCGACGTGTGATTACCGCAGGCTCGAACTCTGCGATCCGGATTTACACAATCGGACAGGATGGAGAACCAACCACTATCGATGAAGGTGTGGAGGGGCACTTTGGGGTTGCTGCGACCGTGGGTGCTTTCAGCTTATGCCCGTCTGGTGAATCAGGCTGATGTGAAGGTCAGAATGAATCTTTCATCATGGGCGCAGAAGACGGAACGGTCTGGCAATACGATATACAATCCGGCAAGATGGATAAGCTTCTGGTGCGATGCGCTCTGCCTGTGAGAGACGTCGCAATTTCCAAGGATGGAGAATGGGTTGCTGTCGCCAGCGAGTGAGTCGCGCGGACGACGCCTGTATCATGAGTAATGGCCGGAGAGAGCTGACGCGGGAGCAGTGAACTCACCGTGAAAATCGTCAATATTGAAGACATGACGAAAGTAAAGTACCTTCGAGAGCAGACGAAGGGGGTGAAGCATGTCACCTTCGATCCGAGTGGGCGCTATGTTGCAGTATCCTGTACGGACGGGCTTCTATACATCTATTCGATGGTCTCCGAGGAACCGGAGTTGGTACGAAAACTCGACGGGGTGATTCGGAGGCTCGAAGCTGAAGACGAGGCGACGTCGAGAGCAGTGTGGCATCCTGATGGAACAGCTTTTGCAGCAGCGCAGGCAACGAGAGACATCGCTGTCTTTTCTACCGCCGATTGGACGAAACAGAAAGTTTTCTCTGGTGGCCACAACGGAGATGTAACCGCCGTCAGCTGGTCTCCAAATGGCGCTCTCCTTGCGACTGCTGGAGCAGATGGCCAGATATTGCTTTGGGAGACGAAGACGCAGAACATCCTCCGACGCTATGATTTCGCAAACGTAATCAATCTCGCCTGGCATCCGACTGATAACTCCCTTTCGTTCACGACTTCTGATGGAGAGCTCTTTATATACGAGCATTTTGTTCCGCGGGAATATAGGTCGCTTCTGGACAAGATGTTGGAGGCAGCTCCTTTAGTTTCTGGCGCTCTGAATGAGATGTCTGGCAATGTCAGGCGGCCGATGGTGAACAGACCAAAGGAAGGAACGGGGTATAGACAAAGAGAGGAGACACCGGACTCGTTAGATGATATCCTTGGGTCCATGGATGATGACAATTTCGTTGAGGATGACGATGGCGCTGGCTATGCTGAAGGCATAAATGCTAATGGCAAACGTACCAACGGCCATCTGGGTGACCTTGAAGGGCATGATGACAAGAGGCATATGGCATTTTGGGAACCCAAGGAACATCCTCCTATTGATCATGGCAGTACGCCCTGGAGGGGGAACAGGCGATACCTTTGTACGAAACCCCAATTCTAATATCCTGTTTTAACTATCTTTTTCTGACTGTGACAGGCCTGAACTTGACCGGCTGCGTCTGGACCGTCGATCAGGAGACCCATAATACGGTTACTGTCGAGTTCCACGACCGTGAACTACATCGAGATTTCCACTTCACTGATCCGTACCTTTATGATAGGGCTTGTCTGAGTATGTTAGTCCCTGCAAAACCGACGCATATGGTATACTGACATCGCTCAGATGAACATGGAACACTGTTCTCTTGCCCAGCAACAGACGAACATCCTGCCATGATCTTCTACCGTCCTCACGAGACGTGGACGAGGCGTGCAGATTGGCGGACAGAGCTGCCAGAAGGAGAGATGGTCAGATGTGAGTACACGCAGCTCATCTGCGAAATTACATTGCTAAACTTTAGGTAGCACTGGCATTGAGCGATTCCTACATCGTCGCTGTGACGACGAAAGATTATGTTCGCATCTATACACTTTTCGGAACACCATACAAAATCTACAGACAAAAGAGCCCGGCCGTGACTTGTGCCGCCTGGAGGGATTATGTTATGACTATCGGAAACGGGCCAGTGAGCGCCCAAGGTCATGCTACCTTAAAATATTCAATTGAAAATGTCAAGAGGGACGAAGTACACCAGAATGAAGATGTAGTTGCAATACCGGAAGGCTCGCAGCTGAAGACCGCCTTTTTCTCCGACAATGGAGTGAGTACCTGCTGGACAACGTTAAATTCCCTTGTCCTATGCTAACGATTGTCTTAGGATCCGTGCATATATGACTCGGAAGGTGTTCTTCTTATCTTGCAGCACTGGCGCAATTTCGGCCAGGCTCGCTGGGTCCCAGTCCTCGATACGAAACAATTGGATAGACTGGCCAGCGGTCGCAAGGAGGAGACATATTGGCCGGTCGCGGTCGCTCAGAACAAGTTCCATTGCATTATCCTTAAGGGTGGAGAGAAATACCCCTATTTCCCGCGACCTCTGCTCACTGAATTTGAATTCAAGATCCCCGTATCAACCTCTAGCAACGATAGTTCGAAGTTCGAGGAGGCATTCGTCCGTGAAAGGCTCCTCCTTAGCCTCTTTGAGGATCTCATCTCGTCTACCAACGCAACGCACAGTCAGCGTGCGGAACTGGCGAGGAAGGAGATCGAGGTCGACAAGATCCTGCTGCAGATGCTGGCCGTCGAATGCAGGGAGGGCGAAGAACGTGGCATGAAGGCCCTGGAACTTGTGAGCATGATGAGAGACCGTACTGGGAAGATGTTCGAGGCAGCCGTCAAGGTTGCCCAGAGGTACGGCCGGACGGTGTTGGAAGACAAGATTCGAGAGCTGGCTGAAAAGCGTATCATGGCCATGGATGACGAACTTGCGTGAGATATGGACCATTTGACGAGGTTGGCTTATGGCACTATGTTCATGGGTATATTTACTGGGATGGCGTTTACTGGGGGTACTGGATAGTAGTTGGGATCGACTACCGCATTAAGTGTTCCTGTATTATTTTTGCTGCGCACTAAGTCACTATAGCTTCTGCGGATCAGGATCGAACTGAGCTTCAAATGACAGAACACTCTCCTGCTACTACACCACTAATACTGCCATGGGATCTATGTCGCTCATTATTAATTACTCTTGTTTGAATGGATGTACATATATACGGGATACATGTATCTACAGTAGGGCCAAGTTGGCAGACCGTGGATGGCAAATATGTATTTATCATTTTAAAGAATAGCGTAGTAAATAACTCATTGGAAATCGCCGTTTTCTAATTGAATGGATGATTGAAGCTCAGGCCATTTTGTCGGTTGAGATATCCACGGTTGACCCATGCGCCTCAGGTGTATTAGCCTTAGCGCAATCATCGTCATCGATGCCATGCGTCAACCTGGATGTTGGAGATAATAGAGACTAGCATTTAACTGACAAGGAAACTAATCATAATGATACTTGGGATTCAGACGTCGTGTCTGTATTCTATGGGGTATCGACGGCGGCTGTGCGCCGGCGGCGACCAAACGTCATCGGAACATCTATCGGGTTCGATACTTTTTTTCCTCCGCAACCTCGATAAGACACTCGGCGCAAGACACCTTATCCATGCATCCGCGACGGCACATCTCGGTCTCGTCCGGCCCAGCTTCGCGCTCTATGTATTATAAGCCGTTCTCGTGATGCCGACGCCGTCGTCTTGCTCTCCCTCCGCGATCAAATGCGTTCTCCGCCCTTCCCCGCGTCCGCGCCCGGTGCCCTTCCTCCGCCATCAGAGCAATGTCTCCACCTCGTCTAGGTCTTTGGCGCAGCCTCGTAATGGACCGCTCGATGAGCTATGCTTTGCCCCGTCGTCTTCCTCCCTCTTTTCTCCAGCTGGCGCGCGAGCGCTGACTGGGCTGAACGAAGGCGCGGGCGGCGATCACAAGCCTCCAGATGAGCGGATCTTGAAGCTCGGGAAAAGTATGTTTGCGCACCCCCTCCTACCCCCCTTCATTGATCGCACGGCATATCTGTATTATTATTGATCTGATGCTTACTTTGTCATCGTCGATCGCAGCTCTCCGAACTCTTTCCCCGCTCCTTCCAACGATTCTCATAAGCCCCTTGCCGCAGGAGATTCTGTCCCCAAATATCACTCTGCATCTCTTCCCGTCGACACATCCGCATCTGCCAACAGCCAAAGGACGGGTACTATATCGTGCGGCTTTATGGACAGTCCCGGTGGCCTGGAGCAGCGTTCCCCTGGTGGGAAATGTCAAGCTACAGATCATGAGCGAGCGGATCGTTCGGGCCGGATCGGTGCTGGACGCTGATATTGGCGGTGAAAGCGATTGCGGCGACGAGAGGCTAGTCGTGCGTTGGAAGACGGAGCCGAGAGGCGAAGGTAGCGGCTCTGATTCCTCGTTACCTTCATCCGGGCAGGGTTCGACCAGCCCCGGGCAATTCTCTGCTTCCAAGAACGGTACGAACAAGGCCCTTAGCGTGCTGCTTGGGGGCGAGGCGCCCATCTTCAAACTGTCGAAGGAGGAGCAGTTCGCGGGGCTGTTCATCTTCTCCTTCGACGAGGAGGGCCGGATCTCGAGCCATACGATCGAGCACGCAGACCAGGGGAATGGGTGGGATCGCACGGCCAAGTTCGTCACATTGACGGATTGGCTGCTCGGGAAGGCAAGGGGTTCAATGGATCCTTCGGCCGGTCCGGGACTGGCGATTCAGGGCTGTGAAGAGTTCAACATCGTCCAGGGCCAGGGAGGGGCCGGTTCCCCGATTCAGAAATGCAGAGCACCGAGTTGAGGCTCTTGATCGAATCCGCTTATTGACCGGGGCTCTTGTTCACCTTGATGACTCCAGGGTACAGATAGGGACACGATGACTTGCGGTCACTCTCGACAACATGTGCCTGAGACGGCCATGTTGCAGTCTTTGATTTCGAGGCTGTCTTCTCGTTAGACAGGCCAAAAGGGGGGCGTTGTGTTTAGATATAGGGCGATTTATTTTCTCCTCTGGAGCTTGTATTACATGACGCCGTTGTCGTTCGACTTGGGACGGTTAGGCAGGTTTTCTTTTTTTCATGGCGGGCTCTCACATTCATCTCGCAACAGGATAAAAAATCTTCACTATATCACAAAATCGGTACGGCTATCTCTTCATCGATCAGGAGTTTTGGCGTTTCTCTTCCGTCACCGGCACTCGAACGGAATCTCCACTCTGTATACCCATCTTGATATATCTTGTCAAGGTCTGTATGCATATGTAGATGTCGGCCCTGTAAATGTCGCTGAAGTGATCTTTCATCTTTTCGTCCGCTCATCATGCGTCTATGAAATGAGGTTTGTATATATCTACCATAGAGAAATCCTCACAATGCGATGATATGATAGGAGTGCTCCGATGGAAAACAACTTTGAATAGGGTCAGTCAGGGTTTACAAAAATATAACGGAAATATTCCTTCCTCTAGCCATCTAGATACCTTTTCCCGGCACTAATAAGAGTTACTATCCAACCAACTCCAACCTGATTTGCGAATCCATTCAAACCCAGCCCTCTTCCTGACTGAGCATATCTTTTCATGTCCTCTCCTTCCTTCCCTCTCTCCGTATATCCCTTGCGGATCAGGAGGTCGTCGATTTTAGGTCCGGACCAACGAAGCATCCTGCCAGGGTCCAGGTTGGATTTGAAATAAAACGGCATTCTCTCCTATCTTTGCCTTTCTATACATTAGTATAGCACATATGGGACCCACATAGCTGCCTACCTAGGTACCTATGCACTCACTCAAAGTGAGTATGTGCCTTTTAGTAGGTAGACATCTCCTTTAGACAGCTTGGGTGGCGGTCTACTTACCTGGGGATTCATATCTAACGCAACTGATAATAAGATGGTTCTTCAGTCAGGTGAGACTGCTGATATTGATTCTGGTGAAGAGAGATACCGGGTATTGTACAGTACAGTACGACAATACGTTCTTGCTCCGCGTCTGAATCCTCTGCCTGTGAGGAGGAAATGGATGAAGCACGCTGTTCTGTCTATCGTTCTTTCCCCTATTATGCAGGTTGCTAAAATTGGATGTCGAAGTGCAGTGCACTCTCTGCTCGGATTTGTAATCGGTACTACAGTACAGCCACCACATGCCCACTATCCATCTTGGATAGATCTGTTGGTGCAAGGCCTCACTCAAGAAGGTGTTACCGATATAGATAGATTAGGCCCAGTACAGTATATACATATGTATGTATGGACACCCGATGACGATCGAAATTTTATTCACGTCTCATTCCCTGGCACAACGCAAGGGAGAAGAAGCAGAAGAGAGAGAGAGAGAGAGAGATTGAGGAGAGAAGGACGGATTCGATTCCAGGCTACCTTATGCTTATGCTACGTTTCGTTTTAGAAGCCCTAATCCCGGTGCCCTTTTCTCTCGCAGCTGCGGCTTGTTCCGTGCGTCCAGTGAACCTGCACTCTGTCCAGGTCGGATTATCCTGAGCCATCAAGCACCTCACCCTATCGGGGGTTCCCCTTCGATTGGAGTTGATTAGATTCCGGTTTCCTCCTATTCGAAGGAAAATCAACAGACGAATCCTGACAGAGGGGAAGAAAAAGGAAGGGAGAGAAAGGGCTTGGCGACTGGAGCCGCGTAGGCAGCTGATATTGTGTTGGCTATATAGGAGGGCTACGACGCTGGTGCAAGCAAGGGATGGATGCTTGCAGCGGTTCTTCCGATGGGAGAGGGTCTGGACTGGGCTCTCTTCTCCGTCCCACGGCCAACTGTGATCTCTTGTGCGTGAGATCATGGAGTGAGAAGAAGAGTTGCACAAGACGGAAGCGAACCTGACCTGGCCTGGAGGTCTGTGTGCGCCATGTGGTGGTTGCACGGTGGGAGAGAATTTTCCGAGTCGTCATCACTCAATTTTTGACATGGTTCTTATTCTTGAATTATGATAGAAATTCTCCGATCGCTGGAATACGAGTACTTTGCAGGAGAGGAGGGAGAAAAAAAGAGCAGAAAGGCTTGCTGCCGTTGGAATCTTTCTTGATATAGCAGAACAGAATGCAGCACAATAGATTTCTAGACCTCATATTATATATACTACGTACTGGATGCACGTAGCATCTCATGGCACGAGGATAGAGAAAGAAAGGCCTAGCATCCACGCTTGCGTCAGCTGCAGGATACTGCCTGTCGTACGGAGAAGGAAAGGAAAAGGAAAGAGAAAGGGGAAAGAGAAGAGGCTTTTTCGCTGTTGACGGAGGTGAAAAGCGAGCCGGGTATCGGCATGACAGCAGACAGGATCAGGGGTGTTGTGGAAAAGGCATCTCTGGCATCAACATCTCATAGGAGCCTTGGACGCTGGTCTTGGCTTTCCGGGCAGTGATCTGCACGGCTGCCCGGCCGTCGCCGCCCTAAGCCTCCGCCCGCGGCCCTCCACAACCACTCCGCGAACGGGCGTGGCGGGGCCCCAGCCGCGCTCACATTCCTCTTATGGGGGCTAGCAGCAGGCCGGGAGAGGCCGGCGAGGTCGCGAGACCGCCGGACCCGCCCGGCGCCGCTCCCGGAACCGTCTTCGAGGCGGCAGCGGTCTCGGAAAAACCTCTCATCGTGCTCTGCACCGTATACTACGTACTCTGGATTATATCCACACGTCAGAGATCCTGTGTGTTCCATCAAATGTAAGAGCATCGGCGCTGCTATATACCAGGACTGACGTCAGGCGCGGAGCGACGATCGGTGGAGCCCCGATGTAACAACAGAGCAGAGCACTCGACTCGGAGCACGAAACAGCACACGCCGGCGTCCCTCGATCCCCATGCACAACGCCTGTACGGCCATCCTCTTCTCCAAGCCAGCGATGACCGGTAAATGTTCTCTCCGCCCGCATCTCGTGAACCTTGCATGTAGGGCTGACACAGCGCCGGCAGTCACTTCATCCCTGGCCAGAACCAGCATCCGATACCGGGAGCGGGCGTTCATGGCAGCAGACAACGCTCGGGTGCCTCTCTGTTCAGATTCGGACATTCTTGGACCTCCCGGAGTAGACAAGCAGGGCGGGAAGCGTGGGCAGGGCGGGAAAAGAAACCGGTCTGCTCGTCCCGGGTGCTAACCGCCCCCCACCGGCCCGAGAAGGCCAATGATCCCGGTCATCTGAGCAGGCCACCGGAGCTGGACGCGAAGATCTTCTCCGGCCGTCTCTCTTGCAGCGCCCTGCAGACTGCAGTGGAGCAGCCTGGCCCGCTGCGGAGGGCCTTGCCTACAGCGTCCGCCAGCGTGAAATCCCGCACTTGCTCCATCTTCCCCGTGTAGACCTGCTTTGGGGAAGGCCAAGCAGCCGTGCCAAGGAAGGATGCCGTTGCTTCTGCCGCCTCTGCCGCCCGGTGGTGCCCGTCCCAGTGTCCACAGCGGCATATCCAGGGCCCTCTGTCGTGCCTGCCGCTGTTGAGCCTGTTCCTCTGGACTTCTCGGCCGACCGGCCCGGGGCCCCATGACCTTCTTTCTTGCCTGGAGGAAGCAGCGACAAGGACAGATGCACGCGGTATAAGGATACGTCGTCTCCCGCTGTCGTTTCTTTCCCTCACATCCTCTCTCATCCTGCTTCCAGACGGGTGCTTTTCTTCTTGATCCCCTGGCCCCTGTCTGAGTCTCGTCTGTATCTGCTTCCCTTTGAGCCAATTGGAGACGTCTGAGAGCCAATTTCCTGTCAATTGAACCGTCAGGGACACAATTGGCTTGAAATGGCTGCTCCCACAGACGCACCATCTTCCCCAGGCCAGGCCCTGGACGAGAAGGCCCAGGACTCGGAGGTCTCCTCTGCCACCCAGGCCGAGAAGCCCCTCACTCCGCCCTCTGGGTCTCCGCGTCATGCCCACTGGTCAACCAACAATCACGCCGGAAACCCCGAGCTGGACCATCTCGAGAAGTCCGCCCCGGATGCGGCTGACAAGGTCGAGCTGACCGAGGAGGACTGCTACGACCAGCTGGGCTACTCATTCCCCTCCTGGAAGAAGTGGACCATCCTCACTGTCATCTTCCTCGTCCAGACCTCTATGAACTTCAACACTAGCCTCTATTCGAATGCCCTGACGGGCATGGCTGAGGAGTTTGGTATCAGCATGCAGGCTGGCCGCTGCGGTGCCATGATCTTCCTGGTCCTCTACGCCTTTGGCTGCGAGCTGTGGGCCCCGTGGAGTGAGGAGCTGGGCCGCAAGCCGGTCCTCCAGGCCAGTCTCTTCCTTGTCAACATCTGGCAGCTGCCCTGTGCTCTGGGGAAAAACTTTGGCACCATCATGATCGGCCGTGCCCTTGGTGGCCTGTCCTCCGCTGGAGGCTCTGTGACGCTGGGGATGATCGCGGACATGTGGGAGGCTGACGACCAGCAGTATGCTGTGGCCTTCGTTGTCTTCTCCTCCGTTTCGGGCTCCGTCCTGGGTCCCGTTGTCGGTGGCTTTGTCGAGGAATACCTCAACTGGCGCTGGAACATGTGGATCCAGCTCATCTTCGGCGCGTTTGTGCAGATTGTGCACCTGCTGTTTGTCCCCGAGACCCGGTCGACCATCCTGATGGACCGCATCGCCAAGAAGAGGCGCGAGAGCGGCGAGAACCCCAACGTCTATGGCCCCAACGAGCTCGTCCCCTTCAAGGAGCGCTTCTCCATGAAGGAGATCCTGATCACCTGGATCCGCCCGTTCAGGATGTTCGTCACCGAGCCGATCGTCCTGACGCTGTCCCTGCTGAGCGGTTTCAGCGACGCCCTCATCTTCATGTTCATCCAGTCCTTCTCCCTCGTCTACAAACAGTGGAATTTCGGTACCGTCGAGCTGGGCCTGGCCTTCATCCCCATCCTGGTGGGCTACACCATCGCGTGGTTGTCCTTCTTCCCCGTCATCCGACGCAACGTTGTCGAGCGGCGCAAGAAGCCCGACGATGAGCGCGCCCAGTACGAGTCCCGGCTGTGGTGGCTCCTCTACACGGCCCCGTGCCTGCCCCTCGGTCTCATCGGATTCGCCTGGACCAGCCTGGGGCCGCCTGTCCACTGGATGGGGACCATGGTCTTCTCCGCCATCGTGGGAATCGCCAACTACAGCATCTACATGGCGACTATCGACTACATGATCTGTGCCTATGGCCCGTATTCCGCGTCTGCCACCGGTGGAAATGGATGGTCCCGAGATTTTTTGGCCGGTGTCCTGACCGTGCCTGCAACGCCTTTCTTTACCAGTATGTATCCCGATTGCGGGATGGGTGAGGGGAATGGAAGCTAACTGGATACAGATATCGGTGGTGAGATGCATCTGGAATGGGCGTCCACGATTCTTGGTAAGTTGGATCTCTTCTTCTTCTTCGGTGCTTCGTGCCCGTGCTAACCCTCTTTTTTTTTTTTTTCTGCAGCCTGCATCTCCCTCGTCCTTGTCCTCGCCGTGTACGTGATCTACTGGTACGGACCGACGCTACGGAAGCGGTCTCCCTTTGCCCAGCAGCTGTCCGATGCCCGCGCCCAGGCGAACAGCATCCAGGGCAACGGGCTGTCGAAGATGCCGACGGGATCCCGTGCGAACTCGATTGCACGGTCGCAGCAGAACCTGCGGGTGCGCCAGGCGCTGGGCAGCCGTCAGGGCAGCGCTGTGAACTCGCGAGTCAATTCGCGAGCCAACTCGCGCCGCAACAGCGTTTCCGCCGATGAGGCGTGATTTTGTTTGGGATTCCTTGATGATGACGTGTGACGTTGAGTATGTCGCTCCGCGACGAGCATCGACTCTGTGATGAAGTGTGATGAATGTTTATCCATCTGTTGCTGTTTATGCTAGAACCCGATGTCGGCCGCTGCTGCGCGGAGGCCTGCTATTCGTCATAGATAGCTTAATGACAGCAGTGATCTGTAGCATCTATCTACCTCGGATGTATTCTGTTTCCAAATCGTCTACTAGACCCGGGGCCCAACGAGGATGGCCGTGGTTCAACAGCTGATCCGGACGGGACTTCTTGGCTTTGGCTTGACTCTGGCTGCTCCTGGACGCTTCCGTCTGCAGAGTGTGGCTTGTCTGGCTTGGCGGCGCTGAGGAGCCCCACCGTTTGTGGATAAAAGCGGCGTCGTCGGGCGGGTGGGGATGCGATGTGCCCTCGGATATGCCGTTTGCAGCAATCCGGTTGCCCACGCAGCCACCGATGGCAGCGGTTTCATTCCGCAGATGCGGACAGGCAGGCAGGTCTTCAGCCAGTTGACTATCGAGCGCCGCCGGAAGTATGTCCTGCACCTGCCTGTAGCAAGGGAACATCCAGCATGCTCAGCATGTTGGAAGGTATATCCATCAGCATGAGCTGTCGTCGTGGCAGTAGTAGTAGGTATGCTTGGATCGTTTTTAGACGTCCTGAATCCCCAATGCCTGACTGCTGGGCATTGGAAAAGTATCCCTCGGGAATTAGTGCCAATGTCAATGGAATAAGGAGGGTCATGTTTGCCCCAGAGTCTCTCTGATTTTCTACAGTTATACATTGCACGGGACTTGACCATTTGAGGTACAGTATGTGGGTAGCATTCATCAATCAGGTCCCTGCAATCAGGTCCCTGTTGGCAGTTTCTACTGAAGCCGCATTCACAATGTGCCTTCCATCATGGACAGTGAACCTTGTGATCAGGGAGCCACGCTGCAAGCGTCCTGATGATTGTGACGCCATATTATGTACGGGAAATCAGAATTAGAATCACCATGGATGTACACTGCATGGATATGCTTGCTTTTTGGAGAGAGAGATCTCCATCCAGGATGAGCACTTCAAGTGATCAGCCATATCAATCGATAACGGTGAAGAGTGAGTGTGTTTCGGGACGGGACGGGATCTCTCAGCAGGAAGGAGATAGTAGTATGGCCTTGAGAGAGAGAGAGAGAGAGAGGGAGAGAGAGAGATTCTGCTTGTCTAGGTTAGGGATGGTAATCCGTACAATTGGGATTGCATATAACTGGATGAATGAATAGAAGAATGATTGGTTTATGCTCCTCTGATCCAAAAGCTTCCATTTGTTATTAGTATTTGGGCAGGATACTTGCTCAATGGATAATCAAACCGCCGGTCCAGCCGCCGGACGTATGCATTATTGAGCTCTACCTAGGCATCTAATCTATGTGCGGTATACAGTACAGTACAATCTACCTCAGGCAGGTAGCTAAACTAGCACCTAGCTATCTATGAACTCGAGGCCTTCGTCACAGCTTGAGGCGACCTCAACGCCGCAAACACAATCCCGCAGACCGCCAGCATCGCAACGCCGCCCGTCGCGTACGCCGCCTCCCGTCCAACCCACCAGAACAGCGAGCAGAACAGCGCCGGCCCCGCCGCTCTGCCGACCTGGCCCCAGCTCCTCAGCTTGCCCAGGACCACACCTCGCTCGCCCTCCCCGGCCTCGAAGCTGCCCAGGCTGTTCAGGCCTGTCACGACGGTGGCGCTGGTCACGGCCAGGAGGCACCCGGCGGCGTAGAGGCCGGAGATGGACGAGACGCGCGCGAGCAGAAAGAAGGACACCGTGCAGGCGAGCACGCCGATGCGGACGGTCAGGAGAGGCGGCAGGCGGCGCACGACGGTGCCCTGCAGGAGGGAGGCGATGAGGCCCATGAGCGAGAGGAGACGGCCATTGAGGGCCGAGGGGCTGCTGGTCGTGTTGTTCGCGTAGAGCGTGGCCGTGAGGAAGGGGAGGGAGAATTCCAGGCCGGAGAAGGGCAGCAGAAAGAGCAGGTGAGTGATGTTGAGTAGCGCCGGGTGGTTTGTATGCTTGCGCGGTGTTCCTTCGTCTGCCTTTGCTTTGCTTTGAGTAGCAGTAGTAGATCCGCTCGATTTCGAAGCAGCTGCTGCAGGACGAGCAGCAGTCTTCGCAAACCGCGGGTGCGTCTCGGGAAGATAGAAGTACAGATACGCCGTCTCGAGCACGATCAGGAAGAGCGAGAACCCCGCGGCCGTCGCGAACGGATTGGCGGCCACGGTGGTGATGCTCGACAGCGCGGCCCCCAGCACCGGTCCACATGTGAAGGCGATGCTGAAGCAGGCGCCCACGAGCGCCATCGTCGAGCCGCGCTGGCTCTCGTCGCTGATGTCCGTCGCGATGGCATTCGCGAGCTGGACGTTGCCCTCGCTCAGGCCGCCGACGATGCGGCTGGCCAGGAACGTGCGGAAGTCCGTCGCCGCGACCCAAAGCGCGACGCTCAGGATGTTGCCGGCCATGGACCAGAGCAGGGCGGTCCTCCGGCCGCGTTTGTCGGACAGGCGGCCGATGAAGGGCGCGGCGATGGCCTGGAGGAAGGAGAAGAGCGAGCCCAACGCGCCGCCCAGGAGGACGATATCATAGCGGGAATCGATGGGCTTTGCGAACGAGTTCTTGTACGCGTTCAGGTAGTGGAAGATGCGGTTGAGGAGGGACGTCGGGGAGGGGTCCCGGTTGAGATAGAAGTCGAGCAGGGAGGGGAAGAGGGGGAGGATGAAAGTGAAGGAAATCTGCGCAGAGAAGGCGGTTAGCATGGGCTCGCAATCGGAGTTATAGGACAAAGGAACCAGAGGACACGAACCAAATCCAAGAGAAGCGAGGTGAAGAGGACTTTTAAGATCCTCTTCCGTTGGTCTCCAGAGACCGTAGTCGACGCCATGGCTGACTAGCAAATGCGTTCAAGTCAGAGACACGGTAGACATGTACAGCACATGCAGTGGAGTTTGGAAGATGGAGAGAAGAGTATATGCAATGTTAATACAGCATCTGAGAACTGAAGAAAAGGGAGGGCCAGGAGAGGACAGACAAGAGCTCTAGAGAGATGGGTCTCAGGAGTTGTCCAACGCGGACGTTTCGAACGGCCGGAGAAAGCCCTAAGCCCTACGGCGCCGCCAAGCCCTTATCAGATCCTCCCGGGCCGAACCTTAGGCCGACGTCCTATTCTTAGACAAAGGGCGCTAAAGACAGATCACCCGCTCTTCCAGAACTTCCATGTTCAAAAAAGAAGTTTGTGAAGAGAATTTCACTCTTCTGCAACGGTATCTATCCGCCCCTCTGCGTAGACTACGGGTACAGAGTAACCCCTGCTGGTTAATTCTCCTGAATTATGTCTGTATCTCCTAAACTGGCAACCGTGGAATCTGCGCCTAGACTTAATATTATTATGGTCTACAGATGGCGCTGGTTGACTTCCACGGACACCATTGGTGGTCGAATCCAGAGATCCGATTGACCTGTCGAGAGATTACCTCCTGCTTCGAAGCCCAAAGCACAGTTTCCGCCTTTCTCTTAATTCTTGACCGGATCATCACTGCATGCCACATGCTTACGAGCCTACAAAAGAAAAAGAGATCACGGAGAAAATACGCAGGTCAATAGCTTCTCGCAGCACCCGAATCCGATCGTACCATTGTTCCACGTAACTAACCGCTAAGGCAAACACCGTGCCGTGATAACCCCCAGACAGTCCCGTTCCCCCCCCCCTCACCGATCTCCAAACCCGTCAGATTCCCCATGCCTGAGCCCGGTCCCAGAAAAGACCGCACACCCGTAGGCCAAAGCAAACTAGAATACATGAATTTGTAGTGTAGGTCGGATATGTCGACGACACAAGAAAACACGAAGCCTTCCTCTGCTCACATATCGAAACAGAATAAGGCGTAAGGGGGAATAAAGGGGAATCGTGGTAGAAACACATAAAAAATGGAAAAAGCGAGAAGAGCAAGATGGTCATATGCACGCTCGATAAACGCAGGACAGACGTAACAGAGAAACTTTTGGAAACCTTCAAGATATCAGCCGAGAAGAAAAAGTACATGAGAATTCTTTCGTGTCCGCGTTTCGAGACCCTCGCAGTTGCGAGTCATGCTCTTTTTTTGACGTTCAAATTCGTTGCCTTCGTGGACCGTCACAACGCCGACCAATCCAAGGGAATAATGGACAGGAAAAATAGAAGTCGATGGGCAGAAGAGGCGTAGTCGACCGGAGAAGCGCGGCGTTATGCCAGGCGGACAGCACGAGGAGCAGCAGGAGCGATCGAGATATCAGGTTTGTGCGAGAGAAGTCCCTCCAACCATACCGTTTAGCCCACGGATACGGCCAAAACATTAGGCGTCGGGCTTCTCGAGAGACAACGCTGGGCTGCCAGGCAATTACTGGGTTCCATTGGGCGCCGAAGACCCATTGGTACCATTCGCGCCGTGGTTACCCTGCTGGCCTCCGAAACCACCTCGTCCACGTCCACCCCTGTAGTCACCACGGCCTCGGCCACGTCCCCTGAAGTCACCACGACCGCGACCACGGAACCCGTCACCTCGCCCACGTCCGCGGCCGCCTCGACCGCCACGTCCGCTGTTCTGCCTCTGGTGGTGGACCACCTGTTCGAAGCCGTCATTCGCTTCCTCCTTCGCCGGGGCAGTGGTAGCAGGAGCTTCCTCCGTCGAGGCGTTCGAAGTCTGGGCAGCCGCCGCGGGAGTGCCCTCGAGACCAGTATCGGTCTCAGCTGGGTTGCGCGGCACCTCGACCCAACCGTCCGCATTAACAGAAGTGGCGACGGATTCGGCCAGTGGGTTAGCTGCATCTCCAACGGTAGCCTGAGGAGCAGGTGCGGAAACCTGCTCCGGCTGAGAAGGGGCGGAGGTTGCGAAACCATTCGTGGTGGCGGTCTGGGCAGTGGTATCCTGAAGCTCGCTGGAGCCGGCATTGGCCAAGGTAGCATCTGAAGCAGGAGCAGCTTCGGTAGCTGGTGCTTCTTCGGTCCAAGCCACCTCCGGAGAGTAATCTTCTGAAGCCTTCTTCACCTTTTCGTCTGGACGGCTTGTCAGCACCGTGATTTAGGGTACCGTGATACCAAGGCACGATACTTACAAGTCACCTCTACCAAGTCGCCTTCAACGCTGGGGATCTTCTCATCCACGCCATTAATCAACTTCAGCATAGCGTCGACAGCCTCATCGGTGCCACCGTAGACCTGGAACAGGACACCTTCAAACGCACGGCTCTCTGGCGAAGTCTCGTCACCAGAACGTCTCATAGCAGCGGCAGCGCGCAAAAACTTGCTCAGGACCAGCAATTGCTCCCTAAAGTTCTTCTTATTGGATTCCGTGGTTTCGGCGATAATCTTTTCCCGCTCAGCTTCCAGCTCCTCCTTGTGCGCCTTCTCCAGAGCCGCCTTCTGGTTGGCCAGACGCTCCTCCCATTGGGCACTAAACTGCTTGTATTGGGCGATCTGACGCTCCAAATTAGCGACATCGGCTTCCAAGGCAGGCTTCCTCAGCGCCTGAGCCTTCTGGTCCACATTGATCTTCCTCTCAGCAACTAGGTCATCCAGCGATTTGCCAGGGTTTTCGGCGATGATATTGTCGACTTTTGAGGTGGCATTCTACAGAGAAGAAGATATCGCACATTAGCTGGAGAATTCAGAACTCGGAACACGGAGGCCGTGACTCACCAGTTTCTTCAAGGCATTGCGCAAACTCCTGTGGGAAACACAAATCAGTTCATTGTCCAGAACATAAAAATGTATAAACAGATATGAAAGCCGTAGAGGGATGCGTACTTCTGGAGATCCCTCAAGAAAGTGTTCTCAGCCTCGCTAACAATAACACCATTTGTTGCAGGCTGCTCAGTAGCTGGGGTAGCTGGGGTCTCGGGGTTTGAAGGGGCAGAACCAGCAGCATCGCCATTTGTAGAAGCCTCGGCCTTTGCACGCTTCTTCTTGGCGGACTTGGATTCTGTTTGTGCTGGGGGGTTGTTGGTGACGGCGGTGGCAGGCATGGTGGGAGGTGGTCGGTTGTGCGATTGCAGCTGGTGCAAAGGGAAGAGAGAGGAGGAAGACCCAGTTGCAAGGGAAAGAGGTTTCGGGTAGATATATTAGTATGTAGAAGGTGACTAAGAGTAGGGGAAGCAGTTGTGTTGCTGGCGTAGGGGAGGTGAAGACGTGGAAAATTGGTTGGAGGTGTTGACCGATGAAGTTGGGCGGTCGTGATGTTGTCGCCAGTGAAAGAGGCGGAACGAAAATAGAGCGCGAGCTCCCCGCCGATCCAGCACTCGATCGCGTGCCAGCATATATGGCGGTCCAATGTCTATCCACTCGCAAACAAAGCAGGGCCTAGAACGCAAATAACTCTCCTCTGGTGTGCATTCCGTATTCGTTTTTTGACCTTCCTCTTTTCCTCGGGCGCTGTTCAATAGTTTCTACACAGCTTGTAATTGTACGGTACGTACAACATGACCATGACTGTCGCTTTACAGCTCCTGTAGCAATTAATTGAATTTCGATCCCTTCAAAAAGCAACTTTCGGGTATCAGAAAAGAAAAAAAAAATCTACCCTAGGTAACCGGTTCCTGAACTCCAATACTCCGACCATACGCAGTACACGTGTCATGCCCAACAAGAGCGCAACCGCAGACAAACAAGAAAACGACCATTTAGCAACCGAAGCTCTATTTAGCCCCTGAACTTGCGCAACGTGCCCTGGAAACCAAGATTAGGTCCCCGTATACAGAGACAAACGAGAGACGGGACATGGGAAAAGCGTGCTGACTCGTACCTCGGTGACCTTCCGCACACTCTTGGCAGATATGCTCTTTTCACCGGCTTTTCTTGACTCTATCGATGCTTCACGCATCAATCTGTGACAAACGTATTCGTAAATGCTTCAACGAAATGATAGAGGCGGAAACTGGCGGGAGCTGAACGGTGGGGGCGGCTCACTCTTGCATGAAGAGCATGTAATCTAGGAAGATCTGTGAAGAGCGCAGATTAGCCAATTAGTCTGCAAAGTACGCGAAGAACCGATAAAAAATCGCTTCTGCAGCTACTGTGACAAAGGACTGACTTACAAGGATGTCCGCATTCTTGCTGAGGCTTCGATTCGAGTGCGCTTTGACGATGCGCTTGACGGTTGTGCGAGGGTAGAGCTTCTGTGTCGCGGGCATTGTCGCTAAAGAGTTGCTAAAATAGGAGTCACAAAGAAGCGGAGTTTACGTGCAGCAAAATTGTTTCCGCAATTGTTTCCGTCGAGGGTGCTTGACTCTTTCAGCTGGCTCCGTTGGAATGGACTTCGTTGGGAGTCTACTCCGTACGGCGGTCAGGAGGCGGCGTGTGGGGAATCCTGGCGGAGCTCTGGGTACGGGCCGTCTAGATGTCTGTGCCACCAAAGCAATCCATACAACTTCAGCTCAATTCAGTTAAATTCAAGTTCCTACCGTATGAGTCATGCGACTCTAGAATAAGGAGTACACTAAATATACAGGTATATGTGTAAAACAAATAGACTGGGCCTTACATCTAATCACCGGCGCCGAAACCATTTCCAGGCATACAGCGCGGCGATGGAGCCTGCTGCCAGCCTCCAGGCAAGGAAAACATACATTGCAACCCTCAGACGATCATAGTAACCCCTGAGCATGATGCCGACAGCGTGGGTGGTACCATTTTCAGAATCCTTTGATGACGGGCCGTAATATCTGCCAACACCCATTCCACCAATTCCAACCTCGTTGGGATTGTGGTCAGGATCTGCATCCTCCTCTTGTGTGACAGGTAGAGCGGCAGTCTGACTGTCGACGGCTGTCACATTTGGACGTCCTCCAGTCTTAACCCTGAGAGCATTGCGTTTCCGCAGGCGATACGTCAAAAGACTCACGATCAAGCGCAGATCCAGCGGAGTGAAAGTCGGATACTTCCAAAGCTGAACTGCGTTGTGAGGAGGGAGCATATCCAAAAAGTCCGCTAATATACCCAGAGTCAATCCCCAGAGAAGCAGAGGGCGGCTCCTGTCACTGGAGTCCTCCTGGCCGCTCAGGTACCATGCCTTCCACCTCTGGAAAGGCGACAGGAATTTTTTGTTGCTGTCATCGGGAATAAACCCCGGGACCGAGCTACATTGCAGGCTCTCAGTAGGAACCAGTCTGATCGCAGAAAACTCCATTAGACCCATTATCGAGCGGTAACCAAGACGGGTGAGGAATCCACCCCGACTAGCGTATCGTTCCGAAAGATCAACATACTCGACGGTACGCAGCGACGGGGACAGGAGGGCTCTAAGTGAGACCCAATGGGCCGAAGCCACCTCAGACGGCTGCAGCTTGAGCGTTGGCGAATGGCTGGAAGTTAACAGAAAGATGAAGGGACAGAGAACCATGAGCCTGCAGCTGAGTCAGTATGTTCAAGAAGAAGGGCAGTCACGGACCACGTACGGTACACTGCCCCAAGACGTAGTGACAATGCGCTCGGGCAGATTGCCAACATATATGCAGTCGCCGGTTGTCAAATCGAGGCCGATCTCTTCGGAAACCTCTCTGATCGCAGCAGCCTTGTCGTCTGCGTCATCCGGATCCCTCTTGCCCCCGGGAAGCGCAACATGGCCCGTCCAGCGATCCCCTACTCTCGAAGCCCGCTTAATAAAAAGGACCTCCGGGTCACCATGTTGCACCCATGATTGAGAAAAGAAATTATGCAGTCGCTGGATAACTGATACAGACTGATCCTCCACTACGGGAATGGATGGTTCTGGCCAGTGATTAAAGTCAGGGCGGACTCTCAGAATGAGGGCCACAGACGCTCGTTTCTTGCACTCCGGCGGGTTAGGAACATGAGGATATGGGTGTTGATGCAGGTCCACCAGAACCTCGCGAAGCGCTTCGGGCAAGACACCCGTAGGTGCCGCTTGAGAGGTGGCAGATTCCATAAACAAGAAAATATCAGACAGTCCTTTCTATCCAAATGAAAGGGTATTTGGTGAAAAATGTATAGAAAAACAATCAAATAGAGTATTCTCGGCGCATGCCCACCGATCCATCTAGCCAGAAATCACAGAGAAAGAAAACACGGCAGTGGTAGATATCAGCAATCTGGGGTACTCCGGACGCAGAGGCCAGCCGCGGCCGTCGGGGAAAGGTTCCTCCCTCCCGCGGCCCGGCCGGCCAGCTGCTTGCCCGATCGGGCCTAGCGCGAGTGCTCCGCTCCCATCTGGGACGACAGACCGCCTGACCTCGAGCTTGCAATTGGCCGTCGCCGAGCTCACGGCATGCACGTGTGCTGACGACCTCATATCTCCCATGGTCGTCTCGTCGCCCTTCCCGCAGCTCTTGTTCAACGTCTTGCACTCCCGTTGCCCTCTGTTCGGGGCATTTAATTGTTAATTTAGGTGCCTGTATCCATAACTGAATCACACTATACTGGCCGTTCTTTATTCTTAACTTCGATACCGTACATTCTCCTCCGCCAACCTAGCCAGGCACATCCCCTCATCCCTGCGCGATGCGTTTCGGCAAGACCCTGAAGAGCTCCATCTATCCACCATGGGAGGGCAAGTACATTGACTACCACAAGTTGAAAATCCTCTTAAGGGAACCGGATGTAACGGGCGAGGATCTAAGCGACGTCGAGAGCGACCCGTGGACGGAACAGGATGAGGAGGCCTTCGTCCAGGAGCTGATCAATGTCCAGCTGGACAAGGTCCACGCCTTTCAGGTGCAGACGTCTCGTGAGCTGCGGGAGCGTACCTCTGCATGTGAGGCGAAACTGGAGCCATTGGCCCCGAAAGACGAAGCGGAACCACCGGAGATGGACGAGCAGAGACGGAAGGCCATCGCCTCCCAGGTACTGCGCGAGCTGGACAGCATTACCAAGGAGGTCAGCGAGCTGGAGAAATACAGTCGTATCAATTTCACCGGATTCCTCAAGGCTGCGAAGAAGCATGACCGGAAGCGTGGTGCACGCTACCGAGTTAAGCCTCTGCTCCAAGTGCGGCTTTCGCAGCTGCCTTTCAACTCCGAAGATTACTCGCCTCTCCTCCACCGACTTTCCGTCATGTATTCGTTCGTGCGCCAGATACTCAATCCAGGCGTCCCGGAGGGCAAGGAGGGTGCCATTGCGGACACCCGTCACGACCAAGATGTCTATACCTCGCACAAATTCTGGGTTCATGCGGACAATATCCTGGAGGTCAAGACATACATCCTGCGCCGACTGCCCGTTTTAGTATATAACCCGAAATCCTCCAAGGAATTGGACGTGGTCCCAGCGGATCCGACCATCACATCTTTGTATTTTGACAATCCTCAATTCGAACTCTATAACAAAAAGGTTGCCCGGGCGCCCGAAGCTGGGTCTTTGAGGTTGCGCTGGACAGGGCAGTTGAAGGACAAGCCAGCCATCTTCTTGGAGAAGAAGATTGTCACTGAGGATAACAAAAGTCGAGAGGTTAGAGTGCAACTGAAGGAGAAGCACATACAAGAGTTTCTGAACGGCCAATACAAATTCGACAAGAAGGTGAGCAAGCTTTCGGACCAGGGTGTTGGCGACTCGGAGCAGGCAGAGTCGCTTAAGAGGGACGTGGATGAGCTGCAATCTTTCATCAGGGAACATGGGCTACAGCCCATGCTTCGTGCCAATTATACTCGAACGGCCTTCCAAATCCCTGGTGATGACCGAATAAGAATCTCCCTTGACACCAATCTGGCCCTGATTAGAGAGGATTCACTGGATTTTGAACGGCCTTGTCGGGATCCTTCTGATTGGCACCGCGCGGACATTGATGAAGCCGCGATGGAATATCCATTCAGCTCGATAAGACAGGGAGAGATCGTCCGTTTCCCTCATGCGATCCTGGAGATCAAGTTGAGAGGTAGCGGCGGACGGGCAGGAGAATGGGTCAGAGATCTGATGGCGTCTCATCTTGTCAAAGAGGCCCCAAGGTTTTCCAAGTTTGTCCATGGAGTCGCCCAGCTATTCGAGGACAATGTCAACACATTCCCGTTTTGGTTGGGTGAACTCGAGAATGACATCCGACGTGACCCCCAGGAGGCCTTCCACGAAGAGCAGGAGAGGCAAGCGAAGCGTGCCGAAGATGAACTTGCCGTGGAGAGCTTCCTTGGGGCGAAACACGGTCCTGCAGTCAAACCCCTTGTCAGTTCGCCTGCCGCCAGGCTGCCTGAAGCAGGCCCTGCCCGCGCTCTCGAGGCCCCACGGGAGCAACGTCCTTCGCAACCCAGCCGCGAACCCGAGCGCCGTGGGGAGTCTCCCCAGGCCCGCGAGTCTCCAGTGAGCGCTGCCTCGATACCATCCCGTCTCACCAACCTCCTCCCTTCGTTCTCAATGTCCCGCTACGCACGCGCGAAACGCGAACGAGTCACTCTTCCACCTGGCGTCCGGGAGCCCAGCACCTGGATCAAGGATTCCGGGCCAGTCCGCGTGGAGTCCAAGGTGTGGCTCGCCAACCAACGGACTTTCATCAAGTGGCAGCACGTTAGCGTTCTCCTGGCGACTCTATCGCTGGGTCTGTACAACGCTGCGGGCGAAGACAACGACATTGCGCGTACGCTTGCTATCGTCTACACGTGTTTCGCTCTCTTCGCAGCGCTGTGGGGGTGGCATATGTATGAGTTCCGTTCGAAGCTCATCCGCCAGCGCAGTGGACGTGATCTTGACAACGTTCTTGGGCCGATTACCGTGTGTATTGGATTGGCGATGGCACTGGTGCTTAACTTTGGATTCAAGGTATGTATCACATCTAGCTTTTCAGGAATCGGCATGTGATGTATCACCGCTGACACAAAATACATAGTATGCCGCTTTGCGCAGGGAAATGGAGAATCACCTTCCTCCTCCGCCCTCTGCATCTTCCAATGCCTCTACTCTTATGCTTGATGATTCAGGTTCTTGGAGATTGGTTGATCAGGCTGCCCAAAAGATCTAGAGATGATGGCTTCCGTGTATTATGTTATACGTTGTTTCGCCGTTTCTAATGACAGTAAAGCAAACTAGCTACTTTAGAAGGTGCGACGTATGAGGAACCTGGTAAATATCAAGACGTCACATGATTCCAAGTCAACAACTGTCCGCATCACTTCGAAGGGATCTCGATGTCACGTTCACGTATTTTTTTATCTCTACCTTTTTTGCTTACTTGCTTTTTCATTGATTAATGGGCATATCATGTCCTACTGTTCGGAGTCAGTTGATTGATTTATGAACTAGATAGTTCGCACTAGGATGATTGACATGAATGACAGCCTGTATGGGTGTGTACCTTGACTTTAGTGAGAGTGCGCTATGGACGGAGAAGACGATGTCACCGCACCGGCCACCGGTGTCCGAAACGGTGAGATCCATCCGTCCTCCAGATCCTCCATCGCAATAAAATACTGTACAATGCAACAAGAATTTAACATACGCTGACAGACAACTCCAATTTCCATTTCAAAATCAATCCATCTTCCAATCTTCATAGTTAGCTTAGTTTAGGATACGGATAGAGCGCGGTTGTGCACCTCCCCTCCCTCCCCCACACATTCGGGAATCACAGCCGACTCGGGTTGATCAGAACACCGATTGATTGGTAAGCAGCGATGGCGCTTGTCGGATGCTGGATCTATTTATGCAACTCCAGATCTGCGCCAGGCACACATAGCGGGTAAATCTATCTATCTATCCATCTACTACTAATCTACCTACTTGGATCGGGTCGAGCCTGACGATAAGAACAGAATTTCGGATCGTCCCATTCCCGCCAAGGCGTCTGTCTCCTCTCCTGATTATTAATATCACCAAGATATCACAGTTTACATACGGAAAAATCAAGAACTTTTGGTGTCAGGAGCATCTATTATACGGTACATACATTTAAGTACTACATAATCCAGGCGTCTAACCGTGGCGTCCCGCGCAAATAACCATGACCAACTTCAACATCCACATCGTCTCTGACACAGTCTGTCCGGTATGTACATACGGTACCATCTATACAGAGTACACTTCGCATTGTGCATACATACATACCTGACAGCCATATCCCGAACGCTTGCATACATTACCCTGCCTGCCCCACCCTACGCTACACACATAAGACGTACTACTAACTAATATCCCGTCCTACGCAGTGGTGCTACGTCGGCCACAAGCGCCTCTCCCGTGCCATCGCAACCCACAAGCTCTCCCACCCCACGGACACCTTCTCCGTCTCCTGGCACGCCTTCTACCTGAACCCGGACGCGCCCACGTTCCCGGGCGCCGACAAGCGCGCGCACTACCGCGCCAAGTTCGGCGCCGAACGGACGGAGGCCATCTTCGCGCGGCTCGCGGCCGTCGGGGCCGAGGAGGGGATCGCGTTCCGGTTCGGCGGGCGCACGGGGCGCACGAGGGACTCGCATCGGTTGATCTGGTGGGCGGGGAAGAAGCAGCAGGAGCAGCAGCAGCAGGGTACACAGGCCGCCGCTGGGGCGGAGGAGGAGAAGACGCTGCAGACCAAGGTGGTCGAGGCGCTGTTCAGGGCGTATTTCGAGGAGGAGAAGAACATCACGGACCGGGCGGTCCTGGTGGACGCGGCGGTGCATGCGGGGTTGGATAAGGACGAGGTGGAGAAGATGTTGGAGTCGGACGAGGGCGGGAAGGAGGTCGATGAGGAGGCCGCGCAGGCGACGAGGCGGTTCGTCACCGGCGTGCCCAACTTTACGATCCAGGGCAAGTATGTGGTCGAGGGCGCGGATGATCCCTCGGCATTCTTGGAGGTGTTTGAGAAGGTGGAGCAGGAGGAGAAGTAGGCGTCTATACTGTATGTACGTACATACATGCCTGCGTGTGGAGGGAGATTCTGTTTGAGGAAGACTTCATCTGTCATTCCATATCGTCTGAAGCAAGCCTAACTCAATCATAACTGTCTGAAGAAAAGATCTCACGCCCCGAACGCCACCCTGTCTCCCCGGCAAATCGAAAGCCCGGACGGAGCACAAGTAGTAAACTAGCCATTAGAAATTACTAGCACCGAAACTCCATGCCTCGTCCTGTGTTCCGGCGTCGGTTCCCATACCAGAGCCCATTTGGAAAAGTGGACTTCAACCGAAGTGCACTTGGGAAAAGGAAATACATGACCAGCGAATCAATACACATAACGCCAGAGAAATGCAAAAAGAGCAGCGCTGTCCTGTATCGACTGTTGGCGTAACACGGAAAGAAACGGAGGAAGTGTGCAGGAAACCTTTCGTGATAACACAAAAGAAAAGCGAAGGGGGAATAGGGGAATATGCCTCTAATCGAGAAGAGAACATCCTCGAAACCGACGTGAAAAGTCGGACTGGACAGGGCCGGGAAATCAACACGATAAGCAAACCGGAAAGAACATAGCCTGGGCCGTGGCATGGTACATCGTGACGCATCGTTGCGCCGGGGTAGAAAGGGGTCAGAGACGGGGAATAGCTGGGTGAAAATTCCAGGCTCATGGTGAAATTAATCTCGACCATCAGCGGGAAAGGATGATGAGACAAAGAGCAAACACTGTTAGTAAGATGATAGGAGTCTTTAAAGAACCTGAAGCGAAGATGAAGCTGAGATCATGCGCCATGGATCGTAATGGATGAGACGAGTCGACAAATCAGAGTGACGAGGAGATTCTCCTTCCCGTTCCACACACACGCCCTAATACTCGGCTTGCCTCAGCTGGAAATCGGGCATGTAGTCGAACCAATCTGTGTCTGGATTGTAGCGATAGGCCTTAAAATCAACCCCATAGGGTTTAGGTTCCAACATGTAGAGAACCCCAAGCGGTACGTCGAGATCTGCAACCTCATCACGGTTCAGCCCCCGGAAGTAGGCGAGCAGAACCCGGGCGACCGAGCGATGGCTGACTAGCAGCACATGGTCCGTCATGCGCTCAACTTCAATGATGACGGCACGTAACCGATTGATAATGTCAAGATATCCCTCACCGCCCGGTCCTGGGTATCGATACTGTAACTTCTCTCGCTTGCGATGAGCATACTCTTCTGGGTACTGTTCGCGGATCTCCTCATATGTCATGCCTTCCATCTTTCCGGCATTAAGCTCATCCAGCATTTTCATCTGCTTGATATCGTATTCATCTTCGTTGAAGTATTGGACGGTCTGGACGGCGCGAGTCATCATCGACGACCAGACACAGAAATTGCGTGGTCGGTCCTGCGGAGCATACGAGGGGTTCGGAGGCGTGCTGTCACCCGGACGAGGGGGAAAGTGCTTCGACATTTCTTTCTGCCTTTGATAGAACTCCCATTCACGCCGCTTGTGGTCGATAAATTTTGCGAGAGCTTTGGCATAGCGATGTCCGTTCTCGCTCAATTCCGAGTCTCCTCCGATTCGACCGAGGCGGTCATCGATGCTTTCACCGTGTCTGGTAATCCAGATCTGACGCGGTGACAAGTTGAAGTTGAGGAGATAGTATACAACCTGCGATGAGAGGAACCCGTTGGTCAGGTGAGTGACAATCTTGCGCCCTACATCGATCATCTGGATGTAGGGCATGTTGTTCTTCTCCTCGTATTCTCCAAGGGGGACATATGACTTCTCATACAGAGCGACACGCTTCTTGAAGTCCTCCAGCGCCTTGGCGGGATCCTGGCCTTTGTAGTCCGGACCGGACAGCTTCAGGCGCATGTTAGCTTCGAGCAGCTCCTCGTCGACACAGCGACTCTCGAGGAAAAGCACATTCAGCTCCGGACCCGCCCTTTTCCGTATGTGCTCCATGATTTTCTTGCGCCGTTCCAGGGTGCTGTTGGTGGCGTCGAGGATGCCAACGCTTCCTCCCTGCTCGAGGACGTAGTCCAGAAGCTCGTCGAGAGTGGCCAGGGCGACCTGTTCTCGAAGCTGCACCGCGCGTTGATTCTCAGGGTCAAAGAAACTGGCGGACTGGTCCATGACCTCCGGTGAACCTTCCCGCTCAATCTCGTGGCCATTGGTAGCCTGTGCAGAAGTGGCTGTCACGCCCGCTGACCCATCACCATTGGTCTCAGCCTCTTTGCCGTTAACGAGGATGCGAGCTGGCATGACGGGAGGCGGAAGTGCATCATGCTGGTGGTCATCAGTGGAATTCGAGGTGTCCGCGCTGATGCTCATCCGGCGGACCGAGTCTACCAGATCCTTGTGGACGGAGCTCTCCTTCCTCTCCTTGCCACGATCGATCTTCGCTGGCGAGCCGCCGCTAGCTGCGATGCGACGACGCTCACCGACGTTGAAGATCTTGGTGTCGTGCTGCAGCCAGTTCAGGTAGCGGGCCATCTTCTTGGTGATGTAGCTCTTGCCCCGTGCGGGGAGGCCGACCATGATGATGACGAGCTTGGACCCAACATCTCGCTGCGCGATCCGACCGTCTGGTGAAACCTTGGACTTGGTGAGGCCAGGGATGTCGAGGGTGGTCGCTCGGACCTTGTTGGGGGTGGCAGAGCCGGAGGTGGGCGCGCGAGCAGATCTGAGCAAAACACGTTAGCAACAGTGAATTATATGCACACAGCCGCGCGCGACAGGCTGGCCAACGGTCCCGACAGGCCGGGAGACGCCATCCCCGCACGAGAGGAGGAAGCGGGGCGGTCGACCAGGGCCATCGGGAGAAACAGGAACGGGGAAGGGGGGGGCGACGTACATTTGTGGAGAGCTTGGTGCGGTAGAAATCGGAGTGTCAGTTAGGGCAAACCCGACGCCGTCCCTGGAGGGTTGCGCAGACAGCGGCTTGTGGGCATCGGGATGCAGCTCATTCCCTAGCGCTCTCCCGACCACGGTCTTGGGAGGCATCAGATTGGCGTCCTTGCCGCCGTTCGGGATGCCGTTGGGAGGAGCGAGATGGTGCTCGCGAGGAGGCTCGGGGGGCGAGGCGCAACTCATGATGGCCGACCGGGCGATGTCAGAGTGCTGCGACATCCCCGCACTAGCTGCAGGGGATGTGACGTGAGAGAGAGGACAACTGGCTCTCGCGGCCGTCGAAGCCAGACAGGTGCCCTCTGACGCGGTATGTGAGGATGGAGAGGATGGTCTGGGAGGTTCTCGCAGGCAGCTGGGCTGGGATTTGAAGAGTCTGACGGCGGTTGTGGTCGAGGGCGGGACGGGATGAGTCAACGCGGCGGGCGTCCCCCGTTCACTCCAGCGTCACTTGCACGCCTCCTTCACGGCCCCCGCCGTCTCTTTGGCTGCCCGACGTCCGCAACCGCTGGTTTCAAGCGGACGTGAGATCTGGTTGCGAGCCGTGCCGGGCTCTCTCTCCCGTGCTCAAATCAAAGCACCGCAGTGGTTCAGGCGTGCGAGCTCCAGACGGACTGGCCACACTCGCGGCTGTGCCACAGTCGGTCGTGCCTTGGATGCGATCTTATCGTGGCAACGTCAGCGGTAAGCTGAGTTGTGCTTCTCGCAAGCCTGTACTGCCAACTGTAACAGCCAGCGCTTCAGTCTGTGGTGACTCTTGCAAATGGAGCTGTTTCTCAGCGTTGCGTGATGAAATCCCTTATCAGGTCTCCGCCACCGGGATCCTGTGGATCACTCTGGTGGGTAACCTCTTCCAAGCTCGAAGCCTAGAAGACAGGAACCGTCAGGGGATCACACCACGCATGGCACTTAAATTCAGGCCTAGAAGAGAGTATCAAGTGTTTTAATGCCGGTGGTGAGACAGACGATCTTGAGATATCCGTACACTTTGGTTGTCTTGTGCTCACAGTGCTGGATATCTCTGGCAGGAGGCGGATAGATGATGCCGACAGAGCCGTACTTTGGGCACAGTGGATGAGGGGGCAAGCCAGGAAGATGCAGGGCTGATCATCACAAGCTCTTCGTTGCTTTTTTTAGATAGCTTGGCCAAAGCAAGGGCAGGCATGAGCTGTCGACTACACAGTACAGATGAACAGAATGAAGCCCAAACACCGTCCGTTACTACGACGTTTATATACAACCGTCTGAAGCGGAGTGGCGGAGCGTCTCTTGGCTACACTCCTTGCAGCCTTTCCACCGCGCAGGATGACTTGTTCGTAGAAACCATGTTCTAGATCCCTGATGCTCTGTATCTGTCAGAGAGTACAGAGTAAGGAGCGCTGGACAGTCGCCAAGCGCTCCGTGCGACGTCCTCCGCCCTGTTCGAGGTTGGCAGGCTTGGCGGCCAGAGGCCGTCGCGTACCCTCCGCCTCTCGACGCGGGACGATCCCGCCTCTCCCGCTGCCCCCTTTACCTGAGATCGCTTGTGACCGCTTGGCGGACTTTTCATAAGAATGTGCGCTTGGCAGCTGCGCAGATGTTATGGATCTGTGTCTTCATGTGGGCGTGCGTCGGACCCCTAGGCCCTCGGTCGGCGGTCCAACGTCAGGGTCAGCCCGATTAGGCATGCGTAGGCTGCAATACTCAGAACCGTGAGCACCACGACTGCATTCCCACTGGTGCGGAACTTGCTGCGGTGAAGGCCGTCCTCCCCAACCTCGGAGAAGAACTGGCGGTTACCCTGCTGGCGGCGGAAGAGACCGATGATGAGCACGCCGGTGCCGTAGACGGCGAAAAGGGCCCCGATGCTGTAGAACTCGGAGGTGAAGACCTTGAGGATGATGAGGGCGAAGGAGAACTGCGACAGCGCCGTGCGGATGTAGGCCCCCTCGAACGTCCGCTGGGCAGCGCGCACGTCGACGATCTCGTCCTGGGTCAAGGTGACGGAGCGGGCTCGGTGCATGCGCAGCCGATACCTGTCAGCGGCACGACGCTGGGCGAAGTCAGCAACTGTCCGGAGCAAGCATACAGGAGAGATGCTGGTCGAAGAGGGCTGTTGCTTACCTCGAACATGGTGAATGAAGCCCGGCCCCCGTCGTCGCGAACAGGACGGGGTGGAAGTCCGACAGAGAGTTCACGGAGTTTGGTTTCCGACAGTGGAGGCAAACACGAACTGGCCAAAGGACCGGGATACCGCCAGGCACAAGTCCGCAAACCCGTATTCGAGCAATATCAGAGCAGCAATCCCATCGCCACGGGGATCATCAGACGGAGCGTCTGTCCGCCATCCGCAGCGCCCGCAAAATAATGGCGGTCGCGTGATTTGCTGCCCTGCGCCTCCGGGTCCGCGCGCAGGCTGACCGTCGGTTCGTCTCGCGGTGCGCTGGACGGAGTGGTTGACGACACAGTTACTCGGGATCCTTCTGTGCACTCGTAGAGGAATTGCCTGTGCTGTCCAACCGAAGGGTTCTCTTGTGGTGTCTGCCAAAGAGGGTTTCCCAGGACCGTGTTGCAAAGTGCAAACTCCGGCCCAGGCACTTTCCCGAGCTCTCGCCTGGAGTCTCCAGACCCCAGCTGTGCTTCCCCGAATCCCCACCCGAGGATCCCGCTCCTCTCGCTGGTGGAGAAATGTCGCCCGTTCCCCAGCGGCCGTCGGCTATCGCAGCAGGTCAATCGCCGCCTCTAAGCCCTTCTCGGCCGGTCAATCGGTGTACTCGCCGATAGCTGGCCATGGGGATCGCGTCCTAGCAGCGGTTTTCTTCGACAATTCCTATCCTCTGTTTCCTCCTCCTTTCCCACCTTTCCTTCGATCCCTGCTTCTCCCAACCACTGCGTTAGTTGCCACACGGGCGCCGTGTGAAGATGGCAAAGAAGTTCGACGCGGCGGAAGGTAGGTCGTACTGCTCCATCTCTGCGCGTTACCACCGTTGATCGCTCGATTCTTGGTGTTTCCCTACAATGTACTGAAATTGGGACACAGTCGCCAAGCACAACACCCCGGAAAGTTGCTGGGTCATCTTGTACGGAAAGGTCTACGATGTGAGAGCCCCAGTCGCCCGTCCTCCGTCCCCTTGCAGCCCTCTTCGCCCGAGATACGTGCATCGCACATGTAAGCCAAGACGGTAGAGCGCTTATGCTGAGAGTCGCCGTGATGTGACATGCAGGTTACCGACTTCCTCGCCAGCCATCCTGGTGGCTCGAAGATCATCCTCAAGCTCGCTGGCAAGGATGCCACGGCAGAGTACGATCCCATCCACCCCCCGGGTACGCTGGAGGAGAACCTGAAGCCCGAGGCCCTGCTGGGGACCGTCGATCCGGAGACGTTACCCAAGCCTGAGGCCGAGAAGACGCGGCCAGAGCAGAAGAAGGAAGGCCCGCCACCTATGCACACGCTCCTGAACATGGACGAGATCGAGGCGGTGGCTACGAAGCAGATCAGCAAGAAGGCGTGGGCTTATTACTACTCCGCATCTGACGACCTCCTAACGAAACGCTTCAACACCGAGGTGTACCGTTCGATCTTGCTGAGACCCAGGGTGTTCATCGACGTCTCGAGATGTGACCTATCCACCACGGTGCTGGGACACAAGCTGGGAATACCCATATACGTCTCTCCCGCCGCCATGGCTCGTCTCGGCCACCCTTCAGGTGAAGCCGGCATCGCAGAGGCGTGTCGCAGCTTCGGAGCCATGCAGATCATCTCCAACAATGCATCCATGTCGCCAGAGCAGATTGTCAAGGACGCCGCCCCGGACCAGGTGTTCGGGTGGCAGCTGTACGTCCAGATCGACCGCAAGAAGAGCGAGGCGATGCTGGCGCGGATCAACAAACTCAAGGCGATCAAGTGCGTCGTCCTGACACTCGACGCTCCTGTCCCGGGGAAGAGAGAGGACGACGAGCGGAGCAGTAACATGGCCGAGTCGTTGCCTGTCAGCAGCACTGTCAAGGCGGCTGAACGTGCAGCCGACGGTACACCGAATCTGGGCAAGGGGGGTGGTGTTGGCCTGCAGCTGTTTGCGGGCACAGACCCGTCATTGACCTGGAACGACACTCTTAAATGGCTGGCCAAGCACACGAATCTGCCGATCATCCTCAAGGGCCTGCAGACGCACGAGGATGCATACATCGCCTCCTTGCACGCGCCTCAGGTCAAGGGCATCGTTCTCTCCAATCACGGTGGGCGTGCCCTGGATACGGCCCCGCCGGCCGTGCACACCCTGCTGGAGATCCGGAAGTACTGCCCAGAGGTCTTCGATAAGCTCGAAGTGTGGGTAGACGGCGGTATCAGACGTGGTACAGACGTCGTAAAGGCGCTGTGCCTGGGTGCGAAGGCTGTAGGAATCGGGAGACCTGCTTTGTGGGGTCTAGCTGCCGGTGGAGTCGAGGGTGTCAAGAGGACTTTGGAGAGTATGCTGAGCTCTGTCCTTGCGAAACCGATGAGGTTGTACTGCATATGGATTCTGACTGCTTTTTCTTCAGTCCTATCCGACGAAACCAAGACCTGCATGCGTCTCCTCGGTGTCGAAAAGGTCGAGGATCTTGGCATGCGACATGTACGTGTTGACTAAAGCACATTTCCTGCTGTTTTCGCTGCCCATACTAACCTGTTGGACCAACAGATCAACACGCGCATCGTCGAGCAACAGATATTCGACGGACCCTCCGGGCTCGATGGCATCCGACCGTCGCCCAAAGCGAAGCTATAGATAAGTCTAATTAGACATGATAGAGTTAATTACCCGAGTTCTGGTTCAGTCTACTCCAAGCTGTAAGACGTTCTGTTCTATGTATATCTTTCATGTTTCTCTACTGCGTTGGGACTAATTGGTCGCAGCATAGCTAGTTGATCAAATCTAGCGGCAATTATATATGTAAAGAGAACATGCTGCTCCAGCACACTTATTGTCAAACAAAAGCTGTTGAGACTGACATCATGCACACACTTCTAATCATTCAAGATAGGAATAAATTAGATGCCGACCCCGCTATTAGATGATCTAAAACCTACTAACAGTAATTATTCCGGGAAATTAGTACCTGGGGATTCCGTACAGGCGGCCGAGATACGAAGTACCTCATGTTGAAAATCTTTCAACTGAAACCAATTCATCGGACAGTTGGGCCTGTGGCGCAACGGTAGCGCGTCTGACTCCAGATCAGAAGGTTGCCGGTTCAAATCCGACCGGGCTCAATCTTTTTTTCCTGCATCATGCACCATCCGCCTCGATCTGCACGAGCCAGACCCTTTTCCTTTTTGTTCATCTTTTTTTTTTTTTTTTTTTTTTTTTTTTTTTTTTTTTTTTTTTTTTTTTTTTTTTT
>Ga0008109_10000018_pt1 | contig 114851 bp, 99 predicted proteins | sample HigsolmetaGSP18D_FD_59306 | JGI IMG/M metagenome (GOLD analysis project Ga0008109, IMG submission 59306) | High solid enriched microbial communities from the Joint BioEnergy Institute, USA - SP1-8-D | ecosystem: Engineered > Bioreactor > SSF (Solid state fermentation) > Aerobic > Biomass ...
GTGGTATAATACCCCCTTAGCATGGGGGTGGTCCGGGGTTCGATTCCCCGCGAGTCCATTTCCTCTCCGACCTTGGTCGGATCTTTTCCTTTTGCTGCCGCTCTTGTTCATTTTTATACTTTCCTTTCCCATCATCTCCCGCCCGCATAGGCTCGATCTGGACGCGGAAACCCAAGCAGCCCGGGTGGTCTAGTTGGCTATGATTCTCGCTTAGGGCGTTACAAAAACCCTAAGTCCAAGCTGCGAGAGGTCCCGCGTTCGAATCGCGGCTCGGGCCCATGACCTCGTGTCTCAATCCTCCCCACTTCCCAGCCGTGGGGTTGTCTGGAAATTTTTTTGTATTGCTTTTTTGTCACTTTGTGCGTTTGTCAAGGTGGTGGATGGGCGGTGGGCAGTTACGGCCACACGGAGTTGACCAAATTCTTTTGCTAATCGAGAGACCGGCTCGGGTTGGTGCTGGTAGAAAAATAGGCAGTGTAAGTATATATATATATATGTATATATGTATATATGTTTTTGAGCCTGCGAGTGTACAGTTAAAAAAAGGTTTAGCATCCAGAATTCTGTTCCCAAGATAGCTGTCGAGGGTATATAATAAAAATATATATTACCACGTAATAACAACAGCAACAACCATACCCAGTCCCCAGACCCAGCATCAGTCACACACTACCGTCTACCTGGTACATATAGGTATAATAGGTACACATCTAAGATCGGATTGATGGGATCGGAGACTTAGTTGTGTCCACGAGAAATTAGAATTTGTATCTTTCGGGTTGTGAGTGGTCCCGCCAGTCGTGGGTTGAGGGAAGGAAGACTACAGAATATCGGTCGACAGACCGTGGATGGACAGCACCAAGGACCCTGGGAGATCTATTCCGTGTCTCTTAGAAGTACATCCATGATGGGAGCATGTCGCTCGTGGTCTATTAGAATATTAACGCGTGGGGGAGTTTCACACAGTCAGTCTCTATGGTGACAGAGGTTCCTGGATTTTTTTTTTTCGTTGGTTCTATTTGCAATAATAAAGAAAGGCACGTATGTGCAGTACATACATGTACAGTATATTCGATTAAACCCTGTAAAAACGGCTGGGATCGGAAGCAAAGAACCGACCTCCCACCTGGCCCGTCTTATCGTTTTAATTCATCCCGTGAACTCCAATAACGATGTGCTGTACCTTCGCGTAAAGTAGATGCTCCTATTTCTCTTCCGAGTCGGATATCACGTATGCTGTCCGTCAATACGCACCGCGGTATATCCTAGATCGAATCTTTGTCCACGAAACACGACCTCTGAGCCGGTTGGTACCGGTCAGGACTCGCAGACCCGGAGGAGTGGACATCGACCTCACCAACGCGTGCCGGCACACCCGATTTGCTCTGATCCTCATCATGGCTGAGTGCCACTCCGATAACCCCGGAAGCGACACGACCCGCATCGTGCTGCGCTACCCGCGACTCAGACCAGTCCATTTCTATGGTGCGCAATATCCCAACTCGGTCCATAGCATAGTCCTCGCCAAGGGCCAGTTCGCGTGACGATGAGGCGAGCGGGCGAGAGGTCCTGGACGGAATTGTCGAATTCCAGTACTTCTGAACGCGAGTACTCTGGCGCCGGCTGGATGATGTAATATTTCGTGCCGACTGGAGGAAACGAGGGAGGAAGAACGCGAGAAGGGGCCGGAGCGCCGGCGCAGAGGCGCAGATCTGGGAGCACTAATCAGCGCTTCTATTCCACTCTTAGATTCTTTTTATCTGCAAGGATCAACGTACCAGGCCTAGATCGATCTCGACTGCCGCGGCTAGAGATATTGGCCAGCCAACCCACGTTTGGTCGTGAGACATGATCATGCTCTTGTAGACGAACGCTGTCCGGACACACCCCGCGGCGTTGACGACAATTCCCAGACCGAAGATGGAGATGACGACCAAGCGCTGTCGTATCGGTAGCTTCAGGCTCCAGATCAAAGGCATTGGGATGATCGTCGTCAAAAGGTCGGTAAAGATGTTGACGATACTGGCAGCAAAGACGATGTTTCCGTCGTTCAGGCAGTGGTAATGGTAAGTAGGTGCCACGTCCCAGTATGCATGGATAGGGCTGTGACGGCAGGTGTTAGGTGGCTGTCGATAAAGCAATCGGGGCCAATGTATGGGTCTGTAAAGCCTCCGGGGTGCTCACCTGCACTGGAAGATGGTGACGAGAAGAAAGGCTACACACAACCCCGCCACAATGAACATGGCGCCAATGAGACAGTAGTTGAATATCCGGTAGGGACCGCTGATCCCCGTCCCGAGGATCCGCCTGCAGAACCATAGCAACGAGAGCTTTGTAAATGTCGAAGCGAGCGAGAAGAGGATCTGAAACATCATGTTCAGCTTCTGGGAAGTCGGCAGCCATGACACCGGCACATCCCAGATGTGGCGGTCCCAGCCGTACCGAGCGGCAGCCAGAGATGTCACGACGCACATGGCAATGGCGCAGAGCTGGATGCTCTGTCAATGACCCGAGAACAACGGTACATCTTCAGGGGAGGGGTTGAACTTACCATGCTGACGACTATCAACCCATCGTCAACGCCAAAGCTGCCCGTTATTCTTAGACGGGTGAAGATGCGCAGTGAGACGACAAGGAAAGAAAGAGGGATGAAGACAATGTTGACAATCAGCAAAGCGTTCCCGCGGGTGACGGGGTTGACATAATTTGGTTTAGGCCATGTTGCCAGGACGTCAGCCGGAGGGAGTTTCATGACGAGCGAACGACGAGCTGGAGCGATAATGGGGGAAAGGAGGGGAGTTTCCCATGGGGAAATCGATTGATCAGGTCTACTTGCGAGGAGTATGGCATGAGGGGAAAAGATCCTCAGATCTCATATAGCTTCATGCTTCCGAAGTCTCCCCGGTGGGACGAGTTCTCCAGAGAAAACTGTTGGAGCCATGGATGGGGAAATTCCAATCCACGGAGGCTCCAAATTCGGAGACTGAGAACGATGGCAGCGGACCAGACCCAGGTCGAGGTTGAGAGACATAAGGGCCATGCAGAAAGATCCCACGGAGCCCTGGGCTGTATGCAACCCCAGCGGCTTCATCAGAGCCGTGGGAGCTCCGCAAGGCCCGCGTGAAGCGCATGATTCTGGACTAATGGAGACCGCCTCGACCACACGTCAAGAGGCATGCGACCACCAAAGGGGCAGGTAGGTCCGAAGAGACGTGTGCTTCCAGGGTTGTTCAACTCGTTATCGCGATGGCCCGTGAGGACCGGGTGGATCGAGGATCCGTCATCCATCTCGAGCTCCACCGGCGCCCGACCTCGATCGCAGCCTCGGCTGCAAACTCCTCGCCAATCGAGCCATCTGGTAGGCAGGCCGCAGCCGAGAGAAGCTCGCGCCGGCCGACGATCCGGGAGGCCGACCGCCGAGACGCGACGACTCCTGCCGCGCCGACATTATGCGAGCGGAGATTTTTCTTTCCCCCCTGTTGACTTCTGTTTCACGGCGTGCTTTCGGACTGACATAGTGGGTTGCAGCAGTGCTTTCAGCTCCAGAGAGCTGTTTTCCATGAAGAAAGCAATAATGAGGGGCCCGGCGGGGCAGGTCGGCCCTGTGTCCAGATCCGCCCACGCCCGTCACCGTCCATGGATCCGGCTGCCATACTATTACCTCGTGGCAGGCGAGATGCGGTGGATGGTCTCGGTCTCAGCCTTGACAGGCCTGCCAGGGCCCCGACCAGTGTGGGATGGAGTTCACGATGCAAGACATAAAAACCATGTCACCAGCGGATACCCTACCAATAGGGATATTCCAAGCCATTGCGGGCCGATGCAAGATCCGATGGAGAGATTCAGACCGAGCGCGACAGAGATACAAGACAACTGCACGCTGTCAGCAGAGACAGGCCATTCAGTTTGCGGAGTCAAACCTCCCCGAGATCTCCACATGACTCGTTGTTTCTTATGTTCAAGATTCATGCCATGGATAGGATTATTAGCTGATCGCACAGGAAGGCATATGGGGCTCGGATGCCCCACGAGCCAGATACCTTGCTCGTTAAGGTGAGAAAAAGGCCGAGGCGCAGATAGCATACAAGGGACGGAAGCCCGGGAGCTTGCAGCATGCACTACTGCGTACCCTTGGGGCTTCGCCTTATATGTAGGCTTTTCCCCTTATTGCGATGACGGATCTAGGCATTAATTATGATGCCTCCGTCGCTTCCCGGTTATAGGTTCTGTGAGCGTAAAATTATACGTATGCTCGCTGGCTAGGTTAATAATATAGCTAGACAATGTGAACCCCTCAAGTTGGCCTTCTTCTAAGCACTGCATATGCAGCGCAACTACCATAGCCATCACGAGCATATTTTAAAAAAAAATCGTCAAAGGCCCTGAACAGCGCTAAATTGTTCTCGTCGGCTGTTCTTGAGGCCTCCATGTGATAGCACGGGCTTGTTGTGGACAGTCACACTGTTCATGTGTATGGCGCTGCGTTCGATCAATCTATCACCCTTTTATCACCTTTTTTTTTGCTATTTGTTGGAATGTCAGAAAGCTAAGTACGCAGACTGGATCTTCCTCTCAAGCCAGCACTTACGCAGAACCCTCTTCTGAACAGAGACACAGACAGTCTTGTACCACCAATGACTGTTCCTAGTCTTGACGGCCCCTTTGTCGCCGTCGACGACCATACACGCAGCCAACGAGGCGAATGCCTCGTCCTTCGAGACGGCCGTTATATCATATGTCTTCCTTGACTCCGCTGAGAAAGACCGGGGCATTATTACTCCATTGCTGCTTCTCACTCGGTCTGCTGAGGCCACTATAGGTTTATTCATTGCATCCCGCGCAGTGTGTTGGGGCAGGCATATCAGATTGCTTAACTCTCTTCTTTCTTTATCTCTTATCAATACTGACCAATAATATAGCTCTACGCCAGTCTCGTATTTCTATTCTTTATTTTTTTTTTTAACAGACCGCTTAAAATCTTCTCCGTACTCTGCACGGAGATAGTAGCAGTACTCCGTGCTCCGTCGGTAGCGGGTCCTATCTCTAAATCTAGATCCTTCAATTTGGCTAGTTACTCCGTACCCTGTTAGACCCTGCAACTTCTTAAGGGGTTTATTATTATATTCCAGTAGCTACAAACCCCGGCCTTGACAACTGTCTTGGACAAACCCAGGGTTGTGAGGTGGCATGTAAGCAGATGAGCTGTGCTCTTGACCGGTCTTAAGAGGTAGTTGAGTGAGCGGGGTGATGGAGCATGGGCGCAGCTCCACAGATGGGTGATGAGGAGGGCATGGTCGAAACACGCAGACTGAACGAGCCCCATTTTATTACTGTGGAGTATCTGCACGACAATCACAAAAACATGGGGGATGGTCTGGTCGATGCATCATGCAACCACGCTCGGGGGTTCTTTTTTACCGATCCGGTTTCCGGAGGCCTCTCATGTAGCCGTCGAACGCGTCTTCAAGTTACCTGCCTATCGCCCTATCCTAATAATAAGCTCGTCGGGCTTGTCCAATGGACCGGTTGATGTTACGTGTTCAATTAGTCTTCCGTGTGGATAGAATGTAATCTCCTAGGCATCACGAGTTGAATTGTTGAATCCCTTCATATGAATTCATTTTCTGACCTGCCTGTTTACAGTAGCCCTTGAGCCAAGACGGCAGGGCCTCTTCAGGCCAGGCCGCGTCTCGGATGGGGCCAGGGGCACAAAGTTAAAACGGGCGGCCGTTGAGGCTTGGCCGCGTTTCAGCCACACCATGCATCATTTCCCGGCAGAAGGAGTCAGGGACACGCACAAAGTCATCTGTCTCTGGTTCTCGTGCACCGGGGATTTCGGTACGTGTCCTGCATCTCCGTCCAGGAGCCCACAGCCCTTTTTTTATTATATATATTATATCCGGAATGCTCCACCCAAGCCCTGCCGTCATGGCCCGTCTCTTGCTACCACTGTACAGTACGGTCGCGGCACAGCTCTTCCCGCCCGGTCAAAACGTGGGGCCGTGTGGACCAGAAGACATGCCCAATTAAGGCGATTTTTTAAGCATCAAGGCCGTCAGCTGCACCGGTGGGAGGGGACAAGGTTTGGACCGGTGACATGGGGGCGGATTCTTCCCTGAGACGAGATGTGCGGGGATCTTCTAGCTGCGGGATCTTTGTCTTCTTCATCATTTGTTCCTATTCTTCCTGTGTTGTTACTATTTTTTATCTCTATCCAATTTATTCGTTTTCCTCTTCGGTGACCATATTCTTCTTCTCTCCCCAGGTCCGTTCCGAACCTTCTCTTCTTTAATTCTGTTCCCCTTGGCTCCTTCATCCCGTGTGCTGGCAGCAGCCCATCATGGACTCGTCGGCGCAAGCGCCGGCCCCAGCGCACAACGCAGTCAACGCGGAGAACGTCGAAGATGCCGCCCCTCCGGTGCAGGCTGAAGCGCGCAACCACGGAGGAGGTCACCAGGCTCAGAATAGTGACAACCACCACCACGGGGAGCATTTCCATGCCAAAGTCGCACAGCGCCAGTCGTATCTCAGCAGTCTCGCTGCGTCGCGGGATGCCCTCAACAGCCACTTCCTGGAGCGGCGCAGTTCCAGCCTCGACCTGGACCGGTACTTTGTGCGTCTTCTTTCCCTCCCCAAGGATCTTCTTGAATTGCTTGCCCGGATTCTTGAATCGTTGACCGTGTCGGTGGTTGTACATGTACACAGGTCGGCCCGCGCGACCTCGACAAGCACTCCAAATGGCCCATCTTCCTCCGGCTGCACGGCAGCGTCTTGCCCAAGATGATCGTCCCGATCACGTTCGTGGCCTGCTGGTCGACGGTGATTACCTGCATCTCTGTTTTTGTGCACAATCGTGGGTGGCCCTGGTAACCACAACCCGCATCGGACTGGACGACGGCTGACGCGGAACGGGCGAAATGATCCAGTTGGCATCCAGAACATCCTCCTCACGGTCCTTGGTTTCGTCGTCGGTCTGGCCCTGTCGTTTCGCAGCTCGACGGCCTACGAGAGGTAATCTAATCTAACCAGGAGGTTCTAACCAACGTGTCGTCGTACGACTGACCACTCACAATGGCATGTGAAGGTACGCGGAAGGACGCAAGTACTGGGCTCTCCTGCTCCAGACGTCTCGGAACCTCGCGCGCACGATCTGGGTCAGCATCTCTGAGCGGGAAGGCGAGGAGGGGAAGGAAGATCTGCTGGCGAAACTGTACGCGGGTTCCCTCCCACGGCTGCTGTCGAGAAATATATAGCGAGCACGACCTGACCCTTGCGATCGACAGGACGGCGATGAACCTCATCCTCGCCTTCGCTGTGGCGCTGAAGCACAAGCTGCGCTTCGAGCCCGACATCGCCTACGACGACCTCGTCGGCCTGGTCGGCTACCTCGACACCTTCGCCAAGGAGGCGCACGACCCCGACGCCGTGCACCCGCCGCGCAAGTCGACGTGGAAGGCCGTCGGCGAGCACCTGGGCCTGCCGTTCGCGGCGTCCAACCCGCGCAAGCTGATCAAGCGCGCCAAGAAGCCGCTGGGGAACCTGCCGCTGGAGATCCTGAACTACCTGACCGCGTATATCGACCTCTGCGTCGCGAACGGTACGCTGAAGTCGACGCTGCATCAGGGGCAAGTTAGTAAGTGCATACACACGTACTCCGTACATAACTATGAGGTTCCTCAGGCAGGATCTGTTGCTGAATGTGCTGCGTTACGTAGTCGGCGCCCTGGCTTCACTGAACGAAGTCCTTACGGGGACCGAACGGGTCCTGCACACCCCGCTGCCCGTCGCCTACACGATCGCCATTTCGCAGATCGCGTGGGTGTACGTCCTCGTCCTGCCGTTCCAGCTGTTCAACTCCCTGGGCTGGATCACCATCCCGGGCTCGATCGGTAAGGCAGCCTACCCTCTCGTTCTTGTTAAGAAAAAACCCCCTCATCTCTAACCAAGAGTCTGAACGACTGAACGAATGAAAACAGTCGCCGCATACATCATCCTCGGCCTCGCCGCCATCGGCGACGAGATCGAGAACCCCTTCGGCCACGACGTCAACGACCTCCCGCTGGACAAGTACTGCAAGCAGCTCGCCTCCGAGCTCGAGGTCATCACCGCCAGCCCGCCCCCGGACGCGCGCGAGTTCATCACCCGCAGCGACAATCTCGTCTTGTACCCGCTCAGCCTGCGCGGGTATAGCGAGTGGAAGGCGCGCAGCGTCGAGGAGATCCGCGCCGCGCTGAGGAGTAAGGTCATCGTCAACACGCTGGCTGGGACGTCCAAGTCTTCGACGATAGTGCTTGACGAGGATGGCAAAGGGCGGAGGGAGACTAATTATAATAATAATAAGCAGGAGACTGTCTGAATTTTTGCCCTGAAAAAAAAGAACCTGAATAGACGGAGGTATCGAAAAAGATCTAATGATAAGTGAAATGAAAAAAAGCAAGCCACATCTGGATCCGGCGAAGGGAGTTTAAGTTTTCAAGTTTGGCGTTGATCGCGATCGATCGTCCTGATCTCTTCTTCTTTTCCTTAATCCTATCTTGGTCTGAGTTTTATGGTCTTTGATGACTTGGCTCTGTGGCACGATATGATCGATATGTTGGATTGACGAAACTGTCCTGTAGGTAGTTTTCCAGTCCACACGCCAATCATTGCTATCATGCATGCATGTATGTATAACTTAGCTCCATAGTAACATATGTAGGTATGTCCATTCTCGGAATGGTTACCAACAAACAGACAGCCTCCACATAAAGTCTCAGAAAACAAAACAAAAAAAAAATAGAAACTCATCTCATCTCACGATCAATCGATCCAGAATGACTCGTTGCTCATGCTCATCTTAGACGAATAACATCATAATCCTCACGTCAGCCATAAACAGCCCTATAAACAGACAGGTATCTACAAAATAAGCGCCAACGCAAGGGTCACCGAGATCAGTACCGAGGTTCCCACGAATTCAAGCCTGGCAGCAGTACCTGCTGCGGTCGTGCTCGCAGCGCCGGGAGTCGATCCCGATCCCGAGCCTCCCTCGTTGAGCGTTCCATTCGGGTTGAACAGATGCGCCGTGTTGTTGTCCACGACGATGTAGTCCTTCACGACCGCGGTGCCGTTGATCACGCTCCGAATCTGATCGTCCGTGCAGGTAGAGGCGAGCGAGAGGACGTAGCACGTCGGCGCGGGGCTGTCGGGGACGTCGTTCTTGATGTCCCATGTCGAAGACGGCCCCTCAGATATGTAACTCGCATTCTCGGCGGTGGAGATCTTGCCGGTCGCAATGTCCAGGTTGAACAGCGAGCGGCGGAAGATCTCGTACGCTGTGTCGGGCTGGTAGGCTGGGACCTCGTGTCCCGCTTGATACACGCGGCTGAACGAGAAGTTGCCGTACTGCCGCACCTTCCCGCCGACGTGGGTCGCGTTGGTCTGGATGTCCGCGTATCCCGCGGCGCGGAATTCCCTGGAATGGGAGTACTCGACATTCAAGCTGACTTGCTCCCCGCCGATCCAGTTGCACGCGTAGTCGCGGTCGCCGTAGACGAGGGCGACTTTGATTCCGGAATCCAAGATATAAGCCAGATCGTCGAGGTATCCCCTCACGTCGGACCGGGCGTAGTCACCTACCGAGGAGAAGGCGTCGTACACGCTGTTGACGGACTCGGTGAAGTTGACGGGGACTCCCAGCGCGCGCTGGACCCAGTGCTGATTCAGGAAGCCAACGTAGAACTCGGGCGGGAACGGGTCCGGGTTGAGGTGGGCGATGTCGTAGTAACCCCTGCCGGCGTAGAGGATGTAGGGACCCTCAATGTTGTTGCTGCAGAACTGGTCCGCCCTGCGGCACGCCGCGTTGACGGTGGCGTTGTTGCCGTAGAATTGGGGGTCCCCTTCGTCGGCGAGGCGCTGGCACTCCTGGATCAGGTCCCTGCAGCCGCCCGGGCGACTCCAGGCGTGGACGGCGTAGTTGTAGAGGGTCTCGTTGATGGCTTGGATACCGTAGGTGTTGTTGTACGCCATCTCCGGGTAGGAGAGCTCCTGCGTGGCGAGGTCCACGCAGCCGTTGATGATGCCCAACGTGTCGAGGTGGATGTAGTACGTCTCGCCCTCTGCCTTGATGGTGCCGTTGGCGATCTTCTCGTTCTGCTCCTGGAAGAAGGCCGTGAACGCGGGCCCGTAGCGCCCGCCGTAGGACTCGGTCCAGATGCTGATGCGGTCGTCGTTGGGCTTGTACTCGGGGAACTCGGAGAACCAGACCTGGGCAAAGTGCCACAGCGCGCGGGCGGCGTTCTCGGTGCTGTTGGCCGTGGTGTTCTGGTTCTGGCTGGGGAACGTGCCGACCAGGTTCACCCAGTCCTGCTCCGGCACGCCGTTGGAGAAGTCGCCGACGGTCACGGTGCCGTTCAGCTGGTTGTAGGTGCCGTTGGTGGGGACGTCGTAGCTGAAGCCGACCTGGTTGGGCTGGTCAATGTAGAGCATGTTGACGTAGTTGTTCCATGACCAGGGGTTGAGCACGGTCGAGTTGGAGTCGGCGTTGACGCGGCATGGCCCGTTCTCCTGCATCAGGCCGATCATGGACGAGGAGCCGGGCCCGCCGTTCATCCAGATGGAGAGGGGCGCGTTGGCGGGGTCATGGCGGGACTCGAAGAACCAGAAGAAGGTGTTGATGGGGTACTGCTGGTCCACGTTGACGTCGTCGAGGGTGCCGGGCGGCAGGTGGATGTAGCCGGCGTACGACTTGACGCCAGGGGTGGTTTCGCAGATCCCGGGCTAGTAGACGCTGTTAGCAAGAGGAACGCAACAAATTGACATTTGCTTGTCTACCTCCTTGTACGAGATGGTCACACCCTCCTGGTGCTTCGACTTCAAGACCTTGATGCCCTCTGGGGTCGGGGGAAAGTACTGTGCGGCTACAGCGCCGGCCAGCCCCGCGGCCGCGATGTAGGTAGTGAAAGAGCGCATGATGGGCACCAGAGACCAGCGCAAGCCCGGACAGAGGAAATGAAAGGGCCCTCGGGCATGCCAAAGGACGAGCACGAGAGACGGGGCAGAGGGCCTACTTATACCGGGGGCTTGCGGGCGTACCTGCAGGGAGCGGATGTACCCGCCTCAGCTGATAAGCGCCCCCGCAGATCGCGCCATCTCTAGTCTGCGCCCGGGCACAAAGCGGCTGGTCCCGCCGGTGCCCCGCGCAGAGTCCGTTATCGCGTGCGGTACCCTGTACTTACGAGGGCATCGCTATTCTTAGCAAAGGAACTGGGTTTACGGACCAGCTCGCAAGGTCGTCGCGTGCTCTGCGATCTCTCATCCTTCCGCGTTCGTCTGGACTTATCTTGGTTCGAGCGGTGGATCACGCATTGACTACTAAGAGCCCACTGCTTAAAGCTTATCATTGTCAAGAAGCTCAGATTAGTAAGCATGGGGCACGGTGGAGTTGGAGCCGTGGCCCTTCGGTATCCTTAGCAACTAGCCCTAAGGACCTCCTCAGCTCCCATAGAACATGGTCCGTTCCTGCATATCTCTCGGGGATTTTCACAGGCTCTCAATGGACTGTACTTCTGCTTACTGCGTAGTGCGGTAAAGAACAGCCGCACCCGCTGACGTGGGACTTTTGCCTGCTTGCGCGCCGACATTGACCAGGACAAGGATGAGTGTTTTGAACAGAACGGAGTTTTATTCGTGAAAAAAAGACTACCCGCGATCCCCTGTTCCCCCCCGCATTGCTTACCCCAGTTTCGTGAGAAAAACACCCGCAGAAATGCATTGGAAAAGAGGAGCCTACACTCCAAACGCCCGCCAACGCCATGCCCACCTAAGTTCACCTCACTACATGCGCACGTATAGCAGGTACCTCTGCCGGATCTGGGCCACATCGTAGACGATGTACTCGTTGTACAGCAGCGAGCCGCCCTTGCCCGTCGGACCCGGCGGCACGGACAGGTCGGGCATCAGCACGCCCTTCAGGTCCGGGTGCACGCAGCCCGCGTCCTTCCAGCCCTGCGGCGCCGTCTGGCCCAGGCCCAGCGTCGCGAGGCACCCGGCCTTTTCGGCGTCGCTACCGGCGTTGTAGTTGGCATGCTGCAGCTCCAGCATGGGGTCGCCCAGCTCGACGTCGCAGAGCAGCAGCAGGCCCATATTGTTGCTGTTGCTCGCCCAGCAGTAGTTGGCCGACTTGGTCGACATGTCCGCAAAGTAGACGCCCTTGCCGAACATGTAGCCGCTGACCGGCGCCTCCGGGGGTGCGATGCGCAGACCCTGGCTCAGGATCCCTCCGAAGTTTGTGCTGCGCGATCCGTGCCACAGGAGACGGCGGTTGCTGTTCGGGATCTTCGCGTACCTGGAGTTCATGAACCGCTCGCTCTCGCCCTGCCGTTCGATACGGAAGATGTCGATGACCTGCGAAGAAAAACGAAGAATCAGCGTCGAGCTGTCGTCGTCCGGCGCTCGGAAGACTCACCTGGTAGTTCACATGGTGGGTAGCCCCGCGCGACTTCATCAGGTAATTCTCCAGCTCGATGAACTCGATAGAATTGCGGTCCACTGGACATTGTAAGCATCAGATGACGCTTGACAGACAGACAGAAACTTACGTGGAGTCATCTCCTGCATCCCGAGTCCCAGGTATTGGCGATCCAATGGGTGGATCGTGTCCGCATCCTTGGACCCCTTCACGATCTCGTTGGCGATCTCCATGTCCGTCAGAGCCTCGAGCAGCTCGACCTCTCTCTTGATCAACGCGCCATTGTTGATCACGGGAGGCCTGTTCCGGCCGAAAACGTGAGGAATGGTCGTAAAGTAACGGTTGCTGAGTTCCTCCGTGGCGGCCGTAAACGACATATTGTATTTATCAGTGGCGAGAGACGGCATGGCTATCAGCTCAGACAGGTCCTTGAGAATCTGGAAGCCGGTCTGGAGGGTGCGCTTGCTCAGCTTTCCGAGCGGCAGCTTGTTGGCGTCGTATGACATCTGCGCCATCGTCGAGAGGAAGTACTGCTGGTTGAAGATAAACGCGATGAGGTTTTGGACCGGCTCAGCAAGGGTGCTCTCGACAGGCTTCTGCTCCTCCTCATCCTCCTTTTGTGCCTCTCCGCTCTTCTTCTTCTTGCTCTTGGCTTTGCCATCGTCTTCATCTTCGGAGCTGGAGTCGTCTTCGTAGTTGCGCTCGATGAATGTGTACTTGCCCCTCACTGGAGGATCCAACCTGTTATTCCAGCTGAGGCCTGATTTGTCCCTGAATTTCTTCTCAAACTGGCGTCTCGCGTCATCGAGACTGCCGCTTCCCAGCAACGCACTCTGCCCATTCTCCCCTACTCGACCCCAACGGGTCCAGGTCCTGTAGTCGATGCCGTTGGTAAGCAGCTGAATGCGGTAGAACTTGTTGCTGTTAGCAGCCGCATTTGTCTGGTTGAGCGTGGCGTCCCAGATGGTGCCTATGTCGCTGATGTAGACATGATAGGTATCTATGGTTTATTGGCCCCGTTGTTCGAATACGCGTTTCTGGCGACGGGACTCACCTTTGAGAGAGCAGACCTCGTCGACCGGAACATTTAAGCTCGCAGCCTTGGCTTTCTGGCCGTCTTTCTGCTTCTTCTTGGGAGGCTGCTGGTCACTCGCGTTGTCGTCCGAAGCTGCCTTGAGAGGTCGTTTCTTCGAGGATTTTTTGCCAGCATCGTCATCATCCTGTGACGCGCTGGTATCGTTTTTGCCGTTTGTAGAAGCGCACTTGGACGACCCGAACAGGTAGTTCTTCACGGGAAGCGCCTTCTTGGCCTTCTCGGAGTCGAGCAACCAGTCAAGAGACACAATCTGGCAGTTGGCGACCTTGGCAGCTTGCTTGTCTGGTGAAGATCCAGTTAGCATGGAAGTGCGGTAGAAGATTGATAAGTTGCATACAAACAATATCCATGACACCAAACACCAAAGAGAAAATAAATAGGATCAGTGCAAGACTCAGAACTCTCACGTTAAGACAGAAAAGGAATCACCTAATAGAGACAGAACAAGCTCATGGGAATACTCACTCTTCGTCCCACCATTCTCAACCTCCCTCTGCGTCGACACCAGATGCGTACAGTCATCCGTGACCCTGGAACTAAAGGTCCCGCCGTACTTTTCAACAATGGCCTTCAGATCCGCTAGTAAATCCAAAACCAGTCAGTCAGGTAAATTAAATGGACTTCAAAGCCCGCAACGGCAGCAAGGCGAGGGAGTGATGCTTCTTTTTCCTTGCCTTGCTTGTACCCGGGAAACGTCCCGCTCGCGACGACCACGAGGTTCTTGAAGAATGTCGGCGCCATCGTGTCGACGTCGACGACGATAACGATGGTGATGATGCGACTGCGATGCGATCAATAATGTAGGAGCGCCAGTGTCGGCGAGCGGGTGGGTGTCAGATATAGGCAAGCTGAAGCAGCAGATAAGAGGTATCTACTACAGTGCAATGTACCGTGGAGTGAAACTGAAAAAGAACCAATTGATCAAAGAAAGAAACAGAAGAAAGAGAAGTAAGCAAGTCGCAAAGGCAAGATGAAGATAAAAACTGAAGGGGACAGGAAAAGAAAATAATGAAGATGGGTAGGATCCGGGACCCTTTATGTATGACAAGGCAGAGAGCTCTCTGCTTTGAGGTAGTTAGGGCTTCCCAAGAGCTCTATCTTCCCGGCCGCCAGAAGCAGCCCCAACCCAGCGCGAGCTGCTGCTGCTGCTGCCTTGGCCTAAAGAGCCCAGATCCACTGCAGAAAAGCGAGAACAAACACTGATGTCAAAAGGGAGTCTGGACGCGGGCACTGGACTGGCCCGTGTCGGCGTCAGCGCTCAGGAGAAACGCCGGCGCTAGGCAGTCGAGGGCCAGGGCCCCGCTTCTCTCCACAGTCTCTCCAGGCACCAGGCACCAGCGGCGCACGGGCTTTCTCTCCTCTCCATGGTCTCTCTATCGCTATCTCTATGGGGGATTGCTCCGTCAACAGCACAACTTGAATTTCGTTCATCAATATTATTATTATTAATGCATTTCCGTCTTCTTTAATGCATGCAATTATCTTCATTTTCTCATCTCACAGTACTTCCTAGAAGACACAGACAGCTACAGACACTGCCCCCCGTAAGTTATCGCAATAAATAGGTCATGGGCGGCGAGGTGGACACGTCGTCCGCAGGCAGTGGTGCCATGCTCTCTCCCCCCACGACGCAGCACCGTTAATTTTACGGTGATCATATAGGTGGATACTGGGGTTAGAAGAATATTTGGTATCAGACAGAACACGACTTGCGTAGAATGATTGATTGATAACCCTGCAAGCAGAATCAGATCAGGCGAGCATATCAATATGATATATACATAAACAAAGTCGACAGCAACAAAACAAACTGTGATGCGGATAAGACCATCTAGCGACGGACGGACCGAAAATGTAGAAGGACGACAGAATGTATAATGATAGGGATAGGCCGACCACGAAGAGAAAAAGAAAAAGCCCGAAAGGCCAAGAAAACATCCGATACAGGTGTCTTCCTATTTGATCGAAGGTTAGAAGACTAATAATAATGAACAGAGCTCCAGACCCAGTCAAGTCAGCGAGGAGTAAGTAAATAAAGGAGGTCAAGGAGAAGAATGAAATCGAATCGAGACCGAATCGCATTGAGAAGGGTGCTGGTATACATGGTATATACGTCGAATAACTCTCCCTCCTTTCCTTCCTACATTCCTCCCGATCCTGGTCTTCCATGTAGAGGTAGAAAAGAAACTGTACTGCATAATTGATACACTTTTTTTTTTCCACTTGAACCCATTTCCCCTATCTATCCCGGCGTCGAGGGGGCAAAATTATAAAAACTCAAGGAAACTATACAGGCAATGGAAGAGGGGGAATATAACAACGAAAACAACGGCTGCAAGAAGCAGCAGTGATATCAATGACAGAACAAAGAATTGAGGAAAGAGAAAAAAAAAGCCATATGCAGTGTCATTATTCATTATGCCTGTCCGGCAACGATTTTCGGTTCGATCTCGGTCACACTCTTGGTCTGGCTCTCATCTTGGGTTTCCTTCCCTTCGCGGATGGGAGTCTCCTTCTCTGACCCCGGAGAGCTAGGCATGGAGTGAAACTCATCTTTGTCGTCACGGTTCGACGCAGTGTGGCTGTTCTCTGCTCGGTGTGAGGTGCCATTCACGACAGCGTCGGCCTTGGATTCAACTTCTTTAGGGGCTTCGTCAGAGACACCATTAGTGGTCGCACCGTCGGCTGCACCATCGTAGTTGGGTTCTTCGGATATCGTGGCTTCAGGCTGAGAAAGTGAAGAGGTCGGGGATGGAAGAGCCACTGAGCTCGCTGTGGAGGAGCTGGAGGAGTCACGCTTGCGCTCCGGATTGCGTGGCGGGAGCGCTGGGGGAGTGCGCTTCGGGATGGTCACCAGCCGTGCGCGGGTGAAGGTCGGCGACATGCGTCTCGATTCGGACAGGGTCGTCTGATCCTCGATTGTAGCAGGAGCGCTCTTTATGCTCTCATGCTTGCTAGCTTTGGCGTTCTTGGGGTCGTTGAGCTCGTAGTCGTCCTTGGGACGCCCGTGGTCTCCATTGATTCTGATACGACCATTTGAAATATCCCACGAGCTCTGCTCGGGCGAGGGGCAGGTAACATCCTTGATACTCGGAGCTCTGGATGAGGCCCTGCTCACTGAGGTTCCGGCTGTCATGAGCAGGTCCTCAGTCTGCGTACCCTTGTCGACGCTCGCGTAGCTCTGCAAGCTGCCTCGCCAGCTGTTCCGTCGTGAGCCATCGACGCTGAGCCGGGAGAATGTGGTGTATATTGGACTCGACGGACTGGGGCGGAATTCAAAGACCTCATGACTCGGTCTGGCCTTCGTTCCTGCCTCCCGAATAAAGAGGCCCTCCGCTTCCAATGCCTTGACTCCGTATGGATCCGGATCGTCACTGGCGGGAATCCCAAAAGTGCCGCCGCCGCTGCCTCCGCCGCCGCCAGTCGCCAGCTGACTGTCGCCGGCTGTCTCACCCTGCGGCGGGAGCAGGCTCTCATCTACATCGATGTCACCTTGTGCAGCCTTGACGGTCTGCATGAGCGTCTTCAGCGACGCGGGCGGCTGCTTGACCTTGCCTGCCAGGATGTCGGTAACCGATATCCCCTCGCCGTAGAACCGCTGATTCTCATCCGTCCGCTCGATAATGATTGTTCCGTCAATCTGGACACCCGCGTAGAAACCCCGGCTTTTCATATATGTCCAGATGGGCGCTTGCCGCTTGTGAACCTCCGTCTCGAGGATGCCGCCCACCCCGACAGGGCCCGCCGTCGCGCTTATCTCACCTCCCAGGGTGCACCGCACTTTCTTGAACGCCTCCAGCGCCTCGTAGGTGTTGATGACGACGACGCAGTCGTAGATGTCGACGCCCACGAGGAATCCCAGGCCGGCCGTGTGTAGCATGATACCCGACGGTGGACTCCACTCGCCTGTCTCCGGGATCCTGGCGAGCAGGACACCGCTGCCACCAGAGCCACTCACCCAGAGACCCGTCCGCATTGTCGTGAAGATGGCCAGGCCCTTGGCCCGCTTGATGACCTCCGCGGGGATCTTCTTCAGCACCCTCTGTTTCCCCTGCGGCCGATTGATCTTCCCATTGTTCCTGTCCTCCGGCTCGGCGATGTCGTCGTAGAATCCGTCCTTGCAGAAGCTCTGTAGGATGCGCGCGGCCTTGTTGCTCTCCTCGTCGAGCGTCATGGGCCAAAACGCCTCCGCCCCGACCCGGTTCGAGAGGCGGTTGACAGGAGCGCCGAGCTTGTCGAGAGTCTGCCATGCCTTGTCGAACCCCTTCTTCGAATACTCCAGGGTCTTCTCCCACCTTGTCTGCGGCATCGCGGCTGAAACGACGTCCTTGTCGGACGGAAACTGCTGACGGATGGCAGGATGATGGTTTCTTCTAGAGCAGAGGGAAGCTTGCTCCCCAAGCAAAGCGAACTGCGAGGGGAACAGCGCGCATGCGCAGAACAGGGACCAGGATCTCGCGCGTGACTCGCCTCAGAGGGAATGCAGACGACGATCGGCAATTGTCAATGCAGGCGAGGAATACACTCGCAGGGACTCAGGCAACGGCCACGCCTAGCTTCCAGAGCCCAGCCCCCCGAGCCTGCAGCGTGGGCGATGATACCGGGATCAGTTAGTTATAGTTCCAGGACAATGCAACTGACGATAGACGGAGGACGTGAAGAGCAGGAAAAAAGGCAAGACGAAAAGTTCTCTTTAATTAGAGTCGAGACATCCGAGAGACTCGATGCAGCCTCGTCGAGCCCGTTGCCAGCGGACCTGATTGAGATGTATAGCTGCGCAGGCCAAGGGATCAATCACCCAGTGAGGAGCCCCTGCAGACCAGATGGCATTTCAAACCGAATTCATCGGAGAACGAAGATGCGATCCGGGGTCGAGAGGTCCAGCAGCCCTGGGAGGAACCAGAGGCTTACGGCTCAGCCGGAAGGCAGGCAAAGCGTCGATGTCATCGCCCGTCGCGACTGGCCTGCGAAGCATCGCGGGTGGACCGCGCGGTGGAGGCGCCTGTCAGAGCCAGTCAAGCAGCCTTGTTGACAAATGGACGGCCGCGCTGGACTGTTATTATTATCATCACATTTATTGCCAGGACCGCCAGTGCTCCTCCCATGTGGTATGTGGCGCGCGGCCCGAGGGGGATGGCGCGGCAAGCTCTTCTCTTTCTTCTCCTCTTTCTCCCTCTTCAGAGCAGCATCCCTACCACGGAGCAATGTTCCAGCTGGAGCTCATAGTCGCGCCGATGTGATGCCTCATATCGGGCGCCTGCGTGCCGTCCACCAAGTGGCCCAAGCGCGCGCCCGGCAATCAATGCTGATATGAGATTAGATATTGGAATTCGAACGTTGCCAGTTACCCCTGACCTGGCACACGCGCCGGACCATCCAGCCGTCGACGCAGATGAACCCGGCCTAAGGGACATCGTATGGGGTACCTACAAAAAACGCAACCTTGGAAATTAATAATAGATAGCCCCTGCGCAACTGTCATCGCACGGTCCAGTCGATCTGATGTTCTGTCGATCGCTGGAGCAGCACTCAGACCAACGGGATCTGCAGAGATCCCCAGAAATCCCGGGATCCGCCCACGGCCTTACTTTTACTACTAGGTCCCGATCCACCTTTGTTAGTACGGCTGCTAAAACTATCAGGGCCCGCGCGCTGGGCTATCAGCCTATTTATTCATCCTCCTAGTCCTTGATGGACATGTATGTACATTTTAGATACATTATCACATATGGCCTAGTCTCTTCTATAGACAGTAGCCATAGCGCAGAACCGGACAAGGATGTCGGATTCATTCCGTTGGTCCCAATATCCACATTCCCAACCTCCCCCATTTCTGTCCTCAGGCTGAAGGAGGGCAAGAGAAGGAAAGCGATCACTCGGGGATCGAGCCTCCCGGCAACAAAATCCGTCGATAGAAGCTTGATGTTGTCGCCGATGGCCCGGAATTTTACAAAGGGGCCCAGGCTAAGGATTGTGGGGAGATCTGACCGCGACGCTCTGTTCAGGCGACGAGAGCACGACGGGGCGCACCATAGCTTCAGCCATGTCCTACGGCCCACCCCAGGGTGACCTGCCTTCGCAGTACGGAGTACTTCATAATAATGTTCCCGCATGCTGGGAAGAGGATTGGACCAGGGACTAGATGGACATCCGATCAGGTCTTGCGATGTTGCATTTCTAACCACTCTTCTAACCCCCGTGCGCAGCCTCGGGGCCCAACTATCAAACTACCTAGTACCAAGGACATATATAGCATAAGCTTCATGCTCGTATACAGACAATCAAGCCGCATCTGATCCCCTGAAGGAGTCTAACGAGATTTTTTTGAACCGGAAACAATCCCATAAAGATCACAAAACTCGTCGGAGGGTGAAAAGGCACAAGAGGTATGTACTACCATGGCTCACAGAGCACCGAGCTCCTTCAGCTTCGAGATCATGCCGTCGACATCCTCGACCTTGCCTCCTCCCTGTCGTGGTGGCGGCTCTGTAGACCGGTCAGCCATTCCATCCGTGCAGTCAGAGTGTCCCAAAAAAAAAGCAGAAGCAGAGACGTAAACGGGGGCAGACACATACCCGTAACCTTCAAGGTCTTGAGCCGTCTCTTGTCCTCAACTCCAAAGTCGGCCAGCGTCTTCTTCTCCAACGGCTTCTTCTTCGCCTTCATGATGTTGGGCAGGCTGGCGTACCGCGGCTCGTTCAGCCGCAGATCGGTCGTGATGACCATGGGCAGCTTGGCCCGCAGCGTCTCAACACCGCCGTCGACCTCGCGCGTCACTTCGACGGTGCCGTTCTCGTCCTTGATCTCGACCTTGCTGGCCTGCGTCGCCTGCGGCCAGCCCAGGAGGCCGGCAAGCATCTGTCCCGTCTGGCCCTGGTCGCCGTCGATGGCCTGCTTCCCCAGCAGGACGAGGTTGATGTTCTCCGCCTTGACGACGCCCTGCAGCAGCTTCGCGACCGTCAGGGGCTCCAGGCCGCCGTCGTCCGACTTCGCCTCGGGAAGCTCGACGTGGAACGCCCGGTCCGCACCCATGGCCATGGCGGTGCGGAGCGTGTCGGCGCACTTGGGCCCGCCAGCGGACAGGGCGAGGATGTTGTCGACCTGCAGAGGGCCCTTGCGTTCGCGGAGGCGGACGGCCTCCTCGATGGCGAGCTCATCGAAGGGGTTGAGGGAGTGCTTGACACCCGCGGTCTCGACGCCCGTCTGGGTCTTGTTGATTCGGGGTTTGATCTGGTGAGCGCAGCGGGCACGATACGTCAGCTCGCCATTCACCGAACAGATAAAACAATGGCATCGAAACAAAAGCAGCGCACAATATCGTGGAGCAAGGAACCCTAGGACGGGCAATCGACAACCGGCGCAGCTCTGCGTCACCGGATAGGAGCTGCCTGGGGAGAACTCACTGCGTAGTCGATAACCCTCTTGACGGGCACCAATATGCGCAAGGCACTGGCCATCTTGAAGAGCGCGGAATCCAAAAAACACACCAATGCCAGGATGCAATGGACCAGGAGCGAACAGGTGGTGCAGGGAATCCGGAGAACGGTGTGCAGCGCGGGTCTGGGGTGGTCGACTTGGGCGGAGGGAGCGCTGTGCCTCGCCGGAGCGCTGGCCGATGTCGCGCGTTCCGACTCTACCCTCCTCGGGCTCGGGTGTGTGTCACTGCCGAGGTTTTCCGCCCGCGGGGTAGCACCATCAGACTACATATATGGCTCAAGATAGACCGTCGAGACGCAAAGACATCGTATGGAAATTAATCGTTAAATAATTAAATATTATTATACAGTCTATCCACTTCCCAGGTGCCCTCCTCTTTCTTCCTGTGCTGGCGCATCCAGCGTTTGTTTATGCACGATGACGCAATGCACCTCTATGCTGAGTTGAATGCCAAACGGAGATTAGTAGTGTACTCGAAAATGCACCGCATATGTCCTATAACTGAAAGCAAGTAAAGCCAGCTTTGAAGCCTTGGAACGAAAAAGAAAGGATAAGCCCGTCAGGGCCCATGCCATGCCGGACAACATCACTTTTGAGAGACCATTGAAATGCAAACGCAAAAAAAACCGACTAGGCGCAAAGCATACATAAGAGTCACTGAAGATTACCTATGCAGGTAAGTAAATGTAAGAAAGAAATGTACCTATGCAAAATTCACAGATCTGTCGATGTCTCTTTCCCAATGCAGGAGGTCCACCAACTAGTATTTACAATAGACCTTTTGACTATATTCAAGGCTTCTGCAGTTGTTCCTTCCGGAAGAACATCAAGCACAGAACGTTGATGGATAGCAGGAAGACAAGGCAAATCCAAAAAGATGCCTTGGATAATCCATGTGCAACTTCTGCCGAAAGGTCGGGGAAGACGTCGCCTGGGCCCACCTTGTCAGGCGCGGTAGCGCGCGCGAGGATTGTACCAATAGAGCCAATGACCTGGGCGGCTAGAAGTGTGAAGGTGATGTGGAATCGAGTTAGAGTGTTGAGAAGGATCATACCAAATCCTATTCCAGATCAGCGTCGTGAACTCCATATTATACTAGATAATACACTTCTCATGCTGGTAAAGACCAAACTTACCGACGCCTTGAAGGGAATCCAGAAGGCCAAGCCAAAGCCAGAGCACCCGTCCGACTAGGGCACTGGCAAGTGGTCCGCCGGCCCATGGAACGTATGCTCCCATGTTTGATGTCGACCAGAGCATCTGACACCACCGAGGAGACCCCAAACCAATGGCGAATATCGGGATGAACCATGCATGTCGTCTGGAGAGGACGCAGAAACCCCAAAGAGACACTGCCCAGATCCCGATGAAGAAGAGCAAGACGAGGAGGACAACCTGCCAGGTCTTTGCGTGCTTGCTTGACCAGAGATATAGCCAGTTTCGTCCATATGGTGCCGAAAGGAAGTAATTCTGTATGAATACGGCATAGAAAAACCACTACACAACGGTCAGCGCCCATAAAAAATGTGTTCTAGGCAGAAGCCATGTTTTTGGACCATACCACGACAATCTTTCGGCGCAACAGCGTCCGGTAGAATGCCGGAACTTTACCGGGAGCTTGTCTATAGTAGTCAGGTAATCCGAAGAAGATTAAGGTGCCAATGATCCACAGAAACACCGCGATACCTAACCCAAGTCCTATCAAAAGATGAGGTCTTGAATCTGCCAGACTGGTCTTAGTAGACCCTGCCTGTGTAGCAGTGGCCATTGAGCTTCCCCAGAACCAGAGGAACGTTACGTATATCTGTTGGGTTCCTTGGATGACACATGCTCGGAAGGCCCACGAAGTGATAGGTGCACCGCCTGTTCAAATGGTTAACAAAACATACATGTCTTGCTACCGTGACAAACTGTTCTCACCTTCGTCTCCAAAATTCAGGGCGAAGAATATCGAACCAGTCGAGGACGCAAACGCGTACAACCCTGTTGCCACATTCTGCATCCACGCTCTACCAAGACTAGTGCGGACGAAGGGAGAGAACCCAACGAAGATGAACGCAGAGCCATAGAACTATTGGAGGTCAGCTAATCTAGTAGATTATCTTGGAGAATAACGTATAAGTCATACAAGAAATGGGAGAGAGAGAACGAATACGGATTTGAGCAAGCGGAATACCATCCACCATATGATTGACGAAATGAGGTAGATGGTAGCAACTATGTAGAGTTTCACAGCGGGCTGACCGACTTCACCGTTCAACAACGTAATTTGATACGAATTGGCTGCAATTATCTGACCCTGGAGCATTGTCAGCTGGAAGTCAGTAATTAGCCTTTTCGTCTACTTACGAAGCCTAGCAAAATCGAATACACGGGCCAGTCACCAATTCGTCGCAAGAGAAAGCGCTTCAAGCCAGATGGGGGGACATAATCCTTCGGGAGGAGAAACTGGTCCACAGGTTTCTCATCTGGGGGAGATGGCGTCTGGGGCGGGCTGTTACTGCGGCTCATCTTCAGTCGGAAGACCGATGAGACGGGTGTGCCACCTAGAGGTGACCTTCCCAGCTTAACATCCCGGTATCGGTTGAACCAATGCTTCTCACTCCTGGAAAGGTATTCTTCAACGCATAATTGGTCTTCGGAATTCTTTCCATTGAGGTTCTCAAGTTTCTTCTCAAATTTCTTGGCATATTCGTTGTTGGAATCAGTGAAGAAGGGGCTCACTTTTTGGAGGTTATAATTGTGCTTTTCTTTCACAACACTGTCAATGCTCAGAAGGCTCCTGGCTGCCGAGTCTTGGTTCGGAGTAGAAATATGAGGGCTTGATAGACCGTCTTCAATCCCCAAACCAGTGGTTGCGCTCATGCCAGACGGTGGGATAGTTAGTGTGTCTGCTAGCGAACAAACTGTTCCATCCCGCAGAAAAGCGGGCGGCACATCTTGCTCAAAAATTTCGTCGAGATATCTGTGTATTCTGCAATCTCGGCCGTTTTCAAATGTTCGGTTTATTACCGGTGACTGGACCAGGCCGACTTGTTGGTCGCCATAGACAATGTTGTTTTCATCATCTGACGACTCTTCAACTCCAAAGGTGTGGCCTTCTGTATTTCTTGAACTGTTCGTCTTGCTCGTCTTGCTCTCACTAGACCTGGTATGACCAGGCCCACTTCGGCTCCCAAAAGGGGATGAGATGTCTTGAGATATTGTCTCAGCTCCTGACGTCTGTGCCTCGCTACTTCCCGAACTGCTCGGAGGAGCCGCTGGTGATGATGCAGAGCATTTACAGAAGAATGACGGTAACCAAAAGCGACGATGCCCACATCGAGAATACCTTTTATGCTTCTTGATTGCTGTTGACTGTAGGGTCTCGAGATCTTGTACCCACTGTACGACAGGAAAACGCTGCTTAGCCGACCGAGCACGCATGATTGCACGTGTCTCGGTCTTTGAAGAGAGAGCATCATGGATTGCAAGCTTGAACTGATGGATCAAGTGTTTTGTGGTCATCGATTCACTGGGGTTTATTAGCGTCTCTAACTGGCTCGCAATGTGGAGCGACTTACATCGTATACCACCATCCGGGCATCTGTCCCAGGCCACCCACACTGCATAAAGGTCAGATGATGTGGATTGTAGAACAAGTGTCTCTTTTGGATACTCACCGAGAACCGACACCAAGAGCCCCTTTGCGCCCAAATTCGACCGCCACAAGACCGAATGGTTCATCTCGTGAAGGTATAAGCGAAAATTCAGCGCCACTGAAAATGAAAGGAGGTAACGCCGTGAACTCTGGCTTCGAAAAGACCCTTCCTGGATAGAGCTCCATCATCCTCTTGAGCTTGATCGCAGCAAACCTCCCGTACAGGTCAATGACCGGTCCAATACATATGAGTTGGACATCTGGATAGTCATCCAGAATTGAGGGAAAAACGTCTGCGATAAGATCAATTCCTTTTTGCATTGACCAGCGGCCGACAAAGACGAACAGCTCTGCGTTTGGGTTTTGGTCCAGTCCGGCCCATTGCTGCGCTTGCCGCCTCAGAGTCGTCCTTCCAGCTTCGAAATTAGGATCCACCCGAGCCTCTTCATTACGTTCGCACCTCTTCCAGTCACCGGTATCTGTAGGGTCAGGATTCTGAAGAGATCCAATCTCCTTCAGGCCCCAGAAAATAGGATATCTCGCATATGATCGCTTCCCATACTTTCTGGACACGCCCACTGCGCCAAACCCTTTTTGATGTATGTGCAGATAGCTGGCTCCCGCATGCAGCAGATTAAACACGTCTCCAAATTGCACATATTTCTTGACAACTTTGGGATCAAGATTGAAAACTTGACAAACTTCATCGCGTTCCTTTGCAGTTCTCATGGGCCAGAGTCCCTGGAACTCAGCATTGTGAAGAGATAGGCAGCATGGTATTGTCCTTGGCAACAGATGTAACGGTGCTACAGCACCATGGTAATCGTTGATGTGATAAAGATCCACAGGAAACCTCTTAATCGCCTCTGCGATGCAGGAGTTCCAGGCAGAATAGTAGATAGCAGAATCAAGATCATCCATCCTAGCAGGGTACGGTTCAGATTTTGTTTGAGCTCTGAAAACGGGCGCGTCAAGGAGAACATATGTGATATTGCGCAAGACATGGTATTGGACTTGGATCTGGTAGGTGTTTCCAAAAATGGTAACCTCCATTGGATCTGCCTTTTGATCTTCGGGGTAGTCGATACCTCCAACACAAGGCACGACCCATATCAGGTTCTGGTGACCAAGATTCTTGCCCATGAGCTGTGCCATCACTCCCAGACCACCGATCTTGATACTGATGCCCCAATCCTCGATGTCATACTCCATTGTAGCAATCAGAACAGTTCTCCGGACATCGCCTGCGTCGGCGTTCAGCGCCTGTTTGCCGGATGCAGCTGCTGATGAGCGATTCAAAAGTTTGATGATAGGGTATAGAATCGGAGGCATTCGAAGAGGGCCTCTTGGTTCTGAACTCAGATTGCTAGAAAATTTTGAGTCGCTGAAGCGACGGAGGTGGTTGCGAATTGAAAGAGGGAGGATGGGTTTCTTCTCGGAAATGCCGAATTTGTTGAACTTGATCTGATAGAACGCCTTGAGGTACATCCAGACAGTGGCTATGGCAGTGGCGAGCGGTATCAAGCCGAGCAGCAGAAATATAGCCAGTTGAATCCGCCGCGATCCGACTGGGGTAGCAGAGAATCGAAGGTTACCGTCATCCAAAGACAGCCTATAGGACAAATAGGGGGATGGCGGCGGATCAGTAATATTGATAAAGTTGGTGAGCAATGATACTGGTGGGATGCGATCCAGAATGCCGTCCCCATCAATATCCCCATACACCTGTGTCTGGTCAGGTCGGCCATCGGGGTTCACTCCCCAGGCGTTCAGTTGAAGCTGAGCAGGCCACTCCGCCATAAAGTCATATTCCCACTGCCCATTTTTGTTGTTCATATTCATTTGGCTTCTATACCCGGAGTCGTATCCAAATTGGTTGAAGCTGCCCTGGACCCAGAAATGGGGAAATCGCCGTGGGGGAAGATTATCGCGACCAGTGTCGCCGTGCTGGAAATGGTCACTGCTACCGGTTACTTTGTTCCAGTATTGCACCATGATATGTTCACCGTCCCAGGCTTGGGCCTTCGTTCCCGTCCAGTTTTTGGGAGGAATAGGCTGGATGCCACCTTTGTATGGCATCCACTCGCTGTAGGAGGTTCCAAAATCGAGAGTATAACGCCACTTTTCCGCACCAGGAGCTTTGTGAGCGACCCACAGGGTCCCATTCTTCGAGGGGTCTTCATAAAGCAGAGTCCTACTGTAGTTGGCTTGCTTCGGCCAAACAATTGGATTGTCCTTGGAACCTATGCGCAGCATGAAACGGTCCACAGACTGCAAACTGGTTAGAGTAGCCTGAGTTGAAAAGCTGTTGGTGCTTACGTTTGTCTTGCGATCCCCGTTCTTGTTGCTAACGTTGTTGACAACTATCTCGTGAACACCGTGAAAGACGTTAATTAACTCGATCGAGTAGTTATATACGCTGGTAAATGCGCCGGGGAAGAACGCCACTTGGGTCTCTGGAATTGAGCCACATGAGACAGTGCTCCTATCGAACTCTGCAGTTTGGTTATCGAGGGCGGTTGATGTAACAGAAAGCGAATTTGTGATGCTTTCACAATCCATCTCCTGCGAAAATTGAAAGCTGACGTGGAGTCTTTCGCCAGTTCTTGTTGTTGACAGGATGCGCGAGTCATGTCCAGGTGTAAATTTTGTTATAAACGGCGAAGGCGCTACAAACTTGTCTTTCGGAACAAATGCTTTGAATCCCCAGGCGGGGAGTTTTAGCTCCGAAAGACAACCATTCCAATTTTCAGACCCATCGAGCCTGGTCAAATTAGTAAGGAGCGCAGGTTCCAAATCAAGGCACTCACCCCAATCTTGTTGAGCTCTTTTGCAGCGTATACTCGTCGAATGGCGGAAGAAGATTTTTTACTGTCATCCCTTCGTCGAATGGAGATATCAATGCATCCTTATCGGAGCAGTTGAATCTGTAGTTGACAGTATGATTATCGTTCTGATAAACCATCCAGACGCTCTGATCTCCCTGGCCGATACCAGTAAAGTTCTGCACGCCCGCGAACCGGGAGCGAAGTACACTCCACATTCCTGTTTCCGTTGGGGTGCCATTGCTTCCTGGAAGATAAATATTATAAGTCTGATTGGACAGTTGCTGCAAGTAGTATCCATCGTTTAACACTGGGTAATTCTGACGCATCTCGAACATCGCTTTGATCAAGCCGCGGATGGGATGAGCGGGATCTCGGTGATCCAAGCTAATATTATCATCCATGCAGCCGTACGATGCGCTGTCAATTGGGAAGTCATGATACTTCACCGAGCCAACCTTATAGCAGCCATGGAGTTGCCATGCCTGCGCAGAAGACATTGGAGAACGACCAAATACTGCAATCATTAGGAGAGATGACTGACGCCCGGAAACGAGACTTACCGTAGTTTGCGTTCGTATTTTCGAGCACGTAGAATGCCTGTTCTTCACCCCAGGTGAGAATAGGCATTCCAGGCATCAACAAGGAAACTATATAAAGTGCCAGAGCCTGTTTTTCTGTTCCATTTTTGATCGATGGCCATCTGAAGACATCCTGGTTGGAGGTACCGTACAGATGCCTTGGATCAAATTTACCGGTATTGGCATTCACCATATCATTGGTTTCAATTAAGCCATTCCACAGCCGGATGAAATTGGTTGAAGGATCCCCCTCAGCTTCAAATGTACCATCCAGACTGGGGGCAAGGTCAACGGAAGAAGTCACTTCTGAACTTGAACGATGCACTTACCCAAGAAATCGTGTCAGAGCCCTATATACAGTATAGTGGAATGCGGCACCATCTAGCGCTGCCTTCTCAGGAGCCCTTATGTGCATGTCAGGGGAAGATACATTTGTCATGGTAACGGCTTCGGTCATGTTTGGGACTGTCTGGTTAGTCAGTCGACCACGGCCAATGTACAGTGAACCGAACGCGTTTCCCGACACGATTTCGCCGGGAATGTAGAAGTTCTCTTTTCCAAAGCGACGTGCGCAATGACGGATATAATCCGACCATTCACCGTGCGCATCGAGGGTAATTTGTATGGCCTTATCAATACGAAATCCGTCAATGTCGAGCATGGCGATAGTGATGCAGGAGAAACGCTCAATCTTCTGCCTCACATCGCTCCGCCATTCTCTCAGTCGATCTTGCACGAATGCGAACTTCGTTATCTGTCGTTCCCATTGTGTGTAGTTTCCAAACGAGGCGATTTCTCCATACTAAGATGACGTTAGAGGATTTTTGTGTAAAGAAGGATTTTATGAATACCTGATCGAATTCACTGTCTCGACATCCATCGACAAGTGTAGTATTCGTGAGACCTTTTCCCATGTCATTCCAAAACCGCGGGTACTCGCATTTATCGATCCAGGCGTTCCCGGGTTGAAAGTCATGGTAACGACGCGTCCCTTTCCACACATAGTCATATTCGTACGGATTGAGAGGTGCTGACGTATTCAGAAACCCTTTAAAACCAATGAGATTTCCCATTCTGCGGCTTGTCAGCTCTCATGTCCTAGATCGATTCGGTGACTACCTACGTTGCCATAGTGTTATCCAGAATTATATACATCCCCCGCCGATGGATCTCGGAGATCATCGCACGCCAATCGTCAATGTTACCGAAATGGCGATCTAGAAGGGTTAAGTCGAGTGGGGAGTAGCCGTCCGACGACCACGGGTCACTGATATGCGGCATCCCGGCGATATAGATTGCCTGCGTGGGTTAACTTCATCGTGAAATTCTCCTCACGGAAGCAAGCCCACCTTCACTCCCATGCCTTGTATGTAGTCCAGACTATCAATGAGACCCCTAACATCCCCTCCATGTCGGAATTGGTTGGACATCACATCGTGTTCGAACTGCGTGCCGTTCGCGTCATCGTTAGAGGGGTCACCGTTCACGAATCTGTCAAGGAAAAGCGTATAGAACGGCATTCGCCAGTTATCCGGTGAGGGGTGATATTTGTGGTTCTCCCACTGACCCCAATAATCCATGGGATCCGTGGCAGTTTCATTTTCGTTGAGATTGAAGCCGACTTGATCGGGATCGTAACGAAGGGCAGATACCGCTGTAGTCAGAAATACGAAGGATCTAGTTGACAGCCGGGAGAGTCGCATTGCGCTCCGTCCTCCCCGCGGGGAAGCAGCGGATGAAACTCCAGCGAAAGGCTCTCGAAATCGTAGAAAAGGTAAGATCCTGCCGGAACAAGCAATAGAAGCGGTCCTACGACGGCTGGAAGTGCTTCACAGAGCTCCGTTCTCGCCCCTTCGCGGAAAATAGGTCGCTGACGAAAGCTTCTTCGGAAAATATATGCAGGATAATGGCCTCTGAGAGGGAATGATTATAAGAGAGAATAGAACGTAAGGATTCTGCCTCGACTGTGTACGACGAAAACAAGGCCATACAAACCAAGAAAAGACAGGTAACGACAGACCACACAGAGCTGTCAGACCTCCAGAGAGTCTTCGGAATTTGTGGAGTACTGTCAATTCCCTCGAGAAAGTCTTTTCTGAAGATTATTTGCAGTCAGGCCTATTTTCTCGGTGGTCCGTCAGTCATAGCGAAGCTAGCCGGTACGTTGTTAGCAAAGGTGAGGGATGATGCACCTTCTCTCATAACCACGCTCCCGGAACGTAAGAGGATTCGGAGGGGTGCCAGAAAAAATAAGCTTTCCCTGATACCAGACACCGGGAGACATGTAAAAGGACGACTCCGGAATTGCGGCTAGACCGATAAGCAAAGACATGCTAGGGAGCAGATCTGATATGGGGCGAACAAGTACGCTGAGTCCTGCAACTCCCTTTCTTTAGAGCATGCTGACAGATGCAACAGGATCTCTGTAGCTCCGGGCTCATCCACAGTTGTTTGACCTTGGTCTCCTGTATTTCCGGGAAACCCAGCCGGAATTAAATGAGGCTAAACACATTCAAAGAGTTGAGTCACAGAAAGAAGCCGGCACCCTGCCATCTTAAGGCAAAAATAATCTCTTAAAAGAGAGTCCGTGGTAGAGATTTACTAATCTTAATCTCGTAAATCCGTATCAACTTTGCAACACTGGGTCCGCAGAGCACATATTCATCGGCAACCCCGAATATAGAATCAGTGATCACGATTCAGTAGGTTTAAACACTTGTGATTCCTCAATTGGGAAGAGATAAACAATATAGCATGCATCATCACAGAAGGATCTAGCAGACCGCTGAGCGTGGGTCAATAACATCTCCCTTCCAATCAAATGCAACGGGATCTGCTGTCACCTCTCAGCGTACGTATATGCGTCCTGAACCGGATCTCGCGTGGCAATAATACGAGATCTTGAATAGAAAACTTTTGGTTTCCTGGATCCGGAAGCCACTCCATAATTCTCTAGATGCTTGAACATCGAATATTTCACTGGAGAGGACAAAACCAGTTATCGAAAGAGAGCAGCAGTACACAACAATGGAGAGACAAAATAACCAATAGATAACTCATAACAACGCGTCTCAACAGCGTTTGCACTTTGTAAGCTCAAAATGTGGGGTGGATCTAAAGGAATCCTACAGAGCACTGTCACACCACGTACTCCGTACAGAACCATCCAGGTGGCATGGAAGGCGCTTCAAAGGCTAGATCAGCTGGTTCCTGGATACGATAGACATAGCAGGGATGTGGTAGGGTGGAACTCGGTGAGCAGAGATCGGGATGGTGGTAGAGTGACGAGTGTCGGGAAATGCGGACGTCGTTGGACGGGGGATGAGGTGCGGTTAGAGTTGATTTCGGGTGGGCCGGTACGGCAAGGCCGGGCCCGGCGAAGCGACGGCCGATCCGCATGAGGCTGAATCTCTCTCCACCTCCTCCAAGACCACTGGCCGGCGTGCTCCTATGAGATTCAGATATATCTACCTAATGGAGACAGGCCGATTGAAACATTGGCACTGCTACATGGCTAACGATGACCATAAGAGTCAGACAGGTCGGTTGGGAAGGATATCCCTAACTCACCGGCTCGCGACAGCGGCCGAGCTGTCGGTTTCCAATCTTGAATTAGTGCCACGGCCCAATCGACGATGCAGATAGGAATTAGGATACATTTAGCGCGAGGTCTTATGTCAACGAGGATACGGCTCAAATTCTGCTGGTTTCCTGGTCCTGGCCCCCGGGGGTTTAAACCCATGGAAATCACCGCTTTTTCAAGTTGTCGATGGACCGCGATCACCAGCCATGGCTTTCCGGACCGCTCCGTCCGAGACCAAGGCATTTTTTGGCGTGTCATTTTGCTGTGATCGAGTGTACGGAGTAGTGGTTTATTTTCATGGACTCAGCGACCGGAGAGTCTGCAGGCGAGACAACCGCTTGATGAGCCTTGAGAAGCAAGCCACCCAATATCGAAACGGAGACGAGTACAAGGCTAATTTTACCGTCTAATTATCTCAAGTTTTCCTGGCGTCTGGAACTCCTGTCCCGTAATTCTGCCTGTTCTATGCTTGCTGAAATCCTGTCGTCATAGCCTCGGTGCAATCTGACCCGCTTAAGTTGGTGTCATCGTGATATCGGTCGCGTCGTATACGGTTACGAAATAACCCAGAGCCAGATAATTCCTCCCTAGAATGCTTGGCTTGCTTGGTCTATGCAGGGTCTGCGCCATTTCTGTGCAGCATGAAGAGCCGACAATGTACTACTGTACTACCGGTGTAAACGATAATGCCACTATTTCAGAACATGCTTCCAGCGCTACCTTATCTATAGGTCACCAGCATTTTATAAGTGGAACTCTGCTGAGCTCCTTCACACGTGCAGGGTTTCCGTTTCTAGACCTATACCTACCGCTAGTCTTTGACATTTTCAAAATGGAAGTTTAACAAAGCATCGGTCTCCGCATTTTTGGTTTACATGATCAAGGCCTCCATGAGCTACCTTGATGACCAATCTCTCTCTTGAAGACCTTATTCCGCCTTTGAATACAGGCTGCCAGAAGCGCAAGGCTTATTTTATTTCGAATTTCACCTATATTGATAACCCTGTGATAAGTTTTGTTGACATCTAATGCTCAAAAGATTTCTTCTCTCTGGCACTTAGAACCTTTATTTGATCACCTCCATGGAAGTGTGGAAGATAGTGCTGGTCTTTATGACCTGGATACCCTCTATTCAGGCGGCATCCAAAGACGAATGGAAATCAAGGTCCATATACCAGGTGGTGACGGACCGCTTCGCTCGGTCGGATGGCTCGACCTCCGCTTCATGCGACCCTGGAAAGGGACTATACTGCGGAGGCACTTTCCACGGTATTATTGAAAAGCTGGATTATATTCAAAACCTCGGGTTTTCAGCCGTGAGCATCTCCTTCTGCCCTTATTTCTGGACGTCGCTCAGTAAGATTGTGCTTCAGTGCACGGTTTGTCATCACAACTAACACATTAACGCTTGCGCAATTTGCAGATCTGGATATCACCTGTCACATATCCTATTCAAGAGGTCACTGCAGATTTATCAGGTGCTTCCACTTTCACACCGTTGAGGACAATAATTCTGACCCTTGCTCAGCATATCATGGATACTGGCAACAGGATCTTTACTCGATCAACCCGAAGTTCGGCACGCCTAATGATCTCAAGGCGCTCTCCCATGAGCTTCATTCACGTGGAATGGTCCGCATAAACTCCTGCATATATCTGCGCCTATTTCCTGAAAATGCACGCTAACAGATACAGTACCTGATGGTCGACGTGGTCGCCAACAACATGGCATGGGCTGGTAACGGAAATACTGTCAATTATAGCAAGTTGAAGCCTTTTGATAACGAGGGTTACTACCATCCACTCCGGTTGCTCTCAGATGATCCACTGAATGAGACGTGCGTGGAAAAGGTGGATACAATCCTGTAAAAGATTCTGGATCTAATGGCTTCTTCGCTAACGTCGATCCTACAGTGCTGGCTAGGCGACACAGTCGTTTCGCTTCCGGACCTGAGAACAGAAGACGACAAAGTGTCGTCGATGCTATACTCCTGGATAAGAGAGATGGTGTCTAATTATTCAAGTAGGTGGTGCAGTTAACAGCCGCTTTCGCATGCAATTCTAACCTCCGCACAGTTGATGGCTTGCGTCTCGACAGTATATTCAATGTCAACAAGGATTTCTGGTCTGGATTCAACCATGCCGCTGGCGTTTTCTGTCTCGGGGAAGGTATTACCAACAATGCGATGACCCTGTGCCCTCTTCAAAATAATGTGGATGGGGTCTTGGATTATCCCATGTTCGTGTAAACTCGACCATAGAAATATGCATACCGTGTCTGATTGTTGTTACCAGGTATTATCACCTCACAGACGCCTTCAACAGCACGAATGGCAACCTCCATTATGTGGTGGAAGGAATGAACTTCGTGAAGAACACGTGCAAGGTAACTTGGCGATGGCTGTATCTCAGCGCGCAGTTCAACCACTGGTCAAGTCTGACATGTACAACAGGATATTTTCACGTTGGGAACGTTTACCGAGAACCAAGACGTCCCTCGCTTTGCTTCCTATACGCAAGATTTATCTGTCCGTCCCGCTCCCTGTTTTGAATCATTCAGCCTTACTGTATATCTAACCCTGTCGTCTCCAGTTGGCCCGAAACATCATCACCTACAATCTCCTTGGAGACGGTATACCAGTTCGTAAGTCTCCTCTTCCCATAATATCTGTCGAATGGTGACGAAATGATAAGAATAAATTAACCAACTTGAGAAATATAGTCTATTACGGCCAAGAACAACATCTATCAGGCGCCTCCAACCCCCTCAACCGTGAAGCGCTCTGGCTCACCGGATACAGAAACCAAAGCACCTCCCTTCCCTCCCTCATCCAATCCCTCAATCGCCTCCGCTCCCACGCCGCAGGCAACGGAAGCCGGTTCACGGACCCCTCAGAACCACACCGCGACTACCTCACCTACATCACGCTCCCGATCCACGACAGCGACCACGTCCTCGCGCTGCGGAAGGGCTTCGCGGGGAACCAGGTGGTGAGCGTGCTGTCGAACCTCGGATCCCACCCCAGCGGGGACGCCGAGACGAGCGTACTGCTCCCCGCGGAGGGCACGGGGTTCCGGCCTGAGCAGAATGTGACCGAGATCCTGTCCTGCAGGACCCTCGTCACCGACCGGTCGGGCAATCTGCGCGCGAGCCTGGAGGACGGCGGGCCGCGGGTTTACTATCCGACTGAGAGCCTGAACATGTCCGGGCTCTGTGGCCACCATGTGCGCGTGGGCCGCGTGGCGTCGAGTGAAAGTAAATTATCGCTAGCGGCGACGACGATCATGACCACGGCGGTTATTAGGAGTTCGGGGTGGTTAATCAGCCTGGGACTGGCTGTGCTGTTCGCTGTGGAGGTGTTGTTCTGACGGGGAAAGCACTTTGCTCTTCCTGATCATTCATTGATTCTCTTTGGATATGTACGCTGAAGTGTCGGAGTCCGTTGAGATCTGGCGCCTGAATTAGTAATGTTTTATTTTTTCAATCTCACAGCTAGAAGGACAGGAGGAAGAATAGATATAATACGATTTCAAGCATGAAACATTTCCTAAGGAGGTAGATATTGACTCTCTCCTCTCCTAGGTTGGCCTAGACCTTGATCGGATCGAGTTCATACTGCACTCCATGATCTATTCAGTCGGTCTAATCACGTCTGGTGAATATGATAAAATATATGGCCAAGAATGACACAGCACAAGAAACATAATCAGTAAAAATAAGCAATCTAAATCTCTATGATATCTTATCTACACTACCTGCATACCACAGAACCCGAGCAAGCCTGTGACAAGCACAAGCACAAGCACATAAAATCACCACGTCTCCTGCTTATACCTCCCCACCTTCTCCATCTCCGTCAGATACTTCTCCGCCTCCTGCCTGCTGCACCGGTCCTCCTCTCCCAGGGCCTTGTACGGGTGCTGGAACGACTCGATCAGAGCCTCCCGCAGCGCCTGCGGCATCCGGCCGGACGAGCCGCAGATGAACACGGAACCGTTCTGGTCGTGCAGCAAGCGGAAGAACAGGGGGTAGTTCTCGCGGATGCGGTCCTGGACGTAGATCTTCTGCCGCTGGTCGCGGGAGAAGGCTGTCAGGACCGTGAGGTCAATGGTCTCGGCGAGGCGGGGCCACTCGTCCTCGTAGAAGAAGTCAGCGTTGCGGTTGCGGTTGCCGAAGAGGAGGATGGTTGGGCCGATTGGGGGCTCAGTGCCTGGGTGCTTCTCGCGGTATGCTTTCGCGAGGGCGGCTTTCTCCCAGATCATGGACCGCAGGGGTGCAACTCCCGTCCCGGGGCCGATCAGGACCGAGGGGCCGGTGAGCTGCTGCAGGGTAGGGCTGAGGCCGCCTTTCAGGTGCTGGACTTTCAGGGTACTTCCCGGGCGGAGGACCGCGAGGTACCGCGTGCAGACGCCCTCGCGGATCCGCTTGATGACGGTCTGGTACCTGACGATGGCAACGAGAAGTTCGAATCTCGTCTTCCCGTCCGGCGTCCGCTTCAGTTCGCCGCCGCTCGCGATGCTGAACTGTCGTGATCGGAGGATGGGAAAGACCGAGAGTGCGTGCTGCCAAGGGATCTTGACGCTGTTGAACTCCTGCAGCACCTCCAGGATGCTCCGTCGAGGTCTGGTCGTGTAGTCCCACAGCTCGTCGATATACTGCGGGTCCAGAAACTCCAGCAACCGCTCCTTCTGGTAGTCGTCGGTCGCGTAATGTGACAGAGCCAAAAAGAAAGATCGCGGGGGTATCGCTCTAATGTCCAGGTAGTCGGTGAGAAGGGTGCGGAGGGTCAAGTGCGGGTAATCAACCAGGTACGGGATCGGTGGAGGTGGGATATCTTTCCTGCCACGAAGAGTCTCGCCGGGAGCAAATCTTATGGGCTTATCTGCATGCTCTTCCCAGCCCAACATGCCTAGCAACTCGTCGACGTCCTTTGCGAAATTTCTGGGCAGGATGGAGATGATATCCCCAGGCGCATAGGGTATCTTTTCAGGGACAGTCAAGCACATGTGGCGGACGTCTTGCCAGTGTTTTTGTGGTGTGAGACGCTTATTTTCCGTCAGAGTGGCCGTAAATGTATTGGGAAGGGGGCGTGTGTCGTGGTCTACACGCCAGTAAGCCGGATATTTGTCTGCATCTTTGTCAAGGTCACCAGCATCCTGTGCGACAGGCTCAGGCTCTGGGGGAACTTCAGGCTTTTCCCGCTCTTCCAGAACCCATTTCGGAGGAAGTTGGACATTATCCGGTATTGGCTCCTTCCCAGGGGGTAGAGGGTATTTGTCCAGCAGACGCTTCCGGAGAGTTTCAGACCATGGGAAGAAAGTGCCTTCAAGCCTAGAAAATCATCAATATACAAGGTCGCATTCATTTCTAAAACAACGTACCCTTCTGGATGTCGTTGATCGCCTTCTCCACTTAGATATACCTCGTTCGCCCCGAGCTGGAGCAGCCTCTTATACAGCTTCCGCGAAGCAAAATTGAACCTGTCCGGTCAGAATTCGCCACAGTGTGTAGAGAGGGCTGTGTGAGAGAGACATACTTGGGATACGAACTGTCGCCCAACCCAAACAGCACAAAGTTTACGCCCTTCAGGAAATCGGGCGGGAGCCTCTTGAGGAGGAGAGACTTCCAGAACGTCCTGGCATTGGCGGGGAAGTCACCCTGGCCGGTGGTCGAAACAACGAAGAAGGTCAACGTATAGGACGAAAGAGATTCCTGCGCTCGACATCAGCAACCGACTCATACCAGGAGCGATCGCTTTACTTGGTCGTACCGCTTTGACGGCGTTCATCTCCGACACATGAGTCACGAAATGCAATCTCTCCGCCATGCGGCCCAGCTCCTCGGCTACCTCCTGCGCGTTGCCCGTCTCCGAGCCATAGAGAACGATGGCTGATCTTTCTGCATGCTGCTGATCTCCATCGGCAATCATCCTGCGCGAGGATTCGCTGGCTTGTCCGGGGGTATCGCGCGCGGGGGCCATCTGGGGCGTCGAAAAGGGCTTTTCGTCGTTCGCGAGGGGAACCGCTTTGGGATGACGTCACGTTATCTGCCTAAGCGATCGCGGCCGTGAGATCTAGACCTTCATATCAGGGACCAGGTGGGCGTGTCTATGGAGATCTTGAGGAGATCAAATGCTTATTTGTATCAAATTTATTCATGCTCGCATATGCAAAGTGATTGGATGGAACCAAATTGATAAGATAACGATAGTGCATTGGTTAATAATCAACTGCACGAACCACGCTTATTCATCTACTATTCAAACAGTTTGCTACGTTTATGAACCCAAAGAACAGAAATTGTATTTGTTTCATATAATGTGAGATCGCAGGGATGAATGACCATTGAATGACTGTCCAATTAAACTGTACTGTTTTGTTCCCGTCGAATCGAACACCGCAAATCCTAAACATGCATGACGCAGGTAAACAGCAAAGGTGACAAACAGGGGTATCATACAAGAGAGAAAAGAATCTAAAACGTGTCCTCATCGGCGCCAACTCCTCCATCCGCGAACCCGTCATCATTAGCATCGTCGTCTCCCGCGTCAAAGTACTGCTCCGCGTTGTAGTCGCCGCCCATTTCTTCGTCGTCTTCGGAGAAGTCGTCATCGACAAGGTCCTCTTCCTCCTCCTCTTCCTCATCGAGAGGACCATCCTCGTCCTCGTCTCTCTTTCTGCGCTCCTCACCCTCGACCTCATCTTCATCGTCGTGCTCGTCCATTCTCCGCCGCTTTGCTATCTCCTCGTCATCTTCCTCTTCCTCGTCCTCGAAGCCGCGCTTGAACCCGGGGCGCGCCTTAAGAGGCCCATAGCCATCCAAGACATTCTCGGGCTTGTAGTTCGGTTGAATAGTCTGCCACAGCTCTTGCGGGAAGAATTTCAGGACTGGAAATGGGAGTCTGGTTAGAATCAATCGGCGACAAGGAAGCAGCTCATGACAGACGCAAAAAAAGACTAACCATAGGGCCGTCCTGACAGCGTTGGAAGCGTCCTCCGCTTCTTCTGGTATCTCTCTGAGTAGGAAGGCATTCCGTAAAAAGGATCGAACTGCGCGCGCGCAGCGCTGCCTTTCTTGGCCGCCGAGGCGGCGATGTCGATGACAGTGTAGTACGGTCCCTCATGGATCATCTCCCTCAGCTTCCGATAGCGATCGACTTCCGATTGCTCGCGCGGAGTCAGCTTCTTCGCGTGGGGCACGTTGTATTTCTGGGACATCGTGTCAGCGTCTGATGCGACCGACCGTCGACGTTTGCAGCGCTGGGGACCAAGAGTCGACATACCGGGAAGAGAGGGGTGGGAGCATTGTCAGGCTCCCCGCCTCCCTCAGTGTCCCAGGTGAACTCGGCACCGGGGAGCTTCTTGCCCTTCTTCGCAGCGAATCGCGACATGGCTTATCGGCTAGGGGCGTCACACGGGCTGCTTTAGGCACTTGGCAGATAAGCGGGAAGCGACAGGACTGGCGAGACGATCGTGCTCTCTCCCTGGCCAACCGTCCCGGGTTCCGCAGGCGAGCTGGAGCGAGCAGAGAACCCAAGCGCAACGGTCCAAGAGAGTGATGCGCGACGACTGCTGAGAAAAAAGTTCCGATGCTCCTCGACATCGCCGCCGCTGCCACTTTCACCGCCTTCGCCCAGAAGGGAAAACTAGGGCTTCCAGGCCGGAGACCTAACTGACAGCGGCCGCGCCCGGCGCCGGGCGCTCCAGAGGATCCCCTCGTTATAGATGACTGCGATGCATACATGCCAGAATGCTACCTGAAATCAGCTGAGACTCGACCGCATCGCTGTAGACCTCTCCATGCTCTATCGGCGTATGCATTTGTTTATTCCATGATTTATCTCGACGCTGCTACGCAGGATCCCTCTTCTAATTTTGTGGTATCGTCCACTATTTTGAAGTCAAACAAACAGATAATGAAATTGATTAAACACTTTTATTAAACTATACTATCGATTCACTTCTAACTGAGGTGGTATCGCGGCCTACATCTGCATCGTATCCACTCGGCTGCCGGCTTGAATCTGAGGTCCCAACGGCCCCTCCCTGACTCGTTGAGCAAGTGTCCGCATAATGTCATCGAATCCTTCCACATCAAGCCTGGTCTCATGCAGCGCGTCATACAGGGCAACGAGGACGTCGTACTTCGCGGTAGCAACCCTCCAGACTGCGCTCTCCGTGTCGTTTGCACCGCCTCCAACGAAATTGGCGTACGTCTGCGGCGGCTTGAAGAGATAGGGAATAACAGTGGTTAAAGCCGGGGGAGAGAGCATCGCCCAAGCACCCGACGTAGGCAGCGTTCCTTGCGCAGCGGGGGACAATCGGTTCAATTCCTCCTCAGATGGTAGCTGATACCGAGAACCGACCGGACCGCGCACTGTTTCGTCTAGGGTTTCCCAGTTCGCCGTTATCACCGCTTTCATTAACGAGAGAGCTGCTAGGGCAACCTCGTGCAGTGCGATAGTGTCAGCAGCAGCAACAATATGGTTCCAGAAGTTCGGATTGTTATTCAAATAGGTGAAATAAAGTACTCGAGCAGCCGCGGCTTCTCTGTGCCAGTCCGTTGGGATTTGCCCGGGGGCGTTCAAGTCGAGGGATTGGACCTTCTCGCATTTCGGCGGTCCGTGGAATATCCTTGCCAGGGTGTCCAGAGAGTCCTTGTTTGCAGGACTGGATGGGAGAGCTAGCAACGGGTTCGGAGACTGTACGCCGGCTTGGACGAGCAGCACCCGGGGCAGGGAAGATAGTATTCTAAGGTCACCGGTTGGCACCGGCCCGTGCGCCCACTGAGCGGACGGCATTGCAAAGGACTCGACGATATGCGCCAGAATCTTGTCCAGGAAGTCTTGTGGTTTCTGCAGAAGATGGTTAGGATACAGCAGCGCGTACTGCGCAACATAGGCCATGATGGGGCCGGCAACGTAGACAAGATCAACAGCATCGAGCTTCTTCGGATTCAGGTAGTAACCAATGATCATCGGATGCAAGTCCTGAGACACAAGAAAGTCCAACGCAGGCGAGGAGAAGGTTGAGCTTGAACGCACATGGTTTCGGGCTAGGAGACCTGGCGCGTCAATCTGGAGAAGTTCACGGAAGAAATTTAGCAGGGTCATGTGCATTAAAACATCACCAGTGTCGACCATCTGGCACGCTGTGAAGTGCAACAAGCTGGTGCAGTGGTACCTGCTCTCAATGTCAGGGATGTGAGAATCTGCCACTGCATCCCAACGCAGTTTGCCCGCCTTGGCCACCAAATCCATTAACCTCCCTTGGGCGATTGTCTTTTCGCGCTTCGAGAGTTTGCCCGGCTGCCCAGCGTCGATGAGACTGCATATCGAGAAGAAAAGGCCATAAACTTTCCTGTCAGTAAACAATCTTCTCCACATAAGACCCTGCCCCCCGGCTGCTTTCTTATTTCCACTGCTCTTGTCCCCATTCTCTAGCGGGCTGGTATGGTCAACCTCTAGCAGCGACCACAGGACGTCAAACGCGGCCTGAGCGACTTCTGTCACAGACGTTGAAAGCCAGAGCTCCACGAGGGAGGCGACCAGCTCTGGATCCCCGGCCACCACGGCCGCATCGCTGGGAGACTTGCCTGCCTTTCCTACCAAAGATAGGGCCAGAAGATTGACAGGTGGCGACCGGGCCTTGATTCCCGCGAGTATGTTGACCGGGGGGTCGACGGAGCGGATGTCAGAGAACGAACAGTATGCAGTAGCCTTAATCCCTAGAGTCGTGAGCGGTGTGGGATCTTCCCGCAGGACTGGCAGAAGCTGCGATATGCGCGTCAGGAGAGCCGCGGACACTGCGCGGTCAGTGCTCTCGGTGATCTCCGCCTTGAGTTTCTCGATGGCGGAGGCATCGAGAGGGATGGAGGGGTCATTCAGGACTTTTCCCAGGTGCTCGTGCACCTTCGGGTACGAGGGAGGGACCGTCATGGCGATCGAGCTAGATCTCTCCGCGGTCTGGAGATGTCAAACGAGCTGTAGATCAACCTCGAGCAAGACCGGCCAGGAATCTCAGGGCGATGGAAGTGAGGAGCTGGCGGGGAGCTCATAGAACTGCCGGTGCAAACGAGACAAACACCACTATCGAGACTCCGCGGCATCGACTCCACGGTAGACAGACCACTCCACCCCCCGCCTCCGCCATCTCTATAACCCTCCAGAGGGATTTTAGGGCACGCATCTCGCGATGGCGGAACCGTCGAATCCTCTCATCTCCACAAAATTCTCAGACTCGGGTCTTCACGTTCAACTACACCCTCTTGTCCTCCTCACCATCTCCGATCATGTCACAAGACATATCGCGAGGCAGCAGCGGGGACCGATAGTCGGAGCCCTACTGGGACAGCAGGAAGGCCGAGAAATCACCCTAGAGTATGCATTCGAATGCAATGTTATCACTGGGCCACATGGAGATATCCTGTTGCACCAAACATGGTTCGAAGAGAGAGTAAAGCAATGTACGTCAGCCCCAACTTCAGAATACCTACGCGCAGGCGCCAAACGCTGACGATATCAATTGTACAGTCAAAGACGTACACAAGGCTCCGGCGCTGGACCTTGTCGGGTGGTTTACCATCACCCCGCCGTCAGGTCCTGACTACTCGCACCTCCCCATCCACCGCCAGATCCTCCAGCAATACAATGAGTCCGCTGTGCTTCTCGCTTTCCACCCATCCCAGGTCCAGTCATCGCAGGCGAGCGGGGCCAAGCTGCCTCTGACCATCTACGAGAGCGTCTACGAAGGCGAGAATGTCGGAGATGGGGACAAGTCCATGCAGATCGACGGGGAGGACCAGTCGCTGAACATCCGGTTCCGCGAGCTTCCCTACTCGATCGAAACCGGAGAGGCGGAGATGATCAGTGTCGACTACGTCGCCAGAGGTGGAGGGAACGCGACGGCCGTTGAAGCTCCGACTGCTGCTCCGGCGCCCGCGCCGCAGTCGCAGGCAGGAAAGAAGAAAAAGGGCGCGAAGCACGCCGCGGAGGCTGAACCGAAGCCTGTTGAAACCACATCTCCGCTCTCTCCTGAGGATGAAGATCGTAAGTCTCCATACGATGAACTGCGAAAAAAACGGACTCTAATTGACTTCCTTATAGTAATCGCCAACCTCACCACCCGTCTCAACGCCGTGAAGACGCTAGAATCCCGAATCCGTCTTATCAAAGCCTACCTATCCAGCCTTCCCCCATCATTCCTGAACAGCAGCAGCAGCAACAACAACAACAATCCATCCGAGTCCACTACTACTCCCTCTACCACCACCACCCCGCGCCTCTCGTACCCAATCCTCCGCAACATCGCCTCCCTGATCGCGCACCTCTCCCTCCTGGCCCCGCAGGATCAGGAGGCCTTCGCCATCGAGTCGCTCGCGCAGAGCAACGACGTCGCCCTCGTCTCCCTGCTCGGCGCGCTGGGCCGGAACGTCCAGGGGATGCGCGAGCTGGGCAGGAAGGCCGCCATCGTGGAGACGGCGCGGCAGAACCTCGCGTCGCGCAAGACGCAGCTGGCGCTGCAGGGCCGGATGGTGGACGAGGAGTACGGGGGCGTTGTGGCGCCGGGTGGCGCAATGTACATCTCGTGAACGTGAAAGCGTAACGTATGTTTGAGCGCGCGCACGCGAGAGAGAGCGCAAAACTCTTACGTTGATGATTTTATCCCCGTCTTACCCCCGTATTTTCCTGCTCTTTTTACTGACTCACCGTTCGAGGGAGTTTTTTTTTCGGCGTTCTGGATTGGATGGAAATAATAATGGTTTTTCATCGATCATGTAGGATGAATGGAATGCTATGCAAGAAGACATGACATGATCGGCTAATTGCATGCCGCATTTTTTTGTCCAGCAGTAGACTAGGCCAGCCAGCTAAGCCCTCAAGCTTAGAAATGAAAGAAATTTATGAGATGGAATCCAAAACCGGACCGGTCCATTCCTCCCACTACTTCTTCGCATCCAGCGGAAGAGAAGAAGCTCAGGGAGACCGGAGCTGAGCAACGCGGACTGGAACCTAGAACCTAAAGCGAAGCCAGAGAGGGCATATAACAACAAACCTCCTTCACGAATGACATTTTAACAATAATGATACAATAAATCCAAATCAAATCGCAATATACGTCTACCGTACTAACCAATCTCTTTTCTTGATAGGATTTTTTTATAGCGAGATAAATCTAGTCAGCTCTGTACACAGCTCATGTATTCGATCGATCACAGACAGACGTGTGCTAACTGCCTATCTATCGATACATACCCGCAGACGCCTGCGTAGCTAGGTTAGGTACCGTAGGTAGGTCAGATAGATAACCAAGGGTGTCTGGTAGTTGAAATGTCTGCCTTACGCAGCCAAAACCAACCCAAGAAACCTGGCTTAAAAACCGAAGAATACCCCAAGCAGCAATCAATGAAAAGGAGAAAAGTGGGGAAAAGTGGAAAGAGAAAAACTCCTCTAAAATGCAGTTTGTATTTTTGCAAGCGTGGACGAGAAAATCATGACCAAAGCCAAAGAACCAAATCAACCAATGGAATCTCGAATCGTTGCTTCCAAAAGGCTCGCTCCCTTACCCAGAAGGAAGGAAAAGAAATAGATACACTGAACAGTGAAAACTCAAAAAAGAAAAAGCAAAGAAAGGACACGGGGGATCAGAGGGGGAATCATGCTAACCTATCTAAAGCCAAAAACCAAAGCCATCACATGCGCAAAACAGGAGGAAGAAAAGAAGCCAACAAGACTGACATGATGAAATAAATGAGTATCGACACTGCAACGTCAAGAGTCGAGTCGAATTCTTGCCCGGAATGTGCTCGGACGAACAAACGAATGACCATTGGCAACCTCTGGGGCCGTCACATGTTCATAATCGTTCGTTATCATCGCTGCTGATTGTGATCATCCAGCGGCGGCGGAAGATACGGTGCCGGCATGGGCATGGGCCTGGGCATGTTATCCTGCTCGTACTCAGCTGTCGAAGTGACTCCAGTCTCTTGATGATGGGAGCCGTCATAATGATTGTGTGAGTCCGCAGGAGCTGGGTAAGCGCCATGGTATGGCCGGAAGGGCTGGTAGAGGTGAGGCCTATCCGACGGAGGCTCTATAGGCGAATCAGTCGGAACCTCGCTATAGTAACGTATACTCTGATTATCGTCATCGTAGAGGGATGTTGCCAGCCCAATGGTGCTGGCCCTCGGGTACGACGATGCAGCAGGCGGCTGTGCGTTCGTAAGAAGCTCCTGCCCTTCCTCGTCTACAGGAGAAGAAGAAGAGGCGTAGAAGCGCCTCGACGGTCCACCCAGGACGACGCCAGCGCCGCCGTAAGCCGTCACGTTGGACCCCGGAATGCTTGTCTCCGGGGAAGAACCGCGGCCTGGCTTGTCGGTCTGATCCCGGTGGTAGCTGGGGTCCAGCATTCTCTTTTTCCGGCCTACGAACAGCCAGCGGAAACCGCGGCCAATGGCCTTGATGAGGTCCCAAGGGTTGAATGCGTCGAGGAGACCTTTCAAACCCAAAAACCCGCCGTGGTAGCAGGCTTTGCCGGAGTACCATTCTGGATCCGCGTTGGCTTCCAACTGGGCCAGGGTGTAAGGCCTCCATGGGAAGCACCACATATGCATAACCGCGAAGATCGCCATCTCTATGCATATAAGCATGTTTGGGATGCCAATCTTCAGGTCCTGTGCTTGGATGACATTACTTGGCTTTACCGCGCCGGAAGAGGTGAGGAAGGAGATCACAGTCTAGGTCCATGTTAGAACATCTGCCATCCAGATATACCACGACCGGACTCACTGTTTGCCAGAAAGAAAGGAAGATAACTAGTTTTATGGAAACTATTTTCAAGAATGGCGAATACTGCGCGATATCCTCTTTAAGCTGGACGTAGAACTGGATCAGACAGTACATCGCTATCGACACACAGAGGGACTCGATCCCCAGGACCTGGATAAGTGGTTAGCACCGAAGACTGGCCATGAGACGGAATAGAATCAACGCACCCAGACGTGTGCAAACGCCGGATTCAGAGACTCCTCGCAGTATAGGTCTAGTTTCTGCGTGATGACCGCAACGATAGTCAAGGTGACTCTGACCAGACAATACTGGAAGACTCCTGTCCATATGATCTGGTCCAAATATCAGCATAATCACTTGTCCCAATAGACTGATGCCACTATATATAGCCCTTACATTGAACCACGTCAACCCACTGCGCGGAGTCCTCCACGGACCGGTCTCTCCGCCCCAGATCTTCTCCAGCCAGTTTACAGGCCAGAGCCATTTCTTCGGTTTGATCCCGCGGAAATACTCCTTCTGGCTATGCAGGTCGGGGGCGATGTAATGACAGAGCAGTGCGAAGAATGCGGAGATGGTGAACGCTTCGTAGCAGTTGCCCATGACATCGAAGTAGACAGCATGTCGGTAGTAGTAGAAACTGAGCCAGGCCACTGTCGAATATATGGGCACCATGAAGAGAATGCGGATGATGCTGCGGTTAGGGAAACAACGTCGTCAGCATATGTGTTCGATGTTGGGAGCGCTGAGGGGGCGGGGGAGGGGGGGGGGGAGCATACTGTCGCTGCTCCCGCGGCTTGCTGTAGTGTGTCGCATGGCACATGATGAGAACTAGGGAGACTGCGATTGAGATGACTGCAAAGACGGCGCAGATAATGAGACCCAGGTGGTGGAAGGTGATGCCTCCATCCCAGAGGTCGACCTCCGTGACTGTTGCAACATCTCCGAGTCAGCGTGTCCATCCTCATCGTCGTCGTCGACGAGAAACTCAGAACAGAAGGGACAGCAGGGTCCATACTTATCTCATCTTCCAGAGTGGTATTACACACCGGCCAGCCCATCCTGGCTCGAGTGCGCAAGCTTGGGGATGAACAGTAGAGTCACGGTCCAGGAGGTGGCCGCAGACACAGTATCTTATCCGGACAGGCACGGAGCGCGCCAGCCTCACTAAGCGAAAGACGGCTGGTCACAGGTGCGACACGAGATCTCTGCAGTCCAGGCACGCGAGCAACGAACAGAAACGGCAGGTTCCTATATCCAGAACGCGATCTGTCAACCATCCACGGCGGCCAGCGGGGGGAGACAAAGGACACCGGGACTTGAGTGCGCTGAAGGGCCTCTGGGCTCCTCTGGGCTCCTCCCTACAGCAGCACTACCGGACGGGCACTGGGCCAAGCAGCTGTCGGTGCTTCACAGCCGCCTTGGCGACGACAGATCGGCGTGCAGTGCGCACAACCGCCCTGCCAGGTTTCACGTCCCTGGCCTCATTCCATGCATCGTGTGGCGGTGCACGGGGCAGCCCGCCGTCTCCGCCGCCATCTCATGATCGCAGCGTCGCTTTCTCCCCCTCCTGGCGGCGGCGGTCCCAGGCCCTCCCGACGGCCCGCCAGCGTGCAGCCTGCGTCTCTCCCGCTGCTCGCGGTGGTGATCCAGGCTGGACGTGCAGGACAAGCATCCCAAGCTCCCTTGGCACAGAGTCAAGAAAGCTTGCCCGTCTTGGGCGCCCGGATCGGCAGTGGTATTACTAAGGACTCGCACAGCCTCAGTCCTTGGCTCCAGATGGCAGTTTGTTCCGCAGTGGTATCCCTTTTCAATAATTTCCCATAATAGTACATGCGTTGGCACACAGTATGCTTTCTATGGATTCCGCTACAGCCTGCGCATGTCACATCAGGATAGCTGGGGACAAGAAGACATGATACATTACATCAAGCCACGGCTTTCGCCGGTCAGATAAAGTTCCTCGATGAATGCTCTCAAAAACCGCACTCTCTCGCGCCACAGTGGAGAGACCATTCTTAACAAGGAAGAACGGAACAAACAAAGACTCCAGGTCCAAGTCGCGACGGTAGCATACAATTGACCAGGTTCAGTATCCCCGACCCCTCCAGTGGTCCCTCCACGCTCCTCCGCCTCGACCCCTTCCCCGGCGGCCGCGGGGGCCTCCGTATTCGGGACCCTTGTCAACGAAGATATCCGTGTCTTCGAAGGTGATCCGTCTCATCTCATCGCCGCCCCGGCGCGGATATGGTCCACGTCGCGCCAGTTCTGCGAATCGCTCCAGGCGTCTCTCGGCCACTTCCCGGGGTACGGGAAGGTAGTAGAGCTTGGGCTTTGTAGCGGTGGACCTGAACAGTTCGTCAAGTGCCTTAAACCCTTGCCCCTGTCGCGAACGGGGATCGCCCGAAGCCTGGCTGTCTCTCGGACCTTCCCTGTCGGCGAAGCTCCCGCGCGGCCCAGGCGGCGCTCTGGGTGCGCCCGGTCCCATGTCTCGTCCGCGCCCGTTTGGAGGCCGAGCTTCCCGTAAAACGGCTTCGATGCCGTCCTCGGTCTCGTCATACACGACCTCCCAGCGGGGCCCGCCTCTGCCCCGGCTCTCGGACTCCCGTTCAATCTCGATCCACTCCCGGAGCTTCTCCTCTGGGACAAAGTCGGCCCACAACGGCTTGCGGTCGCGTTCGTTGGGCCAGACAGTACCATGCAGTGCTGATCGAACCCGCGATGCAGCAGAGATGTTGGAGAAATTAACGAAACAGTGGGTCTTGATGGAATCTATGAAGAAGTCCAGAATGATATCCGGGTCCGGTGATGCTCCGGGGGGAGAAGCAAGGGAGGCTAGGTAGTTTCTGAGGCTCGCAGGCTGAAGAGGCCTCATGAAGTCGCGGATATAAAGTGCGGAGGTCGCCGGATGGAGTGCGGGCTCAACGAAACGATCTTCATCTACATCAGGGGATCCTCGTCTTATTTGCTCCTGATTCGCTGGTTGGAAGAGATCCTTAAACCGCGCGTCCTGTCTGGATGGAGGTGGGGTGACTTCTCTGCCAGTGTCTTCTTCTGCCTGGGAAATAGATTCACGTCTCGCTTCCACGTCTTGTGACCTCTCCGCATCCATCCTCTCTTCTTGGCGACCAGAATCAGCCTCGTGTCTTGGGGAAAGCTCCCGAGGCTCGTCGAGATTTGCGATGTCGTCATTTTCACCAGCAGGGCGCTGGGGAAGATTCTCAGCACCAACGTCCTCCTTCAGTAGTACTCGCAGACTTCCATCTTCAGCTTTAGCCCTTTTTGCAATTGTTTCAGGGGAAGGCGGAGGACTCGGACTGCGGCGCTTTCGTTTCCGCGTGTCGTCAATGACTTCCTCTGCGGCGGAAGCTGTGGAGGGTTCGGGGTCGAGTGACGGTTTGGGAGGAGGCTCAGCGGATGCTGGTGCTTCTTCAGTGGATTCCTGCGGCTCTGAAGCACCTTGTGCCGGCTCTGTACGTTCTTCGGACACCCGCTCTTCAGGAACCTGCTCAGTGGGCTGCTCAGAAGGTTTCTCAGTGGGTAGTTCAGCAGGTTGTTCAGCTTGCTGTTCAGCAGCTTGGTTATTGGCTTCATTTCCAGCTTCGTTTTCGGAATGATTACTCTCAACTTCGTCGCCTAGGTTAGAGTTCTTTTGAGTCTCCTTTGGAGAGGAATTTCCCTCTACAGCTCCTGGCGTCTCCTCAGCAGCAGCGGATTGTTCCTCCTGTTGAGGGATAGGCTGCGGGTCGTCCGGGTCATCATTCGACTGCTGCGCGCCGCCCTCACTATTGTGTTCGACGAACGACGATTCTTCCGTCTGTCCATTCTGGTCAGGAGAACCTTCCACAGCAGCTGCGCCTTCAGACGCGCTGCTAACTTGCCTCTGTGCGTCGGACTCGAGGAGGCGATCGACGTAGTTCTGCTTAACCTTGAGGCCGGTCGACGAAATGCCACGCCGTTTCAGCTCGGCCTTGAGGTCAGCAACCTTCCATTTGCTATAATCGGTCATTGTGGTAATCTATCGTGGAGCGCACATGGGCTCCCGACGGTACTCGCCTGTCGAATTCAGCGATAGAGAGTGATGGGAGCCTAGAGTGCCATTGCATGTGCGGTCGAAGAGCCCGCGGGATGGACGCAACGCGGCCTGCGCCTGAAGAGCTGGAGAACGGCGGACCGGGGTCGCCGCATGATGTCGTGCGCTAGGCTGCATCGGGACTAGCGCAATTCCCGCATCCAGTTTAGCTCCCAGTCCTGCCCCAGTCGCTGCGGCGGGACCAGGATCCATCCATATATGCCTTATCCGGGCAACCTGAAATCAAGAGCCAAGTGTGATATCATTCTCAGATGATTCATTCTACATTACCAAAACTCAATCTAGGGCTTATTTTCAGGACTGGAAGAGACTCAAACTGCCACTCATACTACCTCGTGGCCTTTCGAATGTTGATCCACTGGTCCACGTGTATGAGTCAGTACTTCCGTAGCAGTATCACGAGACATGGAAGTGCTGCATTTCTGCATACACTGTATGTCGTAGTTTACACACTGCTTAGAGGCACTCTATTGCTATGCAGATGAATGGAGACGAAGGGCTCAAATAATGACATAAAGTCTGGTGGATAATCTGAATACACCTGGGTTGATGCTTACTCCCGTTTCTGACGCAAGGAAAGGACGCCCCAGGATAGCACCTTCCAAATAAATGGGGCATGAGCGAGCCAAACGGCGAGGCATGCCGCAGCGTCTTCAACATGTATCTCTTTGTCCATTGTTCCTTCTATCCCATTCTTCTTCACCAACGTCTAACCAGCATATTTCAATCGTCAGTTGCGTGCTTTTGTTCGTCATCAGATCATATTCGCTCGTTCACCCTACCATCTTTATCATCGTCACTCGTTTTTAATCTCACTCTCATTGCTGCTTAATCAGAATGTCTTTGCAGAATCTCCCCGTGGAGCTTATCCTCGATATTGCTGATTATCTCGGCCCCCACAGCCTGTGTTCCTGGATACGGACATGTCGACGGTATCGGTCCATCCTTGGAGGCGAGACGCTGTGCAGGCGGGCATCCCGACTCGATCTGGAGTATTATGGCTGGCCATGGTACCTTTCAAAGACTGTTTGGACAGGCAATATGTCGGCTTTCCTGGCGATCTTGAAGCGAACGACCGCAACCAACATCAACAGCCAGCGTGCTAAGTACGAACTCCTACTGTCAATGTTGTCACCTGTCTGGAGCAAGTAGGTAATAACCGACCAAATATACAGCAGACAGAGAACCATTCTCCATTTCGCATGCCTTCTCGGCCGCCAAGAGATGGTTCAGAAACTTCTCGACAAGGGCGCGGATGTCTCGCTGGTCGACGATTCCTCGTACACCGCTTTGCACATCGCGGCAATTGCGGGGCACACCGGTGTAGTGAAGCTCCTTCTTGACGCAGGCGCCAATCCCTCTGAAGTTGTTGGCACGTCGGGTCTGACGGCTTTGGATTTCGCAATCAGCGGGAACTATGTGGACGCGGTCAGACTTCTTCTCGACGCGGGCTGTGAGATCAGACGTCGCCCAGAGACTCTTCGGTACGCTGCAATTTCTTACTGCGAAACAAGCGATCCGCGGGTCCTGCAGTTGCTTATTGAGGCAGGTATAGATCCCTGTACTCTGAGGTCGCGCTCCGGACTCCTGGCGCTGTATGGGGCTACGCTGCACCGCCACGTGCAAATCGCGCATTATCTTCTCCAAGCTGGCGTAGCGCTTGACTTGAAAAGAAAAATCCACTTTGGAATTCCATCAGCTCTGCATCTAGCTGTCATGAAAAATGAAACCGAAATGCAAATGATCTTCGTCAAGTCTGGCGTTGTTGCTCTTGAGCCCCCCAAACGCTTCTCGTGAATATCATAGCCTACCTGTGGATGGGGCGATGTGGGGGCTCCATAGTTCCATGAGACATATATATTATTGTACGGATGGTTTCTTTATTTCTCTTTGATTGATCAATATCACTAACGTCAGGGGGGAAATGGGATTGTGCAGTCAAAAAGTGCTTTTCTCACTTTTATGAAACGGAACAGGAAGAACAAGTACCTAGATTAGTAGATACAATAATGTAGCTTTTCTGGAACTAATTGCTCTTATCTCCCACACCGAGCTGGCGGAGAAACCGTATGCACAAGCTACAGTACTTGGGGATTGTTTGTCCGTTGATGCTTTTATTTTATAGGTAATACAGGACAATGTGATTTTGAGAGCACCATGCAGAAAATCCAGTTCCTGCGCAAAATTCGAAGCTTTGTAGTAAATACCTGCAGGCGTTTTCCTATGGAATTTTTTCCCCTTGCAATCCCTGCCGGCAGGGAAAAAAACGAGTGGGTATATTACATACATGAGAGAACATCATAACAGAAAAATAGTTGGATCTGGATGATTCCGTTTTGATTTTTTTTTTTTCGGTTTTCCCCCTTCGTCGCCAGTGACCATTCACTCCCATCGATCTTAGCACTTCTCGCAGGTTTGATTGATCTGACCGCTAGGAAAATCGACATAAGGAGTCATTCAGGGTAGGAAAGAAAAGAGCTCATATGGTCATCGATTTTTTTTTTCTGTGCTATTATTCCGGTTAGAATATATATATATTCATTTTTTATAACGCGGATCCTTTTACTAACTTTTTGAGGAGTGGAAGTGGATGGAACTCGTTACCATGCTGTAGTACACCCTCTGAGAGGGTAAAAAAGAAAAGAAAGAGAAGGAGAAGAAGATCACAGCCTTCGACGATGTGGGAGTTGTGAATCTGCAGTGTGTTTTGTCTTGGAACGGGCTTCAAGGTCTAGAACTTTGATAATGAAGGCTGCAATTAGTTTTCGAATCTCTGGTTTCGTACTTGTGATAGGGGAGGGAGAGGGCGGGGAAGTTTCCCGTACTCACTTACAGAGACCTAAAAGCTTGCGCATTTCTTGACTCTCCTCTCCTTCTTCTTCTTCTCAGTAGTCTCATCGGGGTCATTTGGCTCAGATTTAGTTCCATCAGCCGTAGGATCGTCGTTGGCAACGCCCTGATCTCCGGTCAGGGTACCGTTGCCCTCGTCCTCAACTGCTTTCTCGAGTGATTCAAGGTTGTCATATCCGGAGGTTTCTAAGATCCTCTTGATGATCTTGTCGCACGTGGCGCAAGATACATGTCTCCGGGCCCTGATAATGGCTGCACGATCGCCGCCGGCGTGCACGTCGAACTGCCTGCGCATGCTTGAGCGTACACGGTGATGTGCCTGGAGCTCGGCCTCGAAGTTCCAAAACCAGTCCGGCATGTAGACGGGAGCCTGGCCGGTGCGGGACTCGATGTCGGCGCGGAGCTGGTCGTCGAGGTCCGCGTCGTTGGGGATGAGGGCCGGACGACGGTTTCCGTGGTTCTCCATTCTCGATGAGGGGATTTTTTGAGCCTGGAAAGTTGACACGGTGTTCTGTACGCAGGAACGCGTGTGAAGATTGCTTGGTAGTGTATATGGAGAAAGAAGACAGAGAGAAGCAGCAAGGAGCTGCGTCAACGACTCCTTCCCCCAACTTGTGGGCGGCGAATTCGGATCGAGATCAACCTGCGGATAGCTGGAATTGATGAAGAAGCCGGGAGATCTCTTTCCGGACGCAAATTTACTTCCCAAGGTTGGAGGCGTCAAGGAGAAGCATACGGTCACCAAGAAGTATTCACCATGGGTAGGGCACAACAATGACTCGTTGTAAGCACAGGACAAGGATGCTTGAGGGATGGACAAAAAGAAAGGAAACAAATGGCTTGTTTTTCTCCAAATGAGACGACATGAGAGACCTCCTGTGAATCCAGGCATCCGCAGCAAACGATTTATCATCAGTTACCCGATCTGGCGGAACGAGACCCGCATGAAGATGCGGTTGGATGCAACCTCAGTGAATCACCCATAACCTGATAGGAAACAAGAGTTTGAAAGAGCAAGGAATCATGGATATCATTAGAGAAACTGATGTCATTGGTCTCAACTGATGTTATTTGCTGCCGGGCGTTGGAAGTGGTTTCTGTCTGCAACTTCACAATATAGTAGCAGTAATGAGGACACAGGAATAACAAAATAAGCTATGTATGGGAAACCAATCTGACAGTAAAAGGGAAAGCATGTCTCCCCAGATAACCAGCATATGAATAGTAAAGTTGAAAGTTCCGAGAGCATTTGACTGGAAGTCCAGATAGCAACTTCCAATACCTGCAAGGTTCTGTATAGAGTACTGTAACTCTCATGTCATTCAAGTGCAACATCAAAGAAATAACATTGCCATGCAGTGCAGAATCAGATATCTTGTCCGTGAAGTAGCATAAGCTGTTCTGCATCATCTGTGACACCTGTGCACAGCGGTCTTGTTTCTGTTCTGCTGGTCAAACAAGGTGACATGCTTGGAAAGTGCAGCAAATATCATTAGATAGGACAAGAAAACATGTTATGATAGCTTCTTGCTGAGGATAAAATCAAATCTTTGTTCTCTCCATCCTTACAAGTTCTAGACGTCTAGGTACATGACCGGCGGAACCTCGGAAGACAGGGCGGTCAGCGGGGGGCCGAACCACATGCCGGGATCTCACGCCGCCTGCCACAATCAGCATCGCTCGAAAATTTTATTCTCCGCAAAGCAGGGACTCTGATTGGCTGCTTGTGACGTGCTGGATGGCTCTGTCGACCCCCGCTGGAGTCATACTTTTCTCTCCTCACCTCCACTCTTCGAGTCATTCCCCTCCAAGTTTATATCAATGATGAATCGGTAGTCTTCTCGAGAATTTCTATACCCATCTCCTTCTGTTGACGTGGTCAAAATGACCAACGACGCCAGCGGCAGTGCCGCTCCCACCCGGCGACTCAGTCAGTATTCCCCTCTCTTTTATATAAGCCCTCTCTAGTTATTTCCCCGCTTCCTTTCATTGAACGACGTTGCGAGGTGGACAGCTACTAAATCCCGTAGAGAGAGTCGAATCGCAACCTGAGAACCCGTTTTCGAAGCTCATCAGCGATCAAGAGATCGCTATCATACCGTCCTTCACCCTCGAGTCTGGGGTCACCTTGTACAATGTCCCAGTAGCCTACACCACGCGGGGCCAGCTCTCCCCCAATGGCGATAACGCGCTGGTTGTTTGCCACGCCTTGAGTGGAAGTGCAGATGTCGCAGACTGGTGGGGTCCCCTCCTGGGCGGTCCGGGTCGAGCTTTCGATGTGACGAGATTCTTCGTCGTGTGTTTGAATAGCCTGGGCAGTCCATACGGAAGTGCCAGCGCTGTGACGTACAAAGATGGTGACCCCGCGAAAGGGAGATACGGACCTGAGTTCCCTCTAACGACCATTCGTGATGATGTGAGGTAAGTGACTGTCATCTCTAATACTAACGTACAGAGGCTTATCTGCGAATAGAATCCACAAGATGGTCCTTGACGATCTAGGTGTCAAGCAGATTGCTGCTGTCGTGGGAGGATCCATGGGAGGAATGCTTACCTTGGAGTACGCCTACTTTGGCAAAGACTACGTGCGAGCAATCGTCCCCATTGCCACCTCTGCCCGTCACTCAGCATGGTGTATCAGCTGGGGCGAGGCACAAAGACAAAGCATCTACAGCGATCCCAAGTACCAGGATGGTTACTATTCATTCGACGACCCTCCCGCGACCGGCCTTGGCGCCGCCCGCATGTCTGCCCTTCTCACATACCGGAGTCGAAACTCCTTCGAGTCTCGATTTGGCAGAAACGTTCCAGACCCATCCAAGAGGCAAAATATGCACGGTTCAGTGAGGATGCCTCCTCTGAACGAACACTGGGCTATCCACAACGACGGACACAAAAGCACGCGCCTCTCGCAGCCTTCAAGTGCAGATAACTCTCCGACTGCGGATAACTCTTCGAACTCACAGTCGGAGGTTAAGTACACGGATCCTCAGTTCACCGGAGCCACGACCTTCACTGCTCCAGCCTCCACGAACGGTACGAATCCAAGCAGCGACTCGAAGCGGCCTAGCACCTACTTCTCTGCACAGTCGTATCTCCGCTACCAGGGCGAGAAATTCGTGAAGCGCTTTGACAGCAACTGCTACATCGCCATCACCCGTAAGCTCGACACGCACGATGTCTCCAGGAACCGCGCGGACCCCTCCTCCAAGACGCCCGTCAAGGACGCGCTGTCGCAGATTCAGCAGCCAGCTCTGGTCATCGGCATCGAGAGCGACGGCCTTTTCACCTTCGAAGAGCAGGAGGAGCTCGCAGCGGGCATTCCAAACGCCCGGCTCAGACGGATCGACAGCCCCGAAGGCCACGACGCCTTCCTGCTGCAGTTTGAGCAGGTGAACCGGCACATCCTCGAGTTTTTCAGGGAGGTGCTTCCGGATATCATGTTCAAGCCGGGTCTCGAGGGAGGCGACGCGGCCGACAACGTGGGGAAGCTAACGAAGAGCAGCACCTTTGGCGAAGCGGAAGTCGAGGACATCACCGCTTGGTAAACAAAACAGAACCTGGGGACCTCAAAGACACCGCATTCATTCTGTACCACACCCTCTCATACCATCGCGGAGCAGACGCAGTTGGCGCTTCTAGACAGAAAACAAACCACCCGATGGACAGACACGTCGAGTCCGTCATCACTCCCCAGATTTAAACCGGAAGAAGGGGGAGTTCGAGACCTTGCTCGCACAGGATGAGAAAAAGAATCAGATAGAAGGAAAGAGGAGGGAAAAAATTTTCTTAGGTACCTAGCTTCCAACAGCAACGAACCGGAGAGAAGAGCATCCAACTGCCTCTCTCACGCATGTGTGCGGTAATAATAGTTGCACACATGTTTCTAAAGCAGCATCCAACTGCTTGCGCTCCAACATATTTCCACGATACGATAGCGGCTATCCGTCTCGCGACTTCGCCTTCCTGCCTGGGGTACATGCATCTACCTGGATTGACCGCAAGGACACGACGGCCATCGATTACGGATAGGACTGCTTTTGCGTATTTTCGTTTTTATTCCCTTCTTGTTCATGAATTTAGATATCAGATTTTTTATGAAGAATCGAATACGATGATTCAAAATAGAATGACCTATCTACCGGTATGCGGCGTCACCTTTGTGGTAACAAACGGAGAAAAGCAAATGAAGCGAGATGATCAACGATACGTCTCAACCAACTAATTGGAAATTTGTTATTCCCCCCTTTTCTTCTATATATATCATTCCATTGATAATTAGACGGGTTATATATATATATATATATATATATATATATACATAACTAGTAAAAGCTCTGTGTGTGTGTGTGTGCCACGTGTTTTTATCATTCTATACTGTCATCATCCTCTGAAGAAGTAGGGCTGAAGTAGAGAGCCATTGATAAATAAAAATTACTCTGTCCTACCTTTTCACGGGGATTTCAACCTCCATGTGTGGAGGATGTTACTGCAAGGTGGTGTAGGGGCCGATCTCCGACAAGTTGCTGATGCGTCCGAGCAGGAACTCGAGCTGTCTGTAGGCAGCGCCGGGTGCGTACTGCGGGATTTCTACATGATAATAGTTAGCCTTCAACACCTTGGCAAAGGCGCAAAAGAAGTGAGAAGAAAGATAACTCACCATGCCCAGACAGATAGACAGACGTAAACGTCAACCCGCGCTCCGTGTGCGCCGTCCCCAGGTACCCCGCGCCGGCGTCCTGCGTGAACGGGGCCTGCGCGGTCCCCTGCCCCAGCTCCGCCAAGCCCGGGTGGTATGGGACGAAGAGCGGCTCGACGGGCAGCCGCTGGAACCCCTGGGCGCCGTTCCAGGTCATGTTCTGGATGGTGGCGAGGGTGCCGTTGGCGAAGAGGAGGAAGTCGAGCCAGCCGTGGCCGATGATGGTGTTGTTGGTGCGCTCGATGACGCCGGGGAGCGGGCCCAGCGCGCTGGGCGCGGACCGGTCCCCGTGCGGGAAGACGTCGTACTCGCCGCACACGGCGTAGTTCGTCGGCGGCGCGTGGAGGGCGGCCTGCACGTCGGAGCGGTTGAAGTAGTCGTTTGGCCCGCCGGCCAGCGAGGGGAAGCCCATCTCGTCCCAGAGGTAGGGGCAGTAGTCGGTCAGGTGGTAGATGTTGAAGCATGGGTTGACGTAGTACGCGGCGGAGATGATCGCGTCCCAGACGTCGCAGCCGGGGGTCTGAGAGCTGGGCGCCGGGGGCAGTTTGCCCTTGGGCGGGTAGGTGAGGGCGTTCTCCATGAATTCGATGTACCCGCACTGCGAGGCGCGTTTGTTGATCTCGGCCATGAATGTTTCGTTGAGTGGAATGACGTTCTTGAAGTGGTTCAGGGCCAGGACGGAGGGTGCTGTTGCAGTTAGCATATTATTATATTATATAACCACGTAAGGAAATGGAAAGTTACTAACCCTCGATCAACACATCATCGTCATTGATGGACGGGTCGTTGATCTGAACACCCTTGACGTTGAAATACGTGGTGTCTTCCTGGTCCAGCATGGCAGAGGCGATGTACGGGATGTACTGTCCAGCGTAACTCTCTCCCGTGATGTACACCTTGCGGCCATGCAGGTCGAAGGTGTCGACGAACCGTTTCCAAAAGTCCATGAATTGATTCGCGACATCGGTCTCGTCGTTGACCGTCGGCGGTCCCGGCGAGAAGCCCGTTCCGGCCGGCTGGTCCACCCAGACCATGTTGGTCAGGTTCACCCACGAGTATGGGTTCGGGATCGGGGCGTATGTCCCTGGCTGCCACAGGAAAGGCCCGTTCTCTTGCAGCAGGCCGACCAGTGAACTACATCCTGGTCCGCCGTTCAGCCAGATAGTGATCTATATAATTGCCTGTTTAGCGACGATACAACGCAAATGACAGATCGGGCATCATGCGGACGTACTTCGTCGGAAGCAGCAGGGTTCTTCGACGGGAAGAACCAGAAGAACAGGCTCGAATTCCCTGAGGGAGTGTTTGGGAGGGTCCCAGCGTAGGATTCGCCGATGTCGAAGTTGACGTCGGGGAGAGCGCTACCATTGACGGCGAACTCTATATAAACTTGATCAGCCTCTGAACACCGCGACCATCACTGATGGAGTATACACCCACGCTTTGTCTTGGAGTTCAGGTAGCTGTGATTGGAGTAACTGTGAGGAGCTTCCCTAGTTGTCAGACGAGGCTTGGTCTTCTGAACCGCTCGCACAGCCCTCTGGTGGGGGCTCTGAAGAGCGGCCACAGCCGTGCCCAGCAGCAGAGCAATTGAAGCGGAGAAACGCATTGTCAGATCAGACACGGGGATAGAGATGGCCACCGCTCCCCTCTGAGACGCCCCGGGGAGGGGGAGCTATGGGGGTTATATGTGCCAGGATGGACGGGTTCTTCTCCGTGTGCAACGTGCACCTCCATCATCCCCGCATCCTAGCGCAGGATACTGATTGGAACTGAACTCATCATGTTCTTTCACCTACTCCGTATGGGGTAGGTGAGATACAACCCAGGATGATGATAGGCAGCACGAGGATTGTGGAACTGCCAACGGTGGATCTAGCGGACGCCGTCTCTTCCGCCGGGATTCAAGGTGCCTATTAATGAAATGATGCTATCCGGGACCTGCATGATACCTATCGGCCGGGAATAAGCAATAATCAGCAATCCAATGGGCAACACTGAAAGAGGCTGGAAAGGACTCCAACTTGCAAGAAAAAAAAAACCCAGAGCAGGCATCAGAAGTGCAGCAATGCCTTCGTGACCTATGCCGCAACACGACTTTATCGAGGTTCTTTGTCCAGGGCAAATGTTTATTCTTGGGATGCGCCGACCCGCCCAGGATGCGGAGAAGCGGCGTGGCTCGGTTAGGCGTTGCCGTTATCACCAGCCAGCGCCGCACAAGCTTTTGATCCCCGGTGGCCAAGAAGCTTTGCAGCGTCGCATCGCACATTGGACCTGATGCGCAACTTGTCGATAACGACATCGGGCCATTCCTTTAATTGTGTACTCCTGCCGATGAGCAATTGCGTGAGCAGCCACGTCGTAGGACAACGCGCGGCCCTCGCAGATGTCTTTGGTAAGCTTACTTGTTCCGCATAATCTGCAAGCCCGTCTCTAGCCCAGGTCAGATATTGCTCTAGGATTGACGCAACTGACGCGATTTGATACTTATTATTTCCGTTTATTTCCGTATGCAGGTCTAAACAAAGATCCTCACGGTACGGAGTACATCCTGCCTATCTCCTAAACTGTCTATTAGAAATTAGAAATCAAAACTAGATCAAAATCTTTCCTTTTTTTTTTTTGGACAGATTCATTATTTCCATTCGGTACTAATAATGTCCGATAAGTCGTCGGGCGTTGTTCACTCGGCCTTCATAGACTGGAATTCCTTCTACCCATTTTCTGCCGAAGCCGTCACCATCCCGTTATCCTGCCCGAAATCCTCATTCGCCGTTAGGGGATACGAATCAAATTGGAGGAAGGCAGCAGTCGCAAATTCGACGCGATGCCCGAGAGGTCGAAGGGACGTGGTTAGATCACGTGATATACAGCAGATCAGCTTCAGTGTGTCAAATCCTGCTTGCGTCGCGCATGACTAACCACGCATTGGACGGGTAGGATTAAGGGCATCGCAGTTGAAGACAATAAGCACAATTAAACCTAAAGTTTATTTAAAAATCGGATCGGAATCTTTGTTTTCTTTTTTTTCTTCTTTGCCCGAGTTCGTCCTGGATTCAGGGGCTTTGTTGGGCACCTGGGCATTGTACAGTATGTTATCCGCACCCTCCTCCCAGCTCTAGCTCCGCCAGATCAGTTTGGTCTTTAAGACAGAATTTTCTAGAGATGGGTGATAGGTAGCTTGAACAATGTTTTGCAGCAGGGAGTTGTCAAACCGGGTTTGTCAAACTCGGAATGGATAGCTAGGATCAACCTGACCTGTATGACTAATCCGACCAGCTTGCAAGCACCCAACTGACAAATCATGGATGTGACCCCTTGACGCTAATCACATCTCTCTACCATACGGACCATTTTCGGCCGAACTTTGTCTCCAGTATGGCTTGGAGCCAGAATCTCCGAAGCCCTTGATGGAATCGATTTACTGATTTCAGGGTAGGCAGTCTTTAGTGGGCTTTGGTGTATTATTCAGTTCTCTGCCTGGATGACAAATGTACCTTCCGCTCTGCTTTTCTGAAGGTCTCAACCCTTCTTATTTAGGAGGAACTGCTCTGGCAGGGGAACTCCATTCTTAGTCCTTCCTTTCCCCAGCTATCAGTGTTTATTACCTGCGGGCCTGTCATCTGTGTAATAACAGCACAGGTCCGGGGAAATTTCGCAATCTGCCTTGTTGTACTGTACCAATTATTTCCTTCATTGGTTCAGTCTAGACCCATTCTCGTGATTTGTTGCTCTCTTTTTTATCATCCCATCGTGTCTCCCTAATTTTCTGGTTCCACCACCATGACCCGGCAGATCGTCGTCCTAGGCGCATCACTCGCCGGCCTGGGCGTCGCGCACAAGCTGCTCAAGCACACCTACCCACACACCAAGGACTTCAAAGTGACGCTGGTCTCTCCCTCCGACCATATCTACTGGAGCATCGCGTCTGTCCGCGGCGTCGTGCCCGGCCAGTTCAAGGACGAGGACCTCTTCCAGCCCTTCCTGCAGGGGTTCGACAGGTATCCCAGGGAGAGCTTCGAATTCATCCTGGGCACCGCGGAGAAGGTCGACCCGTCCAGCAACACGGTGGTCATCAGCAACGGGAGGGAGATCCGCTATGACCATCTCGTCGTGGCGACGGGGGCGTCGTACAAGGACGGCATGCCCTGGAAGCCGCTGAAGGACCACCAGACCACGCTCGACGCGCTGCACGACCTGCAGTCCAAGATCGCGGCCGCAAGGACCATCGTCATCGGCGGCGGAGGCGCGACGGGGGCAGAGATCGCCGGCGAGATCGCGTTCGAGTACCACCGGAAGGGCAAGGAGGTGACGATCGTGACGTCGGACCAGCGGCTGCTCGCCGCGCTGCCCGAGCATATCTCACGGACGGCGGAGAAGGAGCTGTCGCGACTCGACGTGAAGATCGTCCGCGGCACCCGGATCACGGGGGCCTCGCCGGCCGCGAACGGCAAGACGAAACTGTCCCTCTCCACGGGGGAGCCGGATCTCGTCGTCGACCTGTACCTCCCCACCGTCGGCGAGACGCCCAACACGTCCTTCCTCCCGCCGTCCGTCGTCAACGACAAGGGCGACGTGGTCGTCGACGAGTACCTGCGCGTCAAGTCCACCACCAACGTCTGGGCCGCCGGCGACGTGACCGGCATCGAGCCCAAGCAGGCCAAGTACGCTGAGGACCAGGCGGTCCACCTGGCGAAGAACCTGCACAATGTGCTCCGGGGACAGGAGCCGGTCCCGTACAGCGCGAGCGGTCTCCGCGTGATCGCGGTGACTCTGGGACGGAGCAAAGGGACGGGCGTGATGGCTGGGTGTAGGCTCCCGTCTATCTTGATCTGGTTTGCCAAGGGGCGGTACCTGGGGACGGACAAGTTCAAGTCGATCGCTAATGGGGAGAGGATGTTGATGAATGCTATTTAGGAGTTTGTCATGCTGTTCCCGGAGGTCTTATTGCATTTTCTTTTCGTATTTTTCCATATACCAATTCTAGAGCATGAGTGACGAACGTTTCTGTGTTTCTTCTACGAGAGATTTCCTCTAGACGATTAGGATGTACCTAGATGTATCTATATAGCAGTATAATCCGTGACATGAACCCAGAAAAGAAATTAATATTTAACTAAAAAATGCACATCAGCAACTACCATACTATGTATAAATCTTTCATTCTCACCCAACTGGAACTATCGCTAGATAGTACCGAACCTGATTTACTCTGAAAAAAAATAATAATAATAGGCATATAAGCAGGTAGTCTGGAGTAGCTTCCAAAAACCGAACCTATTAATCCACGACGCATGATTACTTAGGATGGGGTGGGTAGGCTCGAATACCATACATAGCACAGAGGCAAGCCCTATCTACCTAGACAGCAGCACATGTGACATATCTCCAGACCTCTTCCATGTGTACTGTATGTACTATACATACAGCACAGCGCCACCTCAAGTGCCGTGGCACGCCCTATCAGAAACCAGAAGAATCAGATGCAGGCAGACGTCCACAGGTTCAGAATGCAGGGAACCCTAGCTAGCGTGACAGGGTCACGATTAATATATCAGGTCCCCCTGTGCATGCATGCAGCCCGGACCGGGCCGGGCTGGACCTGGACCTGTGATGTGAGATGAAGAGACAAGAAGAGGCGAACCGATATACTGTGAGGGGTGTCGCGCAAGCGCTACGGCGTATATAACAATTTAAATAGGCAAGCAAGCAGTACTCTTTTTAATTCTTGTCACGGAGTCAATCGGATAATGATCGACCTAATATAATAAGTACGCAAACTTTTTTTTTTTCTCTGAACGATCTACGACAAGGCTTAAGCTGCCACAGCCCCTCTCTTCTGACAGACTTCTTTGATCTCCCCCTTTTCTTCATGGTTCAATTGGCAAAGTGATGTAGATTTTTGAGCATCGCATGTCCCCTGTACACGACAATCTCCCAACTACCCCTGTATCTTCACGAAGCTCTCGGTGGTAGAGTGCCCGTTACTTACTTAGTTGGCGGTGAAGGTCGAGTTGATGGGTCCGACCTTGATGTTGGAGTAGATAACATATGAATTGGGGTTCTGCGACTCAACGTCGGCCGGGACGCCGGAGGTCGTGGGGCAGGTACCGCGCGCGACGCCAGGGGTGTCCGGGTCCGCATCAGTCGGGTAGGTGCTGTCTAGCCAGAGCATGTTGGCGGCGTGATCGTCCCACAGGCTCATGACGAGGACCATGCCCTGGGCCAGAGCCTGACCGATCTTCTGAAGCCCGCCGTGCGTGAAGAAGCCGGTGTTGTCGCCGAAGGCGGCCTTCTGGGCCGTGCAATACTCGGTGGTGATTGAGTTGCCGGTGACGCCGCTGATCGTCGACTCCGACTGGGGGATCACCTTGCCGTTCTGGACGTAGAAGCGTTTGATCTCCGTCAGGGTGCCGGAGGGGGTCCCGTCGTCGGTGATGAACTGGGTGACGACGGTGAATTTGGAGCTAGTGTCGACGATCTTCCCGGGGCCGTAGAACGAGTGGTTGCCCTGGCGGTAAGGATTGAAGTCGCAGCCATCAGGGTCGCAGGTACCAGCATATCGAGTGGAGGAGTAGGTTCCACCACAGTCGTCTCCCTGGCACATGGTCTGGCCGGGGGTGTCGCATGGGTGAGGCGTCACCGCAGTAGAGATGCTGTTGGCTTCCCAGACATCCATCTCAGCGCAGCAGGAACCGTGGTTACCAACGCCGGCATTTGGGTCGTTGGCAGACGGCTGCCAGCCTTCAACGTTGGCCTGTATTTGACAGCGTTAGTTAATGATTCATGGGCTCTGCTGGCTAGTTATCACTTCTGACGTACCTGACCGTTGATGAACTTGAGATCCCGAGGGCACTGAGAGTCGCAGTAACCAGTGCCATACTTAGCGCCTGCCTTGTTGCCAGGGTATTTGGACAATCCGCCGTCGGCGTCCATGGCCACAAAGTAGAGGGCGCCGTTCAGCCCGCAAGGGAGATTGGAGACGTCGACATCGAAGGTAAACTCCTGACCCAGCAGCTTGAAGATCTGATAAGTGGTGTCGTCCTGCAGCAGGTACAGGCGCGAGCCAATGTTCTTCCCTGAGCTTTGGGTGACAAAGTTCAGTCTCAGGGCGTTGCCACTGGTCGTAACACCATAGGTGCCACTGTAATCCGCTCCATCCAAGGCACAATTCTGAGCGCAGGTCACGTCGTCGGGACAGATACTGGTGTCCCACGTATTGCCCGTGTAGCAGTTGGTGTATCCAGAGGTGGTATGGACCCAACGCCAGTTCGCATCGATAACGACTTTTCCATTCTGCGTGGTACAACTACCGCCGCTGGAGCATTGCTGCCAGGTCAGGGAAGGGTGATTCTCTGCGGTTACGGTACCGGCCTGCTGCGCGCGGGCGGCGGCGAGGAAGAAAGAGAAGAGAAGAGCGCGCTGATACATTGCGATTCGATTGATATTGTTATTGCTGTCGCTCGTTGCTTGATTTGGTGGTGGCGGATTGCTTCGTACTAGGACTCAATCCGACTTTATATCTGATCTGTTCATACCTGATGTGTTCAGCTCGTCTATGCCGCCAAGGCCGGTCAGGCACAAGCTCTATCAGGAACCCATGGTCATCGGCTTGACGGGCCGCCAACCGTTCAGATGAAGGCTTCACGAGAGATTCGAGATGGCTACCGGCCGAGAATTTAGCCTAGAACGCATCCTGCGACCCGGACCTCCTCAATCCCCAATGGGCAACAGTCTTCTGAAGTTAGGATAAGGTGTGTAGGAGGGGTCCGTTAAAGAGGTTCGGATCCGATTGGATAACAGAGCTACGTACCTATGTCAACATGTATTATGTGGGGCATTGGTGGCTAAGGGGATCATGGATGAAGGTGTTGGACGGCGAAAAGACCAGTATCCGACTGCAACTAATGGCCTTGGCCTTTTTTTTCTCTAGTCGAGTGGAACTTTTGGTTGATAAAAGGATTAGTATGCGGGCCGATCCGTCGATGTCTTAGAAATGCGGGGGGAACATCCATCAAATGATATTGCACCAGAGGGTTTCGGGCATCCCCCAGCTTTAGCCACTTGTGTTTTGTCGGGCCGTTGATCCTGCAGGTCCATTTTTGATGCCCGGACAATGATCTGCAATGTATCCTGAGTGATATGTAACTCTGCAGAGTCACAGTAGTATGCGAAATATGTCTTTCTCTGACTCCCTTGCGGAGAAATCGTGCTAAGCATGCATGTGGTGCAAAAACATCGTATGGGTTTAATTTCCCGCGGAAGATTCGATTCACCTCGGCAGCCCCGGGGATTGGTATTAAGTTCTTACTTGCAGATTCCTCCCCTGGGTTATTCCCAGGTAGAGTTCTGTGGAGACGGATCACTGACGCCACGTCGGAAACGAGCAGTGAATAATTCCGGAACATCCTGGTGTATGCAGAGAGCCCTCGGGGAGTTGTCTTTATGCAAGTAACTATCTGCTGCTGGAACCCTGCTATCCAGTTCAAGGTTGACTTCTGTGTTTATCCTCGTCATTATTCTTGGTTGAGTCTAACGTCGATACCGCTGGTATGCTCGACTGTCTCCCTATGAGGCCAACAGCTCGAAATAGCGCTCTTCCCTCTCTTTTTCCTTTTCATAAAGACTTGGACTGTGATGAGAAGATTAAGTCTGAACAGCGCAATCTTCACAGAGCCTGTGCTGTAGGCACGACTTAAAGTTTCACCATTGGCGGATTTCATCGTACCTAGCGTCCTGGTCCCAGGTTTTCATTTCCTTCTAAGCCCTCATTCGATGTCTCCTGCATCCATGCCCAATCATCTTTTGCCGTATGTTTTCGGATGTTTGCAGTGTGACAAGGATCATTCAAGAGGGTCGACGACGTTACCTACCTAGGTAGGTAGGTAGTCAACAGGGCGCCAAGGTCAAAAAGGGAAGTCTGGTCGGATGAAAGGATAAAGGTCTAGAATTCGATTCCCTGGAATGGAGTGCAGCGTCAATTTCCTGTAACTCATGGTTCAAAAGTACTGCGGAGATCAGGAGATGTTTACATATGCTCTGTCAGGTGTTCTGCACAGCACGGTAGCTTGCATTGGAGTCGGCTAAATTTGGTTCTCATGTCCGTTGCCACATTGAACAATGTGTCTAGTGGCTTGGTGGAAGCAAGTCCTCGTGTCTCCATCACAGGACTGTGATGCCCAATGCAGATGAAGCGTGTACGGAACTGTAAGCTCCTTTCTGTTTCTCGCACGAAGGGGGCGTGAAGTGAAAAGCTGTGGAGAGATCTTCCATCCAATGCGCTCGCTGCAGACGACCACTCTCAGAGGTTCGTGTGACCAGCTAACGGAATTTGCTTTGAACCTTCCGTTAAACTTCCCATTCATCCAAGATGTGGTTTTAACCGGTTCTCGAGTTTCACCTGGCGATGATGTCGATGCCTTGAAAAATATCCGAATTCACGATCAGGTAACCGTTGTCTGAGAGAAATTGCTGCTTCATCTTTGGAAACTTTTCGCAGAAGCAAGTTCAGGCTGATGTGCAATGGCTTGCATTCTAGTGGCTCGGCGCTGGAGGGGAAGCGCTGTTCACGTCTCTGTTTGATTTATCCAGCTACCGCTGAATGGAGCGCGCAAGCATCCCGAAGGGGATTGCGTTCTCGTAATCCAAATGACCTCGAGACAATTCAAGAGTCCCGAGGAAGAGATTGTTAGGCCCATGAGGAAAGCTGAAAGCTCACTTGACAAGCGGGTTGTTCCAATGTTGGAATATAAATATGGCTTGTCTAACTCAACCCCGTTACCTTTGCATTCTATGCTTCCAGGCTCCTTAACCATATAACTTCTCTCTATTCATTTTCTCGGACACCGTTTCTTGAAGTTGCTTTATATTATTAGCTTTGGTCCATCGCGATCGAATTGGCACATCCTATTTGAAAGATGTCCTTTTCCAAGATAATTGCTACTGCCGGCGTTCTTGCCTCTGCTTCTCTAGTGGCTGGCCATGGCTTCGTTCAGAACATCGTGATTGATGGTAAAAAGTATGTCATTGCAAGACGCACATAAGCGGCAACAGCTGACAATCGACAGTTATGGCGGGTATCTAGTGAACCAGTATCCATACATGTCCAATCCTCCAGAGGTCATCGCCTGGTCTACTACGGCAACTGATCTTGGATTTGTGGACGGTACTGGATACCAAACCCCAGATATCATCTGCCATAGGGGCGCCAAGCCTGGAGCCCTGACTGCTCCAGTCTCTCCAGGAGGAACTGTTGAGCTTCAATGGACTCCATGGCCTGATTCTCACCATGGCCCAGTTATCAACTACCTTGCTCCGTGCAATGGTGATTGTTCCACTGTGGATAAGACCCAATTAGAATTCTTCAAAATTGCCGAGAGCGGTCTCATCAATGATGACAATCCTCCTGGGATCTGGGCTTCAGACAATCTGATAGCAGCCAACAACAGCTGGACTGTCACCATTCCAACCACAATTGCACCTGGAAACTATGTTCTGAGGCATGAGATTATTGCTCTTCACTCAGCTCAGAACCAGGATGGTGCCCAGAACTATCCCCAGTGCATCAATCTGCAGGTCACTGGAGGTGGTTCTGATAACCCTGCTGGAACTCTTGGAACGGCACTCTACCACGATACCGATCCTGGAATTCTGATCAACATCTATCAGAAACTTTCCAGCTATATCATCCCTGGTCCTCCTCTGTATACTGGTTAGAGGAACGTCCGGCGGTCAGAATTGGTGCTGGTATCGTGAGAAGGGTCAGCGGTTGAGGTCTCGTTCGGAGGGTTGCAAAAACATGACGCTAGGTGGTTTTGTGCGATTCTTCCCATCTCGCCTCTTCCACTTCTGCTGCCAAATCCGGTTCTGCGATTGCTATTTCGCCGTGACCGGCTGTTACTTTCGAACCTGTCTCTACCAGGAACAACACCATTTCGTTCTCCATTCTGTGGTCCCCCAGGGCCTCTACTAGTCTACCGGGAATTTCTCAACAGCGTCCGTGAATTCCACGAGGCTAAATGAAAGCAACCCTGTGGCTCCTCAGGTTTGAACGAGGGAGGGGACATATCTTTTTGGAAACACATGTGTGACCTCCAACTTCTACGTTCTTTTCTACCTTGATTGTTTGTATCAAGTACTTTGACTTGACTGCCTTAGTGTGGATACAAATCGTTACATCAATCCATGTATTCTCATTGCGACAGAGACGCGTGCCACGCAGTTTCTCGTAGATCGAACCGCATATGGAGGTTTGAAACAAATAGTCCTGCGAGCGACACAGCACTGCCAAGCATGGATGCAGGCGGCGTCAGCTTGAACGACACAAGGTCCCCGACGGCGGAGTGCGCCGGAAGAGCCGATTCGTCCAGTCGCACCTCTGGCGGGGACCGAAAGAGACTCTGGAGAAAATTCGGAGAGTAGTAGGAGGCTGTGACAATACTGCATGATGGAGCTCAGATTTCCCCGTCTCAAATGGTGGCAGAAGTACAGAACCCCGGGCCACTACTGGATGAAGTTAGGCTGTTAGTACGGCACACTCCGGGTCTACTTAAGTGTAGGGGCATACCAAGCCGTCTAAGCTACTACTAGGATATTAGCTAGTGCCTAGTTAGCCCCAGCGCTCCACAGCCAGTTGCTTTACCTCAACCGGAAAGGCTGTTATGGGCGACGAGCTGGCTAACCATGTCAGCAGGACAGGGCTCGGTCTCTGGAGGAGAGGTGCGGGAGTGCTGCATCACGACGGGATCATGCATGTCCGCAGGATCCAAACAAGGACCTTGTTTCTTGCTCAAGGGCGTCGAGGGTCAGGGAGACTCAGCAAGGAGCGTGCTCGGGACGAGCCCGAGGGCTAAGATGCACGGTCGTCTCTGCTCTGATCCCAGCCTGACAGGCTCTTACACTACGGAGTACTCCGTCTAGCCTCGGCCGCTGCGCCCCAGAAACGCGCCTAGCCGCCCACGAGGCACGGCACGAGGAACACAAACCCCGGACGACCTCATGTTTTTGGCCTCGTCCGCGACCCCCCCCAAATGGCCCCCTCCGTTCTTTTCTCTCCTCTTCTCGCTCCCTCGGCCGGACACGACAGGATTACTCTCCTTTGGATCCCATCCGCTCTGCTTCCCTGTCTGCTCCGTGTTCTTCCCCGTCGACCTGCAGCCGCTGTCTGCTGCAGAGGTCTCTGAGCTCCTTGCCAACCCCTCTCTCCCCTCCATTTCTCCACATTCGTTTTACCTCATCGGATCGCCTAAGACGGCGTCAATGGTCTCCGCCAGAGCTGCAGCTCCTCATGCCTGAACAAGGCTGGCCAGCCGCGGGGTACAGCTGCTGTTGCATTGGATCCATTCCGGTATGGCTCGCGGCGGATGCCATAGCACTTGACCGGCCACTTTCCTTACGCATCGTCTGCCAGCCTTGGCCATTGATCGCGGACCGTCTCCCCGCGCGTCTCTGTCAGCTTAAGGAGACGAGTCACTGGGTTGTTCTACGGGAGTACAGGTTCATTCTCTACCTTACACCGCTTGCGCAGATTCTCCCTGTGGTTGTGTAACAGCTCCCTAGGCTATCAACCCGCCACCTTTGCCACCTGCACCATCACTCAGGCGTTGGATGATAATTGACCTTGTGTTGGTTCGCCGCTCGGGCGTGTATCGGGCTCTTGCTTGTCCCCACCACGGGCCAGGCAAGTGATCTGCACTCCATTTCCCCGGATTTCCCGCTGCATCCTGAACCTACACTCCAGCAGCTCACCATGGCGGGAGGAATCAAGATCAAGCGGCGCATGTTCAAGTTCTCCCTTGGCTCGAACGTACGTGATGGTCACTGCCCTTCTCATCGACCTCCAGGTTCACTATTCTAACTGTGTGCAGAAGCCAGCAACCAGCTTCCCGGCCGAGGACCGGAGCCGTTATTATGATTTCGTCGACACCCCGGTTCAGTACAGACCGGACTCGCCGTTGATCGAGCGCCGGCGGCTCTCTTTCGGCTCGGAGGCGCAGCTTCGATATGCGTGCATGACGCTCTTCCATAGCATCGAGACAGGGATGCCGTACCTGCCCGAGGAGACAACAACATCGAAGAGTAAATCGAGGAATTCCGGACAGACATCAAGCCAAGCCAAGGATGAGCATAGCTGCCTATCTGTGGCAGATAGAGAGAATGAGGTCACCAAGAAGAAAAAATACGATTCCGGAGTCGAACTTGAAGCTCCCCAGTCCGGGGCTGGGAAAGCGATGCAAGGGGCTGGTGAGAAAGACTCCGACACGCCCAAACGTCCCGCAGTGGACAGTGATGGGGTCGCAGTAGACGTTGAGATTAAGCAATTCTACTGTGAGGAAGATACGCCGCAGCCTCGAAAGGAGACTACCCTCGGCTTCCCCTTTCCAGTGGTCGACGGCGCGGCTGAGCCATCGGGAGATCACGTGACTCTACCGATCCTGGAGCACCTCATGAACCAGCAATTAGGCGGGGAGGAAGGTGAATCACAGCAGCAGGATAGGGGTACTATGAAAGAGATGTCTTTAGATTTCGATATGCTAAGCATAACTGCATCACACGACGATGTTGTCCGACCAACTGCCTCTCGTACGAAGTCAGAGACATCTGACCCCCAAGACATCAATGCATGGATGGATCACAATGTAGCAAATGCGCTCCTCAGAACTCCCAGCTTTGGCCGACCCAAAGCTGTTACACGTTCGTCTTCCAAACTGTTTGCAAAGGACGGTTGCCTTAGGCCACAAGAAAAGACCGATGAAAGCGACTCTATGGCTTATACTGATGCTCTGACCGATCAGCTGCAGCCCTCTCTTCGACGGGAAATCAGTTCTCAACATGGTGGATCACAAAGCCTTTGCCTGGAGGATGAACACAGAAATAATGATAGGGAGGGTGGTGCTGTCATCATCGACTCGGACGGTGTCAGACGCGTCATGACTGCTGAGGAGGAGAAGCAACGCCACCTTGATCTTCAGCGTGCTGTCATGGAGAAGATGTTTACTGGTACCATTGGAGCGAGTTCAAGTGACTTCCTCTGTACCGCTAATGTCAACCGTCCTCTGTCAAAGCATGGGAGTTCCGATTCAACTGTGGCACCGGACCCTCTTCCAGGGGCCAGCTCTGGAAAGGATTCCGTGTCTGCGCCTCAACATGAACATCCAATTGTCAGAGTCGAGAGGCATAGTCTGGCGGTGCCGTCAGCCACCAAGGAACAGCAGGGCACACAGAAGAAGAGACAAAGTCTCATTCGCAAGCTGTCTGTTCTTGGGCTCGGCAAGAAAAAGACCAATGGCCCTCCCGTTGGCGGGGGTGTAGTTGGCTGCAGTCGGATAGTGGAAGCTTCTTAGGTCCCACGCCATCCGCCGGCGTTTTTTTTGGCTGGGATATGTCGATAAAACTGTGGGATTTTTTTCGTCATTCATTCAGAGAGGTGTTCATCGGCACGGGGAAAAAAGAAAAGGGAAAAAGGGGTCTCGAAAATTCCCTTCGTTCAAGATGTCTAATTTCGGCGTCAAAATTCTTCTTCTCCCGCAGCACTTGCTACATATCGTACTGAGAGCGCGAGCAGGACAGATTCCGGGCTATGCATCCGGTGTCCGTATTGTATTAATATTAATGCGAGGGAGCGGAGAAGCCATCTTTTCCGTCTTCAATGCAGTGCAGGGACGAGTTGATGATTTTTTTTCCCCCTCCTTGATACCTATTTATCTCACTCGTTCATATTTCCCCCCTGTTTTCTCTTCTTAATCATTTCTTATGATCAATCGTTTTTCCCTTTACCCTTACCCTTAGGTACGGACACCACCTTTTTTCGTCTTTTTTTCTTTCCCCCTTTCTTTCTTTCGTGTATTACCTATTACCTATCATCTACCTACCGGACCTAAGGTCACGAAGTTTTTATTTTATACTCCCCACCTGGGCGTGCAGCTTGCGGTGAGTTGAGTTGAGAGTTTGTGGAGTGGAAGTGCCTTTTGTTTGAAAAACATGTACACTACATATTGTATGTATGTATGTAACTAATCTATATACATATGTATATCTGAATTAGGTCGAAGGGCTGAGGAGAAAAAAAAATATTATCCGGTCGGGTTTTTTGTTGCCAGATGTCCTTAGCTTGCTTCCTCTTTTCCATACTTTCTTCTCTGAGGCTTAAGGGTATTGATATGATATTGGTATTGATGACTATGTACAGTACTACACATCCATGTACGTGCAACGCATATGATAAGAATTCCCCCCCCCCCCTCCACAACACGCACACACAAAGTGATGTATGTATCAATCTATATCTATTATCCCCCTTGCCTTCGAGCCCGAACTGGGATGGGATGGGATGAGATGGACTCGCTACAGATACAATGTATGTTTGTACAGTATGTGAGTGGCACCGCTCTGAGTAAGTGACCAAGCACAGTTCAGGATTTTAATCAATCAATCAATGATCTGATCTGATCTCTTGATATCTATCTATCTATTGGGTGAGGTAGAGTATGGTAGGGTAGGGTAGGGTGGTAGGTGGCTAGTCCCAGAATTGGAATAACATAACAATCTTTTTTTCCTCTAAAACCATTTGGAGTTCAAATTGATCTGGATCGATTCAGTCCAATATCCATCATTTACTGTACTGTACAGTACATACGTTCAAAGTTGTGCTCGCGACTCAGCTCAGCTCAGCTCAGCTCAGCCAGCTAGGTAGCTACCAGATATGCCATTCCATTGGTTTGGTTCGTTCTGTCTGTCTGTCTGTCTTTTTCTTTCATAGAGAGAAAAAAACAAAAAAAGGAGAGGGAGAAAGAAAAAGGAATAAGAACAAGCCCAAGAGTTAAGACATGCAATTGGAAGGAAAGAAGATAGAGAGAACGAGAGGAACTGAGAGAAATGCATCATCGGAGTTATATCAATGAGTTAATGATTATACACTGAGGAATGCAACACACCATACGGAATCTTCAAAAGGATCTAGATAGAAACAACAGGAAATGCTCTCACACATGAGATTGAATGACATGATTGATAAAGACAGACAACGCCATAAACAGACTCCATTCATCAACCAACCAATCAAATAAACCAATCACAGCCCCCGCCTCGGCCTCTTGCTCTCGCTTCCGACCCTCATCCCGCCACGGCCACCGTCACCGTGTCCGCCATGGCCTTCATCGGCGCCGGGCCGACCCCGCTTCCGCGGCGGCAGCGCACCACCGTCGCGGTCACGGTCGCGGTCTCGGTCCCTGTCTCTGTCTCTGTCGCGAGTACTAGGGCGGTCCCTGTCCCTGTCCCGGTCCCGGTCCCGGTCCCGGTCACGGTTCTCTCCGCCGCGACCGCTACCCCATCTCCGGTCGTCCGCTGGGCCACCTGGAGGCGGGGGCGGAGGAGGAGGCGGTGGTGGAGGCGCTGCGCTTGGGCCAAGCGGAGAGGGTTTGAGGCGACCCTGGTCCGGACCGGCGCCGGAGGAAACCTCGTCGCGATCTCTTCTCGACTCCCTTCTGCTGCTTCTGGGCTCGTCGCGAACGCTACCACCAGGACCTCCCCGTCGAGAGGACTCTCTTGTGTCGTGGGGTTCCTCCCGGCTGGAGCTGAGACTGTTATCGCCTCTGCGACTGGTACGATCGCGATCGTAGTCCCTCGGGCGCTCCCGATGGTCGTCTCTTCTGCTGCTGCTTCTGACGGCGTCCTCTTCGACACCACGGCGATCGCGCTCTCGATCACGGTCTCGGTCACGGTCCCTGTCGCGGTCCCTGTCTCGGTCACGTTCACGGTCGGGAGTGTGGTTGAGGCTTGATGAGCGGCGGGTGGATCTCCGCAGCTCAGATGTTGCCTCTTCCACAATTTCACTCCTTCTGCCGCCTGGGGGCCGACTTGGAGGAGCATGTCCATCATCAGCAAGATGAGAAGGACCATTCGATCGACCAGGGAAGAGATCAGGCCGTCCTTGTGGCGAGGATGGACGGCTTTCTACTTCAGGACCATCGGTTGGACTTTGAGGCCGGGTGGGCTGCGGTGAGGGGGCATTCATCATGCCGGCTTGCCTAGCTCCTCTTCCGCGGATTGACGTGCCGCCGCGATCAGGAGGCCCGTTCGATTGCTGAAGCATGTTGTTGAGACCGGCGAAGCGCTTGTCTCCCCGACCGCGCTCGCCGAAGCCCGGTCCGGATGGCGGTCCCCGTGTAACCGGGGACGGTCCAGATGGACCGCTACGGGGCCCTGAAGGTGGAGCTATAGGCGCTGAGGAGGGACCTGGCTGAGACCGCCCGCCGTTGAAGGGCGGCTCCGCAGGTGCCTGCAGAACCTTGAGTCGATCGGGATGGATTCCTGTCGTGTCCAACCCTTCAGGTGCAGATGGAGGAGGACCGGCTGCGGGAGGAGCTTGATCGTGAGGAGCACCCCGCATACCAGGGCGGCCAGAAGGACCAGTTGGAGGTTGACGCTCAGATAGTGTGGCAGGAGCGCTGGGTGGAGTTGCTGGCGTGGAAGGCTGTGATGTCCGTCCACCACGTCCTGGAGCACCTCTTCCTCTTGGTCCAGATGGGATGTCAGGCTCCTGTTGGCGCTGGTACCTCGAATCCTGGTTCAGCCTTCCATGCATCATATCAGAGCCATGCCACGAGTCTCTCGATTCAGCCAAGTCTACAGGGCCCGGGCGGCCACGTTCACCGCGGGGCCCAGTTGGAAAGTCATCGTGCCGCGGTGGAGGATGGGTCTGAGAGTAACTCCCAGGTCTTCGATCGTCGGATGGGAACCGGTCCGAACGGAGTGGCGGACGAGACTCATCCGGCCTTGGCGGTGGTGATGATGCTCGTGATGAGTGCGATCTCCTGTCCTCATCCGACCTCAATGGCTCTCCGCGTCGGGGGCCCTCACCCTCTATCAATGGTCTCCTGTCGGGGTGTTCACGGATCAGCTCTGCGCGATCAGGATGCACTTGGGCCACAGACCGCACGGGACCAGGCGCATCTCTGGACAAACGATCGGGATCGGACCTGGCATGGTAGGTATCAGGCTGAGGTGGTCGCCCACGCCCAGGCCGATCAGGCCAATCAGGCTCTCGGGGTGGTCGACTATCACGATAGGAAGGACCCCGGAAGTGCTCATCTGGAGGCGGTCTCGTGGGGAAGTCCCTCTCTCGCGGAGGTTCTAGCCTGTCGCGATCAGATGGTCGATCGAGACGACCGTGGGCTCTAGGATCGGGGTGGTCAAACGACCGGTCACGGTCATGTTCACTAAATCTGCTGGGACGAGGGTAATCGGAATGCCTGCTGTCTCTGTGATCTCGTCGATCGTCAGGGAGATCCGGCGGTCGCATCGGCATTCGCGCATCGCCATGCCTATAGGGGCGATGGGGTTCTGGTCTGCTCGGCAAGCTCGGCTGCGGACGAACAGAAGAGCTGCTCGAGGGAGCTCTGTCGAGTTCTGGTCGTTTAGGTACATTCGCGGAACGAGAGGGCTCGGGGGCCCTGGAGCTTGGGCGGGATCGATCGGGAGAGGGCGACCGAGCACGCGTGGGCGGTTGAGGCTCTGCCTGCTTCTGTGGTGGCGGTGACGGCGGCCTTTCGGCGGTCTCTGGTGCGCTTGGCCTTGTCTCGTGGGGAACATTGGTGGTCTCCGGTCGAGATTCAGGTTCTTTGACTGCTGCAGCTGGAGGCTCAGCAGCAGGCTCTGGTGGCCGTGGCTGGGGTTCAGCCGGTTCGGCTGGTTTCTTTGGCGCTTGCTCCGCTTCTTCACTCGGCTTTGCGGGTGTATCGGTCATCTTCGCATCTTCGATTTCTCCATCTTCGACCTCCGATCTCCCAGCGGTTGGAGGTTTCGCAATGCCGTTAACACTAGGGGGGAATGATCAGAAAAGCCTGTTCAAAGTCGCCTGAGGGGGAATAAGATGAATCGACTCACTTCGTGGGAGCTGCCGGCTTGAATTCTGGAGCAGCTGCATTCAGCGGCTTTGGTGTCGTAGACTGCGGCCGAGAAGGAGGAGGAGGAGCCCTGGGTTTTCCAGCCTTGTCTGCGGGCACGGTTTCATTCTTCGGTGGATTAGCTCCACCCTGGACCTTGGTGCTGGTTGGCTGACTCACAATCATGAAGGCTTGAGGAAGCATCCATTTCTTCTCTCTCCTGTTCAGGTCTCCGATCAGGGATGCAGCCGGGGTCTTCACGTCGTCCCGCTCATCATGCTGACTCAGAGCGTTCACGCTTGCGAGCATATCACGTCCGATCCAGTTGACAGCGGGGAAGTAATTAACGATGGCCTTGAGAACGCTAATGGCGTTGCGAATATGCATATACTCGCCACCATTCAGGCAAGTCTTCAAAGCCGATGCCAGAAGGCGATGCCACTTGTACAGAAGGCGACGGAAGTCCTCGTAGTCCAGGAAAGTTGTCGGTTTACCTTCGGGGTCGACTGCCATGGCGAATCCAGGGAGGTCCCTCTTAGTTCCAAAGGCCTCTTTTTCGTACACCGCTTTGTCAGCATGCCACCGGCTCAGGTCTCGCAATATCTCGTTGAGGAAGCGACCGAAGTTATCAGCCTCCTTGGAGGTACACTGGAATATCAGTGCCGTAAGTCGTTGATCCCGGAACAGCTGATCCAGTAGACCGACGGTTCGGAAGTTTGGTGTCCCTGAATTGTGAAGATACTTGAGCATCTTGAAACAGTAAAATGCATCAATGGGGGAAAGAAGAAGACGGGGCAGAAAGCATTGTTCCAATAGCGCCACGTTGAGGGCGTCGTGCTTCCCTCTCATGCCAGCGAACCACCGATCCTTCTCCTTCTGTAACCTTGCCCTGGTTTGACCGTATGCCTTCAGATGGCGCTTGTTCTCCTCGAGTATGCGCTCCTGGAGCTCTGTAATCTGTTTCTTTTCGCGTTCCTTCCTCTGGGTACCAGCCATACTAACGTCCGAGCGATCATTGTTGATAGCAATGACCTTTTTCTTTTGTCGTTCGATTTCGTCCTCATACGCCTTTTGGGGGATGTGCACATCGTACAGAGAGAGCTGCCAGAAGGTGACGTAGAACGGAAGGCCAACAATTTCGTAGGTCTCCGGAGGCAGGACGGCCTTCACTTGATCCATGATCTCTTGTACGACTGGGTGCCAAGGAGTAGACTCCGCGTTTGCCGTAGCGGGGGCAGTGGAAGCGGGACGCTCAGTGGGAGGAGCGTGACCATTGGCTTCTGTTGCAGCAGCAGCCTGTGGTTCTTTATCAACGGGTTCCTTATCAACGTCCATGGCATTCTCTGCCATCGAACTTGCATCCTTCTCGGTAGCCTCTCCATCATCGGTCATCTCGACATCGCCGTCAGGACCCTTGGACGGAGACTCCGTTTCGCTTCTCTGCCTCTTCGCCGCAGCCTCTTCCTGCGCAGCTCGATCGGCATCCGCGATCTTCTGGCAGAGGCTTGGACGACAGATCCAGAAAGCGATTTCAGGCTGAATTCCGAATTCGCTGATAAGAGCAGGCAGGCTTGGGACCAAGGAGTCAAACTCGCTCACGGTGAAGTTGCTTCGGAGGAGGTCCAGATACTGCGTCAGGATGCGGTGGATCTCATCGAATATGTTTCCCAACAACTTGAGCTCCGAAGTGTCCTCCTTAAAGATGCACGTCAGGCGTTCCTGGGCTATGGCAATAAGCAGTTGCCCCGCCAGTCCGGAATCGGTCAAGGCTTTCATCAGTCGCTTCGCAGTCGTCTTGGACTCGTGCCTCTTGTCAAGGAGCTGCAGCATAGTCTGAGATTGGAGTATCTCGCCACCAGCCATGGCTTGGATCTGAGCCTCGTTGAAATTCGTGTCTGTGACAATCCCTGCCATGGAGCTTATTATTTGCTCCAGGACAATGAGGTCCGTTGAGTTATTCTGTCGAAGCTGCTCGAAGACATACTGCAGAACTGGAGTCGGGTTCATCACGGAGTAGCGCTTAAACGTCCTCCCGGCGAACGTGGCGAGCGCGCTCAACCACCGACTGGTCAAGAGACCGCTTTCCTGAACACGGCTTCTCCCCTTCTGACCAAGTGAATTAATCAAGGCCCAAGTCAAGACGTCGTATCCTAGGTCAGTGAAGTAGCGGGCGCACTCGACAACGACCTCGATAAGATTCTCGTAGGATTCAATCTGGCCGATGGCGACATTGATGACAATCCCAGGATTGGCGTAGGCTATCTTCGCCAAGGCACGAGCCATGGGCCGGATATTCGTCTTGCTTAGCCTCTTCAGTACATCCTTTGTCTCCGCCCTGGCTAGATCGAACGCTGACTTGATATCGGGATGCCGCGATGTTTGTCCAAAGTACCATTCAGCGTACATATTGTATCGCACTTCCCGGGGATAGATGCTGATGAGCTCGAAAACCTCGTTCACCACTCCCGGGTTCGCCTTGGTCAAGCTCAGTGAAGGCACCAAGAGACGTTTACAGAGATCTCTCCAACGTTCCTTGTTGCTGTCGGAGCTATCCTTGCTCAAGCTGTCTTTCCCAATTCTCGCCAGCTTCGTCAGCAAGCTAGGATCCTGCCCAATCTTGTACCCAGAGATGTTCAAGAATGTTGAGCACAGCGTGAAGACGTCGTCAACAGTCTGGCAAATGGGAATGTTGTCCGCCCAGTCATCCCAGTAGAAGCGGTAATCAGTCCCATCGTTCGTGTCCTCCTTGTCAAGCTGTGCCCACCGGAGCACCCGTCTAGGTGGAGCCTCAGTAAGCCGCACTTGCCCCTTGGGCACTCCGGTCTGATCAGGGCTTGGGATTTGTTTTTGCTCCCGCAGCTGGTCCGCAGAAGCCAATGGTCGGAGCGGAGCATAGACTTTGCTCAGACAATGATGGAGGATCCTGTGGATGAACTCAGGCAGCTCTGGATAGCCGTCCATCAACCAAGGGAATTTGCTAAGGATAAAGAGCGATTCCGGGAGGGCACCGATTGCCAACAGGCTCTTAAGCAAGAGCACCTTTTGATCTGGAGGTTCTGGAAGCGCCTCCTTCTCTTCAGCCTTGGCTGCAGCCTCCGCCTCTTCCTTCGAAGGGGTTGGTGCACGCGTTTCAGACTCCTTGCGCGGAGCAGGTAGAGTGTCGTCCGCGAGAGCGCCTGCCAGCATCAAAGCATTCACACCACCCCCGGGGCGGGCTGCCCTTTCCCTTTCCGCTTTCTCCTTCATTTTCTCCTCCTTCAATACATCCATAGCGTCGTCGGGCCGCCATAGATGCGGATATAGATCACGAAGAGAAATGAAGCCGATCTTTATGAGCAATGCTGCCAGGTAGATCAGATTATCGGGGAGGACATCGGACTCGTCACGGGCTGGGGAGGCATAGAATCGTAGTTTGAAACCCAGGAGCTGTGCAGCGACTCTGTTGCCCTTCGGTGGTAGAGTCCCGGTCTCTTCGATCCACTTCTTGGTTTCATTGTTTTCCTCCTCGGGCTGCCCAGTAGATTCGGACAGCACTTTCTTGCGCTCCTCCTCGGTCATCGGCTTTCGCCCAATTTCGAAGAAAGCGCGAATTCCAACCTCCCTCGCTCGGTCCCAGAACTGCCGGTCACGTTCTTCGTTCATCCGGCTAATCTCCGCTCGTTCCTCGTCCGTCGTCAGCCACCCGGCTGAACCGGGCTGAGCCCAGCTAGGCAGTCCGGAATAACGCTGGTTCCATTCTGCATTACCAAACCTATCCTCCTTGGGCCACCACGAACTGACTCGCAAGAACTTGACGAAGAAACGGTACTGCTTCACGAGCACCGCTGCGAATACATCCAACGTGACATCCAGGACGCGGCCAACATCCATGTCAAAAGCACCAATCATGGCCTTGACTCGCTCGAACGTATCTTCAACGACCTCGCTCGTCGGTGGTTCATTATTGCTCGTCGTAAAGAGCTCCGTAATCAGTTTCGAATACCCCTCGGATTCCTCGCGCAGCAGGTTGTAGTTGGACTGTCGGTAGAGCAGATTGGTCTGCTTCCGGATAGCCATACGAGCAAAGGTATCTCTAACGAGTCCCAACGATTGGAGCAAGGGCGTATCCAATTGCACACGCATCAGGGACGGAGGTATTCCTGTCGAAAACACAAGCGGCCGCAGGGCACTGTTCGATGTATCCGCATCGGTGAGAATGGACAGCGTGTCGAGAAAGAGGGAACGAGCATCGAAGCTGGAGCCTGCAGGCTCGACGCCCCCAACCATATCGACCTCATCAAGCACATCTTCCCCGATGATTTCTTTAACGGTAGCTCCCGCCTCCGTCGGTGCTAATCGCCCGTCGAATGCAGACCTGATAAGTTCCTGGAACAACGACGCCAACGTCAGCGAATCTTCCTCGGACCGCGCCGCGGCCCCCCGGTCTATCAGTGTCTGCTTCCCGGTGGACGTCCAATTGTCCAGTATATCCTGCGTGACGAACTCGTAGGCGTAAGGAGGCGGTGGCGGTTGTGCAGGAGCAGTATCCTGCGCAGGCACGGGAGAAGATGAAGGAGGATGGGAACTGTTTGCTGTCTGAGGCGCTCCGTTCGTCTGAATCGGATCGGTGACCTCTCTCACGGGGGTCATGGACGGCGGAGACATCGCGGTGTCCTTCGCGGGGCCCGAGCCCGAAGAGTTCTGTCCATCGCTGGGTCTCCGGCCGGGATTCATCCTGCCACCTCTGCTCGGTCGTCTGCCCCCTCTGCCGCGATTATTCTCTCCAAAGTCGCGGTTGTAATTAGAATGCTGGCCGTGGTTATTATTGTGTTGTGCTAGGTTGAGATTTCCCGGTCGATGCGGGGAGGGTCTCTGGCCATCGTTTCCAGAGTCGCCAGACCACGATCGATCACCTCTCTTCCTCTTACCTCCAGCACCTGGAGCCATGGCGGCTGTCGGTCGAACTCAGAATTCTCGAAGAGAGAACCGGTTAGCTCGTGATAGCTCGCGACTCATGAGTGAAGCTGGGTTTGAAAGGTCGGTCAGCCCTGGGAGTCCTGACGGTGGAGAGAAACGATGAGAGAAGGTCCGTACCTGCTCCAGAAGCTCCATCTCAAGGCAAACCGTCGATAGCCGAGAGAACAGAGATTGTTGATGCGAAGGACGCCGGAAGCTGACTTTGTTGGACCTGGATGCGCCAAGAGAGCGGACGAGCCTCGCGCTTCTGTCGCTTGTCGCTCCGCGCTACGGCGCTAAAGCTAAGCTTTTGACGCCACCCCGCCGAATTCGCTTGCGCACCTGTCGACCGCCGGATCGACACCTTGATTTTCAGTCACTTCACACCAAGTCGACCTGGTAAATCAGACTCCTTCTCAATATCTGAAGCTTTCCTATTGACTTCTACCTCATTGAGCGGTCACCTGGCACTCTCCGTCGTCGTCTAAGAAACAATGGATTCAGTTGACAGGACAATCGGCACTGCTATTACCTAATTCAACGACTGGAAAAATGCATCCTTAGAAGAACCTTTTGTCACGCCTCGATTGAAGGCTATTTATTTAGTAAAGAGTTTTGTTTACGATTTTCACTTCATTTCCCCCTCTTCAGAGGAAAACAGGACTAGTGGCTACCATTTACTAGTCTCAGCACTAGATACAAGCGTTTTCGCATACATCCGAGCTTTTGTAGCTCCATGAAGCACTGTACGTTTCTGAAAGGAAACTAGCGTCATTGCAGACATTCAATCATGACGGCATCACAGCCCTTCCAGTCATTCTTTTATTTAAATCAAACCCAGAACCTTAGCCTCAACGTCCAAAATATCCGGGATCAGCTCCAGCAGGCTAGGCTTCGTCGGGTTCCATCCAAGCAGCTTCCTCGCACGGATAGCGTGGCACCTGGAGTTGGTGCCCCAGACGTACAGGCCAAAGTCCAGTATCTTGGTAACCTCGTCGTCGCTCAGCGACTCGACCTCCGGCGACGGGATCAGCTTCTTCTCATAGGCCGCCTTGGCCACGGCCCTCTCGACGTCGCCCCAGACGAAGGATCCGTTCTCGGCGAAGTAGTAGCCCTCGCTGCCCCAGGTGGCGTTTCCGCCGCCTGCGGCCGCGGCCTCGCCCAGAGCAAGGTAGACGTTGCTGAGATCCTGCACGTGGACCTGGTGCCAGACGTTCTTGCCCTCGCCGACCAGGAAGCCCTTCTTCCTCTTGAGGACGGCCGACGAGAGGAGGTAGGCCTGGATGCTTCGGGTGTTGACGGGTCCACGGCCCGGGCCGTAGATCGTGGGAGGGCAGACGATGGCCGTCTTCACGCTGTCCGGGGAGCTCTGGCCGGCGGCGAGGATGATCTTGTCCACCGGGCGGTGTAGCGCGTCGTCAGGAAGGGAGGTGACTTCACCGATGCCGTCCCAGTCGTTGTACTCCTTGGGCCGCTCGATACCAAAGGTCTTGGCGCGCAGGTCCTCCCAGGTCAAGATGCCGGTTCCAGAGGTGTGGATCAGCCAGACTGGGTTCTCTTTGGTGTGGGCGCTGAGGCCCTTTGCGATGGCAGTTGCGGCAGGGACGTGGTCGCAATCCGCAAAGTCTGGTAACAGTCAATAGTAAATTGTGGGACTAGAACGGAGGGGTTTGGGAGATACTAACGGTACACGATGTCCGCCTTCTTGACCTCCTCTTCCAGTATGTCGGCCGAGTCGAGGTCCCCGAGCACAACCCTCACCTTGGGGAACTTGCTGGTAAGCTGCTCCGCCTTCTCCTTGCTCCTGACAAGTGCCGAGAGCTCCCAGTCAGGATGGGCCTGGGACACCGTGTAGAGGAAGTCTCCTCCGATGTATCCAGTGGTACCGGTCCTGGTAGCAAGACGATTAGTTTAACTAGAGCTTTTAGCGTTCGGGACAACACTATTCCAAACTTACAGGAAAACCTTCGGGGGAGCCATCTTTAATATTGTTCAGATACTGTTCAGTGATGGGTCAGAGCAGACAGAGGTCGGGAAACACAGGTAGATTAGATAGTAAAGGAGAGGCTAAGATGACGAGCTATGACCAGGGGAGCCAGCCGCCTTGATATACAGGCGGTAAGGTGTCATCGGAAATGTCGTTATTTGGCATCTGGGTCTTGCTTTGAAATCAGCCGCCAAAACGGACCGGGACCGGATCTTGGGGATGCTCGACGATCAATCAGAGACGAGAAGACCGGGACCAGCAGCCACGCCAAAGGTGGGGTTGGGTCGTCTTACAATTATTCTTGCAGGCACAGCATCAACGGAGGTGAAGAAGTGAGGACGCAGACGGAGCAACATGATGGCCGTCGGCATCCTCCATGATGATCTCCCGCCATCATCGGTTCCTGTATCGGGCCTCCTATGATATCGAGGGTTCAAGTCGCTATAGTGTATATACATACGGGGCGAGTTCTGCTCCCCATGCCGTAGAGAGACTGGAGATACATCTCCCATGACGTAGACGGGGCCGAGGCGGGGTGTCCGTACCCCGCGATCCTCTGGACCACTGAATCCCCCTCCAACTTTCACCATCATCGCCGGGGTCTAGACGTCTGCATCACACCTTCAAGCAAAAATCACCCAACCAAGCTGAATACAGCAAATACCTCCTTATGCATGCATATGCCTTACTACACACGCACACATACCCGTTACTAATGGCATCACCACCACCATCAAACCCAATCATCCTCACCGGCAGCTGCGCCTGCAAGCACGTCCAGTACACCAGCACCCGCCTCCCGGACTCCATCGTCAACTGCCACTGCACCCAGTGCAGGAAGCTCTCGGGAGGCCCGTACCAGAGCTTCGCCCACTTCCCTGCGGGCTCCGTCACCTGGACGGTGCCGCCCACCTTCCGGCGGTCCAGCGAGGTCGGCATCCGCAGCTTCTGCCCACGCTGCGGCTCGAGCATGAGCATGACATACGACTTTGAGCCGGAGCATCTGGGCATCGTGGCGGGGACGATCGATGATGGGGGTGTCGTCGGGGAAGAGATGCCAAGGCCCAAGGCTCACATGTTTCTCAGAGAGAAGGCGCCGTGGGTTGAGCTGCCGGATGATGCGGCCGAAAGGTGGGATGCGTATATTCCGGACGTGGAGGAGGCTTTGCGAGGGTTGAAAGCGAGGCGGGAGGAGAGAGCAAAGGAGGCTTCCTGATGGCGTAGTCATTTTTTGAACTCCTATAAGTGGAAATTGGGGCAAGACGAGACAGACGGTAAAAGATCGGGTCTACAAAATAAAGTTACATCATAGACAGTCAATATTTATGTTTAACACTTCGTTCAACTATGATAAGAACCCAAAAGTCAATCTGACAGCTAGTTCCCTTCTCAGTGGTGATATTGTTGGTAAGATTATCAATCAAGATTCATGCCATCTCAAATACTTAAATCACCAGCGGCCTGCCACCTGCACCACTTGCCATGACGTGAGAAATTAGCTTACGCCATCACCTTAGGAATGTAGTCCAGCTACAGGTAAGCTTGTTTTAAATTCAAAACTCTGCCTTGTTACGCTGGAAGAGAGTTTGATCTCTCCCTTTTGGAGATACGAGCCGCGGGAAAGAGAGAAATTGTAAGAGATTTTCTCAGAGTTCGTAAGGCTGACGGAATCATCTCGACCTTCTCAATCCGACCAGCGTAGACAATCTTAAGTGGGAATGAATTCGAACTCCATATGGGATTGACGGACACAAACAACGTTGACAATCGAATAGACATGATATGATATACTGAGAGGGAATCAAGGAACCAATGCAGACATGAAGCCCATACTCTACACTGTACTTAAAACGTGCTTTGAGCCAAGCGGCTCGCAGCATTCTTGGCATCAAGACGGTCATTATCATCCTCTTCCGGTATCGAACCCACGCCGCTGAGCGCGCGGGCCCGTCCCTTGACGAGTCCGTTTCCATTGACCTCGTCATCATCTGGGGGCAGGGTAGGCAAGAAACTGCCGCTAATGCTTCTGCTGATGCTGTCACTGCTACGGGGGATTCCACTCCAGGCGTCTCCCTTGGGGCCCTGGCTGGAGGCAAGGCTCGCCCTGCGAGCTGCCGGGTGCGACTCTCGGCCCAAACGGCTCAGGCCGCCGGATGAGTCGATGGCGCGGATGTCGGGCCGAACGCTCTCGAGCGTGCTCAGTGTCCGACGCTCCGCTTCGATCTGACGCAGTGTGTACTCGCGGATGCTCATCAAGAGGTCTCTGGTGGTGCGGTTGAACCAGCGCCGCTTCTCCTGCAATAGGTTTGCTGTAACCCGCTGAGTCTTCTTGGTTAGAAAGTTTTCGTGGCTGAGAGCCTCGTCAAGGGCGCTGATGGCCTCGTCGACCTTGTCTGGACGAACGGAGGTGCTGCCCTTCAGCCGGTCCGCCGCAGCACGCTTGCTCCTCGTAGCCTGCTGGGCTTGGATCAGCTCTCGAAGGAGGATATGACGGTTTGTCAGCGTCTCTTTAACGATGAAGGCATCGGACGAGTGGTAGTTCAATGGGTCTCCAAGAGTGGTGGCCTCTGCGGTGCCTTGAGCCGCATGATAATCTCCCACCGTCTGGATGATCTTCCCCAGCTTGCGGTAGGCATTCGCCAATCCTGCGTGTGTCTCTTGGACGTGCATCTGTCCAAGTTTCACGCCAATGTCGGATTCTGCAAGAGCAAGCGCTATCGTCCCAAGTTAGAAGCATTTCTTTTTCACGTGTTACTGTTCGGTATACCTTTTCGCGCCTTGACCACCTTGTCCACCTTCTGGCTAGCATCCATCGTCCCGAGATAAAACATCTTGACGATTGGCCTCGCATTCTGCAGTTCAGGGGTATCATCCGGCGGCGGGGCAAATTGCTTTAGAACCTTCCTTCGAACGCCAGTTGCCGGCTGCTTCATCCTCACGACCGGGCTATATCCGAAATCACTTTCCACAAACAATATCATTTCATCATCGTGCATCAGGACCTCGTTACTGCACACGTAGTTTAACCACCTCTGCATGGATGCCTTGACTCGCATCTCGTCTTCATCTGTTCCCGCGCCTGCTGGGGTCAACGGCGGAGGAACTGCTGGTACGATCGCTTCGGGGTTCGCTGACATCAGGTGTTCGGCAAACTTGACGAACTCAGAGTGGGTTCGGCGCACATCTCGATACTGAGTGGTTCGAAATCTTGGCATGTTGGTCTAGAGGCGAATCAGTTCGTTGAACAATTGAGTAGCTTCAGCTGCACCTTGCTTACGTGGACATCAAAACGCAAGATGGGGTCCTTCTTCCCAGTCCGCTCCAACCCCGTAATCTTCGCTTGTATCCTGTATGTGGGAGCAGCTGGTTTGGCATTTTGTCTCGCTCCTGTCTGATATCGAGCGGGGGTCTGAGTTCTCGTATGCTGAGCGTACTGAGGATGCTGCACAGCATACGGCGGCTGCTCGACGTAGTCCGGGTCACCTAGCTGCGCGCCCTGAAGTCGCTCAGACAGGTCCGGAGAATCGGGCTCTCCATCACCGCTGGCTGGTGCGGTCCTGGGAGTCTCGGGTTGATGAGCTTCATGGTTTCCGTCGTACGATTGCTGTTGTGGAGGTAAGGGGGCCGGAGGGATATCGTTCGTGCTCGTCGGGGAGAAGGTGTCCCGGTCCGCTCGTGGAGAGTCCCAAGGCGATGACCCGGTGGGATGGTCTGGGTCGTGCGATATAGCAGAGTAGTCCATCATTTGTCTTCTTCGGCTGCGATGGAGAGGGAGTTCACTAGCTGCGGCAGGTCTTATCGTTCATGGATCGTTCCGCCGCGGTCTTTGAAACTTGACCGTGCAATCCCAACGGCGACCGTTTCAAACGCGCGGCAGGAAAGCACCAAGGGAAAACGAAGGCTCTAGAGCACAGGCAACCTTCAGGCGCGATGACGGCTCCGGGATTATCTGGAGAAGCTGAAGTGAACAAGACACGCCGCCGCCGAGATCGCGGGCCAAGTTACGTCGTCTGGCTGGAGAGGACACGCTAACCCTGATTGGTCGATATCTGTCCATCGCCCTCCGCATCTCAGATTTTAGATTTCGTGACAGCGCCTGCTCATCTACCTGGGTACATATTTACCACCTTTTTCTTTATACTGCATGAGTCGCCCTTTTCTCAGGTTTGCGATGGGCGAACGACCGCTCCTTTCCATTGCAAACTCGTTGATTTGACCATTGCTCGAATCAACAATGCTTGCCGCTCATTTTACCACCATTTCCAGACCTGGGATGCGACCAATTGCTTCACTATCCAAACGGGTCACTCCAACATGTCCAATTAGCTTTGGTCGAATATCAGCAGGATCTGTTAAATTATTGCCAACATGTTTCCGCGGATTCTCCACAACAGCCTCTGTATTACAGACCGTGAACCTTGACAGGACGAGGAACATTGGCATTATTGCCCACATCGATGCGGGCAAGACAACGACCACAGAGCGCATGCTCTATTATAGTGGGTTTACCCGGAGGATAGGGGAGGTTGATGAAGGATCAACTGTCACCGACTTCCTCCCTGCAGAAAGAGCTCGAGGGATTACCATCCAGTCTGCGGCCATCACTTTCCACTGGCCACCTCGGACTGCTGGTGATGGGGATGTTCCTACCATAGAGGAACTACAGGCCAAGGGTCTTCCAAGGTCTGCAGTACCTCATACGATCAATTTGATCGACACCCCTGGGCATGCGGACTTCACTTTTGAAGTCCTACGTTCCTTACGTATCCTTGATGGGGCCGTATGTATTTTAGACGGTGTAGCTGGGGTAGAAGCGCAGACGGAGCAGGTCTGGCGCCAAGCCAGCACTTATCGCATCCCTCGGATTGTCTATGTCAATAAGCTGGACCGAGACGGGGCTGCCTTCGGGAGAACCGTGAGGGAAGTGGGTGCGAGGCTTGGAGGCTGGCCTGCGGTCTGCCAGATTCCCTGGTTTGAAGGCGGTGATGGCCGTTTTACAGGTGTTGGAGATGCTATCTCTTTGCAGGGTCTCCGGTGGGAAGAAGGGGGAGACGGAAAAGCCGTGAAGATGTTCGACCTCAAACGCTTGGAAGAAGTGGATGCCCAGCTCGTGGCGGAACTCAAGCGTGCTCGAACTGCGCTTGTCGAGCTTCTGAGTGAGCATGACGAGGTTATGGTGGAGAAATTCTTAGAGTGTGATGAAGATCACCTTGCGGTCAGTCCCACGGATATCCTGGATAGCTTGCGGAGATGCGTACTGGAGCAAGGGAATAAAATCATACCTGTATTTGCCGGGGCGAGCTTCCGCAATATTGGAGTACAGCCTCTTCTCGATGCTGTGGCAAACCTCCTTCCAAGCCCAATTGAGTGCCCTGATCCGGAAGTGAGCATTGGGAATGTCAAGGGTGGTCTGCAGCGTCTTCTCAGTGGCGACCTGATCGTCGAGGAAAGCAAAAACGCCCCTTCAAAAGGCAAGCAGAAGAAGAAAATTTCAAAGGCTGAGGCGCAGAATCCAATTGAGAAGCTTCAGGGCTGCGCGTTGGCCTTCAAAGTGGTGAACGACGCTAAACGGGGAGTTCTGGTTTATGTCCGCGTATATTCCGGATCATTAGATCGAAATTGCCTTCTCTTCAACACAAACCTTGGCGTTTCCGAGCGCGCACCTCGTCTGCTGAGGATGTATGCAAACGATGCTGTCGAGATTGACTCGATCCCAGCTGGTCACATCGGAGTCGTCGTCGGTCTCAAACACGCCCGTACAGGCGATACATTGATCTCCTACGCTGGAAACAAGGCAGCACCACCAGAACCGCTCAACACACTACAACTTCGTCCGATTGACGTGCCTCCTCCTGTTTTCTTCGCCAGCGTCGAGCCCCACAGTTTGAGCGAGGAGAAAAATGTCCAGGATGCTCTGGCAGTGCTTCTGCGGGAAGACCCGAGTCTCCATGTTAGTGTGGATGAAGACTCTGGCCAAACATTATTGAGTGGCATGGGCGAACTTCACCTTGAGATCGCTCGTGATCGACTTATCAATGACTTGAAGGCCAAGGCTTCTATGGGTCGTATTGAAATCGGGTACAGGGAGTGCCCTCTCAGTCAGTCTGGTCCAGTGACCAAGATCTTTGATAAAGAGATTGCAGGACGCAAGGGCAAAGCAGGCTGTACAGCAGTTATTGAGCCGTTTGACTCTGAGGCCGAGGGAGATGCTCCATCGTCAAGGGATGATGTAATTCTCGTCGAGACCCGCGATGGCAACCAAGTAGTCATCGTAGCCCCAGGCTTGGACATTTCAACGAATCGCAAAGGAGAGGAAGAGAGCCAGATTCTGCCTGCGAATCTGGACGTGAACTCTCTCCGCACAGCTCTGTATAACGGATGCCTTGCAGCTCTGGCCCGCGGTCCGCAGTTCTCGTTCCCCATGCACAATACCAAAGTTACCCTTACATTTAATCCTCTTGAGCACAGTTTCGGCAGTGACACGACGCCGTCGGCCCTGTCAGCAGCCGCTCGCCTCGCAACGCAATCTGCTATGAAGGATCTAATGTCGAGCCCTGCTGGAGGGACCGCTCTAATGGAGCCGGTAATGAACGTGATCATAAGCGTGGACGAGGCCAGTTTGGGGGCCGTCGTCCATGATATCTCTTCCTCCCGCGGTGGACACATCGTCTCGCTCGACGAGGACCTTCCGACTACATCGACAGACCAGCCCGCGGAAGACGCACCCACGATCGATGTGAGCAAGATCTACGCGCCTCCTGACCCATTTGGAACTGCATCCGTCTCCGCATCTGTTTCGACCTCAAAACAACCGCGCACGATCAAGGCCAAGGTGCCGTTGAAGGAGATGGTGGGTTACTTGAAGCATCTGCGCAGTTTGACAGGGGGAAGGGGGACATTCGTCATGAGCGTCGATCGGTTCGAGCGGATGAATGCGCAGCGCCAGAAGGCTGTTCTGGCGGAGTTGCGCGGAATCTACTAGCCATGTACTGTAGTTATCTCTACTCCATTCATTACGAGATATGCCTGTATGATTAAACATAGATGTGCTGTACAATATATTAGATGGAAGAGCCCCAGATTCCGGATATACCATAGAAGTTTTATTTTACTCTCGACTTTTTTTTTTGCTCCGTTCAGGTATATGCGCATCTAAACCTCACCGAGATAAAAAAAAAAGTGATATAGTTTCACCTAATAATACATCGAATCACTTAAAAAATCTACTCAGACTTCCAGCTCAGTTCGTATCTCAACCTCCTTCATTACATTAAATCTTCAAGCTTAAGACCACACAGACAACCAACGAGGATCTCACACATGGAACATATCGAGTATCTTGAGACCATCCTGTCTGGATATGACACCTGCAGCTGCACTATCTGCCATATAGCGACCACTCTTCCTGCCCTTTATATATCTCGCAATGCATCAGCCAACCATCCCTCCACAGAAGAAAGATGACCATAACCTACCAACCAACTAGTACGACAGTTCCTGTCAATACTGCGCCCGACACCTCCCATTCAACCCCCTCGAGCCCCGCGCAAAATGGGCCCTGTTCTCCTTCACGCCCCGACAATTTCTTCCCCAGAGACACGGCATCCTGACCACTCGCCGTGCCGCCTCCTCCGCCACCGCCGCCCTCTGGGAGGATTTCAAGTTGGATAGGGATCTAGACCTTCTTCTTCTTCTCCTCGCCGCGCTTCTGCGCCTCCGAAGGGCATTGAATTGAACGCAGTAAATATTGTCGTCATCATCACCGTTGCCGCCGGGACTATTTTCGATCTGGGCTGTTGGTGTGGGTGTTTCTGTTGCTGTCGGAAGAGATACGCTGCTCTGTTCTGTCCCCGTACCACTGGACAATGTCACGATCCGCTTGCTGCCTCTGTCTGCGTTGACTTTGTGCATGTAAGTTGTCTCGTAAGAGGCTGCACCGGGCTGGAGGTTTGAAAGTTTGTAGTAATATTCCAGATGCCGCTGCTCCCGATGCTGCTGATGCAGTTTGTTGCTCAGCTGGTAAATAGCGGGCTCGGATTCGCATTTGTCGAGGAGACCAGTACCATTATCCTGGTCTCGAGGAACAGAGTTCCTGTAAGTACACGCCTCATGGGCTGATGCATAGACGACGACGTGAGTGGCAAGGATATAGTAGACGATGATGACGAAGAGGAGGAACATGTCGTTCGGAGAAAGAATAAGGATAGTGATAATAATAATAATTAACAATCCTTCCAGAGGTCAATTTATTTTTATTATTCTAAAGAATGTCTATCCCCCCAGGACAAGACACAGTAGACAATTGGAATTGGAACGAGTGACTATTTTCAAGCAAGAGACCGACACGCTGGCAGGCAAGGTAGGTCGCCTTCAAAGGACTGATTGCCAAGTATATATCCACCGATGACCTGCCTACAATCCATGGAGGGGAAAATAGGGCGTCATTGAGGAGATCATGGGATATCTTCAGTACTACCCTAGGTTGCTACCTATGTACCCATGTACAGTCTGTGACCAGCAAGTAGAATCTAGGCCTGATGAATTTTGAGGTCTTTAGGCACAGTCTCCGTACCAGGTCCATGTACCTAGCATACCTACCTAGCCCATATCCTGCGGTCCAGGGTGAAGTAGAGGGAATCCCAGTATTAACCAAAAATACCGCTCGACTACAAATAGAAGCCAAGGCCGCTGGTTGCCGCATGAACTGGTATTTTGGCGTCCGACACCTACTAGTAAGAGGCTCAAACTTCCTAATTAGGCAACGAGTACTATTAGCCCCGACAGGAACATGTAGTACACGTATACGCGGACATACATGCCTACCCATGGACATACATACTTCTCATAACGCGTTGGTACCTACTACCCTACTTGTAGGTACCTAACTGTCAACCAGAAAATCCCAGTTCTGATTTCAATGAACTGTCATGGCCTCCTTTTAGTAGTAGAGCGGGATTTTCGTTCGACGCTAACCGAGGCATATAACCTTGCATATGACAGTCAAGGCTTCTACGCCCAGATCATGCTGTATGCATGATGAAGTAAGTTAGCAGATAACCCCAATGAGCGGGTTCTATCACGCAGGTCACAACCTTTAAATCAACTTTCTTGCTCTGTTGGGATGGTTCCCTAAGCCTGCGATCAGGGAATATTGCTGATTTGTAATAATGTACAGTACTATATCATAGGGACCGACAGCTATGGCGATGGGATCTAGAATCTGAAGATCCGCCTCATTTTTTGGTTCCTCTTTGCCTTTTTTTTGCCTTTTTTTCTTTTTTCCCCTCTGTGTGGAGTACTCAGTCCAGTATCCTATACTAGTCCATAGGTACCTTACATACATCCATGACAGAAAACAGTGCATTAGCGGCTCTGCGGTTCCTTGCATGAAACATGAAACATGTCATGTTTCAGGTTCTTTTGTCTTTTTCGTTTGCCTTCCCCAACCCCCCTCCCCCGTCTGCATCCACATCTGCATCTGTATATATGGTGCCGCCGGACTGGGTTGGAGTTGTGGGGATATTAGGTGACATTTCTGTCAGTTAAGCGCTGGCCCCCTGCGGCATTTCAGGACGATCGCTGCAGGCACCCATCGATCTTATCCAGGTACATGTCCCTACCTACATACCCTGCAGGAAAAGGTCAGAGCCGCAACTCAACGTCCTCTGTCTGTAAGGTACAGAAAATACTGTTACAGCGCAGAGGTCCATCCATGTCCCCGACAGTCTGTGATCAGGGGCTATAAGTTGGAAGTCAGCTATGGTTGAAGATGTCCAACATACATACCACCTAGGTACTGTACTGTACGTACGCACCTATCTCCCAAGTTCAGTGCGGCAGGTACTATCAGTATGGATGGTTGCCTCGGGAGAGATCCGAGTCCTGGACACCGGGCGGAACAGCAATGACATGATCTGCCTAGCATATGCAAATGCAAACTGCAGCCGCATCATCCATGATCATCCTGTACAAACAAGATGAAACGGAAACAAGGCAACTTCGGTGTACAATCCGATTCGCCGGACCCTGACAGCTTTCCAGCTTTCAGAATAAGAGAGATAGATAGAGGAGACACATATGATATTGAATCTTAACATGGGTAAGCTAGGTAGGCGCTGTTAGGAAAACGCTTTCACTTCCGGATTCAAGGTCAGATTTGGCAGTCATCGACTCAATTCATCTGGTTGAAGCCATTCGATTAGATTACTCAATTCACTATTTCATGCTCAATACAGAACATGGGAAGAAGGAAAAGAGGAAAGAGAGAAAGGAGAAGGGTGAGATGAGAAATATGTATGAACCAGTCAGACCTATTTGTCCAAACCTGCCGAAGAAAGTTATTCGGACAGGAACCCTCCTCCATGATAAATTTAGCAAGAATCCCAACATGTAATCCGCGAGTCCCTAGAATAGAGTACCTAGGTAATGAATATCTCAGATAATTCACAGATATTTGTCAAGTGTTACTAATTCGATCCATGCAATTACGCTCTCTGGTCAAAACTGTTGTTTAAAGCTGACGTACGCTTTGGCAACTCGCTGCTGTTCAATCATTATAAGTGACTAGGAGGGTTTTTCTTTACCAGCATGGATGTTTCTCTGTCAGGATTATATAATTTCTCCAAAGCACCACTGTCTTTGGAGACAGCTCAGATAGCTTTGGCAAGAGAGTGTATAGAAGACCGCGAGCGGGCTCCTATATTAGCAGGGATATTATATTTTTAGATTCTTGACAGTTAGGTGACTATCTACTTACGTTCCACGTATCCTGAGTAAAAGTTAAGATTTGCAGGTACCTTTCGTTTCCAAATCGTAAATCCAAGCATAGCTAGGGTCAATGGAGGCAAGGTAAGACAGCCTCTCGCACATCCCCTCTTCTGCAAGCTCCCTCGGATCCCTCCCCAAGTCCTGCATCGCCGAACAGTTATCCGCATCCTCGCAAAACACCGCTCCCAACCTCTGCAATGCCATGCAACGCTCTTCCATCGTGAGAGCATTATGCAGACCCGCCATCCCTTCTGGATATTTATCAAATCCATCCGAGGTATCGAGGACCCATACTCCTCCTTCCTGCGGGACGCAGATCAGACGATGAATCAGGAGCATTGGCCTAATGTGGTCAAGGTCATTCGGGCACAACCCATCCAGCGGCGATCTATCCCACGGATCCAATCCATCCCACCAGTCTGCACCGAATTTGCGCAGTTCGACAGAACGCATCCTCCGCTGCTTGGTCCGAGGATCGTTCCGTCCGGTCCAATCGACTAATATTCAGGTACTGCAGATCGACAGGGCTTAGGGTGCCCATCCAGGCGCCTCCCGTGGAAGGGTAGCAGACTACCTTGTCAAAGTCGACATCGTAGCGGACGTTTGAGAGCGGACAGGTAGTCTTGTTATGGTAATATGGGAACATCTGATGACAGGTAAGGTATGTGCGTTGGCCTCGGGCAGGACTGGAGCCGGGGAAAGTGAATGTCCAGGTAGGTGCAGTGGTAGAACTGATTGACTACTACCTAACTCACCTCCTTGATCTAAATACTCTCACTGGCAAGGCTCTGCTGCCTGGTGCTGAACTGAATCATCGACGGAACAAAAGGCTACATGTCTGAATTGCTATGGATCGTTTTGCCACTCATCGGCTGGCTCAAAGTCTAAAACCGGTGGTTGTGATTCGATCAAAAGCACCCTTCCTGGGCTTATTCAGAGGATCCCAGCTACCATCCTGAACCAAGATCAATGAAAACAGACCAAAACTGGGCTCACACTTTACATATATTACGAATAATTGGGTCACACAATGCAGGTCCCAGCTTTAAATCAACTTCGTAACCCAGGGGTATGTGCTACTGCTTGCTCAGTATGTTGGCATACAAGGTTAGAAACTTGCAAAGACCAACAGGTAGTGTTGCCTTTTAGCCCAAGCCCATTATAATATCTATTATCACGGGGCCGGCGTCTAGGAAGATTGTATGATCTTCAGAGGGCTCTACCTACCTCGTCTGTTGGCCTCTTCTCTTGATCTTATATACCGGACAGTTGGAGCAGTAGTTTACATTACTATCTGAACTCTACCAGTTCAGTTCCTTCAGGATCCTGCAAGTTTGAGACATGAAACATTAGAATTATATTCCATAGGTATCTTTTTTTGCCTCATTTTGCAGCTTCTGTCTGCCCCCTTCCTCTCCCCCAAAGCTCCATATGCATCTGCATATATCCACATTGGGCTGGGGCTATCATAGTATGGAAAAAATATCGGATAGGCCCCGTACATACCTAGGGAGATCTGTGGAGAATTAGGTGGTCTTAGATCATTCACCTACTGCATCCTGCGTAGCTCCACTGCAGGGTTCTTTCTATATATGACCTGAATCTCTAAGGTCTCTACCCATTCTGTCAAAGCAATATAGTGAGGATCTCCAGAATAGTCATGCGCAGGTCAAAGAATGAGGAATTCAATGTACTGTAAATACTGCCCCTGGAGACTTCTCTCGGGAGCTTGTTTATCACTCTTCATTGCTTTGCTATATAGGTAGGAAGCTAGATCGTGATAAATTAATTTGTTCACGAGATGAATTCATACTGTTTATTCGATTGATGTTCTTCATTTTGTCAGTTGAGCCCTGGCGCACACATCACTGCGGGTACATGTACATACATGCCTTGTGCGACAAGGTTACCTACCAAGTAAACAATGTACCTAGGTACTCAAGGTGCAGTTTACCCTGCAGGAAGGGAAAGCCCCAAATCTCCAGCTCAATCAACATCTAGGATCTAGGTACTAGGTACCTACCCAATCTCTTTATCTATCTATCCGCCTATCTATCCGCTACGCACCACCACGTAAGAGATGACCTGATTGCTGTAGCGGCGAAGAAGGAAGTTAGTAAGTAAGTAGCCTACATCTCGTCTCGTCCTGTTTTGCCGCACTGTTAGTTTACTAATCGATTCGGAAGTGGGACTACAGTATTAGGTAAATACCTTCCTTTCCTAACGAACGAGTCAACTGAGAGATGGGAGCGGTATGGGTGCTTTCCTAGGGTTGTATGAATGAATGTACGGTACGATGAACCTGCATAATAAGAGTTGCTGTACTACTTAATAATTAACCCCCCAGCTACGGTAATCAAGGAAGGTTGTATGTAGATGCGAATCCGATCGAAGGAATTATTGATACAAATAGATAATAATGGGAAAAAAAACTTCGTTATATGCCTAGGTCTATACCCTAAGTCTTATATGTATGAACAATGTGTCTGGTGGTAAGCTTCTAGGAGTATCTGAATCGAATATTCGGAGCGCTGGAGTCTAATGCATTGAATTGTTGAACTTCGTGGTATCCGCGACGCGTTGCAACATTTATAAACAGCAAGATGAGGAAGAGAAGAACGTGTTGCCAATAATCCACGGAACCAAACAAAAATGGGAAGATGGTTCGATCAAAGTCTACAGGCAACCAAAAACCAACAGTGCCAGTGCCGGTGACTGTGACAGGCAAAAGATCCGAGTACAAAATCCAAAATCCAAAACATCCGTTATGAGATCATTCATCACATAACAAAATCCCTTACCAGTCATCAGTCCACTCGTCCTTTGCGGATGAGGAAGGGGTGGTGTTGTTCGCCGTCGATACTCCACCACCACTACCGAAGCTCCCCGAACCAGAACCGGACGAGTGTCCCTTCTTCATCGCAGTGGTCCCGATAGCGCCAGGCGTACTCCTCCGGCTCTCTTGCGCTGCGATGGCAGCAAGGTTGTCCCAGAAGTCCTTGCGTTCGGGCTCGAACCGCCGCCGAGCGGCGCTGCCTCCCCCTTCGTCCGGGCCTTCGACGAAGCGGGTGAAGGTCTCTGCGGCGCCGCGGGCGCCGGACTGCAGGGTCTGACCGACCTGGGCGGCGTGGATGCGTGCCTGCGCCGCGAGTTCGGATTCTGCTATCTGAATCAAGGTGTCAGTCCCCCCTTAGCTGGGATTCAGCTCAGATGAAAGGGGCAAGACATCCAACGTACCGACTTGGCCGTGGGCTGGATGTACGTCTCGTTGACCGTCTTCGCGCCCCTGCCAACGGCCGAAGTGAACCATCCGAATCCCTTGGACAGCGCGCCCATGGGGTCTCTCTGGAACTCGTCTATGCTCGGGATGCCGCTCTCCTGACTACTGCTCCGAGGCGACGTCGGCATCCCGCCCCCGAACCCACTGTACTTGCCGCCCTGCGATGGAGGAAGGTTGTCCGGCCGCATCGCGTTCTCAGCACCCAGTTTCGCAAAGTACGCCTCGTTGCGCTCCTTCCTGCTCGCCGGATCATCCAGAGTGGTCGGAGGTGACACCGTCCGTCTGTGCCCAGACAGCGGGGTGCTGGACCTTAAGCTCGTCGCGGCCTTATTATTATGATCACTATTCCCATTGCTCTTCTGCCCGGGAACGTACTCCCTCCCCTCGACCTTGGCCGTCAACCTCTCCTTGTACTCCTCACCGACCTCCCCCTCGTAGCGCTCCTTGATCGTGGAGTCCTCGAACGTGCGCCCCTCGGAGAGCGTGATGGGATGCGAGTCGAAGAAAGCCTTCCAGGGTTCGTTGCCACCGTGTTCCATGCGCTCGATCTCCGAGCTCTTGAAGGCGTCCATGGTGATGGAGCGGACGAAGGAGATGTGTACGCCCAGGCCGCGGTGGGTGCCGGCGCAGTTGAGGCAGATGAAGATACCGAATTTGGGGGAGGCCTGGAGCGAAACCGCAACAAAATCTGGTTATCAGGATCCTCCATAGATCTCGTATGTAAAGGGGTTAGATAAGGAGAGCGCATGACGAACCCACTGAGGCGAAGGCGCACCGCAGTCGCAACATCGGTCATTCCCGTTCGTCTTGGAGATCTGGAGGAGCTGTATATACCAGTAGCGGAGACGATGCGTTAGCTAGCCAATCCATATCGAAGTCAGGGCGAACGGAACGGTACCTTCGTCCTCGTCTCCGGATCTACCTCCCACGTCTTGGACATGTTCGCAGACGGGGGTTCACGTCGAGGTTCACACAGGGATAAGGACTCAATTGAAGAGGACCACTGCGGCAAGAGTCGCTCTGGGGTCGCGAACACAGCGCCTCGAGAGATTTTATCTGCAGAGACACCCGTGCGTCTTGGAATCCACAGGTCTCAAGGGGATTAGTCCCTCCGTGCTCCTGCTGATCCGCGGCCCCAGAAGAATACCGGCACGATAGGCAGAGAGACGGGGACCGGTGGCTCGAGAGACGGATAACCTGGTCATATAATAACGATAACGATAATCAAGGGGGGCAAGGGCCTCGAGAAGCGTGTCGGGTCGGCACGGCAGCGTTCTGGATAGACTCACGCCCCGGCGCGGCGACATGCAGACCCTGGCCTGGCGCCAAGGCTCCGCGCACGACAGTGTGGAGCCCGTCGCACCAGAGGCCCATGGCTCGACCGGGGATGATATGCTTGTTACAGTAGTGTCGATCACGACGATGATCGCCGTGGACTAGTTCCCTACAGGTACGGTTCTACACATAAAGGTGGAGTGCGCCTGGAGACACCTCGACAAGGCCGGCCTTGAGGCAAATCGTTAAGTTAAATGGTCGCTAAGATACAGCCGCAATAGAAGGCAAGAATCGTAAAAGGTGGTTCCCGTCAATCAGTCGTCTGTTCCCCGGATTAATGTCTCCATTAACCGGTGAACACATCACGTTTCATCATCCCCTATGACCATATCGAAGAATAAAGATATCCACAGCTTAAAACCGCATCTTTCGATGCTCACTATGAAAATATCTATCCGATGGTCATGTCCCGCCACATCCCCTGTTCTCACGAGTGCATCATCGTTCTGGGCTGGAACGATCTTGTCATTTAGGCGGCAGCAGCAGCCGGGGTTGCGTTCTCTGCGGCCGGGGCGGCAGCCTCCTCGGCAGGCTTCTGCTCCGCCGCAGCGGGGGCCGGAGCTGGAGCACTGTCCTCCTTGCCGGGGCTGTCGATGGCCACCTTGACGGCGATCTCACGTCCCTCGATGACCTTCCCGTTCATCTCCTTGACGGCCTTCTCCTGGAGTGCCTCAGAGCCGAGGGTCACGAAGCCGAATCCACGGCCCTTGCGGGGCTCGTTACGAGCCTGCAGCTTCTTGACCATGAAACGAGGGATGGGGCGCAGGGCGATCTTGGCCGAGACCGGCTCGTACGCGGCGAAGAGCTCCTTCAGCTGGGGGAAAGTTAGCACGCACCCGTCACAGACAGGGGGAAAGGCTGGTCCGCGCGACATACCTTCTCCTCACTCAGATCGTAGGGCAGGTTGGCAACCATGACCTTGGTCTTGGAGGGGATACCATTCTCTGGAGGACCACGCTGCTTCTGAGGACGGCCGCGAGGCTTGGTGGTGGGCGCCTTGGGGGTCTCAGTGGCAGCGGCGGTGTTGTTCTCGTTGGTGACTTCGGTCAGAGGCGCGGTCTGAGTGGCAGCAGCCCCGGCAGCTGCACCGTTCTGAGCCTGTCGTTGAGCCTGGACGAAGGGGTCAGCAAGACGGTCGACTCTTCCAAATTTCCCGACTTGGAAGGAGAGGACAAGAGTTTGACGGAGAGGGCTCTACTTACAGCGCCAGCGCGGCCTCCACCTCTGAAGCGGCCTCCACGGCCCCGGCCACGGCCACGTCCGCGGCCAGAACCCCTCTTGCGGCCCTCGGTGCCGGTAGTACCCTCAGCACCACTCACAGCACCCTCCGCCTTGGCTTCAGCGGGCTCAGGCTTGCGGGCAAGCTGGACGGAGACCTTGCGGTCGAGGATCTCCTTGCCAGACAGCTCCGCAATCGCGCGCTGAGCCTCCTGGGCGGTGGCAAGGTCGACAAACGCATAGCCAACCGGGCGGTTGGTGCGTGGGTTGACAGGGATGGAGGTGCTTTCACTGTTGTCGCTGGATGTTAGCATGCAATTCCTCAAACCCCTCCGGTGGTGCACTATGTCCCAGAGCGGTGAAGGACCGCAGTATGTGCTGCCCGGCGGCTAGCCAGCGCATGCCATGTGGGCACACCGGCGCCACGCAGCCAGCCGTTGCACAACTGCACTTGACGCCCTTCCCCTGCCCGCGGATGACGCCAAAGTGTGCGCAAAGTGAGGTGACGGGAGGCACTCACATGGTGTAGTTCTTGAAGAACTCCTTGAGTTCCCCCTCAGTGGTCGCGTACGCGAGGTTCCCAATGTACAGCCGACGTCCCTCATCGGCACTGGCGGCCGCAGCGTCTGCCTGAGCAGGGGCCGGGGCGGTGCCGTTGGCGGGCTCCTGGATGGTGGTGGAAGCGAGGTTGTCGGCGAGGTTGTCGACGGCAGTGGACATGTTGAAGGCTGAGGACACGAGGTCGGGTTGACGTTGACGAAGTGAGCTGACCGTGTGGAAAGTGACTCAGGAAGCTGAAGGCTGCCTTTTTGCGGGAGAAACTTGATGAGGGGGGAAAAGGGTAGCTTGGTGCCCTAGATACTTGAAGGGTGGGAGGAGAGCGATGAACGGGAAGCGCTGATGCCTTTGGGAAGGTTGAGGTCTGGCTGGGGATGGAGAAGGGGAGAAGGAGAGAAAAAAGGGCAGGCGAGGCACAGGGCCGCGCTAAACCGAGACGGGGTGGCGGGCACCAGCCTCGCAGCGCCAGCTGTCAGCGGGGCTGGGCGGCGGCGCGGGCAGCGAGAGGGGCCTCGGGGTCGCGGGCGTCGGGCTAAGCGAGCGCCACACCCCCCGCCAGCCACGGGCGCTTCTAGCGGTGTTCGGTGCGTTCCCTCGCGCCCACGGCTCTGCTGACCTGCACCTCTCCATCCTTCCTCGTCCCTCCACACATCCCACCCGCCACCACTGCTGGAGAACCAGGTCAACGGACTGGCCAGGTGCATACACTTTTCTCTGCACGGAGCACGAATGGGATGTGTGGTTGGTGTGTGTTTCTTCCATATTCCACACAGTGAGCACACGGTCCGGCATCATCGGTTTCAGCACAGTGATTGGATACATAATGCCTCTGCAGATCGTCGCCGTGGCTCCAAGAACCTCACCAGCCCCCTGGCCTGCATGTCCAGCACATACCTGCTGGTACCTACAGGAGTCGACGAGGAACAACCGTTTCTGCCGTCTCTCGCATCCACGCCACTCCCAGAGCGCCACTTGCCACATGGTCGAGCGTCCATGAGGCTTGCCCCAGGGCGTTGCTGTCGACGCTTCCAAGGTTGGTCGTCTGTTTACCGAGTCTGGGAAGGGCGCTCCGCATCTTGTTCCTGCATCCGCTCGAGTCGACGTGCCTGCGTCTGCTTTGTCAGCCCCGAGACGGAGAGTTTCCCGTCTCTGCAACAAGCTCGGGCAGCCGTCGACCCTTAGACATCCGGGTGCTCCTCCCTCTGTCCCACTTATGTATCAGACCATAGCAAGTGATCCGGATCTCAGTTCTGCTATGCCTTCAGTACCATGCGAGACGCTCGTGACCCCTTATCCAGCTGCTGCCAGCGTTTCTATCTCGTGGATGGCCTATCTTATGGGCCAATAACACTACAATAAGAATATCCAGCTGGCCATAACTAAGTCTGAGTAGGACGACTTCGAGACAAGACATCCTTGCGTTTGAGTCCCATGTCATGTCAATGTAAGTGGGTGATACGCTGTACATGTCGTCAGGGATGACAGGATGCTCCCGAGAGTGGTTCCATAGAACGCTGTGGGCGAGGGAAAGCTTATGCGCTCACAGTTACTATTTGACATGCAAATAGGGACTGTCAGACATCATCATGAGGATTAAAATAATTGCACGGAGCACTTTGTCCAGGGCACCTCGTCTTGATTCAAATCATGAGGACTCGTGTACTATTCCGTACAGGTTTCCAGATAAGTCCATCGGGAAGCTGATGATTTTGCAACTGCGAAGTAGACGTTAACTTCAAGGCAATTGAAGTCTGCTACAGAATCGACTGCTGTTTCAAATTACCTACTAACTACATTTCTCTTGGCCCGTTACCTGCATCAGCTTCAACAGAGTTGTTTTCTCTCACGGCTCCCTCTGAGATTAGCCTCCCTGACTCGTCTCACGGCTTTCGACGCTGTCCAAGTCCAGAGACGAAAAGCCGGCTATCATGCTTTCAGCTGCGGTATGCTCTGGGGTCGTATCGCTGCCTCTGTCTTCCCCTGACACATTCCTCTCCGTGGCGCTTTGTACTCCGCCAGACGAGATCTCTCTTGACTGTGCCTCAGCCTCCAGATTTACTCTGGCTTCATAGCTGTCGTTGGCGTAGGTGCTGTTCGGCGCGAAGTTGCTGCGTAACCGAGGAAGCTGCAACCTAGGAGCGTTCGGTCTAGGCGGTATTCTCACCGTTATCAGGGGCCCCGAGTCGGGGGGAGAAATATCGACATAAGTACCGAAACAGTCCTTCTTCACCCAACGCCTTGCTGGCCCCGAGCTTTGTGGTCCCGCTGTTTGGAAAGGTGTATGCCGCGATGTATCCACTTGGAGTGGATGTGCAAGCGACAGACCAGTTCGTATGCCACGGAGCGGCGCTTGCCTCAAAGTGTGTGGCTCTGCAGTAGGTAGACTAGGAGAACCAGTATTAAACACATTCGCCATTCCAACACTCGAGAAGATCCCCGTTAGACGCCGAGGAGGTTTCGTATCCTCGCTTTCTATTGTGCTGTCTTCCTGAGCTGCTGATGATTTATCTTCAGAAGCCCCCTTCTTCGGATCTCTTTCGGTCTCCTTTTCATCGCAAGCTCCGTCAAGACCATTGTTGCTTGTACGTATCATGTCCATGTACCGCTTTTCCCACTTGTTGATCATGTTCCGGCCGTTTTCCGCGAAACAGTTCCGGCAACGGTCTTGAAGCATTTCCAGATCTGGGTTCATGAGCGGACTGACCACCACAGCACTTATGGCGCGGGAGACTTCTCTGGTCGTGCAGTTGTGATCTCGAGCAAATTCCTTAAAAGGGAAGAGATTGGCAATCGTGTCTACCATGTCAATGAAGAATTTAGCTGTGTAAGGGCCATCCACATCCCCAGAGGACGTGGGTACTTTGTTGTCCCTCGTTAGATGATCTTCCTGATCGAAAGACTGGTCTTTTTGAGGATCATCCTGATGCGAACAGTTCTGGGTCGATAATCGCTGGTTCTTGCGGACCGAGTCGGGTGACTGTGATCGTTTCCGTTTCACGATGACAGATGTTTGCGGTCTTGTCTGAAGCTCCTTCTCGATTGGTGTCCCTATGTTCTTCACAGGTATGACTGACAGCTCGGGACTGCTGACGGTATCTCTGTTGGCTCTGGTGTTTTCATTTCGATATGGAACGAGTTCTCGGTCTCTCCGCGTCTGCTCGGGACCCTTGAGGTCAGGGGCACCTTCTCCATCTAATCAGAACGTGAATATCATTTTAGGCTACTCTGATTAGGAACTTCGGGAGTGTCTTCGAGACAAATCCCTGGCATGAAAAGGAGAAAAGACATACTGGATAGGGACAAGGACTGCCTACAGCCTCCCAGATTCTCCTTGTCTCTGACCGCTTTGGTGCCATCTTCCTGTTGATGTTTGCGGTGTTGTACCTGCCGAACCTCTGTTATCTGGACATCATCATCTTCGTCGTCATCCAAGATGATGACGGGAACCGCAGGATTCATCGTGACAGTGTCTATATGAAAAAGGAGACAATGACTTTTCTAGAGGATGCAAGTCTGTATGGGAATGGAGATGTGAGGTGGACGCCAGGGAGATAAGAACTCCTGCGTTCCAACAGACTGTTACCTCCTGCAGATGGTTAGAGACGCGGGTCCCATTAACTGGCAGCCTGGACGACGACAATGAAAGCTGGTAACAGGTTTCAAGTGAAAATACAGACATGGAGGCCAGGGATCTCATGTCTGGAAACTGGATGTTTCAGCTACACTTGAACATTCTTCCTGTAATATACAGATGATAGTGCGGACATTTAGTTGCCGGAGGCAAATGTGTGCACAGACTGCCTTGGTCCACAAGCTTCTTTATCTGCAAGCAGGCATGGGAACATCTTTCATAGCCAACTCCCCAAAGAACCTGAAGAATGTTCCCCAAACTGATCGCCTGAGGACGGAGAATAGTTCAATTGTGTGAGCTACCAAACCAGGTATGTATCTACGGTTCATAGCAATCCTACCCGACACCACCTTTAAAGAGACTTCTCCGTCCTTCTTCCGTTCCTTTATTCCATTTCCGACCCTCCCTTCCGTCCGGTTATAACACTGCATGCAGCGGACAGGCACATGAAGACGATCTCTTGGCCCCGCCGTCTTATCATATCGACAAGCTTTCTCTTTGGCTCCGCGGCTGCTTAGTCATGCTCGGTACCGCCGCCCTCCTCCACGAGACTGCCCTTATACCGAACTTCCCCTCCCTCCGGTTCTCCCCTCCAGGTCGGAGCCCTGCACCTTCATCAGCCCCATGGATCACATTGAGAAGACCGAGGGTGCCAATGATGATGCCACAAATACCCATCTGCTGCCGGGGGACCCTTCGACGTCCAGAGCGACGTCATCATACCTCCAAATCCCGGCCGGCTCCCAACCCTCGCGGCAGCCGAGTATACGGATACGGCGGTTGCCCTCAACGTCCTCTGTGAGCAATCGCCCGCAGATCCAGGTCAACGGACAGGACCTTCCCAGTTCATCCCGAGCGGAGAAAGAGAACTGGCCGTCGTCGACGCGCCGTCGCAGCACCTCAGAACCCAGACCTGGGCGGTGGTCTGCGCCTCCCGAGATCGTTCTCTCCAGGCTGGAGACAGGAGAGTCGCAGTTGCAGACGATTCCTTTAACGGAAGAAGCATCCAATTTGAGTTCCGGCGCATATCCTTTCCCCCGCGCTTCTGAACATCTGGCTCCGCCGCCTCCGACGGCGGGCCCTGGCGGCAGGAGCGTGCTGCGTCGAGCTAGCATAGCAGCTCTTGCGGGGAGGTTTCACTGGAACCGCGTATCTACCGCTGGCGGCGAGGCTGCCGCGCCGACTCAAGGGGATGGCGAGTATCCAAGGGCAAACGAGTATGATCCGCGCATTGTTGATTTTCTGGACGTCGTCGGTGCGTAATACCTCGGACCGGGAAGGTCTCAACCCAGAGCTGACCCAAGAGCAGACCCGGAGATTTCGACCCTGTCCACCCTTACCAATGTTCAGAACTCGCTTTTCGTCCCCGACCTGGGCAGGTTTGTGAACCGCATGCCGACGTATACCCTCACGCGGCATGAGTCCGAAACCTCGAAGGCCGAGACGGCGACGAGCGAGGAGTATGAGCTTGAACCGGCAGATCAGCCATCGGACAAGGATCACCCTCCAACGGAGCATTTGCGTAGGCTCAGTACTATTTCGTCCGTACTCAGTGAGTCAAAATTTGCGGTCTTGCCAGAGGGAAGCTCTCTCGAGGGCTGGACTGTGGAAGATGTACGGGAGTTGAACGACCACGTGAGGCATATGCTGCATTCTCGCCGGTCAAAGTTCAAGCGCGCGATGCGAGGATTTTGGCAATACGTCACGAAGCGTAAGCCGTGTTACCGTGTCACAGTATTGCCGTTGACAGCACGCTGACGTTCGGCCTAGCGCTTGGATTCCTTGTCACTTTATATGCGACGCTCATCACCCTCTTCGGTCTCGCCTGGGTGCTCTTCCTTATCGGTACGTTCAAAGTCGAATTAATCGGGAGTGACTGGAGCTAATCACGATTCTGCGACAGGCTGGATCAACGTCGGAGGGCGTCAATTGTATATCATCAATGTCATTGATAACGTTCTCGTCGCTCTCTTTGCTATCATGGGCGATGGCCTGGCACCGTTTCGCGCTATCGATACCTATCATATGATCTATATTGCCTATTACCATCACCTCACCTGGAAGCTACGAAAGAAGCGGGCGCTTCCCAAACTGCAGAACGAAAACGATCTACCAACGCGGCGTGAACAGGACATCGATATCGAGTACACGGGTGGAGACAAGCAGCAGCCGCCGGAATTTAGCGTGCTGACCCCACTCCAGCAGAGAAAGCTTGAGCACCACCAGAACAAGTTTGCCAAGTCTCACACCTTCTACAAGCCCCACGAGACGACGACGCACTACGCGTTCCCTCTCCGCTTCCTCATCGCCATCGTCATCCTGCTCGACTTCCACTCGATATTCCAAATCACGCTCGGCGCCTGCACATGGGGGATCAACTACCACGTGCGGCCTTTCGCGCTGACGACGGTGATCCTGTGCTGCTCGATCACGTGCAACGTCACAGCAGGCCTGCTGATCATTATCGGGGACCGGATGACGCGCAAGAAGGACGTCGTGGAGCGGCTGTTCCGGCAACAGCTGACGCAGGAGGCGATGCGCAAGATGGAGAAGAGGCGGAAGAAAGAAGAGCGGCGGAACGCGGCCTTGGAGCGTCCTCAGCCGTATCCCGGCACCTGAACGGGTCGATTCGAATAAACAGCCAAACCTCACGACTGATGACGATGAATCTTCTGCCATGTACATTTACAATGCGATATGACGTACGATACGACATGACGGTCTAACATACGACATGCTTGGGTCAAGGATAAACCAGGAATAGGGCTATATATCGGTATACATGGGAACCATTATTCTTCTCTTAGGACATTGTACATTTACTCCAATTGAACGACACGGATACGGAGTTCAGGATATGGACTGTTCATGAACCTAGAGGAAGGCGTGGGTGTCTGATCAATTTTTGCACAGCCTTTTTGGGTGGTCGGTCTACAGGTACATATATGGGTAGAGGGCTGGCTGGGTATTATTTTTCTCTCTCTCTCTCTCTTACATATACAGATTTTTAATTCCCACAGGAACGGTGGATTGATTCGATTCGATTCTCAAATGTACTCGTGTCTCATACAACAATAGATACCCCAGCGCACTATGTACCTGTCTACTCCGTACTTTTTTTCCCCTGCATCGTTCATGATCATCGTAACAATTGCCAGACCGGGAATGCAATACGCAGGCGGCAGTTTATAAATACTCTGTATATACTGCGTACTGCAGCCTAGAGACCCATATATATAGAGAGAGAAAAGGGACCAACTGTTACTTTCTCGCCCACAACCCAGGCTCACTTAAAGCCGTGGTTTTTAGGTGGTTTGGCTTCAACTTCCGGGAGCGCTGGTATCCGCGGGGTTCAGAGTTATTCAGTGGCATCCATGAAGATGCATGCAGATTTCTGGTTTTTCCTTCCAATTCCTCCTGCCGATTGCTCCTGCACACCTACCCATGTACATAGGAAGGAACTAGTGTCACGTTACTTAGGTAGTAGGTACTGTACAGTACTGTACCTGACCTGTTTGCTGATACTAGTACTAGTAGATACCTAATATATCCTTGTAGCAGATCTTGATCGGACAACTCCTCTCTCTCAGTCAGAGTTCAAATTAAATGTAGAGCCAGTCAGTTTTGATCGAGTTGAATGGATCAGGATCAGGTCAGGTCAGATCAGGAGCCATGTTCGCTCGCTGCAATCCACTCAAGGCAAGACAAGGCATGACCAGCAAGCAAGCCAGTTCAGTCCCGTTCAGGTCAGCTGGGCTTCGTGGATACTTGTTTACTTACACTTTTTTTTTCTGCATTTTAATTTAGTACAGGAAAAAGGAATATCAGACGAGTATAAAACCAATATGTATCAAACAGCGAAATAAATAAAAAAGATGAAATTCTGTTCAAGGCCCTACTACTAGGTATCAGTTGTCACTTTCTATACAGTACACACACACACACACACACACACACACACACGAACGAAAACAAACGTACACAGCAGCAGAACAGAACAACAACAAAAATGCAACATGGTAGTGGTAGTAACCCCCGCTGCACAAGCAGAGATGAAATAAAGCGAAATGAGAACGCAATGCAGCAAAAACAACTCTCCAGTCCAGTCCGGAAAACAGACGAGACTACTCAAAAAAGGAGTAAAATGGGAGATAAAGACAACAGGGGAAAAAAGACTCAACAGTCAACACATAGGTGTAGTTAATGCCCCATATCGCTCGCTCCGCTGGTATAGTAATAAAACAAAGGGAGAAATAAAACGAGAAAAAAGGTCAAAGTGATAGACACTGTTGGGGTAATATGTAACGAACATATGAGAAACTCTCTCCCAAAGGCAGGTAGGGTATAGGTCTGTTTCCGTGGGTACTGTTATGATCATCATCCGATGCCACATTTGCGTTGTTGATTCGACATTTTTATGCTTTCAACTCAGAATGGGCCATCTCATCCTCGTCCTGTTGCCGTTGCAACTTCCGTTTCCTCATCACCTCTTCCAGGACCTCGAGCCGTTCGCGCACTACGCGGATCGCATGGTCCATCTCCCGCTCGGACATCCGCTCCTCGTTCATCCTGGCCGCCAGGTCTCTCCCCGCGCGGAGTCTCCGGCGCTGCTCTCTCTGACGCGCTAGCGACTCATGGCTTGTTGTATCGACGACCGGGAAGTTCAGCCCGTCCAAGCCCACCCTTTCTTCCAGCCAGTTCCACAGCTCACTCTCCTCCCTGCGCCACATCTCCTCGTAGGCGGCGAGACGCTGCGGAATGGTCAATCCGGGATAGGCCACTCCATGTGATACTGGAGGCGGGCTCGAAGAGCCTCGAATGAAGATCATAAATAAGAGAAAGGCAATAACCCCAACAGCAACGTTCCCGTTCCAGAGGGGCTTCAGGAGGGGCTTCACGACGCTGACAACAGGAGCAAGTGGCGCACGAAGCGGCTCGAACATCCCCCAGTTTTCCGCTTCCTGCTTGCTAGCTTCGGGCGCTGCACTCTCAGCAGCAGCAGCAGCAGCCTCAGCCGGAGCGGCAGTATCTCCCTTCTTACGCTTGCCCTTGCCTCCCTTTCCTTTACTCTTGGGTGCACCATTGGGCTGAGCGGGGGTACCAACGGCGGCCTTCAAAGCTCTTACAAGGTCGTTGCCAAAACTAACCTGACCTTCATTCGCGCCTTTTTCAATAGGACCTACGATATTGTTAGCAGGTTCCCTTTCGCCTGAGAATATAGGATGAGCTTACCTTTGATCCAGCTCTTTCCAGACCACTCAATCGTGCAAGACATGAAAAATCGTGTCGCGTTGCCCGGTGCCCACGTGAAGAGATATTTGGTCTTTACGCAAAACACATTTCCACTCGGAACATCGGGCGTCTGCGTCGACAGCGTCACAAGGACGGCCTTTTCCAGGTCAAAGAAATCCAAGGTCTCGGTACTGATACACTTGGTTTGTTTTGGCCCGATTGACCCATTGAGGGGCTTGATGTACGAATATTGTCTGGTCTTGTTCTCATTCGTCAAACCCTTCTTGTCATCTTCAAACTGCAGCTCAGTCGCTTTCTGGTCCTCAACGAGGAACTTGCTCATGAAAGCGCCAGAGGCAGGTCCAAAGACCAGCGAGTATATCTTGCCAAGAGGAGCAGGGATGACTTCGTCTTTGACGACTTTCTCGTAGCGCCCGGAGGGGTCGTTAAACTCGGTTGGTGGGTGAGTGGCTGGACCTGGGAAGTCCGCAGCTGCATCCGCGCCAGCAGCCCCAGCTGTATCGCCGCCCTTTGTGTCTGCTGCAAGGTTGGTAGATGACGATGATGGACCATTTCCGTTATTCACGAGGCCCGATGCCTTGCGACTGAGCGGCTTTATCGACTCAGCCTTCTCGCTTCCAGCGCTTCCGTCGCCCGCCTCCATATAACTGTCTGCAGCATCGCCTTCCTCATCCTCATCGTAGACTTCGTCTTCTTCATCTGACTCATCACTGCCTGCACTATCGTCCGCCTTCTCAGTCTTATCGCCGGTACCCTGATCGATCCGCGTTCCGTTGACAGAACTCTTCAGCGATGGATGATTGATCTTCCATATATTGACCATCAAATCATACGTAGACTCTCGACTAAGCAGGCTTCGGAACGTATGTCGTGCATGAAGGGTCTGGATTGCAATAGCATTGGGAAACACCATAGCAGTCGTCTCCTTCTCTATCGCCACGATCTCGTCGAAACTGATGACAAGAGTGGTTACCCAGCCAAGGATATTGCTGGAGAAACAGATGTGGCCTTCTGATATGTAGATCCGGCCAGCGAGGATGATCTCTCGCTGCAACGCGCAGCTGTAATCCTCGATCAGATAATCATCTTCAGGGACACTGCGGAACAGTTGGTGGAAATCCCTGTTCCGCTTCTTGCTGGCTACAGCAAACCCCGTTAGGCGTGGTGCACTCGTGTTAGCACCTGAAATACCCACGGCCGTTGCACTGGCGCCAGTGGCACCGGCAGAAGACCCAGTCGCCCCGGAAGAGCCTCTCGGACGGCGTTTTGACGGACGATCGCGACCACTCTCGCTCCGTTTCGATCCAGCGCCGGTTTCGCCTTCGAAGATGCTGCCATTTGCAGACGCCTGGTCTCCGCTGCCATCTCTTGCTATTGCAGCACTGGGACGAACTTCAAGACCATCTCCGGGCGCCAGGGGCGGTGTAGCTGATGTGACTTCGGCCGGCTTCTCATATGCCATGGAAATGGCTTGAGCGACTCGCATGTCCTCAATCCTCGCAGCCAGCTCATCTCGCTGCAACGCAGTCATGTTCTTGCGGCTCTCAATAGCCGCATCCGGCCTCGTGATGACGATACCGTCCTTCGTTGTGACGACGCCGCCGGGGGCCGCATCTGTCTCAAAGTGGCTCAGATTCAGATCCCCCATCCCCAGGGTATCGACAGCCAGTTCCTTTTTCACCTCGGATGAATTCCGACCGCCTGACTGCGCATCCTCATCCGCTGTGCCGTCTACTGTGAGCTTCTCTGTGTGAGCAGGTGCAGGTTGCGTCGCACTGCGGATCCTGGCCTGCGCATTTAGACTATTACTTATCGCATTCTGGGCAGCAGAAAACATGGATGAAAAGAATCCGGTTTGCAGAGCAGAAGGCGTCTTCGGAGCCGATGCTTTTGCCTCCTCGACAGCAGCGTCTAGGCTTACAGGGTTTGACAGCTTACTGGGCTGATTAGCTGCGGAGGCGGAACGGGCGCGTCGGTGAGACGTCGTGTTTCCAGAAGGACTAACAACGATATCAGGTGGCAGATTCTCCGGACTCTGCACTGCCTCCGGAGAAGCCGTAACCTCCGAAGTTACCACTTGGGAGACCTCTGTCGGCGTAGGCGGGGTAACAGTTGTAGCAGGCGCCGGCCCGCTCTCTGCGGGAGGCGTCCTCGGGCCAGCGTCTGTCGCAGGCGCCTTGGTAGGCGTTACATTGTCTATACGAATTGGCTTTGGTACAGGGGGTGTTGGACTTTCGGCCGCCTTGGCAGCTCGCTTTGCCGGAAGGCTGTTTTTCCTGCCGCGATTCCCAAAGAGACTCCGTCCTTCTTTGCCTCCTGTCGACTTTGCAGATGTGCGTTCCGGACTGCTAGTGACGCTTTTCTGGTCTTGAGAGGGCGTGAAGGCATCCTTTAGCCTTCTCCCAGGAGAGACGCCTCTTCTTTTGGCGTTGTCTACCGGAGCATCGAGCATCGAGTCATGTGTAAAAGTTTTCAGGCTCAAGTCAGGTGTCGATTCAGATGCATGGAGATTGGGAGTGATCATTGCGGCTTTCGGGTTAGCAGGTGCTGCGTCGGGGTCATCGTCGTCGACGTGGGTCGTAGTGATTAGGGGTGAGGTTGAAGTATAAAAACCGGTATCAGAGTTGTGGGAGGCGAGAGGGGGCGTGCTGAAGGCATCGATGTTAGTGAACGTGATCAGACATTTCGATTGAGAAGACAGGCCAATGGAATTTCTCCGAAGAGCTTCAAAGACTTAGGAGTGGTAGATCAGGACAGCCGTTTATCAAGAGACATCAGGGGCAAACAGAGGTCCCGAGAGAACAGAGGAAACTTACGCCTCAGGGTCAGAATCATCGGACAGCAGGTTGTCAGCCGCCTCGTTGTCGGCTGGGCCATTGACCGACGAAGCGGCGGAGACGGAAGCCTCGTCGAGAGACTTGGCCCTCGACCGCTGCATCCCGCTGTCATCGTCCACCGTCAGCAGCACGGAGGACTCCGTGCCCTGTCTCTTTCGTCGTCTCCGTCGAGCGCCTGGCAGCAGCTTCGATATCCCCTTGGCGGAGTCGTCCGCGCCCCCGCTGGTTTGCGGCCTTGGTTGGTCTCCGTTGGAATCGACCGACGACGGCCGGACGCTGGCGCTCCGGCCGGAGCTGCTCATGCTCTCGAAGTCGTTTGTCGTCCAATTGCGGCTGGGCCTGCTGAAGACCTTCTTCAGGCCCGCGGGCGAGGGGGCGGGAGAGCCGTCCTGCGAAGCGTTGTCCATGGATCTCCGCCTGTCCTCCTTCTCCGATGGATCTGGATCGGTGACGAAGAGGATCCCAAGCAACCGAACCGTTCGTCTCTAATAAAGGAATAAGGGCGCCTGCGCAGGGGGAGAGACACTCGGGGGCTCGCAGAGGAGGGTTCAGAGGTCCAGAGACATGGCCATCAACGGGACAGCAGCGGAGAGCATCGAGCAATCATCGACGGGGTGCCGTAGGTCGGGACGGAGGAGATCCACGCTGGAGACAGCAGCAGACAAGAGCAATGCAGCAGCATCGCCCGTCCAGCCTGCGAGGGAGCTGGGAGACGAGACGGGGGGAGCAGGGACGGCGGCGAGGAGAAGACTGGGGGTCGGCGCCGGCGGCTTCAGCCTGCTCTCCTGAAGCCCCCGAAGGGCGCTGCGGGGGGTCTGGGCGGCGGCTGGGAGTGACCTGGCGGGAACCTCGCGGCGCGCGGAGGCGGCGCCGGCCGCGCAAGTACCACCGATGTACCCGCCGGCGCGCCCTAGACCGCTCCGCCGCACGTGACCCGCCTGCCGCATCCAGACGCAAGCAGCGGTATGGCGTCACAAGCGTCTCGCGCTCTCTCACGCTCGCGCTCCCGGGCTGCCCTCTCCAGCATCTCCTCCCAACGGCCGTGCTGCTCCTGAGAGGCTCCAAAAGCAATGGAGACCGCTCCCCTGACCTTGGTATGCCTTTCCGTGCCCTGTCTCCGCGCACGGATGCTGATCCTCGCCGCCGCAGGCCCATACCCATGCACGGAACGCCCTCTTCGAGACTCGCAAGTCGAACCCCCTGGCAGCCAGCGAGGAGCATGATCTCGCCGCAGGAGAGTTTGCGATCGCGAGCCAGGGCACCTCGGATCTAGAGGTATGGTCTCTCACGTCCGTTCGATATGAGAATGCGATCCTAACCCGTCGATGCGGCAGGCTCTCCGGACGCTCCAGCTGCTTGAGCAACACCACAAGAAACTTGCCCAGATCCTCCGCTTCCAGCATGAACACCCTGCAAGCACTGCGGGCACAGAGCCTTCAGCTCCTGCGCAGGCTCAGGCCGTTTCCCAGGCCCAGACGCCCGACCCTACAGCAGCCCCCAAGACTCCGACCGCCGCCCCCGATACCCAACAGCAACCACCAAGATTAACCGGACATGGCCGGTCTCTACAGAGAGAGGCATCGTCGCTCGCGAGTAATCTAGCATCAGCACGGGGAATACCCTCCCATCCGCGTCGCGGGACCCCCGCATCGCCTACGCTTTCCTCCCAGCATGCCGGGGCCAAGATGGCCGAGGCGCAGAGGACAAGGACGGGAGACGCAAGACTGCGAGACGCACACTCCCAGGGTGGAGGCAGGGAACGTTCGGGCCGCGTGTCTGCTCCCAAGCAGCCCTGGTCCCCGCCCCAGATCAGTCCTACGGAGATCACGTCGCAGCAGATTGTCCCGCCCGACGCAGGTGAAGAACCCCCGCGACAGAGAGGGAGACTGCCGACAGATGACCCATTCCAGCGTTTCTACTCCACATTTGAAGGCCTCATCTCCAAGCTGTCCGCTCCTCTGGCGTTTGCAGGCCTTCCCCTGGGCTCGGATGTGTCCACGCAGCCGGACCCTGGTCGACAGAAATCTGCCGCAGACACGAAAGTGGACCGATATAACGCAGTCCCAGACCGCTCCAGCATATCCACCGAACCAGACGTCAACAAAATCTTCTCGCGCGCCGCTCTGAAAGCCATCCGCGACACGAACGGCGGCGGCACGCCCGGGAGCACCGCGGAGTCGTTCTACGTCGTCCCCACGACCGGCGGCACAGTTTCCTACGCGGGGATCCTCTCGCGAGCGGAGAGGGAAGCCCGGAGAAACAGCAGCGTCGAGGACGGGGACGAAGATTTCGTCGACGCCCGGGAGACCCCGTCGTCCCCGGAGATGCTACACACCTTCAGCTCCGGAGCCAAGGGCAACAACAAGGCGGGCCGCGGCGCCGCCGCCAAGACGATGGAGGAGTTGCAGATGGAGAACGAAGCCCTGAGACACCTCTCCGACAACCTCTCCAAACGCCTGCACATGTGGGAGGTCAACGCGCAGTCCTCCTCCATGGCCCTGCAGCAATCTCTGAAAGCGATGCAACACCAGAACGCCGCCGCCTCACCGCGTCAGCACTCCCCGGCCGCGTCTACTTCTCCGGCATCCCCGGCACCCGCAAACGCAGAGCAGCGGATCAAGGAGCTGGAGGAGCTGGTCCGACAGAGCCAGAAAGAGCTCGAGAGAGTCGGCCGCGAGAACGAGAAGCTGAAGACGGTACTGGGCCGGTACCGCGAGCGGTGGGAGAAGCTCAAAGAAGGCGCCAAAACGAGACGGAGCGGTGAAGCTTCTTCTTCTTCTTCTTCGAACCCGGCAGCGAACGGCGGCGCTGGTGCGGCGGCGGCGGCGACTCTTACTGCTGCTGCTGCCGCCACTGCTACTGCGAAGAAGCCCGACGGTATATCAGCTTCGCCTGTTCCTGCTCCCGCTCCCACCCCTTCTCCTGCACCTACCTCTGCCCCTGCCTCGACGTCTGAGTCTGCGTCTGCGGCCGCGAAAGATGAGGGCGAGACCAAGGGCGAGCGTGATGGCGGAGATTAGGTCGCCGGATAGGGTGGATGGTAAGGGCGGGGCAGTGTCCTGTATTTTTATTCTCTTTTTTTTTTTTTTTTTTTTTTTTTTTTTTTTTTTTTTTTTTTTTTTTTTTTTTT
>Ga0008109_10000032_pt1 | contig 100080 bp, 84 predicted proteins | sample HigsolmetaGSP18D_FD_59306 | JGI IMG/M metagenome (GOLD analysis project Ga0008109, IMG submission 59306) | High solid enriched microbial communities from the Joint BioEnergy Institute, USA - SP1-8-D | ecosystem: Engineered > Bioreactor > SSF (Solid state fermentation) > Aerobic > Biomass ...
CCCCCCCCCCCCAAATACCGGCCGTCCAGCAGACCTGGGAGAACGGAAGAATCGATTCATATGTTTTTTTTTTTCTTTCTCGATATGTCTCATGCAGAAAGAAACCAATTGAATAATAAGAACCACCTACCAATGCCTTCTTCCTCTCCTTCTCCTGCTTGAGCAGGAACCGCTGCACGCTGTTCTTCTTGATCCGATCGCTCTCCTCCAGCGTGTGTCTGTGGCCTCCCCCGACGCCGTCGGCCTTGCCGTTCCCTCCACTGCCATTCACCCGCTGGATCGTGTAGTACTTGGCTCCGCTGGGCGCGGGGTGAAGACCCGCTGGCAGAAGAGCCGGATTCGGCGCGAGCATCCCGAACTGCTGGTTCAGGTTCTCTCCTCCTCCTCCTGCTCCTCCTCTGGGAACAGCAGCACCCGCGCCGGGATTGAAGAAGCCGTTGTTATTGTTATTGGGGTTAACACCCGGCGGCAATTCCGAAGAGGGCTGCTGCTGGGCACCAGGACCAGAACCAGCAACATGCACCTCCGGCACCGCGCCCGGGAAGTACTCGGTGATCTTGATCTTGACGTCGCAGAGATCCCGCTGCCTTGCGGTCCGGTGGCGCTTCTTCTTGTTCGGGTCGTCGGACTTGGGCGTCCCCGGGGGCCGGCCCTTCAGCCGGCAGTCCCAGTAGTGCGAGATGAAGGGTTTGCGCTTGTAGCGCTGCGTGGAGCGGTGCGAGTAGACGTTGTCGACGTGCGGGAAGTAGGTCTGGAATCTACGGTCGAGGTTTTATGTGAGCGATTTTGTTTTTGTTTTCTAGAAGACAGATAATACAGGTTTTCTAGTGGAAGTAAAGGATGAAAAGACATACTGTTCTTCAGTCAGAACGATCGTCTCGTCTACGTTGAAGAGCCTCTCCCTCCACGCTTGCAGGTCCGGCGGGTTCGGGATCAGTTTCATGCCGCGGAAGTGGGAGCCTCCCTCGGACTTGTCGTTATCGTCGTCGTTGTCGTTGCTGCCGCCACTACCAGCTGCGGAGTCCCCGGGGGCTACTGCTGGTGGTGGTGGTGGTAGTGGCAGGGGAAGGCCAGGGTGCCTCGGTGGCAGCTGCTGTACAGAATTGTGCTGCTGCTGTTGCCGTTGCTGCAGCGCATGCAGCATCTGCAACTGGGTATTATAAATGTTAATGTCATTGTTATTATTCTCCCCAGACTCGAAGGTGTTGCTGTCATTGCTGCCATTGTTGTTGTTGTTGTTGTTGCTGCTGTTATTGTTCAACGACTGACTCTGCGCTCCTCCTGACTGTGACTGGTCTTGTTGAGTAGTAGTCGTCGCCTGCGAGTTCACGTTACCGCTAATATTGCTGTTGCTCCCATCCTGCTGCTGTTGCTGCTGTCCCGGCCGCGGAGGCGGCGGAGCAGGAGGAGGTACTGCTCCTCCACCGAATTGGCCATTATTATTATTATTATTATTATTATTATTGTTTGTGTTATTCTTCTTCGACACCGCATCACCACCAGCACCAGCACCGCTGACAGCGGAGAGCGGCCGTTTCTGCGGGATCGTCTGCTGAGGCGGCGGTGGCGGCGGCGGCGGCGCGAACATGGTGTTCACCGGTTCGCCCGGTCGCGGGGGCCGGACAAAGGCATTGTTATTATTATTGGTCGCGGTCGGGAGGACATGATGATGATACAGCTGCGGCGGCTGCGGCTGCGACGGCTGTTGCTGCTGGTGGTTGATAACGCTCCCAATGGGTGCTTCTTCTGCAGCGGCCGGAGGAGGAGGAGGAGTAGGGGGCTGGGACGCGGCCTGCTCTTCGGACGTGGACTCTGATGAGCCTGAGTTGTCGTCGCTGTCGCTGTCGTTTTCGTTGTCGTCGTTGTTGCTGTTATCGTTATCGGGGTCGAAGTTGGTCGGGGTGTCGGCGAGCTGGGTCGTGGGCGTCGTCGTCGCGGTCGCGTCGTCGGGCTGCTGCAGGCTGGCATTGGCGACGGGGAGCCCGTGGTGCTGGAGGCCGGGAGAGTCCATGGCTCGTCTCGTATATCATGGGTTGGGCGCGTCGGTCGCGTCGGTCGTCGGGCGCGGGCCGGATGGCAGACGCTGCTTCTGAGGGCGCGCGGGAGCGGTGGTTGAAGCGGCGCTGCGTCGGCGGGTGGTCTGGAGAGGCCGGTCACGTGGCCTGTGTGCTCAGCGTCCATGCTGGAACAAAGAAAATTTCTCCTCTAGACACAGATCCAGAACGTATGTATATCCCCTACATATATTACTTGTATTATCAAGTCAATCAGCACACATACTTCTACCCAAATCTATCAGGATGACCTCGTAGACACTAGATCCCCCTCTCCCCCTCGCCCTGCTGCAACCCAGCAAACCGCTTCTCCGCCACCCGGTTCTTGAACGGGAACCCCGCCGTCCGCTTGTCCGCCCCCGTCCGCGGGCTGATGCGCCCGCGACTGCTCCCGAACAGCAGGCACCACAGCCCGACCGACGCCCCCGCCATCGACCCCGCCATGCCCAGCGCGAACGCCGCCTGCCCGCTCGCCGCGTACCGCGTGTAGGCGTGGAACGAGCACAGCGCGTGCAGGACCGACGTCACCGCCAGCGTGGGCACCGCGTAGGGCGCGCGCGGGTCCGACTCGTCCGTCGTCACGGGCTCCGACACCGTCGCCGTCAGCGGGATCGAGCCCGTCAGGAGCACGGTCAGCACGGCCAGCGTGAGCAGCGCGAGGCCGAAGCTGCGTGCGAAGTAGATCTCGATTACTGTTGTATCCAGCATTCAGGAAATTGCCCGTGTGAGAATTGCATAGATCGGGAAAGAAAGACGTACCGGTCGGCAGCCTCGTCTCGTCCAGCAGCAGCGTCACGATCATCTTCGGCGTCGAGACCAGCGGGAGGCCCTGGACCGTGAACCACGCGGCCGTGCCGTACGTGTATGCGTAGAAGACCTGTTTCAAAGGAAAAGATCAATCTTCATGACTTGCAGGGGATAGTAGTGGAAATAGGAGATATCTCATGTGATAGATAGACAGAAAATATCCAACTTACATCCATAATAACGTTGACAGACTTTCGAGCAAAGAAAAAAAAATACTAATCAATTGATAAGAATAGAGAGAGAGAGAGAGAGAAACAAAAAGACGGTTGAAGGTTCCCAAGATCCCGAGCGGCAGAGATCGGAGGGTAGGAGAAGGAGTGTATTTGGCAGTCAATCAATCAATCAGTCAGTCAGTCACATGCCCTCCCTACTTTTTTTATCTCATATTAGTAATTTGCTTGCTGTCAATGAGAATCCTATTAATCCGCTTTTATCAGATCCTGCATTCTCCATTTCTTTTGCCCAGTTTATCATGTACATGTACATGTACATACGTCAAGGACAAGCTACGCTCGAAGCTCCTCCGCAATCATGATGACATCATATCCGTGCCTTTTCACTTAGTATGCATGTTTGCCGTGTTTGCATGCATGTACTTGGACGACAACAGACAGCAAGATGGAAGTTATGCATTCACATAAATATCAGGAAGATCATTCATGCATATAGGCATGCATGGGCTTCCTGTATGTATGTAGGAGTTTCAGGCTGTCTGATATTCTAAACGAGGGAAATAGATTGGGCTGTATTTTTGATAGGCACAATCTGTATTGTAATGGTCGCCAATCTATCTAAGATTGAGAAAAAAAAAAGATGGGCCGGCCATAAGTATCCATGCGTGTTAATTGACATTCTCTTGAAGGACCAGTTATGAAAAAAAGGAAAATCATAACAAGAAAAAAAAACAGAGGAAAAAAAAAAAAGAAACAATCTATCCCCGCCACATTCAATAAACCCCGTTATCATAGATCATAAGTATCACATCTAGGATGTCTGCCCCGAAGTCACCTCTGCGTCCGGATCGTCGACACCGTGGATGACCCGAGCCGGCACCCCCCAAGCGACGCTGAACGGCGGAATGCTCCTCGTCACCACCGACCCCGCGCCGATCGTGGTGCCCTTTCCGATCGTGACGCCGGGCAGGATGGTGGCGCCCGCCCCGATCCAGCAGTCGTCGCCGATCGAGACGGGCCTCGTGTACACGATGCCGTCGCGGCGGGACTGGACGTCCTTGTCGTGGCGCTCGGTGAGGATGGTCACGTTCGGCGCGATGAGGACGCGGTGCCCGATGGTGACGAGGCCGCTGTCGTGGATGCGCAGACTGTATGTAGATTTATTTCTTGTTAGCAACAATCACACATCTATCTTTGAACTTGAGAGTCCGGAGACTGACTTGACGTTCGCATAGACCTTGTCCCCGAGGGAGATGTTGCAGCCGTACAGGAAGTTGAACGGCGGCTCGATGACTGGCTCCTCGCCGACCTCCCCAAGGATGGCACGGAGCAGCTTCTCCCGCTTGTTCCGCAGGAACTGGAACATCTTCTCGGGCGGTATAGCCGGGTCGCTGGGGATGATCTCCTCGTTGTACTTGGCACAGAACCGCTGCGCGCGGAGCTTCTTGGCCTGCAACTCTGGAGACTGTAGGACCCGGAACCTGTTGAGGGTTTGGCAACACACACCGTCAGCTTTATTATCTATTGCATTCTTTGCTTCCCGATAGCGGAATGAATAGGCCCGTACGGCTGTCCCGAGATCATCTTTTCGTACTCCCTGCAGACGGGACTCGAACTCCGCATCCGAGCAGCATGCGCCAGGCGCCGTCGACGCTGCTCTGCGTCGTCCAAGTCAGCTTCGTCGGTGTCCATGCTCACGAAGGTCTCCGTCAAGGTGGCTCGACCGGGGCCACTGGCGTCGCTGTCTTCGGACCCGTCTTTCGCCATGGCTGGATCCTAGACTCTTTGTTGAAAGCTAGCTGAGATCAGGAGCACATTCTAGTTGGTTGTTAAATGAGAGCGCGATCGCATCGCTCGCCTTGTACCTGCAGTAAGTTATATAGCCATCCACTTAGGTAGGTAGGTGAAGTCTACAGCCGGTGATAGACAAGGAGGAAATTAACAATCCACATGACAACGGAACATGGAACACGGAAGCGAACAAGTGCATTGGGTAGGAATGACTCGTTTGTTTGGGCCACTTGACACTTGGGTGAAGCCGCCAGCCTACATAGGACCTTACATCCACGTTGCCTCTCTACTGATGCGCATGGCGTTATAGAAAAGATCGCTATGAACCACATGAGCTTTGCCTATAAGGGCAACATCTGACTGGCTCGACAGACACGCGGAAATATGAGGATGCACCTCTGCGCTGCATCAGAACCCGGGACAGCGGGCACTCGAGTTGTCGACATGCTGATGTGGCCCAGGGAGTAGGACAAGCGTGCTTCAGCGCGAACGCCACCGGCAAAGGAACCAATTGCAAACCGCCCTCGCAACCGGAATCGGGGATCTATGGTACAGAAAGTTGGCCGTTGGGAAATCTCCCCGAGAAATCACCCATGCTGGCAGCGTCCGGCGGAACTCCCTGCAGTTCTTGAAAGAAAGAACACACCATTGTTAAAGATCTCAAGAAGAGGCAGTGGGGCGGGGCGACGGTGTTGCATTCCTGATGCGCCTGCACGGATCGACATCCGTCGCGGAAGCGGAGAATGGCCTGATTCGCGACGCAAGGCGCAATGGCTTCCTACTACTGCGTACTGTCCAGCATCTCGATGGCGCCTCCAGGGTGACGATAGCCCGGCCAGATGTGCCCGAACCAGTCCGAAGCTGCGGCAACAAAGCGGCTCTAGATTGGGTATGCTGACATGAAGGTACTGACACTGACAGCAGTCATCATGATATGCGAAAAGCGTTCAGGGTCTGCAAGAGGGAAATTGCAGCAAGCAAAAGTACAAATCTTGGGAAGACAGAGCTGGATGAGGAAAACGACAAAAGTTCCACACAGAAGCACGCATGACGCCGTATGATGTTGGGCAGAAACCAACCCCAGTCCGTCCCGACGAATCATGCTCTACCTCATCGATTGATGTTGCTGGCGCGCAGATACCTCGCGAAGCTCAGATCCTGCTCGGACGGCTGAGACGAATCTGCGAGTGCTTGCTTGTAGCGCTGCTCCAGGCCGGCGTTCCCCCCTGCGCCGGATGCATCTTCCTCATCCCCGGAGTCGTCGTCGCTCTCGGACTCTCCAATCGCGTCGCGCGAGGCGAGGTCTTCCTCTTCAGCCTCGCTGACCGTCTCCGCTTCATCACGCCGGCCTTTGTGGGAACTCCGGCTCGCTCCCGAGACGTTCATGTCTTTCATGAGTTTGCCCAGCTCCTGCTCGCGCCGGGCCGCCTTGGCCTCCTCCCGCTCCTTTCTCTTCCGCTCCAGCTCGGGCTTGTAGTCACGCTCGAACTCCTGGCGCTTCTCCTCGACGGCCGCGAAGAACTCGTCGACGCCCTCGCCCGTCATCGAACTGACGCCCACAACGTTCAGGTGCCGGTAGAACTCCTCCAGCATCAAACTCATGCTGTTCAGCAACGATCCCATGTATCCACTGCCGCTACCAAACCCTCCGACTCCACCCTCCTTGCCAAAGACTCCTGCCTCCTCCTCCCGTCGCAGCGCAGACTGGAACGCGTCAAAGTCCGTCATCCACTCCTTCGCGAACTCGGCGTCCTTGACGTCCGTCTTGTTGAAGACGAGGATCATCGGCAGCTTCGTCTTGTACAGGATGCTGCATGCGTAGAGCATGTTGCTCATGAAGGTGCTGGTCGAGCTCGTTCTCGGGGTATCGATGATGTAGGCGATCACGGTCGGGAATGACGATGCCAGGGTCTCCAGTAGAATCGTCCCGGATGCGCTCCACACGAACACCTCGATCTGCCCTGGCGTGTCGACGAGGATGTGCTTGATCGGTCGGGGATTGCTCGGAGTGGGAGAGGCGCGCTTCTCCAGCAACGCGATGATCTGGTCCACTTTCGTAGCGAAGAGATTCAACGATGTCAGGATACCGCCGTTAGGCCCCAGGTTGTACTGCTTCATGACTTCCTTGTAGTTGATCGAATCCCGGATGTCGATGTTGCTCTCGAACGGAACCGAGTGCACGGCAGGATCCAGGTTCAGCACGTAGGGGACGTTCTTTTTCGAATGTAGATACGAGTTGATCCGTTGCATGAACGTCGTCTTGCCCGAGCCTAAAAGTGAAGAGAAAAGTTCGCAGGTCAGCATGCACATTTCTAACGATGAGAAAGTAAGAGAGCAAGAGGCGTACCGGCCATGCCGACGCAGACGATGGCGACCGGTGTCGTCGCCATGGTTGCAGGAGATGTTAATAGCGCCCGTGTATCTGCGATGCAAGAGATTGGAGGTCGTGAGCGAGTTGCAACAAGTTCTGGGAGTTGGCGGGGTCTTGGAGTTGTCGATGGGGAAATTCTTCATTTATCGCGGGGACTTGCTCGGTCGCGGTGGAGCTCTGGACGGGCGGCGAGACGTCATTCCACCGGGGCTGCTTTCTGCTTAGACGCGCCGCCGGCAGACAAAGCTCTCGCTCCACGCGCCCCCCCCGAACAGCCCATGCAGAGCTCTTCTGCAGGCCACAATGACTCTGGAAGACTTTGAACGGTCCCTCGCGGAAAGCAGGGAAAGGAGGGAGAGGAGCCACAGGGACAGGGATCGATCCGAGTCCGGTTCAAGAGAGCGGTCGAGACACCATCGACACCATCATCACCACCACCACCGCCATCACCGCCATCACTCGTCCCGGTCGAGAGAACGAGAGCGCGATCGCGATCGTCACTCGCGGCGCGACGATGAGGATGACCACCGGCATAAACGGTCAAGGCACGCCAGTGATAATGGCGACGACCCGGAGCATACGCATAAACGCCGGCACAGGCGCGGCAGCGTCGAGAACAAGGAGCCGACCGCCCCGAAGGAAATCGTCCAGCAGGAACCGGCCCCGTTGAAACGAGACGCCTGGATGGAAGATCCGTCTGCGCTGGAATTCGACTATGTCCACAAACGCGGAAACACTCGCTTGCAGGAGCCGCCGCAGCCCAAGATGCTGCAGGCTGATTTCGACCTCAAGCTCCACGAGAGGGAGCTCAATTCGCATCTACGCGACCTCAAGGAGGGGAAACCGCTTGAGGACATCAAAAATGAGCCGGCGCAGCACGAGGTGGATTATACATTTGGCGACGCGGGTTCGCAGTGGAGGATGACGAAGCTCAGGGCTGTCTACAGAGAGGCGGAGGAGACTGGACGGCCCGTGGAAGACGTTGCCATCGAGCGCTACGGTGATCTACGTGCCTTTGACGACGCTCGGGAAGAGGAGATAGAACTGGACCGCCGGGAGAGATACGGAGAGTCTTATGTCGGCAAGGAGAAACCCACGGGTGAGCTCTTCCAGGAGAGGAAGCTTAAAGAGGGCATCAAGAGGCAAGAGCATCACAGGGATCCGGAGAAGGAGCTCGAAACCAAAGGGCAGGGCCAGCCGATGGAGACAGAGCCTCACCTCAGGACCACTCAGCCCCTGGACTTGACCGCTCTGAACAGGCTCAGGGCTCAGATGATGAAAGCGAAGTTAAAGGGCTCCGCCGACGCAGCAGAGCTTGAAGAACGCTACAACATTGCTGCTTCTGCCCATTTCGCTAACCGTAAAGAGGCTGATGTGATTGTCCTTGGCGTCAGGGAGAACCGCATGTTGGCCGGCGAGAGGAATGAAGTCAGGCCTGTGGAGACTAAGAGAGGCCGGGAAAGGGGTCAAGTGGAAGAGAATGAAGATATGAGCATCCTAGACATGGTGCGAGAAGAGCGGAGAACACGCGGCGAACCTGGTGGGGAGGGACGACAGTTTGCGGAGAGAATCATGAGAGATCCTAGATTCGAGGTGAGTGTCCCCTGCTTGCGATTGAGCTCGTGCCTCGTGCTGACACGCCGCCTAGAATGACCTTGAGTACATGGACGACAACGCCGTGAAGCTCGCCAGACGCGTGCAGAGATCCGAGATCGATATCAAGAACAAGGCCATCAACGAATTCCAGAAGATGAACCGTATCCTCGACAGCTGTCCTCTGTGCTATCATGAGGACACAAACACCCCTCCCATCGCTCCCGTAGTCTCTTTGGCGACCCGGACGTATCTCACACTTCCCACTGAACCTGAGCTCAGCGAAGGCAGTGCCACGATCGTACCTATCCAGCATCGGACGAATCTCTTGGAATGCGACGATGACGAGTGGGAGGAGATACGGAACTTCATGAAGAGCTTGACGCGGATGTACCATGACCAGGGGCGCGACGTAATCTTCTACGAGAACGCCGCTGAACCTCACCGCAGGAGGCACGCGGCGATGGAGGCCGTCCCGCTGCCGTACAGCCTCGGGGAAACGTCGCCTGCTTTCTTCCGGGAGGCGATCCTCGCGGCCGACACGGAATGGACGCAACACACAAAGCTGATCGACACTCTGGCCAAGGCCAAGCAGGGGCTCGGAAAGCGGGCTTTCCGCCGCACGCTGGCGAAAGAGATGCCCTACTTCCACGTCTGGTTCGAGCTGGATGGCGGACTGGGCCACATCGTGGAGGACCCGCATAAGTGGCCGAAGGGGGATCTCTTTGCGCGGGAGACCATTGGAGGAATGCTTGATCTGGAACCGGATATCATCAAGCGGCAGGGCCGATGGAGCAAGGGCGGTGATAGAAGGGTTGAAGGGTTCAGGAAACGATGGAGGAAATTCGATTGGACTAGGGTACTGACCGAGGCTTGAAGATTTGTTTCTGATGGACGAGCTCGGGTGTCTGGTAAAAGGGGTTAAGTTAATACGTAATGTAGCACATATCGGTTGACCTTGATGGCTGCATTCTGCAATGTCTTTGGGTTTCTGCTGCACAGCCCTTTTAATCGTCTGGTTTATGGTGTCACGACAGTCACAGTTGTCTGGGATGAAAGATGAATCTGATAGCCAACAAGAAAGTTGAGTCGTCTGTGAAGAAGCAGTTTCGAGAGCTTCAACATTGTACCATGTTAGTTTCTATCTGCACGAGATCGCAGATGCTTGAAGCAGCCAGCCACATCTCACGCCCGTTGGAAGAGTAGGATCTCGATCCCCTAGTTACAAGCTGTATGAGGTATGTACATGCCCTTGTGCCGTACATGGTTGAAGAGAACGGAGCAACGCCTTCATCAATCCGGAACAATCCAATACTATATTATAGCCTCAGTAGCGGAACAGCATTTCTTTATACATGTCATCTGTCTGCAAGGAGCATCAGCTCCCTTTACAGTCGTAAGGAATCTTCGGTGGATATCCAGCATAAACCTCGTATGGGGAAAACTCCGGATTTAACCGTCTTCACGGCCGAGAAGCTGGCACCTTGCCACTGCTAGTTGACTAAGATCGATCGTGCCTGGCTCTCTCCCCGCACACTGAACGCAAGAACCAGCAGCACCGGTGCGCTCAGTGCGCATCTCCAGCGCATCGAGCGGGACAGATCTGTATGGATCGGGATCTGATTCTGGAGTCGCAGAGGGCAGCGTGAGGAGAAAGACCCCGAGGAAGTTCGAGCCTTAGGTACTGTACAGGGGACTTTTTCCCCAACCGAGCCGCCGGCGACGAGACGGCAGGCCTTCGCGCCATCGCTGCGGCGTTAAAAGAACGACGGGCGACGTCTCTCGGCCGCGAACCGTGGTGGTGACGGTGGGGCGGCGAACCTCTCTCTCCCCGCGCTGGGTGAGATCCTTCGCTATCTTTTCTCCTTTCCCGGCGGCTTGTCCTGTCAACCCGCTTCAAATCTTTTTTTAAGGTACCGTCGTCTCTTGTATATAGCTTCCCGACTCTGACGCATCTTTCTGGTTTCCCCGTGCCTCTCTTTGCGGTGTTCTAGCGGGTTCTCTCTCTTTTTCTTAGATATTCCCTTCGTTTATCCGGGCATATCAGGTGACTACCTAAGGTTAGTATTATCTTTTCTTATCATGATACGCTTACATGTGCCCTCTTGCCTGTCCTTCACCGCGCCTGACTATGGAAAGACCAAGAGTATCTATCTTGTTGATATCCAATGCTTTCCTTTCTTTGATCCTCTCTTTTCCATCACTTTTATTGCCGATTTCTACTGTTCTCATCACCGCGTGTCGGAGCGCGCGAAAGCAACCCCAATACGAAAAAAGAAAGGCCGGAATTTTTTATGGACCAGTTAACTGACCATTTCCCCCCAGGAATTAATAAATAAATACCTAAGTATGGCTGGTACCAAGCCAAAGGTTCTTCTTCTCGGTCAGATCGACCAGTACGTGGGCCCTGCAACCCCCCTTGTCCAGTTCAGACAGTGAACTAACTCGGGGATTTATTTCTTGCTTAAAGCGCGCATTCGTCGTGGAGCGCCCTGGGTGAGATCGCGGAGATCGTCAAGCCCACCGCCACCAACCGCGCAGAGTTCATCCAGGAATGCCGGGAGGGCAAGCTCGACGGCGTGGTCGCGGCCTACCGCACCTTCGGCTCGTTTGAGATTACGGGGCTCATCGACGAGGAGATCGTCGGGGTCCTGCCCAAGTCGCTGAGGTTTCTTGCTCATTGCGGTATGTATCTTTTTTTCTAGTCCTGTCCGGTTGCTGTGTTTCCTGTATTGTATGTTCTCGATGTCTATTCGCGGTTTGCGTTTATATAATATTGTTCCCATTGCTGCTATCCAATTTCCTTTTTTTTTCCCGGATACGAGTACAAGAGCAGTTTCCCCCTTCCACAATCAAGATAGATATCCATTTTCTATTCTCGACAGCTATTCCTTCCCCCCCCCCCCCCATGTTCATCTTTCTAACACCACCGCAGGAGCCGGCTACGACCAGATCGACGTCCACGCCTGCAGCGCGCGCGACCCTCCGCTGCGCGTCTCCAACGTCCCCACGGCCGCCGACGACGCCACCGCCGACGTGAACATGTTCCTGATCCTCGGCGCCCTGCGCAACTTCAACGCGGGCATGGCGGCCCTGCGTGAGGGCAAGTGGCGCGGCCAGCCGCCGCCCGCGCTGGGCCACGACCCGCGGGGCAAGACGCTGGGGATCCTGGGCATGGGCGGCATCGGGCGCAACCTGAAGCGCAAGGCCGAGGCGTTCGGCATGAAGGTTATCTACCACAACCGGCGGCCGCTGAGCGATGAGCTGGCCGGCGGGGCGCGGTACGTCTCGTTCGACGAGCTGCTCGCGGAGAGCGATGTGATCAGTTTGAATCTGCCGTTGAACGTATGTTCATCATATCAAACCCTAAGTGCTTGATACAGGACGATACGTGCTGACTGATATCGTACTTGTAGAAAAATACCCACCACATCATCGGCAAAGCCGAATTCGCCAAGATGAAGGACGGCGTCGTCATCGTCAACACGGCGCGCGGCGCCGTCATGGACGAGGACGCGCTCGTCCAGGCCCTCGACAGCGGCAAGGTGCGCTGCGCGGGGCTCGACGTCTTCGAGGCGGAGCCCAGGGTGCACCCGGGCCTGCTGCGCAACCCCAACGTGGTGCTCGTGCCGCACATGGGGACGTGGACGGTGGAGGTGAGTGTCTTCTTCTCCTTCTTCTTTTTATATATATATATATATATATATACACATATACATATGTAATATATATAAACAAGCGCTGACTATGAATGGTTAACGACAGACCCAAACCGCCATGGAAGAGTGGGCGATCGAGAACGTCCGTCTCGCGCTGGAGACGGGCAAGCTGAAGAGCCCCGTCCCCGAGCAGGCGGATCTTTGAAATTTAATTTAATTTAATCTCTGGACAGATATATCTGTCTTCTTCGACAAATTGTCTGCCTCGATAGAGAGATGATAGAAGGTACTGTATATAGATACATACGTACGTACATTAATACATAAATAAGTGGCACTCACTGGGGCCGAGGCTGAGGCTGAGGTTCTTACTTAATGGTTGCTGCCGCAGTATTGTATGTGTGGGTGGTATAGAAAAGACAAATACTGGGAGGAAAGTAGAAGTAGACCAGATAGAGAGAGAGGAAGAAGGGGGAAAAAAATCGTCCAGAGTTCGGGTTTTCCCAGTTCCGAAGTCTCCAGTCTGAATTGGGCCATCTGGACAGTTAGCTAAGTTTCCACGTACATAACGGGTGACAAAAGGCCGAATGACGAGTCAGTGTTACATCGCCTTTAGTACAGCACTACAGGAGCGTATCTCTCTACGTGGAAAACAGATCAGGAAACTGATTAAGTATAGTCAGATACTTTTCTTTGTTTACTTATTTAGATTCCAAGGCCTAGATACCTAACCTAATAATATCTCGACACAGCTCCTCTCTCTGAAGGGGTAGTAGTGGTAACACATTTGAATCCATGAGATCCGAAAGCGATCTCATCCTGAGTAAATATGGCAGGGAGCTCGCAAGGATGTAAACCTAACAGCAAGATGTGTGATATTTTGAGAAAGTCTGTTGCAGAAAATAGAAATGATGCCTCATGGAGGGAGCCGTTATGATGATAGCAGAGGTAATATCTGTTTGAAAAGGGGAGGAGAAAGGGGGAATATGGATAGAACCAAAGGGCAATGTATCAGCAACGCCGTTGTTCTGCCATATCCCAAATCCAAAATCAGAAGAAGATAAAATAGTAACTCCCTTGGCCATGTGCCCTCCTAAGCAAATGAAATAATACCGGGTGGATAATGTGGGCTCCAAAAATGAAGCAGAAAAGGAAGACCTCTAGCTGAAAAAAACAATCCCTCGAGCCAGAAAAAAAAGAATCATATGAAAGCCTTATTTTACACGATGCGGAGGCGAGGTTTGGTTGTTCGACTTACTGTCGAACATACCATGACCTGACTGCCATACCGCATATCCGCTTGATCACCTGGGTAGTGCCCTTTCCGGCGGCTTCCTGCTCCAGGAATTTCTGTGCAACATAGAGCTTGGATCCTGCGTCTTTCTCGTCGCTGGTCGCTGGCGGTGGGACGTTGCGGGGGAAGTCTGTCCAACGTGCCCCGATGTGACGGGCAATAGCGATGGAATAGATAACATCCCGGTTTTCGAAGTTATCCAATAGCATCCGACAGCGAGCTAACGTGTCGTCTATTTCCTTTGCCGAACTTGCCTCATCATCATGAAGGGTAAGGAAATGGCCAATTGAGCTCCAGAAATCCAACGACCTCTGCAGGAGCTGGTCAGGCAGCGTAGGAGGGTTTGCCGCTGGCTCGCGAACCGGCGACTGGGCCAGGGGGTTCGTCTCAAGGTGCTCTCCAGTGACCAGGGCCTCAAAAGCCTCAAGCCGTTTCGCAGAAGCCACCAGATCGAAATCCTGCGTAGCAGCCGTGTTTCCATTTGACATATTCGCCAAAGGACGGCAGATTGACATGGTGTCCCAAATAACTGAGGCCTCAAAGCTCTCGGTGCGTCCAAGGACAGTGGGATCATTGATATTCGGGTCGCTGAATGCGTCAATCAGCCCAGAATACTGAGCCACGAGCTGGGCGTTCGCCATGACGTGAGGCAAGGCTTTTTCCGTGAACCAGCGCGTCTCCAGGAACCTGTCGATTGCCGGAGCATATGTGGCTAGGAACACCGCCTGTACCTCGTCCAGACGCGACTGTTGGAGAGGGACGATGGGGTGAGGGGGAGGAGGAGGGATCCCTCTGAGAGCGAGCAGGTCATTTATCTTGACTTGTTTCGCTGGAAACAAATTAGCCAAACCCATTGATGCACGATGAATGACCAAATCGGGGCCCACGATGGAGACGCACCTTTCAGGCTGCCAGACTCCGATGCGGGAGTCGCGCCAGCAGACGCCGAAGTCGCCGGCGGCTGTAAGTTCCCGTCCGCAGTGCTCTGAACGTTGGACATGCTAGACACAGTGCTCCCTTCGAGAGCGGGATCAATGGCAGAGCCGTAGTCAAATTGCTCGAGGGATGGAGTCGGCGAGTCTGACTGAAGCGAGGGAGCGAAGGGCTGGGTCGCAGCAGGGACGTATCCAGGCGGCGCTTGGGGGTATGATGAAGAAGGATCTTGAGGAGTGACCACGAGGGACGGGGAAGGGTTTGGAGCTGGTTGTATGGCCGAGGGAGCCGGCTGTGGCCTGAAGACGGGATCGTAGCCCAAGCATTCACGTTTGCTCTTCACGCAATTTCTGCAGACGGGATGCCCTTCATCGCACTAGACATGGCATCAATTGCAGGTCAGCAGTGGAAGCGACGGGGAGGTTGGGGGAGCAGAAAAATGGGGAGGCGAATGTTTGCGGGGTTGTGGTGGGCTGATAGCGAGATGGGAGCTTAGCAGGCCTGCCCGCGGCGTTGTTGCAGCTAAGCGACAGCTCGGGCGCGCCTCTCCGCACCCGCCCTCGCATCCGCGTCACGACAGCTCGGCGCGTACCTTAATTCTGCGCTTGCGGCAGGTGAGACACCCGGTCTTGGTTCTGCGCTTTACTTCCTTCTTATGTCGCCCCCCGGGAAGCATCTTACTCGGATCGCCTGGGATCTGATACCTCATCGGCGGGTTGGGTGCGACCCCCATCTGCGGCACGCCCGGTGGATACCCCGGCATATACTGGCCCATGGGGGGCATGGGGGGCATGGTGGACGGCAGAGGCGATCCAATTGGAGCCTGCGTGGTCTGAACAGGCTGCTGTGCCTGCATCGAGGGCATGCTCATCGCCGCCGACGGCGGGGGGCCGGTCGCGGGATTATGCAGCGCCTCAGCATTTTGCTGGGTTGGCTGGGTCTGCTGAGGCGGCGGGGGGTACGATGGATATGAGCCGTTGGACGGCGCGGGAAACGCTTGAGGCGAGGGATAAGACGCCGTCTGTGTCTGTGTCTGTTTGGCCTGGTGATTATTCTCCGCCGGTGGAGGCGCAGATGGAGGAGCAGAAGACGCAGGAGGCGCAGAAGGCGCAGCAGGCGCAGAAACCGGCTGCTCCGTCGCGGCCGTGGTGGCCGTCGCTTCTGCAGCTGGCGGTTTTGTGGATTCTGCCTCCGACATCCTCACAGCCTGAGTACACCAGCCTTGTGATCGAGTGCCCGGGACCTTGGATGTTTCCCTTTAACCGATATTCAAGACACCTTCCAAGTCGCCGCTAAATACCAGAGCACGCCGTCGTCGCAAGAGCGGTTATAATGCAGGTGTGCAAAAGGTTTTCAGGGATAGCTTGGGACGCAAGACCAGAGCGATTCGATGCTCATCTAGTTGCAGCGACCACTGAGATGAGTTTGATGTTAGTTAGTAGCTCCAGGATAGACCACTGTAACCTCTTAAGACGCGCATTCAGCAATCACAAACCACAATAGACAAAGGAGGACAGCGCTGCAGAAGGCTTTTTCCAGGAGAGATCAGTGCAGGAGAGCAAATTTTCTGTTTTGCGCAATGTCCGAACAGGGGGGCCGCGACACAGGTTTGCAGCTCACAGCATCAGATGCGCGTCGCAGCCCTGGGCATGCGCGCTCTCCAATGCAGCGCCCGGTGCAAATAAGGCCCTTGAGGAAGATCTAATGAGGGGACATAGCAGTGATTGCACGCTCCCGGCGCTGAACAGGTGTAGAATGCGATCCTTGCGATCGCCACAGGCTCAGCAGAGACCCGAGCAAGCATCGTGAAAAGCGAATACCGCAGGATCTCCTACGAGCAGCGGAGGAGCGATACAGATGGCAGCCCGAAAAGGCGCAAGTACACGGTGAGCAGGAGCAGGAGTTGGAGGGCGAGAGACGTGTTCGGGGATGATAAGGAAGAGAGGGCGAGGGACGACGCAGGAGCCGAGAGTCGAAGCTCCCGTTAAATTAACCACGTACCTGGTCTAGATAAGCGAAAGAAGCCAAGCGAGATGCTAAACCACCAGAGCTCGAGTCCAGGAAGCGAGCAGCCTCCGCATTTGCAAAAGAGAGGAGGTCGACGATGCGGTGCGCGCCAGCGGCCTGACGTGAACTGCGGACTTCTGAGAGGCTCCGGACCGTCACGACTCGAAGGTCGCGAGCGGAACAAAAACGCAGTGGCGATACCCTGCTGCGCCAAGGGCCGCCTGCCGCCACGCAAACCGCCGGCAATCGATCTGTACAGCAGAGCCCGACCAGCGAACAAGATGCGTTCGCGTCGACTTGATGCTGCGAGATACATCTACAAAAGGTCTTGCGGGGCTTTTTGCGGTCTGGTTTGTCCCCGTCCAGAGCTTGTCCGCAGAGCTTGTCTGCTCGACATGGGCCTGAAACAGACCGCGGCCTCACGATAGCAGCAAGGACCTGCATCTATCATCGCTGGGATGCAGCTGGAGAAATTTCACATTACATGTCAAGCTACTCTATGTTCCGTCCGTAGTCTTGGTTTCTCGTTCATTGCTTAATTGCAACAAATTACAGCGTCAATACCTATGGTACACATGCCTCAAAGGCAGCTGTCTCAGTGCCCAAGTTGCCAACAAAATGGTGTTTTTTTTTGACGACGATGCGCCAACCAGATATCCCAGATAAAGTCATCCAAAGGAGGATGCTGAAGGATGAACTCCCGGTCTGCACAGATCCCTCACACAGACATTACGACGATAACATGACGCGGTTTCATAACTCTTCTCGGGCAGAAGTTCAGTAGTTAGCTAGTTCTATGTTTTCTCACTTCAAACTGCAGACGGAATCGGCCGAAAGGCCGCAAATCCCTCGATGCTCAACGCGGTTGAGACTCGTCCGCTTCATCTTCCCGCTCCCTGCTGCGAATAGACGCCGCGCCTACATCTCATTTTAGTGAGCGGCGAACATTGAAGCCCGTCAGGAAAGAAGCTGATCAGAGCCTCTGAAGGCATCGACTACCAAGTCGAATGTTGCTGTGCAGAGGTGGATTCAGCGCCAGCTGACCCCTGTTAGTCTAGTCAGACATCAAGCAAGGGAGATCCCCTTGCCCGTAGTGCATGTGCAGTTTCTGGAGATCGAAATGGAAATGTAGAAACCAAAATAATCTGTTCCGGCAGCTATTTCCTTATGGACTTCGGTTTGCGCTTCTTGAAAACGACCTCGGGCGCCGTATCTTGATTCTCGTCTTTAGCTTCGGGAATGGATTCCGGAACTCCCTCCAGAGACTCTTCCTTTTTGATAGCAGGCGGGTGTTCCCCGGCATCCTCCGCAGGAGGCGGCGGAGTACTTTCGCGTTTGACTGGAACATCCGACTCTTCAGGCTCCGTCTTCACCTTATCCGCTTCTGACACAGGTTTCTTGCCCTTGATATTCTTGGTTGACTCGAGGAGAGCATCCAGATCTTCGTCGCCCTGTCCGGCGGGGTACTCCTTTGTTGCAGAACCCCAGACCTTCCTAGGTGCTCTCACCTCAGCCTCTTCCTCATCTTCACCTTCATGCTTGCGTTTGCGGGCCCCGATATTCACAGCAGAAGACTCCGCCGGCGGCTCGTCGTCGCGGGATTCGACGATAGGTCTCACGGAGACCGTGTGCCATTCTCCTGCCATAGCCAGATCCCCCCGAAACTCCTCCGGTATAGCGACACCCATCTCCGCCAATTGAGCCATCTGCTTCTTTCTCTCCTCCAGTGTAACCGGGCGCGGGGGAGGTGCTGCGGAGGTACGTTTCGGTTCGGACCTTTCCTTTGCTGCGGACGACCCCGAAACCAAGCTCTTCAGCCTCTGGACCTCATCTGCTGCTTTCTGGCTTTCTTTCTGCTCGCGCTCATTATTGCGGTGTATCTCGCGCAGGAAGCGCTTGAGATTTGCCTGGTGCTTCGCTGTAGCCTCATGCTGAGTCCTTTCGAACGGGGTGTCGCGAACGAATACTTTGCACTGCTTGCACCAGTACCTAGGCTAGAAATTGTTAGGACGACGACTCCTTGCGGGAAGCTCAGTTGGGACTCACCGTTGACTTCCAGTACTCCGCCATGGTAAGAAAGGGCTAGACCGCAACGAGAGGTAGGTTAGCGCCCGCTGACCGCTATTAATAATAAATTACCCAGGTAGGCACCCCGTGCAAAGGCGAAGGTGACGGCAGGCGGTGCTGGAGGTTCGTTGGACCTCGGGATGGGCGCTGTCGCGAGCAGGCGGACGGGGTTGCTAGGCCGGAAGAAGCAGCCAAGCGGAGAGCCTTTCCAGAAGCCGCGGAGCAGCCCCATCATCTTCTCTCGCTCTCTCTCCATCGCTCGCCACGGGCACGACGTTTGAATGATTTCCCGAGCGCCCCACCCCGGCGCGAGCTCGCCGTCGGTATAGATTACGAAATTGCTAACCATGGAAGTCCAGCAGGGCTGGGAAAAACAGGCATCGCCTTTGCTGCTTTTGTGCCTCCGTGGTCCTCCCCTGTCCAGAAGCCTCCGTTTCTCTGTTGCAACGCTGGATGGCGCTACTGGCTAGCTGCTATTCATCTCTAGTCTCTTCAGTCCTTGAAATTCCCTGCTTTGAGGCCCATCAAAGTAGATTCCGGTTTTTCCTCTAAATAGAAAGAAAAAAGCCCCTGATGCCTTGATAGAACCCTCACAAAAGAAGAAGCTGGGCTCTCCCAACTGGCTTATAGACATCCGGAGTCTCTCAGACTCTCCGGTTCTTCCTCCCTTTCTATTCTCTGTCAAACGGTTTTCTGGGGAGTGTGAAACTACACTCTCTTGACTCCTATGGCCGTCCTGCAACGTACTCCGGCAGACCCCTCTAATGACCAAGTCGAAAATGGCCCCCATACGGACACAAGGGAAACCAGAACTTCTCTCCCGGATCAAGTTTTTCCTGTAAATCAATCAGACGATGTCGAGGAAACCGCGTCGGAGCGCATTGAAAGGCTAGGGAGAGAGCGTCCCCAATGTTTCGCGAACATCTGGTCTGAGATTGCCTTCTGCTTCTCTATTGTGATGTCTCAGATCCTCACGGTGGGTTGTCCGTAGATGTTTCTTAAACTAGGGGAACCCGTTTTGCTAATTGATACGTAAAGGAGTACAATGTGTCAGGAGTCAATGTGATATTACCAAAGTTGATAGAAGAATTTAACATCCCCCTGGCAGCTACAGTATGGCCCGCCAGCGCACTCTCCCTAGCGGTGGCATCGACGCTGATGGTCTTTGGACGCCTGTCGGACATGTTTGGGGGCTACCTGGTCTATGTCTGCGGCTTCCTGTGGACCACGATCTGGTCGTTGATCTGTGGCTTCTCGCAGAACATGTTCATGCTCATCTTCTGCCGGGCTCTGCAGGGGATTGGTCTGGCAGCTTTTCTCCCATCCGGCGTCATGCTCCTGGCCACCGTCTACAGACCCGGTCCCAGGAAGAACCTGGTGTTCAGTCTGTACGGCGCCTGCGCGGTTATCGGATTCTTCGGTGGGATATTTTTCGCAGGCATATGTGGCGAGTATCTCAAGTGGCACTGGTATTTCTATGTGGACGCGATCCTCTGCGCGGTGACCACCGTCTCTGCGTACTTCTCCGTCCCCTCTGACTACGCCGGGAAACGGAAACAGGGCGCCAAGATGGACTGGATAGGCGCCTGTCTCATCGTGGTCGGATTGGTGCTGTTCGTGTTCGCGATCACGGACAGCTCCCACGCTCCGCAGCGCTGGAAGACCCCCTACGTCTACGTATGCTTGATAATCGGAGCAATCGTTCTCTGCGTTGCCATCTACGTTGAGGGGTGGGTGGCGAGCTACCCGCTGCTACCTGGAGACCTGTTCAGCGTGAAATACTTGAAGCCGGTGATCATTGTCCTGGCTATCGTGTATGGAGGTCTCGGAGTGTATTTACTCTACAGCACTCTTTAGTAAGTCCTCCATATACAGACTATTTCAGGGCATTCGTTGACCAGGATAAAGCATGATGAGATTCATGGGCGCCAGCCCGCTCCAAGTCGTCGCATGGAGCACGCCAATGGCCGTAGGAGGCATGCTCCTCTCGTCCATGGGCGGCCTCGTCCTCCACCTGATCAACGGCACAATCCTCCTCTTCATCTCAGTCACCGGCTTCGTCGGCTCCAGCCTCCTCTTCGCGCTCGCGCCCCAAGGGGCCAACTACTGGGCCTTTGTCTTCCCCGCGATGGTCTGCGCCACCATCGGCATCGACATCACCTTCAACGTGATCAACATCTTCATCACGACCAACATGCCCCGCGAACGGCAGGGCATCGCCGGCGCGCTGCTCAACAGCGTCCAGCACCTGGGCGTCGCCATCCTCCTGGGCTTCGCGGACGTCACCCAGGCGGAGACCGAGCCGGACGTGGGATTGCGGAGGAGCTACAAAGCCGTCTTCTGGTACAATGTCGCGTGCACGGCGCTAGGCTGCATCATCGTGGCATTTTTCATCAGGATCGACCGCGCGAAGAGCGATATGACTGTGGACGAGAAACGGGCGCTGGAGCGCGCAGCGATGGAGGCTTCTTCTTCTTCCGGTCAAGTGGATCAGCAGAGAGCATAGTGATTCCTTTTCCCTTAATAGATTTTTCCCGATCTGGAACTGATCCTAGAAAAGCAATGAAGTCGGCGCTCGTATTAAGGGATGAATGGCATAGACAGTAAAGTTCAACTCACATGTAGATATTACGGGAATGTTTGTATATAGTGCATAGATTAATACGATGTGGACGGCATTCATTATGACAGTTCAAATTGGATATAGATAGACTTCTCTAAGTCTTTACTTTATCTGTTTGATTAAAGCCCCTGATTTTAACCCTCTTGACCTTCATCCAACCCTAAATTGACCACTCCATGTTCTTTCTGCTTTCTTTCTCTTTCTATTTCTGCACCCTCAGATTCCCAGTACCCTCAATTCTTTTTATTTTTTTTAATTTTAGGCAGACATCATTAATGTTATCATGTTATCATGTTGAATCTAGCACCCTAGCGAATTGCTTTTTTTGTTGACCCCAACTCTACCTGCAAAAGCGAACAACACTTTTTGTCATTACAGTGAGACAAATTGTCTGTTCACCTTTCTCGAGATAACACAGTGTATAAAAATGGTCGACCTAAAATGGTCGGCCTACTCTCCTTCACGGAGCTGTTATTTTAATTCTCCCTGTTCAAAATCCTCTTTCAATAAATAGCGCTGGAATGTTATCCAAGCCGGATTTCAACCTCGACCAAGCAGACAGTCAGACCAGAACATACAGGATGTAATAGATGAACTGTAAGAACACACAATGAGGATATAAGTAGGTACTTTCTAGCTAATTTGCTGGTTTTAGATGTCTGTGTCTGTGTCATTTAAAAGCGTCCTATAAATGATAAGTCATAATTATAGCTTTATAAGCAGAGTGTGAATTTCTTTAGAAGCCTTGGATTCCAGAATAAAGTCCTTGAGATACACAGTACTTCTAGTTATTGGTACTGAACTGCCGCAACTTGCTAAGCATCTGTATAGGGAGGCTAGCCGGAAGAAAGGAGTCTTATAGCAAGGGACTTGACCATATGACGACTCAGGGAGGGAAAAATGAATGAATGGGAATATCAACTGAACTCCCATATATACACACAAGGGGAAGTAAAAAGAGGGATAGGAATCTTCGAGTAATAATTACCTGGGCCTGACATATTTCCCAGCGAGAATCCGTCGAATAATAGCCTCCGAAAGGGAGAGCTTGACACTGGCTTCCCAAGACATGAAGGTATAAAGCTTCTACCAATATCTGACATATGTAACACGGTTACATATCAGCAAAAAAAATATTATGCTCTCAGCTACCACTACACTAAATGATTAGAAAATTCTAGATCAGCAGTAAAGCAGATCTAAGTAAATTAGCATGCCTCTTATCCCCTTGCTGCCGACGTTGGCACATCTTACATGTCGAGAATAGTGAGGCTCTGCTTAGCGGTATTTTTTGTTATTCTTTGGTATTATCGCCTGGAAGCGCTACTGGTCTTAGGGGTAGTCATAACTAGAACTTAGGTAAGAGTTAGTGGCCTTCTTAACTAGACCTTAACTAAACAGTTACAATACCTTGCAAACACAAGATATCTGCGGGAGGTCCCAGTTTCGGCAGCTAAGGGGATAAACTACCTCCGTATATAATACGTGCAGAGAAAGCAGAGATATATAAGACACTAAGCATATCAGGTGGCAAATTTTAATAATTTGACTACTCTAGAATCTCCCGTCAGGAACCAACAACCCCCGACAACTGGTGAGATCTGGCCAGTCGACGGGAAGCGCCGACAGCACCAGGCCAGTTGGCGGAGTCTGCCGGCGGACTGAGAACTCCCGTCCGTCGGTGGAAGTCACGTGTTTAAGGATACATTAGGCCAAAGTCGCCTGCCTGTATGCAGTTTTCTTCTTTCTTTTCCTACACTTTTTAGTCGACATAGCCTTCTTAATATACAATATTGAGATTCCTGTTGTTACATGAGTGACCTGTGCGACGTGCTGCTAACCTATGACCTGCACTATCTATCCTAAGTCAGGATTTTTGCCAGCAGTTAAATGCTGCAGACAAAGTTGGCCAGTTGATAAAAAATGCTGCGGTTCATGTCTGATATATCTGCCACCTACATGGTGCCAGGTTGTCAGTAATGATGCATCCGTGGCGCAGTTGGTTAGCGCGCCACTCTTATAATGTACACCACCTTTGAAAGGGTGGATACGTTATGCTGGCAATGTGGCGGTCCAGGGTTCGAACCCCTGCGGATGCATTTTTTTCATCTTGCAATAAGGTCAAATGCAGTGCATGCTTCACGGTCAGTCACATCTGGGGACACTATATCCCTCCAGGTGGGACCTCATTTTCTTGCCTTTGATGATTCGGCTTTTTTTCTCCGTATTACATCCAGCTTAGAGGGCATGCTCAAACAATTGCTTTTTTTGAGTTTGGTCCAGTTAAAGCAAATATGCAGTTAACCCTCTACAAAGCACATTTTACTCATATTCATTCGTCATTAATGGCATCTATCCCATGTATGCTTATGCATGTACCTATGTACATACAGTACAGTACAACACCGTAATAGATGTCCATTCCACTACAGAGCTTCCACCCTGACCCTCGCCTCTCTGAGATCATCACTAAACAAGAACCCGACCTGCCTCGTCGAATCCACAAGCTCCACTTCTCTCTTGACGAACTTGTTCCCGTCCTCTCTGGTCACGACCTTGTCTGTGTTGGTCTCCGTCTTCCTCCCTTTATCATTTTTCATATTTCCCACGTCTTCTTCTTCTTCTTCGACAATGCTATCCCACTCATCCTCGCCCACGTTCGCCTCGTCAACAGGGTCCCACTCTTCCGTCTCCCAGATCAGTCGAAAGCTGAGCGGGGGCAGACCGAAGAGGCGGGAAACGATGGCTTTGACTCTATAGATGTCGAATGTCCGTGGGATTTCTTGTGTCCTTTCTTGCACGCCGGTATTCTTCCTGACGTGATCCGGAAACTGCGACGACGGCGAGAGATAGAATCTGAAATTGACCAGCCTTGCCGCAACGGATCGCGGGTTTACTGCCGCGCCTCCTTTTGCGGAATCGCCGGCCCTTTTGATTGCCGGTGGCCCGTATATCTCGCAGAGCTCTCTGTATCTCGGATGTTGAGCAAGGATCCTCTGTTCATGGCTTTCTGGGTAAGCCGAGAGCTCCTTGCCGATCAGGGACAGGTAGTAGAGTTCTCCGTTCGTACGGTCCTGTTGCGAGACTTTGCTGTAGTTGACAGTCGTGACGGAGGCAAGACGGGCCAGTGTCAGCATGAACGCCTCGTCCACGGTCATCGGTCTCTCGGGGAGGTTCGTGATGTTCGATGGCGCCACAGGTTGGTCGTAGAGAGGATTGCTGGAGATTCGAAGCGACTGGAGGCCGGGAAAAAGGGAAGGAAGGGCGTTGACGAACAACCACGAATTTATGCTGTTGTGGGATACGTCAAGGAATCTTAGGGTGCGTGAGAACTGGAACGGGGTATCATCCTTGTCTGATGAGACTGTGCTTATACAGTTTCCTCGGAGCGAAAGACGCTCGAGATTTGGCAACGACGAAAGGTGCTTAATAGCCGAGAGTGTCTCGATCTCATTGTTTTCCAGTGTCAGGTTCCTGATCGTGCTTGATACTGGAGTTGAGATGACCGAGATCTGGTTGGTGGATGCAGCCAGAGAAACAAGAGACGGAAATTGATAGCTTAAAGCAGCAATCTACAAGAGCCCGTATCAGACAAAGTGTAGAGAATTATTTTGGATTGACATACCTCATCCCACGATAGTAGGGTCTCATCCAAGTGCAACTCGATGATCCCGTCGAATGTCAGAGTAGTGTCAACAGCGTCGAACCGATTTCCACTGTTTGACATATTAATATGAACCTGAAGACAGATCAAAAAACATGCCAACTTACTTCAGTTTCAGCTGCCTAAGCTGCTTTAGCTGTCTGCATATGTCCCAGACATCAACCCATCGTCGAAGCAGATTCCGACTGAGGTCAAGTTCGATAATCTTAGGACAGGTCTTCTCGATATTTCTAAGAGCCTCATCTCGTTCCTCGGGCCCTGCATCGTGAGGAAGCACTCCAGCGATACGCAAGCCGTCCAGGAGTACTATCTTCAGCTCTTGCAGTTCCGCGAGTTTCTTCCGGATCTTCTCGAAGCCGACTTCTTCAACGACCTTGCCGCTGAAGTAGATCAAATCATGCAGACGGACAGGCTGGCCATTTGCTTCCCTCTCTTTCCTCAGTTGTTCCTCGAACTCAGATGCGTATTTCTCGTGCAGAGCCTCGAGGAACCCTTGGGGCTTGTCCGCCGGCCTAGACGGACGGACAAACGACCCGACTGTAGGTTGCTTGCTCTTGCCTATATAAAAAGATTAAACTATGAGCGCATGAGCCAGGGAGAAATTTAAAGAAAAAAACAAAAGAGATAGATCGGTGAGCATTGTCACATTTGAAGTATCTCACTCCTTTATGTTCTCCAGAGTGCTTCCCGCGCGTCGGATCGTCCCATTCCACCCCGAGCCATTCACCAGTTGTTCCTTGCACCTGGCCAACATAGCGCACGGTGCACAGAGCGCCATCAAACGAGAGCCGTTGACCTTCGTAAAATCCGTCACTCATATCTTGCAAGTTCTTTCTCCTCCCCGCTCTCGGGATCGGACTTTTTTGTTTCTTATATCTGGAAATAGGATAATTACTATTGATGTCTAGCTAAGCCCTGGGCGGCCGTTCATGTTGGCAGGCAAGTGAGCCAATAACAGCAAGCGACAGCGGCAAAGGTGCCTAGGTCTCCGCTTATATAAGCTACGCTTTGCGGATCCCCAATTGAGACTCCGATACGGACGGAGGCTAGAAGCTTCAACTTCGAACGCCATCGCAGCGTTACCAACGATATTATCCACGCAACGTGGAAAACCGCGGATCCTTAGAGATTCACAATGGATTACCAGGTAAGTATTAGCTTGGATAATTTTTCCTTTTTGAATATATATCTAACAACCTTTTGCAGAATCGTGCAGGGTCCAAGTTCGGTGGCGGTGGTGTCGCATCGGCCTCCTTGACCAACGCCGACCGTCGCGAGCGTCTACGAAAGCTCGCGCTCGAGACCATCGATCTCGATAAGGACCCTTACTTCTTCAAGAACCACGTTGGCAGCTTCGAGTGCCGACTGTGTCTGACCGTCCACCAGAACGATGGCTCGTATCTCGCGCACACCCAGGGCCGCAAGCACCAGACAAACCTCGCGCGCCGTGCGGCGAGGGAGCAGAAGGAAGGCAAGAACCAGGAGCCCCAGCTGCTGCCCGCTGGTATGGGCATACAGGTGAAGAAGAACACGATCAAGATCGGACGTCCCGGTTACAAGATCACGAAGATCAGAGACCCCCTGACGAGACAGCTCGGTCTGCTGTTCCAGCTGCAGTACCAGGAAATCACGCCGGGAGTCAAACCGCGGGTGCGGTTCATGTCGGCCTTCGAGCAGAAGGTGGACGAGCCTCCTGACAAGAACTTCCAGTACCTCCTCGTGGCCGCGGAGCCGTACCAGACCGTCGGATTCAAACTGCAGGCAAGAGAGATCGATCGGAGGGAAGGGAAGTATTGGACTTGGTTTGATGAGGACAGCAAGGAGTTCTGGATCCAGATAATGTTCAAAACCGAACGAGAGGAGAGATATAGCGGTGTTCCCGGATTGGCGCCGGCGGGATCAAAAACTTGAAGTCTCCGGGTATGAAGATGTATACTTGAAGATGCAGAGATGGACATGTATTCCCAAGGGTAATTGCTTGGCGTTTGGGGGTTTACTTTCAAGCAACAGACGCAACAAAAGTGAGCACGGTTATTTCCTTAATCATGTGTTAATGTCAAATGGGAGATTCCTGTCAGATCTGTTGAAGATTAAGCACATGCCGGCCAAGAACCGGGAGAAGAATGGCCCTCGCAATACTGAAAGCTGACATCCAACGACAATTTTTAATATACATTCTTAATATGTATCTATTTTAGGTGTAGATTCTACCTTCTACTCACACGATATCTATATTAACGCCAATGTTAAAACCTACGGCATAGACACACGACATGTGGAAGCAACAATATCATATCTAATTATGACTTGTGCCTTTCTGTGTTTCTGTAAAATTCCACACTTGATAGAGGTAGCTAGGGTATTCTTGACCTTGCAGGGATGTCATGCAATCGAGTTCCCGACAGTCCGGTCAATAATATGCTCGCCAAGTAAATATGAAAAGTCAAGCGTATCTTCGCCAACAAACGGCTTTCGAGCTGAGTAAAGTGTCGCCTTGCAACGTAGGCCCAGTAGGAACAACTAAAAACAGACGCTCAAGTCATTACGGCGGTAAAAGTCTCGCTGCAAATGCACGGGAATCAGATCAGAGATCGAGATAAGACGACTTAGGACACAGATGAGGCGCTGAGAAGACATAGATGCAAGCCCGCCTGCCTCAGACTTCCCAGCAACGCTCACCATTGTTCCAACAACTCGGATGGCCAGGCAGCCCCTCTAGCTTCCCTGGAAAGCATTGAATGCCTTGTATGTGTATCCGATGAACGGAAGGCTCATCTCAGCCTCCTGCTCCTCCGGCATCGCTTTTGCCTGGGCACGGAGGGCAGCACTGTTGTCTTCCTGCGGAATCTCATCGACAGGGAAGTAGGACACGTCGACGTTGGAGGTGAGCTTGGGCTCAAATGGAGCGCGAATCTTGCGGAGCTGGTCCCAGACGACACCGCGGAAGAAGGGGTGATTCTTGATCTGGTTAGCGCCTCCCATCGGACCACCTTCATTACCAATACGATGTTCGGCATCGCAAAGGAAACTACAGTGACTGGTTAGCGAGGAGTTACAATCATCAAGCCAGGGCATTCTTACGCTCTGATAAGAGACTCCGACTCGCGCGACAGGGTGAGCTCCTCCGGGAAGTAGAGGCACTCCTTCCAGTTCACGATCTTGCGGTAAGTGTCGGTAGTATCTTCGGCACAGAATGGAGGCCATCCCACAAGACATTCGAACATAATGGCACCGACTGACCACCAGTCGCACAAGTATGTGTATCCCTGACCGTTGAAGATCTCCGGGGCGATATAATCGGGAGTACCGACCGTGGAATAAGCCATTGCACGACGAGACTTTCTCCAAGTGTTGATCTGACTACGGTTCGAGACGGTCAGATTGATGGATTCAGAAAAGTATCCTGAGTTCCGATTCTTGTCCTTCCAGGTAGTGTTCTTGAGAAGGTTCTGATAGTATGCATTATCGTGTGTCTTCTTCCCTCCAGTAGAAAGACCGAAGTCGGTGAGCTTCACGTGGCCACCGCGGTCCAAAAGGATGTTGTCGGGTTTAATATCCCTGAACAGAGAAGATCATGTAAGTACTTGGCCATGAATAACCAGGGATCCGCAATGAATGATGATGGCAAACATGTGGGATGAGGCTCAATTGACATGCAGACATTCAATGAGGCCCAAGTTCGTGAAGCTCACATGGACCAGCCGCGCTGCCAGCCGCCAGTACTAGCCGCAAAGCGGGCCTGAAACGATTGCGTGGAATCCATAACCCGGAGGGAGACTCACCGATGAAGGAAGCCAAGCTTGTGGACAGCCTCGATGGCCATGACAATCTCCGCTATATAGAACCTGGTGATATCCTCCGAGAAGATCTCATATTTGATAAGCATTGTCATCAAGTCACCGCCAGGCAGGAATTCCATCAACAGGTACAGGTACGCCTGGTCCTGGAACGACGCATGCAGCTTCACGAGCCACGGGTTATCCTTAGAATCGGCCAGGATGTCACGCTCAGCGCGAACATGGGCCAGCTGGTCTTTCTTGAACATCTCCGACTTGATCAAGGACTTGAGCGCATAGATCTTCCCGTCTGACTTCCTCTGAACCAGCCTCACTTCTCCGAAGGCACCTTTTCCAATAACCTTGATTGTCTGGAAGTTGGCCGGGGTTTCTTTGGTGCGGAGGAAACGAAGGTAGTTCGACTCTTTCTTCGCCGAGGTCTCGACCTCCTCCAGCTTCTCTTCTTTGGATTTCGTGGGATCCTGGAGGATTTTGTCGAGGGCGGCAGTGCTATCCAGGCATCTTGTATTAGCATACACCGGGCGTTGGATACGCATGCTCCTCGATACTCACCGCATGTTACGCTCACGAGTGCGCTCAATGTTCTCTTGGAAGAATGTGTTGACTATCTCCCTAGCCGCCTTACCCCGCTTGTGGACATTGTCCGAATACCTCTCAGGGAAACGCGGGATTTCCTCCTCTTCACCGTAAGGCTTGGGGGTGCGCCCCGGGGGAGCCAAATGTCCGGGCTGCTGTCCCGATGCTTGATTCCCCGCAGTGCGAGGACGCTGTCCAGGAGACCCGGAGCGCCCATACATGTTGGAACGCGGAGAAGCATTCAAGTCCTGATTGGAAAACTGCTGGACCAGGCCATTGGTGGCATCATTGGCATTGTATCCCATGCGAGACTGGTACGCCGGCTGAGGGGACTGCAGATTGTGTTGGGGATACTGCTGCTGGGCGTACTGAGCCTGCTGAGGCGAATAAGGGTGGTTCATGAAGTATCCCTGGTTGTATGCGGCCTGAGGGTCCCCCTGACCCTGGTAGACTGGCTGCGGGAACGTGGAGGGAGTGGTGGGATAGGCATTGTTGTTGGCCGGGTTGAAGGCACGATCGTTGTACCCCAAGTTCAAGTGGAGGCGGTTGCCATTTCCATCCATTTTGACAATCCTTCCGCCACTGCAGACGACGGTCGTCGAGCGTGAGAGGTGAGGGAGAAACAGGGAGAAGAGGTAGTCGAGGGAAACACGAGCTCAGGACTCAGGAGACCGACTTGGCGAGACGACCCCGATGATCCTGGTACCCGACGGTCAGACAAGAAGCTCGCGTCTGACCATACGAGTCCAGAGACGAACACACAGGACCTGAACGAACAGCGCAAGGAAGAAAGAGGAGTGGTCAATGGGGGGAAGAAAGGACGAACATGGACGTGCAGAAGAAACAACAACAGCGTCCAGAGTCGATAAGTTGTTCGGCTAGCTGTTCACGCCAAGGGTGAGGCACGGCGGGCGCCGCAGGCTCCCAGGTGCTCGGCCAGGGGCCAGTCAGGAACGCTGCAGTTAATGGTCCGATAAGCGAGATCACGGGGCCGCCCGGCTCTGGCCAGGGGCCGGCTGGGGATAGCGCCGAACAGCAGCCGTCTCCACGGGGAAGAACCCGGCAGCCGTCAGTCGCAGTCTTCCAGGAGAAGAGGGCTTTTTATACAGAGATGGTGGAGCTGTGATGTGCTTGCGGCTCCCGGTTGTTACCTCGGTAGAGAAATGTGGCGATGTTGAACCTGGATTGGATGGAGACTATGCGCGTCGAGCAAGGGGGAGAGGTCTGGTATGAGAGCCACTAGGTATGATGTATCTAGGGGCTTGGCCGTCTACAGGAGTACCGCCAGATGATTATATCATGGCGAAAGATGAGACGAAACGGGTCCAGGCAAAATGCAGCCGACGCGAGCCTGATTACCGCTACAGTTGATGGCATTTGGAAATTATGAAGTATGGAATTGGGAGTCTCTGTGGAGTTAAATCTATCCAATATCTGCGCCTACAAAAGATTATTTAGCCGGCAGAGGAGCAGCTTCATCATTTTCAGATTTTTCCCATCATCATCTCCTGTTTAATGGGACTTGAGAACTGGTCTGGGAGGTCGAGGAGTCTGCTTTGCACTGGGGTCATCGCTTGTATGAGCACGCAGGAACCTTCAAATATGCCCGCAGACGAGTCCTAAACCATCCATGGGCCATGGAATTGCGGTCTTGCATCACTCTATGTGTCGGGAAAGTATACCGGGACCTTGCAGCTAAGGTCCGACAGGGACCGTGCCATCAACTACAAAGACAGGCTCATATCACATGACAGAACAATTGTCTAGAAGTCCGAGAGAGGATCTTCGTCCCTTGGAACAACAATATAATAACAACAAGGGAGGCATATACTGGCAAACAGGTCGCATCCTCGAGAATACCGGGAGCAGCCGAGGCCGACTCGTCGAGGTTCAAATAGAGTTTTGGCTCCGAGGCGGAAGAACGTCGCCCCGGGGGAGCTTCGGCGGAACAATAATGCAACATTTTTTGGCTGCGCGCGAGCATCTGGTACTTCCTCCGAGCGGCGCCGCCCTGTTTCCTTCATATATGCCGGGCTGCCTGCTGACCTCCTGGGCCTCTTCCCTGTTGCTTCTTAAACATTAATCGAGGCTTCGTTGTTACACTATGGCGGAAGCATCCAATTCTTCCGCCTCAGCAGGCCAGCCTCAGAATGCTGCGCCCAAGGCCCCTCCCAAACAAAACCCAGCGTTCAGGGCGCTTGGTACGGCTTCTCGATCTATTGTCACTATAAAGACTAATTGTCCATAGGGCTGCCCAACTTCCGCTTCAAGCTTCCGTCTCGAAATTGGATGATATTCCTTACGATAACCGGTTCTTTCACCGGGGCTCTGATCTACGATCGGAGGGAGAAGAAGCGCGCGCAGCGCAAGTGGAGCAACTTGGTTGCGCATCTCTCCCGTGAGACGCTGCCCGCAGAGCAGATGCGAAGGAAGCTTACGATTTTCCTGGCGGCGCCACCGGGTGACGGACTGAGAGCTGCCCGGCAGTATTTCAAAGAATACGTCAAGCCGGTGCTTGTTGCCGCCGCATTGGACTACGAAGTGATCGAAGGGAGAAGGGAGGGAGATGTCAGAGCCGCCCTGGCAGAGAAGATTCGAAAGCAGAGACGGAAGGCCGGAGAACCGAGCAGCGTGGTGGAGGAGCCCAGCGTCGAAGGGGCCGTTGCAGAAATGCGGCGGAGAATGGGAGTCCACGACGAGCCCGGGCCAAAGGGTGATATAGTCATCGGACGTCATACTTGGAAGGAGTACGTTCGGGGCCTCCACGAGGGCTGGCTTGGGCCACTTGACCCTCCTCCCCCTCCTCCACCTCCCCCAGCTTCAGAGGAATCCACTCCAACTTCCCCCGAGAAGAAGACGGAGACAGGAATCTCAGATGACGCTTCTCCTGTGGCCGGTTCTTCAGGCAAGGAGGACTCCGCCACAAAATCTGAAGAAGAAAAGAAGAAGAAGGCCGAAGAAGAGAAGGCCAAACCAAGTGGACCGTCACCAGCGTACATCTCTCCAGCAGAGTACCCATCCCGCAACCTCCCTACCTCCCTGCCATCCTCCCTCGAGGGCTCTGTCCCGATTCCCTTCCCACACCTCCTCGGCTTCCTGAACACCCCGATCCGCATTTACCGTTTCCTCACGCAGCGCCACCTCGCAGACAGCGTTGGGCGGGAGGTTGCGGCAATCGTTCTCGCTTCGTCCACCAGACCCTACCGAGACGGCTCTTACAGCGAGGTCTCGGACCTCAACTCACCCTCGTCACAGCCTACTACTACGACTACTACTTCCTCAGATACCTCCGCAAGCCCATCCTCAACGGCAGCCTACGAGCAGCAGACGGTGCTGGAGCACGAAGAGCAAGACTGGCACAAGTCCGTCCACAAGCGAGAACCGGGGTCGGAGAACAAGGAGCGGGAATGGCTCGACGACGTCGTCCTCGACCCCCGTCTCGCATCGCGGATGCGGCGCTACGTCCTTCCCCCCGAGGAGGAGGCGCGCGCGGAGAGGATCGCTGAGGGCAAGGAGTGGGTCCTGGGCGAGGAGATGCCCAAGCACGTTCCGGTTTGGAAGCGCCTTTGGATCAAGTACGGATACGGTGAGAGTGAGGAGGAAGCGAAGAGAAAGCCCATCATCGGGAACATTGATGGGGAGAATGGGGAGTAGCCTCTCCGGGCCTCCTCCGTCCCGTGCACCTCTAGCGAAGCTGTCAATGAAGTGCAAGAAACGACGAGGAAGCCGTAACAATTCGGTTCCCTCCTTTTCTTCCGTTTTGTATATGTATACTAGCTAGCGCATAGTGCCACGACTACGTCGTCACTTCTGATGAATTGAATGAATAGATATAGATCTTCAGGACCATGGCGGCCTCCATGTATTTATTTACCTACTACCTTTGTAATGTACTGTACAGTACTACTGGGCATAAATAAAGCGTCTACAGCAAGTAAGTAGACCTCGTCTAACGATCATGCAACATACAAACTTTTAATCCATCTATCGATAAAGACGACATTACGATACAACACTGCGCCCAAACAGACCACAACGTGATGTGAGGCAGATCCAAATCCTCCAAAAAAAGAGTACGGTACATAGCATACATACCCCTCGTCTATCCTATTCTATGTCTATCCACAATACACGGGAGAGGGTACCCGTAGCTATTTATTTAGATGGATAGATAGGTTAGGTAGGTAGTAGGTAGCTAATCGCGGACCCGTGGACAACACGCACGGAATCCCGTTCCAGACGGGACGAGCAGGGGGTGTACAGGTGGGTAAGTAAAGTACCTTTAGGTGGTTGGTAGGAATACATTATGGAAGCCAAAAAGGGTGGAAGAAGAAGAAGAAGGGGGGAAAGACAGGCCAAGGTCGAACCGTCGAAGCGTCGGTATATCTTTGCAACACTCTTCTTATCTCGTCTTCCCGTCTGTCTCCCCCTTCGATTTCTTTGACATAAAATAAATGGCTATAATGCTGGTTTCGTTACATTGTCACACAAGATTAAAAAATACTAATAATCCACATTTGTTGTTTCTCTCTCTGGACGCCTGCTGCCGCCGTGTGATCCTTACTTTGCTTCTTCGTTTCCATATTTATTCTGAAAGTATCATAACATCCCTAGATGGCTAGAATAGCCATCGCCAGTGGTCGGGTTGACTATTCAAAACATAGGTTATACAACTGAAAGAGACGTCTAGCTAGACTGGAAGGCAGATGCCTCCTTCCACTTATTGTGAGCCTTCTCGATGTAAGCAGCTTTGGCGGCCTGGTTGCTTCCCCACTCGTTAAGCAAGTCCAGGCCCGCGACGGCGCTGCTTATCGAGGCGTCTTCCAGATCGAGAGTGGACAGAAGGTCTTGCTCGCACTGTGACTTGGATTCGGGATCCAGCAGCAGCCGGGCAGTGAGGGCAGCTTGGACGTGCGGAGTGCTGGTCTTGTGAGCCTCGAGGAATGAGGCGTTCCATTCCTTCAGATCCTGAGACTTGGGGAGCAAGGTCTCGAATTCGCTTGTCACGATCTCTGACACCTTGGGCGGCAGCGGTTCTTGAAGACTGTCGAGTGCCTTTCGGAAGCGGAGAAGCTGAACATGTAGTGTCGGGTTGGAGGCATCGATGGCATGGGCAGCTAGGAGACACTTCAAGGCAAGAAGGTATTTCTCTGTCGAGCCGAGTTAGTAAATATAAAACACGTTCACAAGTAGACTCGAACTTACTTCTCCTCAGGTAGACCTCAAATCCAATGGTCTGCGCCTCTATCTTCTTAGGGCTGTGCTCAAGCAAAGGCGTCAAGAACTTCATTGCGTCCTTGAGTGGATCTTGGGTCTGGACAAGTTTGGTACCCAGAGGATCAGGATCCTCCTTCTTTGTCTCGCCGTCGGCGCCCTTTGCCGTTGCACCCTTCCTCGCCTCTCTCTTCTCCGCTTCCGCCTTCTCAAGCCTCTGCTGCTCTCTCTTCGCCTTCTTGAGGGCCTTCTTCCTCTCAGCACTGTCTACTGCGTCACCTTCAGCACCATTGAGACCGGCGGGTATCGGTCCATGGACCAGGTCAGGCTGGTCGTGCAGAAGAAGATAGGCCTTGACTGCCGACAGAGCCATCCGTGTAAAGAACGGGTGGTCTCGCAGGTGATCCTCCCAACGAACCATATCGACGTAAGCCCTGATCATGCCTTTCCGTAGCGAGAAGCTATGGAAATCAAATTGGTCTTCGTGCCAAGTTTCGAAGATGTTGTAGACGGCGTGGAATCGCTTCAGAGCAAGTCCAAGCTTCCTCTGCCGCAAGTACGCCTCGCCGTCTTCGGTGAGATACCACACACACTGCATTTCATGCAGATCACCGAGCGCACCACCGACAGTTTCATTCCGCGTGAATTTGCTCATGTTGTCGAGGGCTTTCTCATTGTTGTTGTTCCGAAGTTGGTACTTGGCAGCCTTGGAGTTGATATAGCGATCCTTCAAATCCAATTCCCTGGCTTGCTCCATGACCTCTGCAGCCTTCGGGAGATTTCCGTAGTGCTTCCATATTCTTGCCTTCGTCATGTGGTAATCTACGGACTTCGGCGCCAGCTCGATAGCTTTATCTACATACTCCATGGCTTTGCCCAAATCGCGGCTGAGGTGATAGTTGTAATGTTGCGCAAGGAAATAGTAGACAGAAGCTTGGAAATCCGTGCCGTCGCCATTGACCTGCTTCTCTGCAGATCCGTTCGCTTGTTTCCCGGACGCGTAACCTTCGACAAGCTCTTGAACAGTGTCGCGTTTGGCCGGGTTAGTGTAGAGGGCCTTAATGTTCGCAAAAAGAGACGGCGCTCCTCTCCGAAGCATTCGCTGCAGGTAAGAGTCCGCAGCTTCCTTGAAATCGTCGCCTTCCAGGAAGTCCAGAGGGATCCGACGTGGAGCGTCGCTCTTTGGGTACTTCGCGGTCCACTGGTCGTATACCGCCTTTAGAGCCTTGTGGTCGGTTTCCGGGATCCCCTTCGCTTTTATCAGGCCGTCATAGTAGTTCGAATTCTCAGGGTTCCGGTCAAGGAGAGCCGCATAGGCCGCCTCAGCTTCAGCCTTTCGATCGAGACGCAGAAGGTAGTCTGCCCTCATCTCCATGACTGCGAGCAGATCCGTGCACCTCTTCCCGACAGCCTCCAGGTGTTCCAGCGCCTTTTCAATATTCCCCGACTCGGCGATTATCGAATTCTTGTACAAGATCGCCTCCGAGTGTTCCATGTCGGTTCTCGGCGGGGGGCTCTTCAGCGTCTCCTCGTACGTGGTCAGCACATTCTCCGCCTCTGCCAGATTTCCAGCCAAATGGTATGCGATAGCCAAGGCGGTCCAGTTTTGTCGGAAGGCCGGCCGTGCCTGGAGCATGGCGATTCTGCTCTGGATGTATCCCTGGTAGTCTCGCATCTGTATCTGGAGCAGAGCAAGATCGCGCTGGATGGGCTGCGAATCGGGTTCGATTTTCAAGGCGAATTTGTACGCTTTGATGGCTTCTTCGTAGTTCTTCTCTGCTCGGTGCAGCAGACCGAAAACGTGCCAGCAGACATGCGATTTCATGTCATTCTTAAGTGCCTCTTTGGCCAGCGCGAAAGCTTCCTCTAGTTGTCCCTGATTGCTCATTATCAGGGCTTTCATGGCTTGCGTATCGCCATGGTTGGGATTTTTCTTGAGGATCTGGTCCGCTGCTTTGAGACCTGTTTCGAGAAGGATGCTGTTAGCACCGGCGCACGTTCAGAATGTGTCCGCACAACAGGGAGCCTACCCTTCTTGTACTGCTTATTCTCATAGTGGCGGACCACTTGACGGAACAGCGAAGCATCCTTGGAGCTCAATGGCTGAGGCATGGCGGCCGTTGGTGAGTGCTGACGACGCTGAAGGACCTGGGGCTGTCGAGTCGTGACTGTGCGCAGGTGAGACCAGGTATGTGCGGGGAACGACTTCTCGCAAAGAGCAAGTCGCTAGTGATTTGAGACAAGACAGGACTATGGATTAAAGGTCACCGTGACTTGACAGCCAGTCCCATAGCTCATTCACGGTCACTTCTTTAAGGCTCACGGGATCTGAGGTGCCTCATCCGAAGCCTTCGAAACTGATGTGACTTGCCCGGCGGCAGACGAAATAATTATCCGAGACTCTCCGTAGACGCTTCTCTGCATCCGCGGCCATGCAGCCTCCCGCTTCAACGCTGAGCTTCGCAAGCAGATAGTTTCCGTTTTGAAGCTCTGGAGAATTTTTCGCCATATTCTTTTGGGTATAAATACGGTTGCCATCAGGCAGCGCTTCCAGCGCAAGACATCGGGTCGGCTCAAACGATTGCATCACTTCAATACCTGGCTGTATGTACTGTACACTGGATTCTGGAAAGGGGGAAAAAAAAATACATAGTATATGTACATGATTATGTTACATTCATGCATGGACTGGCATTCGGAACTTTTGTCATAATCCCATCCCAAGCTATGTCTTCCCACCAAGAGCTAAGGCGACTGCTCGGACCCGACAAGGCATATCGCTATTGTGTATCAAAATACCCAGCTGACGAGCGCAATGCGCATTACGAGGGTCGTTGTTTGCTCTCACGCCAGCGGTTCAATGCTTCCTCCCAGTCCCCAGAGGCATCACCGCACCTCTCCGTCACCAAACTCCATGTCCGCGCACGGACGATCTGTTCGACGCTTCGTTCGTTGCGGATGAGGTGTGCCAGCGACTCCGTCCGCGCTTCTCGGGGGAAGAATCGAGCCGAGTACGGATCTAGACGTTCGTCGACCACTCTCTCGCGATCCTTTGCTGCTTCCATCTCTCTCAGGGCGAGCTCTGGGTCATCGGGGTCGGGACTCGTAGCCACGCCGGCGCAGTAGTTCAGAACATCTGACCTTGCTTGCCATGAGGGAAAGAGAACATTATTCTTGAATGACAGGCAAGCTGCAGGATCTATCGTCTTCTTGGTTCTTGTGTCTGTTTGACGCACGGCGGTGGAGGAAGGGTCGAACCCCGCGCTAGCCGGTGTCAATAAGGCATTGAGATTCTGTGTGATGGAATCGTCTATCGTGGATCGGGAAAGTCGTAAAAAGTCTGAATATTGCTCGAAAAGAATCATCAATATCAACCGACAGATCGCAGTTATCAGGTCAGCATACCTCTCAGAACCCTCTGGTCGAAACAGAACTGAGGGGTGAGCGTCGGAGCAGACGTCGACTGCTGGGACATCTTCCGACTTGGCGGGCCCCCCAGCTCTTTGGGTTGTTGAGAATTTCGAGCCCAGAACCACTCCACTTTGGATAACTAGCACCTAAGCGACGAGATCAATAATGGGGAACAAAGAAGCGCTGTACAAGCTCGTTGAGACGCCTCAGAGCTTGGGGTGGCGGCTTCGGACAGAAGCTATACTCATACACTGTGGTATAGAGCTTATTCGGGAGATGTTTAATAGAAATAAACCTCTAAATCATACAGGATAGAGGCGATCTGCTTGCAGCATAGAAAGCTAGGACCCTTGAGTTAGCGGAATGTTCGGCGCTTCCGAGCTCAGCATCCGCATCGGTGCATATCGATAAATTTCAAGATCACGGGACAGCGCGTTTCAATACGCGTTACAAATACAAGCTCCATTAGCACGTGTCGCGGACTGAGCTTGAACTGACCAGTCAGCTCGGCAACTCGAACTTACTGCACCTCTCTCCCCTGACTTCAAGTCTTCTTTTCTTCTAATCTTCTGTAGCGGGTTATCTTTCGGATCCTACCCGCTATTTTCTCGCATAGTTTTCTTATTTTTCTGGATTATTGTTTTGTCAGGTGTCCGCGTCCGGCTTTATCAAGTGCATAGTAGTAAATCATGCCCGAGTTAGCGGAAGTCGCGCGTATCGTGCACTTTATTCGCAAGCACCTGGTCGGAAAGACGCTTTCCAGCGTGAAAGTCCAGCACGATGACATTGTCTACGGCAAGGCTGGAACTAGCGCCGCTGAGTTCCAGAATGCGATGCAGGGGAAGAAAATCACCGGCGCGGGCCAGCAGGGGAAATACTTCTGGATAACCATGTCTTCGCCGCCGCATGCTGTGATGCATTTCGGCATGGCGGGCTGGCTGAAGATCAAGGACGCGGACACGTACTATTACCGGACAGATAAAGAAGAAGATAAGGAATGGCCACCCAAATACTGGAAATTTCTTTTGGAGACCGACGAAGATCCGAAGACGGAGGCTGCCTTTGTTGACTTTCGAAGACTGGCGAGAATCCGACTGGTGGACTGTCCTGCGGACGAAATTCGGAATTACAGTCCTCTAAAAGAGAATGGGCCGGACCCAATTGCAGATAAGGATGTTGTGACGGAAGACTGGCTCAAAGAGAAACTGAAGGGCAAGAAGGTTCCAGTAAAGGCTCTGCTGCTTGACCAGGCCAACATTAGCGGAATTGGGAACTGGATGGGGTAAGATTCTCCCCATTTATGTTTCCAAAAAATAACCATACTGATGTCGCTCAGAGATGAGATTCTATATCATGCTAAGATCCACCCAGAGCAATACAGCAACACCTTGAACGATGATCAGATAAAGCAGCTGCACTCCTCCATCCATTACGTCTGCTCGACCGCTGTTGACTTGCTAGGTGATTCAGACAAGTTTCCAGAAGACTGGCTCTTCAGACACCGATGGAGCAAAGGGAAGAAGAACCAGCCTTCTGTCCTACCCAATGGTGCGAAAATCGTCTTCCTGACGGTTGGGGGCAGGACAAGTGCTGTCGTCCCGTCAGTACAGAAGAAGACAGGCCCAGTTGCAAAGGAGATTAGCGACGAGGACGCGGAGGATGACAAGAAGACTGGCGGTAAGAGAAAGCGGACAGCTGCGAAGAAGGAAGAGAGTGACTCTGGAGCCGAAGAAGATGATACTTCGGAAAAGAAAACGACGTCGAAGAAACAAAAGAAAGATATTAAGACTGAAGACATGGCAGAGGATAGTAAACCTGCAGCGAAATCAGCAGGTAAAAAGGAGGAAACGGTTAACGAAGCACCAGTGGGCAGAAGACGTTCTACACGGACAAGAAAATAGGTACGGTTTGGGTATTCGGTTGCATGGCGTTCGGGAAGTATTTTATGTACTGTACTGTACATGTGAATCGTCTTGAGACTCAGGTTTGGGAATCGATATCCGGAGTCAGTCCTCAAGGGGAACATGCCTGTATATCGTAATCCAAGCCAGCTTTATCTTTTTCAAATCCAAATTGCATCTGGTCATGAAGTCATCAGATCATAGTACAGTGCCGTGCAACTTGCGGTAGAAGACGCCAAAATTCCCATTTCCATTCTTGCCCTCTCCCAGGTCGTCCATGACCGCGAAGATGATGCTCTCCCACCAGCCTCCTTTGAATTCCGCTTCGTCGAAGACTTCCGCCCAGCAGTCCGCCACTTCTTCCCTGGGATTCAAAAAGGCACCACAACCAAACGCACCCAGAACCAGTCTTCGATGTCCGTGGTACGCCGCGATTCGGAGAATAATGCGCATCTTCTCCTTCGTCAGTTCTCTGTCCTTGGGATTCTTGTACTTAGGCCGCCCATCATCTGTCAGCGGAGGCCTACACAGCGCCGCGATGCTGATGACGCTGACGACGGGTAGCTCTTCCGGCTTGGATAGATCCAGGAGCCTGTGGCCCTCCTTGAGACTCTCACGGATAATGACCACCGTGGGCGAGTAGATAGCTTGGTCATCCTGAAGCGGGTAATACCGCAACTTGAGGGTAAAGCTAAGGCTGCTCCGATAGCAGAGCGCTTCTTCCTGGGCCAGAGCGCCGTTGATCCACCCTCCTCCAGCGCTGCGTGCGTTGGCCATGTTGAGGACGCAGACGGGCCGCTTGTCCCGCACGGTCATATATTGCTCGCATTTTGCGAGGCCAATCGCGGTATCAAAGGTGTCCGCGTCCACAACCTTGATTTCGATTGGAAGAAAACCAGGGCAGAACCTCCGATTCAGAACTGGTGGCTTTGGCGGCGCGTATAGATAGCCATTAGGAGGTGCGTGAGGAACAGTCTTGAGAATGTTGGGGAGGAGCTCCTTCGTCTCCTTGGCCGTTTCCGCAAGCACCTTGCGCCTACCTAGCTCTGCAGCTGATCGCTGGCGTCTACGTCCGGAGCGAGATGAGCCTGAGCCCTGCGATGAGGCTGAAACGGTTGTTGTCTGCGATGACTCTTCACTGACGTCGGAATTCTCGCGCCGCACGTCAGGACGAAATGGTGGCCTGGCAGAAGACGGCGAGCTGTCGTCTGCAGGGCGCTTTCTTCGCTCGGGGAACAGATAGAATGCAGACAGCTTCGTCTGCGTTAGCTTATCCCCCTGCGGACTGGCCATTTTGTGATTCCCAAGTAAAGATGGGAAGGAGTTGAGGAGTCGAGCTCCTCGAAAAGAACGGCAGCATTATCCACAACCTGAGGTGTGTACTCCGTAGGCAGCCGTTGAGTCTAGGCCTACTGGGCTTAGGCTAGCAAGCGGGATGGCGGTCTACTAGGTTCAATACGAAGGAGCTAGGAGGAAGCCATTGAAGATAGATCTGCAATGGATTTAGAATGGTTTGATGATCTCTTGAGCCAAATGATCGCATGATACTCAGGCACCTGCTGATATACAGCCATTTCTCACCGTGTGTAGGAGTTGTTTCGTCCTGCGACCTGCTGACTCAGCCGGCGAGATCTCGTTTCGCCACTGACCGCCTTAGATAAGAGCCGCTGATGTCGGCAGAGAAGACAGGATAGGAAGGCGGTGTGATTATCGGGCGGATCGGGGCCCAGCGCGGGGTGGGACGACGGGGTTCTTCGCCACCGCGAAACCCGCCGCGGCGGACACCAGTCCTCCGCCGACTCATAATCTTCCTGTCCCTCTTTCTTCCAACCAAACCCCTTTTTCTCCCACTCATTTTTCGAGACAGAGAGTCAATCCGCCGTGGAGATCTAGGGGGTTCTGATTGACTCTTTACTTATTCCGCTGCAGCAACATCGTGTTGCTGCCCGTTGACGTTGCCAAACGGGAGCCACCAGCGCGCATTTGTCACCATGAGCGCCATTCTCTCCGCGGACGACCTCAACGACTTTATTTCCCCTGGTGTCGCTTGTATTAAACCTGTCGAGACATTGCCTAAGAAGGAGCTACAAAACCCAGAGGTAAGTAATATTGATCCCTCAAAATCGTCGCGTCTCGCCGCCGTCCAATGGACGAAAGCTGATTTATAATCGAGCAGAATCCCTACGAAGTAACAACAGAAGACAAGGTTCAGCCTGAGAACCTTCCTCCTGCGCAGATATCGTTGACCGATTGCCTAGCATGCTCCGGATGTGTCACGTCGGCCGAGGCAGTCTTGATTTCGCTGCAGTCGCATGCGGAGGTTCTAAACACGCTCGATGCACATCCAGAGATTTCATTGTTCGACAAGAGTAACGGTGCTGTCAATGGAGGCCATGGCGCATCAGGCGAAGGAAGAATATTCGTCGCGAGTGTCAGTCCCCAGGTCAGAGCAAGTCTGGCTGCGACGTACGGTATCTCGGAGCGGAAAGCAGGATATATGATCGATCAATTCCTTCGTGGTCCTCAAGGTTTGCGGGCAGGCGGCAAACATGGGAGTGGCTTTACTTGGGTCGTCGACACGAATGTTATGCGCGAAGCTGTTTTGACCCTTACCGCTGACGAGGTTGCGGCGTCATTGGAGAATTCCGATGAATCTGCTGCCGATGCGTCCGGTTTCCCGGTCCCGAAACGGCCGATTTTGTCATCTGCATGCCCGGGATGGATATGCTATGCTGAAAAGACACACCCACACGTCCTCCCTCATCTCTCTCGAATGAAATCTCCCCAAGCCTTGACGGGTACCCTTCTCAAGACGGTGTTGAGCCGGACCCTGGGCGTCTCCCCATCCCAGATATGGCACTTGGCAATCATGCCGTGCTTTGACAAGAAGCTGGAGGCTAGCCGGCAAGAGCTGACCGATGCCTCTTGGAGAACTCCTGATCCTCAGACGTCTGAGTCGCAATCCCAGTCTCCTGTCCGTGACGTCGACTGCGTAATAACCACCCGGGAACTTCTCACTTTAGCGTCATCCAGAGGGATTTCCCTTCCAAATCTCCCATTGAAGGCATTATCCCCATCCTTCTCACCTGAGTTCCCCGACAAGACCATTGGTTCTTTTCTGTTCTCGAACTCGTACTCGTCCAAGCAGACATCCGCAGCCGGGACATCGGGTGGCTACCTTTACCATGTTCTTACCGCCTTCCAATCCAGACATCCGAACAGCGAAATTGTGGCTCAACGGGGACGCAATTCGGATGTGGTCGAGTACACGCTTATGTCTGCGTCCGGCGAGCCGATTATCAAAGCTGCGCGCTATTACGGTTTCAGAAACATCCAGAACCTAGTCAGAAAGCTGAAGCCCGCGCGAGCTTCGAAACTTCCAGGCGCGAAGACCGGGGCAGCAAACCGACGGCTACAAGCCGCTGGCGCCGGATCGGGCATGGACTACGCTTACGTGGAAGTCATGGCTTGTCCTGGCGGTTGCACGAACGGAGGCGGGCAGATACGGATTGAGGATGCCAGAGAGGCCAACTCCAGCATACAACCTGCATCTGATGAGCCATCTGGACAGCCCCAGAAGCCATCGCCACATGAGCAACGTGCCTGGCTTGCCCGTGTTGACGAAGCATACTACTCTGCCGAGTCTAACTCGGAAGCTGAGTCTGAGCATCAACTGGCGCAGACATCTGTCGTTGAAAAAGACGCCAGGGTTCATGAAGTTCTACAGTACTGGTCCAGCATGACCGAAATTCCTCTGTCGAAACTCGTGTACACTACCTATCGCAAGGTCGAGAGTGATGTTGGTAAGGACAAGAACGCGGCCAGCGACACGGCCCGCGTCGTCGAACTTGTCGGGAAGATCGGCGGCGGCTGGTAAGGAGAGTTGATGTTCCTTATCTCTTTGTCATTTTAATATACCCAGGAGCGTATGGTGATCTATAGATTTTTTTTCTCTTTTTTTTCTGCATCTAAAGTCATGATGTTTCATGATGACTCGGCATGGTGGCATTCCGTTCAAAATAGAACGCTTTGGTCGAAACCTTCGTCTTGTGGGGTTTAATAGGAGTTTTGGAGTCCTTCGGGCTTAGAGGATCGGTTATCCTGATTTCTCCTGTAAAAATCAGGTGGATATAGACGCGAACAGATAATTAATATAGTGTATATATGGTTCCTGCACGCGTATCTACCTAATACCGGATGAAGCCTGCAATTTATTCTGAACGCTTGTCAAATAGACCTACTTACAAAAAGATATGCATGTAGGTACTGTGTGTACATAGTATGTCCGGGCCTCGTCTTGCGACCACCATCATCGGCATGTCCTTCCAGAGGACATACCTAGGCGCAGTTACGTTACCAAGCCCTTCCCTCTCAAGAGAGAGACCTTCTATACGCACTGTGGGGTGTCTCCAATGATAAATAGGCACAGAGGTAATTTTAATGGAAGCCCTGGAGCAAGGACAAGTCAGCGCGAAACGAATGAAATTACTAGTTTAAGACACTGTGAATTTGGTTTTTCTGAAAGGGGGTTCGGGGGATGGACGGCTTTATATACTTACCTATGTATTGGGGGGGGTTGGGTCGTCATTCATGATAATGGGGAGTAAGTATGATGTATGGTGGAAAAAAAGACAAAGCGTTTACAAAAGATTGACCTCATGATTCTCTCTCATCGAGAGAGAGAGAACGGTAACGTGGACTAGACTAGATAGGTAGAAGCTTGGAAGTGACGACCTGTTCCTTGGAAGGTTGTAAAACATTCCGAAAGTTGCATACATACGGCCCGGAACCGGGCCAGCCCTGGCTGGGCAGATCCTGCACTAGTCCACATACGGTTAGCGCTATCAGTCAGGTGGCGACTATCAGCACCTAGCACCTGATCTCCAGACTCCACTTGTCTTTGGAGCTCGAAAAGATTTCTAGAAGGGACTCTGATTATCAATCTGAGTCCTCCTACTCCATACCTACCTAGGTACATAGCTGACCTCCTTATCCTCCTTATCCTCCTCCTCTCTCACACTCTCACCACCATCCTCACCGCGCCGCGACGCGACCTCCATCCATCCATCTTCAGAGAAGAGAAGTGACAGACAAAGAAAAGCTTTATCTCTCGATCCGTTAAGCTAGCAAGCAAGCAGACAAACAAGAAAACAACAACAACAGCCATGTCCCGCGAAGCCTACCAGGTCCCCTCGCTGGGCTCCCAGAACCACTTCGGCCCCGACGGCCTCGGGGGCGCGTCGATGGAGGGCCCCGCCGTCACGTACGTCTGCGGCGATTGCAACTCGCGCGTCACCCTGAAGCGCGGCGACCAGATCCGGTGCAAGGAGTGTGGGCACCGCGTGCTGTACAAGGAGCGGACGAAGAGGTGAGTTATTCTTTTGTTGAGTTTGGGTTCAGTTTGCGTTGGAACAGAGCTGATACGGGTTTTGGATAAACAGGATGGTCCAGTTCGAAGCTCGATGATAGATCGGTCGTTGAGTCGTTGAGATGTATCTGCGTCGGTGGCGGCTACACTTTTTGCAACATCAACTTTTTTATTTCTTTTCCCTTTTGTATGATTTTGACGCATTACTATGGCGCTATGGAGTCCGAGGGTTTCGATAGTTTGACATCGAGAGCGGATGGAGGACTACGGATACCTAAGTAGCAGCAAGATTTTGATGGACAGAATGGAACTGATGGTGGAATGGCTGCTAAAGGAAATCATGTTTCTAGTTCAATACCAAGATACCTTCCCTCAATCAAGATGCTCTATCATACCTACATAGCAACAGGATGATCCCCATCGACCCCCTTCTAGATATCCCAAGAAAAGATGAAAAGAGAATAATGAGAAATCTATTGAACACCCGTTCCCCTGCCATGTCCCCGTCCATATCTTTTGCTTCACAGCGTGTTTGTAACCTCGATGAATTTCTCCAAGCATTTGAGCGCTGCGCCGCTCTCGATCGCCCATCTCGCTCGTCGGACACCTTCCTTCCAGCGTCCTCCGCCGGGGCCACGTTCCTTGATGACCTGCCCATCATCGCCGGGGCCCATGTTGCTCGTGTCAGCCTCACAGATGCCGGAAGTCACCAGGAGGGCTGCGACGTTCATGAGCACGAAATCCAGGACCGGATCGTCGCGCGGCAGCTCGTTGCGCAGGATGCTCATCAACTTGGCTGCGTTCTCCTTGGGCCCCTTGCCTCCGAACACGTCCGACAGAGGGTGCGTCGGCAACCCGAAATCCGAGGGGTGGAGCTGGAACGTCTCCAGCTTGACCAGCGTGCGGGGGACGGCCTCGTCGTCGCTCGTGCTGGCGTCCTCGTCGTCCTCCGGCGAGCCCTTGTATGCCGGGTTCGGGTACTCCGACAGTTTCCAGCAGTTCGTCTTTCCGGCGCAGCTGATCTCGTCCATGTCTTCCTCTCCGCAGACGATCAGGGCCTTTTTCGCCCCGCTCAGCCTCAACGCATCGGCGAAGACAGGACCCAGGCTCTGGTATGCCACACCGATCACGCGGGCCTCCAGGGCCCAGTCGACGGGGTTGGCAAGAGGGCCCATCAGGTTGAATATCGTCCTGATACCAAGGCCCCGGCGAACTGGGTTGGCGTACATCATGCCTGGATGGAAGTTGGGGGCGAACAGGAAGGCGTAGTTGGTTTCCTCGTACACCTTCACGAGGTTCTCTGCATTCACTGCCGTGATCTTTGGAGGAGTGGGTTCGATCGCGGTCAGAACGTCTGCGGATCCAGAGAATGAGGTCTGGGAGCGATTTCCATGCTTGGCCATCATCAGAAGTGGAGATGCGATAATGGAAGCAGTCGTAGAGACGTTAAACGTAGAATGCCCGTCTCCGCCGGTGCCGACAATGTCGCACTGTAGAGCACATTAGTAATGTCTCCTACGCATCTAAGACTCTATTTCAAGTTTCACTCACCAGACCACCCCTGTACTGCCCTTCCTTTTTACCACGAGCTCTGATGACTTTCTTCAATGACGATCTCTCGATCTGGCTGGCAGCCTCCCGCATGCGATGGGAGCATTTTGCGATCACGTCCGACTCCTTGTCTTTCCCGGTAGAATGTAGGAGAGTGAGTAGAGCAGCGGTCTGAATGACCGACAGACGGTCCTCGAAGATCAGAGCGAATGCTGCGGCGATCTCCTCTGCCGTCACCTCCTTGACACCCTCTGCTGCGGGGTAGGCGAGCCGCTTGAGGAGGGGCGAAATCGAGACGGGCTCGGGCTTTTCTTCGGAGGTCTTGGTGGCCATTTTGCGTTGATCAGGACTCAATTGAAATGGGTGATGAAAGAACAAGACTCGGAAGTGTCTTCCGATCGATACTGGAAGATTAATATGGCAGACTATGAGTCCTGCATTTGTATCACAGTGAGTCTTGTCACCGGCCGAGAGGGAATCTCGATCGATCGAGTCACTGTACAGGGCAGAAACTGACCGCCTTCACACACCCCGCCTTTCCTCATCGGGAACTCAAATCTCCGGCCGTGATTTCAAAAATTCCATCTCTGCGGAGTGGCGTCGGCTTCTTCGAACATCCAGCAACGGAACGTTGCCTTCATCTTGTGTTTTATGACATTGTTTTAAATTCTTGGATTCGACTTTATCTTGTTTCGCACTTCAATTACGCCAATGCCACCCCGGCTACGGCTCCCGACGTCCAGCATCTCCCAGTCGCTCCGCCGACAGAGGGTATATCAACATGAGATCCTCATCCCTATCAGATGCGCGAGCTCCGCCGCCGCGGCTGCGGTGACTTCGTCCGCACCAGCAGACCCGATGGCCGGCTCAACGAGCCAAATCGCCAAGTATCCAGCGACCCAGCCCCCATCCCACCGCAGGCCCGAGTACCGCAGATCGCAGCTCCTCCGGCAATACACCTCGCTCATTCGCACCTCACCGCTCATGGTGCTGTTCCAGCACAACAACCTCCAGTCCATCGAGTGGGTCGCCATCCGTCGGGAGCTCACCATCGCCATGCGCAAGGTCGACGAGGAGCTGGCGGCCAAGGGACGGACCCTCCCGCCGCTGGCGCCCTATATCAGGATCCAGATCGTGCAGACGAGCATCTTCGAGGCGGCCATCCGCATCGTCGAGTACTTCAGGCCGAACAAGGAGGCGGCGGCGGCCAGCCCCGAGGCCAGGTCCGGGACCGCAGACGACCCGACATTCACGCACGACCTCTCCCGCCATGCCCACGACGCCGTCCGGTACATGAAGGGCAAACATGAGCTGTCGACGCTCCTCGCGGGCCCGCTGGCCGTGCTCTCCTTCCCGCACGTCTCGCCGGAGCACCTCAAGGCCGCGCTGTCGGTCCTCGTGCCCCAGGTCACCGGCCTCCCCTTTCCGTCGCGCAAGGTCAACCCGGGCTGGCAGGAACAGACCGTCCAGGATGGACTCCGGAAGCTGATGCTGCTCGCCGCCAGGGTGGACGGCAAGGTGTTCGACGTCGACGAGACCAAGTGGGTCACGAGTATCGAGGGTGGCATCGATGGCCTGCGGTGCCAGCTCCTCGCGGCTCTGCAGAGCATCGGTGCTGGTCTCACGGGCGCTTTGGAGGCGCATGGCAAGAGCCTTTACTTTACGCTTGAGAGCAGGAGGAGTATGCTTGAGGAGGAGCAGAAGGGAGGCGAGGGAAAGAGTGAGTCGTGATCATGACGGTTGTACCCGCTCGCCGATTGTTTTTCTTTTCCCATGTACAATGTACCTCTACGATGTTTTCTTCTGATTCCTATCTCTGATTTTGCATTGACGAGGATGATGTATATCCCTGAAATTTTAAAGACAATTAAGACCTCATTTCTCCATTATCATCGGAGTCATGGGCTTGGGATAAATAGTCTGTTCTATTAAATTCGTAACGAGAAATGCAAAAAAATCGAAATGCAGAAAGTCCCTCCATACAATTCAAAATACCAACCTGTTATTGTGCACTTGTCCCGATATCGGTAAGAGTTATCATTCGCAGAGCTTGTCGATGCACTCTTGCGATACGAAACTTTTCTCATCTTTCTCTTCTAGGCAACTCTCCTGCCCATTCTCCTGCTGCTGCCTCATCATCAGCTTCGCGTTCATGCCCACGATACACCTCACCAGATCCCAGTCTCCGTCCAGACCGACCCAGTCGATGACCAGGATGCCCGTGGACCAGTCGCCGTCCTTCTCGCTGTGCTTTCGGCAGAGGTAGTCGACGGTGGCCGGGTTCAGCTTGGCGGCGATCCGCTCCGGCCACGTCTGGACCTTCCAGAAGTTGCTCGCGCTGAGGAAGTTGATGTAGAACGGGTGCTGTCGGCACTGCTCGTCCGTCTGCAGGGCTCCGAACGGGTATCTCGTGCAGCTCGAGCGGTCCAGGTGCTCCCGGACGTACTGGATCTTCCTATGGATGTACTCGGTCTCCAGGACCTGGTAGAAGTCCTGGATGCAGAGGTGTCCGCTGGGACAGACCGCGTGGGGCGTGTTGTCCTCCCAGCCGTCGGCGTTGATGCCCCAGCCCCGTCCGTCGTGCTCGTGCTTGAGCCGCTCTTCGATGTTGAAGCGGCGGATCAGGACGACCTTGCCGCGGACTTCGCCCAGTGTTGGAATCCTGGGTTCGGTGTACCAGCGGCTGTCTGGATGGGCGTAATGGTCGCGCAGGATCCGGCTGAGCTGCTCATCGGTGGACTTGCCGGTTCCTTCACGCTTGATAGACATGATGAGGGTCTCGGACGGGTTTTGGTCTAGGAACTCGTCTACCTCGTGCATCAGGTCACGGAAGTACTTGGTGCTCGTCAGAGAGACGGAGAACGCGCTGTGGACCAGGATGAGCTCATCCCTGGCCGGGTTGTTGGGGTGCTCGGGCTGAACACGAATGTCGAAGAACCGGATGCCATTCTCGAGCTGCTCCCGCGGGCTGACTGCCTGGCAGCGGACTGAAGGTGCAGCAACATAGCACGTCGGAGTATTGTGCGTGCCAGGGATCGAGAGAGCAGAAAGCAGGGTGTCGTCCCTCAGTTCACGCATCCACGCTTGGAGATTGGCCGAGGAGAAGACTGCCAGATGGGACTCGCGAGTTATGTAGACTCCGGTGAAGCTAAATCGTGGGTTGTCGCTCAATGCTCTCATAGTGGCAGACTCACTGGTGGGCACCGGAGTCTGAACCTGGTGCCTTTCCCCTCCCGCCTCAATGGTCAAGCGCATCCTCTCCTTGCGATTTCGCTCAAACGCGCGGATGTCCGTTTTAGCTGTGGTGAATGGCTCCACGCGGATATTGACATCCTGGCGAGCAAAGGGCTCCTCATTAGCGAGGGCGTCGACTGGGTTGGCTGAGCGGGTGACATTGGTCGCCCGCCTGGTGAGGTTTTTGGCGAAGCTCTGGAAACCGTGTCGCCGTTTCTTTGGCGGGGAGAAGCGTTCGACAAGCTTCAGCTCGATTGGGGTCGAGGTGAGGTTCCGGATTGTGAGAAATTCAGCAACCATGGCAGGCTGTAGCGCTTTCTCGCGATATGAGGCGGAAGCAGCAGCAGCCTAAAGAAAAGGGGTGGCCACCCCGTATATCATATAAGACCCCAAGATAACGCAAATCGACTGGTCAATTGACCTTTGAGTTCAACTGTGCCCCTCGATCGGACCTTGGGCTGTGATATACCGCATCTTTCATAATTATTTATTGCCCCAGCGGGTCCGATCTTAAAAAGTCCTTGGCGGCGATGTTGATCCTGAGAGCCGTGTAACTTGAGCGGCGGCCACGATCAAGGGGGATGGAAGATCTGACTGGCTAACAAGGGGCGGGAGGCTTGGCCACATCCTTAGCACGGTGGGGAGATCGCCCGCCGCTCCCAAACCTCGGGCTCCCTTGGATTGCTCGTACCTCGCCGAAATTCGTCCCAGGCTGAATCCCGCTGGAAACTAGCCATTATTGTGAGTGGAGCTGCAAGCGTCAGGTACTAGTAGAATGCGTCAGATATGCTGCGACAGAGAAGGAGCCCGTTGCGGCGCGGTCGCATCATCCCAGCTGAAATGTGAAACGAGGACGGACTGGGGCAAGCAAGGGAAGGCCGAAATCAGTGGTCGGCTGTTGCGAAGAAACACATAGAAAATCAGCACTCATCACTGCGATTCTTCACAAGTTCATTCCGTTCCCTCATTCTTGTTGTGCTCTGCTCGAGGGTTCGGAATCGTAGGGAGCCCCGCCCTGCGAGGCACGTGCGGGCAGGATGCGGTATAGGTAGCCTATCATCCAGCGTGAGGCAGACAGATCTTTGATGGAGATAGACGCGGTGTTATCAAACATCAGCACAACTCACCTCGTCAGCCTGGGGCACGAAACATCGATCTCCCTCTCGTCTGCGACGAACGCGCCGCGGGCCGCGGGCTGGGGAAATGCGGAGTATATCACGTGATATTACATCGTCTGCGGCGTGGTGGGCGGCTATCGTCGGCGTCGCTCTCTCCGCGGGAAGGGACGAGAATTATGTCCAGGATTCGGCTCAAAAGCCAGATGTCTCCCCGTCTCCTTCTCTTCTCCAGGCTGTCCGTTAACGATGGGGATCGTACGCTGCAGTGGAAGCATCTCCCGGTTGCTTAGGCCCCTGCGCCCTCAGCGCGTTCTGCCAATTGTTCCCACATCTCTACCGGGCGCCTACCGGAGATTCCATATCTCGCCCGCGCCTTGGGCCATCAAGTCCCAGATCCTGAAGGATGTTGGGGAAGGTGAGCAGCATTTGACTGCGTTTTCTCAACTTTGGAATGCACCCTAACATCTGCTGCTCTCCAGGAATCACGGAAGTGCAGATTATCCAGTGGTATGTCCAAGAGGGCGCCCGTGTGGAGGAGTGGGCACCTCTCTGTCAGTACCAATCCGACAAGGCGGTTGACGACGTAAGTCACTTGCTGTCCGACCCCCGCCTTCGTCGCTCTGTAATAACCAGGCGTTGCAGATTACATCGAGGTACGAGGGCGTGATCAAAAAGCTACACTACCAGGCGGATGACACCGTGCCGACAGGGCAGGCAAGGCGCATCAGCTCCAAGGACGTTGTATTCAATTCTTCTAATCTCTTTAACAGGCCCTTTGCGATATCGAGGTTGAAGATGGGAAATATCCAGATGACGATCAGCCTTCTGCTCCTAAAGCAGAGCCTCCCAAACCCGTTCCTTCACAGGCTCAAGCCGAAGTGACAAGCCTGATCAAACCTTCTGAACCGGCTCCACCGGCGAAGCAAGAAATCAGTCCACCAGCCAAATCCAGATATGCTACGCTCGCAACTCCCGCTGTCCGCGGGCTGCTGAAGGAATTGAACGTCAATATCCTCGACGTCACGGGAACGGGAAAGGACGGAAGAGTCCTGAAAGAGGATGTCCTTAGGTTTGTCGCAAAGAGGGATGCAGAGGCAGCTAAGCAGCCTTCGATAGCAGCGAGACCGACGCCGGCGATCGACGCGCAGCAGGAGGAGACAACGACCCCCCTGACCCCCATACAGTCACAGATGTTCAAGACAATGACTCGGTCGTTGAGCATCCCACATTTCCTCTACGCCGATGAACTTGACGTTAGCAAGCTTTCTGGTCTTCGGCAGAAGCTCGCTTCGGATCCGAAAAATCCGCAGAAACTCACATTCCTGCCTTTTGTTATCAAAGCTGTCTCCCTTGCTCTCGACCAGTATCCGTTGCTTAATGCAAAAGTCGACACGACAGATCCAAATAAGCCCAAGCTTATTATGCGGAAAATCCATAACATTGGAGTCGCGGTCGATACTCCCCAGGGCTTGATAGTCCCCAATATTAAGAACGTTGGCGCTCGCTCGATCCTGGACATTGCCGCCGAGTTAACGCGTCTAAGTTCCTTGGCAAAGAGCGGTAAGCTCACACCTGCCGATCTTTCTGGCGGTACTTTCACCGTCTCCAACATTGGCAGTATTGGCGGGACCTACGTTGCGCCAGTGATTGTGCCAAATGAGGTCGGAATCCTGGGCATCGGAAGATCAAGGAAGGTTCCTGTCTTCAACGATGCTGGGGAGGTAACGAAAGGCGAGCTCGTTAATTTCAGCTGGAGTGCGGATCACAGAGTCGTAGATGGTGCGACGATGGCGAGAATGGCCAACAAGGTTCGTGAATACATCGAATCACCGGAGATGATGCTCTTGAGCTTGAGGTGAATCAGCGCTGTGGATGCAGGGAATGGTGATGGTTTAGGACGGTTTTTGTTGCATTATGACTGAATTTTCCTTTCTAGAAAAACATTGAATGTATAGAATTTACCGCTGAGAAGCTCCGAGTCTGCTGCTTCTTTGCTGCGCCAGAATTGAGCTTCCGAGTCGATCTTGGGAAATGTCCATCCCACGACTAGGCAGGGTAGACTTTATCAAATCCTACGGTCCAGTGCCTTTGAGTGGTCTGAAGCGAACCAAGTAGGAAGTGTCATACTGCCAGGCGCCTCGCTGTCTCCCTCTGATGCACACGATCCATCTCCCCAGGTGGCCAGGAGACGCCGGCTAATCGTGTCGTTGGAACAAGCGCCCATTCAAACAACAAACGCTGCGTCCCAGCATCATGGTTCCTTAGCGGCGCTTGCCGCCTGGTGCCTGCAGAAACATAACGACACGCTCCCCTCCGTCCGTCCGTCACCTGAGATCTAAAGCCAGAGGTCGAGCGCGTCCTCCCTTCTTTTCCTTCTGTCCTGACAACCTCCCACCCTTTCTCTTGTCCACGACACCTTAGCCTCACCCCTCAGGATGGGAACCAGAGGACTGCTGATCATCCGCTGTCGCGGTAGATATTTCATCTACTACAACCAATTCGATAGCTATCCGGAAGGGCTTGGACAGGCTATCGTTAATGAGATTCCCCAGGATCCAGAGCGATACCAAAGTGAGTGGAGCTCGATCCTTCCGGCGTCAGTCTTTTCTGTTTTAACAAGAGGCTCGCGACATGATTCCAGAATGGCTCGGATCAATGAGAGAGTCTTACTCTCGTATGGTCCAAGAGTTCGAGGATAACCATCTTCCAGTCATCATTAACGATGATGATGATGATGAAAACAGCTCTCCCCTCTCGCCCAGCGAGATGCACGCCCGCTGCCATCTGGCGCTCGATGATCGCTTGGAGTGGCCTCCGGCACAGACTACACCAGATTTCCGCCGGTTCATCTGGTTGGAATGGACCTACACCATCGATCTCGATCGCGAGGTGTTCTCTGTGGACAGTGCTGCCCACTTCAAGCTGTCGAAGATCCCCCGCCCGAACACCTGGGCTAAGTATCTCGTTCTCGACAAGAGAGGACGCAGGAAACTTAGTCCTAAGACTCCAGAGGAGTGTGTTGCCAGTGTAATCTGGAATCCCACCGTAGACGCCCAAGCGAAAGCCAGGTACCGAGGGCTCAACATCAAGCTCGTTTCTCCAAAGACAGCAATCGATCCCAACTACCGGGGAGCTCCTGGTCAGTACTTTCGAGAAGAGATGTTCAAGCTTTTCAGTAAGGAGTACCGAGGGCTGCTGGATCAGAACGTCCTTGATTGGAGGCCGGAAGACTTCCCGTTCCGGGAGTTTGCCTTCGCGCTGTTGTCTCTCGCATCTGGCCAGATGACGTTCGAGTGCCCTGAAGTCCTGGACTCGAGCTACAAATCAGAAGGCTACTACAAAGTCCCAGTCCAGCAGCGTCGCTACGACAAGCCAAAGCTGCTCCCGAAATACCTCTCGGAATGCCATCAGCCTGGGGTAGAATCTGGATCGGCACCTTTGAGCCGGACTTACTGGTTTGAGAATGTGCTCGTCCATTTGGCCTCCAGGCTTGATCTGGTTGATGTCGAGGAGGTATCGGTGGCAGAAGTCGTGGACATTGGGCTCAGCCAGGGCCATAAACACTTCCACGCGATAGTGTTTTCCGCTCTCGACTTTGTCCTTATCCAAGTGCATACCGCAGAAGATGGGAAGGTTGTTGTCGAGAGATCAGGTTTGATGAATCTGTTCTATTTTGATGACACGAATTCCGGGTACGTTGATGGTCCCCGTTCCAGAATTCCACAGAAGAGGGCGTCACAGGATTGCTTGTCCGGCGTCGATGATGTTTCTGAGGAAGATGGACAGGAGGACGTGGACCGGGAAGACTCAGAACCTCGGCGCCTCAACTTTTCTGACACTGATGACGACTCTGAGCAAGATGAACAGGAGAGTATTGGCCAAAAAGACCACGAGCGCTCTCCACAATCCTCATGCTTCATAGCCGTGGTGCATTTCTTCGACGCAGCAGCAAATCAACGCGTCAAGGGTGCCGGAAAAGGCGTCTTCCCAGTTGAGATCTTCACCTCCATCATGGAGTTTGCGGATGAACAGACCTATCGCAATCTTGCCAAGACGGCTCCCTGGTTCCTTGAAATGAGCCAGCGCAAATTCCGCTTCAACAACGAATATGCAGTTGTCGGCACAGATCCTAAGCTTGAAAAGTTCGTCTTCGAGAACGTGCAGACAGGCGATCAAGTGGAGACTTCCATACATCATCGTGGAGAAGAGGGCAGGGTCCAATGGATGGCTGTCGTTGGGATCTCGCAACCTGCTAGAAGGAGCATTATAGACAGTGTGGACCTTTTCCTTTCAAACGTGATTTCGCCTTATCCGCCTTGCACAGTGGAAGTAGAACTTCCATCCCGGTGAGTTACTCTCATACAGTGCATTCCTAGATTGTCAACTACCTCGTATGTACTTCTTTAACAACCCTCTGCAGCGACCAATTCGCCTCCCTCAGCAGCTTCTACATGCGACGGGATGAAAACGAAAAGGAAACCCCATGCTTAAAGATACCCGATTATGCGTACCCAGGTTTCATCGAACGAGAATGGGGCCTGTACCTCCAGCGCGTGATCAACCGGGATGAGTTGGAGTTTGGCATGTTCTCCTGCGCTGTCGAGGGCGGCCACTATCGCTGTATCCTGCCTCTGCGTTGCCGTGAACTGCGGGTCACTATGACCTTTCCCTACTTTGAGCTTCTCGCGTTCGTACGCAGCGTCAATGACGAAAACACCAAGGAGTGGAGGAAGACACTCGAGTACGCCGTGTCCCGGCTGACCGTGGCGGAGATGTTCATGCCGTACAGAACGAAGGAAGGGAAGATACGGACGCGCGGCCGCCCGCTCATTGTGGCGTTTGGCACGAAGGCCAAGCTCTTTTACTTTGTCTATCGCAACAACAGTAGCAACGACGACAATGACAACAACGCGACGGCCACAAATGACAACGATAATAACAATGATGAGGAGGATCATCAGTGGCAGGCGTGCTCTCAGTCGCTGACTCTCCGAACCGGGGCCAGGGCGTTCGTCTCTGCCAAGGACCCGGACCCAATGAAGCGCCTGGTCCAGCTCATCCCCGGCGACGAGCCATTCGACATGAACGACGAGGCCGCCCGAGCCGAGCTGGAGCGCTGGATCCTGCTCTTCCGGGACGGATGCAAGCGGAAGAAGGAATACGATCCGTTGACGGAGCAGTATCTCCCTGTGATTGGGTTGGAGAAGAAGGACGCTGGAAATGGGGGAAATGGGGACGAAGATGAAGGAGAATGAGGCAATTTAAATAAGTACTTGCTACCTCACCTCGGTGGCAGTTGGCAAACAGAATGAACGCAGAAGATGAAACTCTGCTTTTACTGATTGGTTCTATGTGTGCATTTCTTTCTTTTGTCCCTCCGTTGCAGCAAGAAGACTCATTATGGAAAAGCAAAAGAGGCGCCTGAGGCCGTCAGCTTCTCTTCATCGAGATGAGGGCATAGGTTTGCTCCTGCGATAAGTGAAACTCGATTAATCCCGGGAGTACCTACTGCTACTACTCTCTTACTGTATCCGCGTGCGTCTGAATGAGTTTGATGTCAGTTAGTTATGTTCGAGAAATGAAATGATATGATATGCCGTGAAAAGACAATGATGAAAAAATGAATCTGTTATGGCACTAGATTTAATCCTGCCTTGCCTCGCCTTTTCTGGCCTACCAAGGTATTAATTAATTAATCAAGTAGGCATGTATGTACTCAGGTAATCGAATAGTCACCTAAAATAGGTACCTAGGTGTCTGCTGTACCTATCCACGAGATCTCATATCATATCAGATCAGATCAGATGGATTACGCAGCAGATAGGTACCGTACTGTAAATGCATCCCACAGGTACGGAGGACGGACCTACAGTAGCAGGTAAGGTACCGTACTGTACGTACCTACTAGGTATCATACATGCATACATACATACATACGTACATACATACTGTTCAGGTGCAGCGTAATGATAACAAATAATAACTCCAACGGCCAGGCCTCACCGAGGTCTATATATTACTAACGGGTTACGCTGGAGGTCTGATCATCAATAGATAGGTATTGTATGCACAGTACATGTATTGAGGTCATACAAGGTCCTCATTCTAGGTACTTACATAGTTCAATAGTTCAATAATACTGCCCACTCATTCTCCACCGCTTCGCTTAGGGACCCTGCTCGATTCTGCAAGTATCTTACTTTAACCTTATTCCAACTCAGGCTTTTTTGAAATCGTTTATTAGGTAATAGTTATCTTATCTTCAAGAAATGATATTCATATGTTAAATTGTTAATAATATAACAGACAGCTGGCTATCCGATCGTGGTATTCTGGTGTGTGTGGCCTGGCTTGCAAGACCAAGGAACAGGGAAGAAAAAAAAATACAGACAGATAGTGCTCGGATCCGAGTACTCATCAAGTCGTAAGTAAGAGACAAGACATCTCACAGGAGGTATGAGGATGCATGCACAAGAAGAAAAAAAAACTAAAAAAAAGCCCCAGTTGCTCCGCGTTTGCTGCCTCCCATACAGTTAAACTTGCGGACTATAAAAAAAAAGACCCGATGATAAACCTGAAGACCCTTTCACATGACCGAACGGACTCCGGACCAAAATCAATCAAGAAACACAGACCACCACGCCTTAGCCTTCTGAAAAACAGATACAAATAGCAAAAAGAAAAAGCGCAAGGGAAAAGGAAAAGGTGGTATCACTGGTACTCCTGCAGCTTGGCAGCCACGACGGCCGAGACCCTCTTCTGCACCTCCTCCCGCGGCAGGGTTGCGTCGACGGCGAGCGCGTCCCACTCCTCCAGCGGCTCCTCGAGCGCCTCGAACTGCGAGTGGACCATGTTGCTCTTCATGTAGTGTTCCTGCCGCTCGTCCAGGCGCCGCGTGAGGATGGACTCCTCGGCTTTCAGGTAGATGAAGTGGATCTGCACCGAGGGGTGGCCGTAAGCGGCAACGCGCATCACGTCGCGGTACTTCTGCTTCAGGGCGGAGCAGGCCACGATGACGCCGGATGGGGGACGTCCGGTTGCAGGGTCGGCGGTGGAGAGGGTCTGGATGGCGGCCTCGCGCAGGGAGATGAGCCAGTCCCAGCGGTCCGCGTCAGTCAGCGGGATGCCGTTGGCCATCTTCTCCTTGTTGGACTGGGGGTGGAACTGCAGAGGCAGCGATGTTAGCTTTAGTTTGCCAACATTATCGAAATTATCAACAGCAATAGCAATACTGATGGAATGACCATCTAGGAACTAGACGAGATGCTGCCAAAGGGGTCTTACATCATCGCCCTCGAGGAACGGCAGGCCCAACTCCTGCTGCAGGGCCCTTGCAACGGTGGTCTTGCCGCAGCCGGCGGGACCCGTGATGATCCAGATGTGCTGCAACTCCCGGGGCTGCAGGCTCTCCGGAGGAGTCTGGGCGGGATGGTGCTTCAACTTGGGCTGAGGCATGGTGACTGGAGCACAGGGGAGGCCAACGGCCGCAGGCTCGAGGTCGGTGGACATCATGGTGAAGGAGCAGAGATCTGTTGGACGTGGACTGCGGAAGGAACAAGGTCTAATTGGACGTGAACAGCGGGTATGACGCTGCGGTGAATCACCGGGGTGCGGTGACGGATTGCGGAGATATAGTACAGCCGTTCCCAGGAAAACGAACCACGGGAGATATGAAACCAGGCAGAGCTGAACCTCCAGCAGCGCAGAGGAGCACAGAAAAACACACACGGCGGTCGAGCAGGAGGGGAGCTGGTGTTGATGCCTTTTAAGTATGCCGCCGACGATTGATTGGGTGGGCCTCGGCGGAGACGCAGGCCTCAAAAGCCGGGACGCGGTGGGGGAAGGCGCAAGGGACGGGTGTCCGGCGCTGTGGTAACGGCGTACGGAGCAGCAGGCGCTAGTCAGATCTCCCGTCCAAGGCGGTCAGCGCGGCCTCGATCTCGGGCATCACAGCGCACGTCGCCGGCGGCACGACGCGTCCAGCAAGCGACCTACACAACACGAGGTCGAGGGCGGGGAAGGCGCAGGCGTATTAAACCCTGGAAGGGCCGTCCTGGATACCACACGTGGGTGGGAGGCCGATCTGCCCGGGATCCGACAGCACCAGGGCAGATCCGCCGGGGCAGAACCCTACGCACGGGAACCGGAGGCGGTGACCTCCGCCTGCGTGACGCCGCCCGTACCGCGCCTTCCGACACGCGAGATCGTGCAGCACGGCTCAGGGCCGCAGGATCCGCCGGGACGCAGGTCAGGCGGTACCGTACCGTCACGGCGTTACCGCATCCCACGCGACCCCCACGCTAGTCCCAGATGGATGACGTCGGGAATCGCGCCCCGAACGCGCGCCGGCTCCGTCCGCAGGCGATCCTCTGCCCTCCCTTTGCAGCCTGCACGCTGCTGACGCCTGACGGGGCTAGCGAGGACTGGTGGGAAGTCGCTCGACGGTGGCTGCCCAGCGTGACCTCGAGTGTGCAGAACCACTGCTCCAGACAGCAGCGATCTGGACAGGTATCCAGGGTGCCTTCGGACCTGACTTGCAGGTCAGGGCACTCCGCAAGACGTTCCGTGCTGTGGGCGTGCAGAAGCCGGGTAACAATATCATATATCTCCGAACAATCATACAAGGCGCGCCCGACCAATGGCCGATCCGGGCAGCCACAGAAGGGCATGGAACCTGCAAGGAAGCCCTGGGACACGGAATTAGCGCAGTGGGGGGTGGGCGCTGCTCGGGGAGACACCGGCAACGACCAGCCTGACCGCCCGGCCCTGCAGAAGCCGGCTCGAAGCGGCATGGCTCAGTCCGGGGAAGAGGACGGTAGCCCCCGGCGCCGCCGTTGCACAACGTGGTCGATTTTTTTTTTTTTTTTTCTGCAGGCCGGGCCTCTTTTTCCGTCACGCACGCTGCACCGTCACGGGTGCCTGGCAGTTGCCTCGTCCAGCATGTCTCTGCCCGAGTCTGCTCGTGACCGGGTTCCAGCGGGGTGCGCAGCACTTGTACTCCGTACTCCGTGCGCCGTGGACAGGCCGAGTTTCACCATCCGGCCTAGACGTCATTCGGCCCAGTCTGAGAATAAATCATCTTCAGGACAGAGCCGATGTGAGTGGTCCAAAATGATCCCTGCAGGCGATCAACCGTGCGCTAGATCGTTGGAGGAGACGGTACCCCTCGGCGTCTTTTTCTTCCAAGGGGGAAAATTAACATCGACGGATGAACGACCATCTCCGCTGGCTGCTGACCGACATTTGCATCGTCAACGCCCAAAGGTCGGCCGATCTGGTATCCATTTCCCCTGGCCCGTCGCCTGACGGATCGACTATGACGTCACTGCCAGAGGGGCCTTCTGGAATCTGGACGGCCGCCCTGTGTGCGCTCGGGCTTAGGCGACGGACTGGACGGTCGATTTGCCGACTGCCCTACCGGGTCTCAACAGACTCATGCAAAGAGGGGTCCCCTTATCGAGGTTTGCACCCATCACCATGATTCTGTACGGAGTATTCTCCTGAGGGCTTTTGCACTCGTCTTGGGGATCGATGACGCAAACTCGAAGCCGATCACCCTCCCTGGACCCCTGGCAATCCCTCGCAACAACAGGAGCTCGCCAATCGCGGCAGCCAGTGTGCCGCCTCCAAGCCCCGGAACCCCGCGGCCGGATCCCGACGACAAGCCACGCCTCAGCCGACCGGCTGCAACTCAAACGACGAGCCCACGTGGTTGTGTCTTCTCTCGACGGACGATTCCAGGTCTCTCTGTCTCCATACCAGCAGCCCCGTTTCACCAAGCCAAGACCCAATTGAGATCGGCAATGGGACAACTTGCGCAGTGTGCAGTGCGCAGCAGAGTCCAGACCATGAGCCTTGCTGATGCCATCTGAGGTGGTGATCATCCTGGATGCAGTGCATTGCAGTCGTATCTTCCAAGTCGAATGCTGATGCAAGCGGTACGTACGCACGGGGTATCCCCGACGCGTGACCGTAACCCACAGTATGCACGGTTACGTATGCTTTGGGGATGCTGGACGACAGCTGCAGCCGTTGCCGACTAGCACGGCACTCACTACTTAATCTTTAGAGCAAGGTTGGGAGGTTGCCCCGCGCTGCCTTCTTCTCCTCCCCCTCTTAGGTCAGTGATGGCTGCATCTCAACCAGCGGATACACGGTGGTCTCGAAAGTCACTTGTTGAGAATGCATTCAACGTATGAAGCTGCTGCCGCTGACTCATGATGCATTCAGTCCACTGGAGCTATCGGCACGCACGGTGCATTCGCCGACTCGGAAGCCCATTGTTTACCGGATTTGGGTGGCAGGTTGAAACTGCCGAAAGTTGAGGGTCATTGGACATTTCGCTCCAGTCATCTGTGCTCTCAACAAGTCTGGCTGGACTATTAATTGGTTAATGCATGATACGGATTAGGTACGCAGCACTGCCAGTGGAATTGGGGTCTACGCCTAGCCTTCGAGCAGCAGCACGGATCCCGGTTCCCCCCGCTTTTAGCCCTGGCTATGCAACTCGCCTTTTTCAGTTGGGGGACAATCGACCCCTCCGCACTACTACCTTCTCTCCGTGCTGCTGATCTCTGTGCACGAACATTGGGCCTCCAACCACGGGATTTGGCGCTGACGTTTACGGTATGGTCCTCCTTGAAGCTCCACATAATTGCATAGAAGGCATACGGCCTCCATTTTCATTCGCGTGTCATCGTCATCGCGCATCGAACATGTGGACCAGCGGGAACGGGCCGTCTGGTAGTTCTGCATAGTGCGCTCCGTATATCCTTCTGGCATGGAGCTCGGACTCGGTCATCGGAACGTCCTCTTGTTCCTTTGCACAGCAGCAGAGAACTCCGTATAGAGGATGGAAGCCCGCACTCCATACGTCTGCAAGTTACCCGCTCGAAGGACTGGGCTATGAAGGAAGTCTGCATGGATCCACGCGGCGATATCCACGTTGGCGTCCTCGCCTTGATAAGAATATTATTAATAACGCTAGCTTGGGAGTTGGAACTTGGCACTGTCCGCCTACAGATTCTGCATCACGATTCACACCTGCGTGACTGTCCCGTCGGATGGGGAGCCCGGCCTGGCTACTTGGTAGCTACGCTCCAGCCAAGATGCCGCTTCCTACCTAACTACTAGTAGCTCCCGTCAACGAGCTCTGCAGCTGCAGCTGCAGCAAGGCCAAGCACATCACGCTACCGATACTCCGTATTTTGCTGCGGCTGCAGCTTGCCCGTTGTTGTAGCTTGTCAAATGTCGAGTCAGGTCCACCACTCATTCCATCTTGATGATGGACGGGTCGAGGCCCTGCATGCGACGCTCGAGTCAGTCGTGTCTTGGCTTTTTCTTTGCTGCATGTGCGGAGTACATTGTACGCCGTACACAGTAGTCCTCTGTACTGAGTACTGAGTAGAGTAGTGCGCATGCTATCTGCTGGCAGTGCCAGTGTCCTTGATTTGTTTCTCTGGCAGACAGACGCTTCGCATATTACTACTGTGCTGTATACGCGGCGTACAGCGCATCAAGTACAGTACTGTACTGTACTGTGTCCAGGACGCCTGGTTCGGCTAGTACCGTACCAGATGGTTATCAAGTTAGCAAAATCAAATTTGGCACTGACCGATCGCAATGCAAGAGGGGCTAACTGCACCTCCTCCATCTGAGAGGAAGTACAGAAGCTATCTTTTATTACTATATTTGAGAAGATCGCGTCGCGTTCAAACTTCCAAGGTCTCAGATAGCCACAGTACTACTAAGATAACTCAACTGGTACTTCGTACTCTGGACTACAGGATATATAGCAAGGGCCATGTATCACTAATACCATAACAACTATCCATGGCAATGCATATACAGGCAAGTAGATTCGTACAAGGCAATTCAAGCCAGCCAGCTGCTACAAATGGAGATGGTTGTCCATAGCCCCATCTAATAACTCGACTGCACCTTGAACTTGCTCTGGGTCATGGGATTCTGTCCATTCTTTCCTGATAACCCCCCCTCTCTCCCTCCTCTCACTCTATTACAATATAAAGCATGACGAGAAATATGGCGTACGGTATGTAACCGTACTGGTAAAATGTAAAATATCCCCTATACCTTTTAAGGCCGAAAGCAATTTTCGTTTGGGTAGGTGGCAAAAAAGGAAAAAGGTTTATGTTGCGACTTGCCTGGATCGAACAGGCGACCTCTAGATTGCAGACTGGAGTTTTGCCTACTTCAGTCTAGCGCTCTCCCAACTGAGCTAAAGCCGCAACTTGTTGCGGGATGCGGCCAATAGGAATCTATGAGACTATTGAGACATGGGAAGTTTTATCTATCCCAGCACTCTCACCATGATATCAATCATTTACAAAACTGCCTAAGGGCACATAATACGTATAGTACCGAATATGTCTGACAATACAAATAATAAGATTCACGAATTAAAACACACTGTAGTTGCTGCTCGAAGAAATGAAGGATAACAGTAGTTCACTAAGGGGGGTGGTTTCCTGTCAAGAGGTTTGGAGGGTAGGCACGGATATAGAAATCCCCGCCAAAAAAAATGGTTACACTCTTACTAGGCGAGGCCACCGAACCAAAACCAAAAGAAAGGAGATGTGATGCGCTCCAGATTCTCATCTGACTATGTCCGCGCCTTGTGCTGCGTACTGTACGGACTGCGTACGGAGTTCGTAAGCTCCATAAGTGGTGTGGTAAATCACTAGATCAGCTCGGAAGGCCTGTACAGTATAAACGAAGTATATAAATACCTTCAAAATCTCTAAGAAGCGGCGCGAGCTGCCGCTGCCTGCAACCAGTCCACGTCTGGACGGACTCTCGGCCTTCGGTTAGTTAGCACCACTGTGCTTGTGATTTTTTTTTGGGGTTGAGGTTTTACAATACCTGGCTGGACTATAGCTGTCGGGCCAGTGTCCTAAAATGGAATTAACACCTATCTGTCTGGCGTGGCATGTAGTCAGGGTAGTTCATTTTCGCCATTGTCTGGATATCCCAATCGATTTTTTTATGTTGTTGTGAATAGCCTGGGCTTTATGTTGAATGGGGTGGTCTTAGACCATCTATAAACCACTACCTACATAGGTCCACTGCAGGGTCCGCATTCAGCTGAGATCTCAATCACTTCTGTCAAAGGAGTGTGCCGACTTCTTTGTTGGGACTGTCTCGGGTGGTCAGGTGGTAGTGAGACCCATGATAAAGGTCAAAGGATTAGTCTAGAGCTCCTACAAAGGTCTTGGGCATGCCTAGGGAGGGGATTGAACATAGCGACTGCCCTGTATATTTCTCGGAGGCTCCTAATCTTCATCACTCTCAATCGCTCCGCCATAACTAGCTAGACCGTCATAAATCGATCCGTTTATCCTGAAATCACCCTGTTTCCTCATTTAGTACTTTTTTTTTTCACTTTATCCCCGAGGTTCAGGCAACGAGAGAGTTGAAGGTCGTTTCCGAATGTTCTAATGTACACCCGCGTCTTCTCGTCTTGTCTTGTCGCGACTGCCTATACATTCCAGGGTCCCATCTACCCAGGACGAAATTAAGTATGTACGGATTATGGAGGAGCACTACTTCGAGTTGTTTGTTGGACAGCAGGATCAAGGCAGCAAGCGTCGCGCTACTGGAGGAGGATGTTGAGTTCTCGGGGTTTTTATAAAAACAAACGACATTCCGGCTTGAGTGCATTGCCTGTGCCCTCTGGTGGCTATCTATAAAGCAAAACTCCCGCGAATCCTGAAGCTACCTAAGTCAGCGACAGTCCCATTCCAATTCATTATCAATCATCCGGTAGGCAATCCCCAACATAATGTTACCCTACACTCGGTAACAGCAAACAATCAGGTGAATCTATCATCCTGTGAAAAAGAAAAAAAATAAGGCAGACGGCTAATGACTTCCAACAAGTGGCGGCTTTAGCTCAGTTGGTTAGTAGATCCGCTTCTCTCTTTCCCACAACTCAACATTCTAACCCGCTCTAATAGGGAGAGCGTTAGACTGAAGCTCAAAACTTCAGCCTGCAATCTAAAGGTCGCCTGTTCGATCCAGGCAAGTCGCAGCAAATATCTTTTTTGATTTTCTTATTCCCTTTTCTCTGTCTTTCCTTCGCTCTCCATCTTAATTTGACCCGCTGCGAGAGACCATCACGCAAGCGGCTTTAGCTCAGTTGGTTAGTACATCCGCATTCCGCAATCCAATTCCAACGATTTGCTAACTCCCTCGCACAGGGAGAGCGTTAGACTGAAGTCCACTTCAGCCTGCCATCTAAAGGTCGCCTGTTCGATCCAGGCAAGTCGCAGCAAATATCTTTTTTTATATTCTTAGACGAATTTTATTTTATCTCCCTGAATCTTGACAACTTTGTAACTCGGAGGCCATTATTATTATGCGTTGTATTGTTTCTCATCGCCTATTGCGTCAATCGTTGATTTTCAAAATTCCTTGTGTAGTTGTGCGTCGTGCCTGCTCAGCCCTGGCCACGTGCATCGGGATGCCCGAGCTAGTTTAGCTTACGTAATAAATCCAACCACGCCAGCCCGCGCGGAGGTTCGGGGCGTAGCATTCGACGGCCGCCAATCGACTGATAACTCACGACTTCCGCGACACGACCGTTTCTGGGCTCTAATCAATTAATGAGGCACGATACGAGATAAGCTTAGTTGGTTCTGCTGCACCGTCCGACGCTACGCACATGATGTCTTCATTCTTTTTCTCCACCCCCGTCGACATCGACATCATCCTGGACGGCAGCGATGAGCGCGAGACCGTCGACGTGAAGCTCGACAAGGGCCGCAGGGAGAAGGTCCCTCTGTACATGGATGGGGAGTCCGTCAAGGGCGCGGTGACCGTCAGACCCAAGGATGGGAAGCGGTTAGAACATACGGGGATCAAGGTGCAGTTCATTGGCACGATAGGTATGGGACTCGTCTGTCCTGCTGCTCCCATCATCCTCTTTACCCTGGCGGAATCCCTCAGCAAAGACCGTCTATCCATTGACGAGCATTGGGCTAACGATGGCGTTCTGCCAGAGATGTTCTTCGACCGCGGCAACCACTACGAATTCCTCTCCCTCGTCCAGGAGCTCGCGGCCCCCGGCGAGCTGCAGCACCCGCAGACCTTCCCCTTCAACTTCAAGAACGTCGAGAAGCAGTACGAATCCTACAACGGCATCAACGTGAAGCTGCGCTACTTTCTCCGGGTGACGGTCTCGCGGCGCATGGCGGACGTCATCCGCGAGAAGGACATCTGGGTCTACTCGTACCGCCTGCCTCCGGAGACTAACAGCCCGATCAAGATGGACGTCGGTATCGAGGACTGCCTGCACATCGAGTTCGAGTACTCCAAGTCCAAGTACCATCTCAAGGACGTCATCGTTGGCCGGATATACTTCCTGCTTGTGCGGCTGAAGATCAAACACATGGAGCTGTCGATTATCAGGCGGGAGACGACCGGCTCCCCACCTAATCAGTATAATGAAAGTGAGACGTTGGTGCGGTTTGAGGTATGTTGCCCGCTTCCTTTTTTTGATTTTCCTGCTTTTGAAATGCCCGTTCTGACATTGTATGGGTTAAATAGATAATGGACGGTTCCCCGTCACGAGGTAGGTTCCATTCTCATTCAACGGATGTTCCAGAGTCCCTTCGCTTGTCGGGCATATACCAAGTTACACGCTACGACTGAGCCCATGTCACGCGACCTCGTCCAACAAGGAAACGTTACTGACGATGCCCAGGTGAAACGATCCCAATCCGCTTGTTCCTGGGAGGGTTCGACTTGACCCCCACTTTCCGCGACGTGAACAAGAAGTACTCGACGCGGTACTATCTAAGCCTGGTGCTTATCGATGAAGGTGAGCAAAGAGACAGTCCATTACGGTCGTCTACACTCGTTTTCCCATCGTTTTATATACAGGGACGTCGTCCGGCGGGGCTGCAGCTTCTCCTGCCTACGTGCAACGGCTGGTTTTGTCAGCTTCTCAAAGTGGGATCGTCGTATCCCTTTGTGATTGGCCTGGCTTTTGCAGAGCCCAAGCCGTCGTTTCCTGGACGCTGTCCTGCCGGAAGTGCATTCCCTGCCAGGCGCTGCAGTTTCAATAGCCGACGGCAATTGAACTGGCCTGGCGCTACGGCGACGGGTCGTCGGGCCGGCATGGGCGTCGACGACGGTCCCGGCCTCTTCCCCACTGCTGCCCCCACGCTAGCAGGGCCGGTGGCTTTGCGCCGCCGTCCCCCTGGCGCCTGGTCACGTTGCCCTGTTTCGGCGTGCTTGAAACCGGAACCGCAGCATCACTTCCGCGAACCCCCCCGGTCGAGCTTGTGCTAACCTTATCGTTATCTGCAGATGCTCGCCGCTACTTCAAGCAATCCGAGATCGTCTTGTACCGCCAAGCCCCTGAGATCACTGCACCTCCCCAGCAGCAACAGATCCAGCAACAGCCGCAGCAGCAGCAACAGGTGGCTGCTGCTCCGGCTTAAGTGTATCAAGATATGACCATCCTGCTTCCCTGTCTTCTTGCTGAGCTCTATACCCTGCCTTTACCTGATATTTCCACTTGGAACGTCATCTCTTTCCTTCAGATCAAGCTTTAACGGATGCATGGTACTTGAACGTTGGACAATTGACACATCTCAACCTAACTAACGGGACACGGATACGGCGCTGGTAGGAAGGTGATGTCGGTCGGAATCTTGTCTTGTCTATATGAACGGACTTTTCACCATCATATCGCACGACTTACAGTATAGCGCAGGAACGGAATATCTTTATCACATCACTGTCCAACGACAAGACAGCTGAAATCGATCTGATCGTAGCCAGCCAGCCAAGGTATCCATCCGTCCCGTTGACCCTACCCCCGGCCGTACGGGAAGGGAGGCCGGGCCTTCTCATTGCCTTTGTTCCTCGTCTGTCTAGCAAGCAGGTCCTTGGCTGGCACTGGCGGACCATGTACTGTACGTACCGTGTCCAGGTACATACATATTTAAGAGAGATGCAGATACATACTCACATAGAGCATCAATGCGATATTTATTTTCTTCTGGATCCAGATTTTATGTCATGTTCATTCTGTTTGATTGATTGTCTCTAGTGCATAGTAGAGTCACTGTCCTCTACTTTAGTCTTGAGTTGAAAGCAAAGGAGTAAACAAAGTAAAGAAAAGCAAAGGCCGAAGAGGTTCGTGGGACGAGTTAATTTGACATAGATAAAGAAAAGAAACGGAAATCGAGATGCGATTAATGCTATATACAGTACAGTGCAGTACAGTACAGTGTGGATGTGCATGAGACGTGGGATTTTTTTTTTTCCCTTTCCTTCATTTTCTTTTCCTTTTTGAGATGGTCGTTTTATTTCTCTCTCTCTCCCACATACTCCGTCTATCTTAACAAATAATATTAATAAAAACAATAAAAGGGCCCAGATGTCTCCTACAAGGAACAAGGTATATCATCATATCTCCTCCATCCCCCTTAACTCACTCACTCACTCACTCACTCATACCTCCATCATTCCTAATCGCTGTACGTACAGCCGCCAACCTCATCCAGTATCCTCCTCAGCGCCTCAAGGACCTTGCCGTCCTCCCTCTCCTTCCCAGCGACCTGCACCGCCTTCACCACGAGCGGGTAGACCCACGCAAGATGCTTCCTGTGCTGTAAGCGCGCATCACTGTCTGCCTTGAACGCAGGCGCGTCCGGGATCGCGGCGGGCTCGCTCCGTAGCTCGACCATGCGGCAGAGGAGGTGGAGGAGCTCCTTGCGCGCGGACGTGGGCTGCGGCATCAGGCCCCGGAGGGGCTGGTCGGCGATGTATGACTTGAGGGATATTGCGGAGCGGAGGATCAGGTACGGGGAGATGGAGCGGGCGAGGGAGATGCGGAGGGACGTGCTGTCTTTTTCTTTTTCTGTTTCTTGCTGCTGCTGCTGTCCGGACGAGGATGAGGCGGAAGCGAGTTCGAACAGCGTGTCGATGAGGACAAAGGCGATCTTTGACCGTGGGGTGGCTGGTGGGTCGTAGGTGCGTCCCGGACGCACCTTGTATAGATCCTTGAGCGGCTCGTCCTCGATAGAGTGACGGGGAAGGTCGCATCGCTGGGGAGGGTGGATCAGGGAGGACTGGAACAGTGCGCAGGCAAAGTCTCGTCGCAGCTTGTCTGGGATGACGGAGGACCCGAGGGCTGGGATGACGAGGGACTTGAGGCGATCGAAGGCCGCAATATCGAAAGCCTCATCGGAGAGAATTGTTGCGATGGGCAGGTTGAGCTCGGAATAGCCCCTAGCGGAGACGATCCCATTCGCAATGTCCACAACGCATTTCCAGAATCGTGAGATTTCAGGCTGGGTTGAATCTTCGTATTGCTTCTCAACATATGGTATGGCTACCTGCAGAATATTCAAGGATGCCGTCGTCGCCTTTTTCCAGAGAGTCGGTTCAGAGTCCTTGCCGCGCCATTGATACTTCTGGGAGATTGGATTGGCCAGATGCTCCAGGGCGGACGTCAGGGAACCGTTCGTGAATATGTCCCTCTTGATACCGAACTCTGCAATATACCAGCTCAGGAGGTCTGTCGAAATCTTTGAGAAGGCGACAAACGTTGGTCTGCTTTTATCCTGGTCTGCGGACCATTTTGACAGCGCGGAGTCCGAGAAATCCGCGAGGCATAGAATGATTGCCGGCTGAGATGACTCCTTATCCGAACAGATAAATTTTATGCAATCAACCACGAGCCCTTGGAGAGCAGATTGGTGGTCTGTATCCACGGAGTATCTCGATGACACAGAATTCCAAATGGCAGTGCGCATGTGTTGGAGGACTTGTTCAATGTGCTCCTCCGTCAGATCGTCTTTGAAGAGACGATAAATTTGCTGGAAGGAACGCAGATATGCCAGCATCGCGTCCTGGTTTGGGTTGTCCAGATCTGGGGGACCCTCCAGACGGGCAGGATGGCCATTCGCCCATAACGACCACGCAGATCGAAGAGACGTCTTACTGAGGACGTCTGGCGTTTGCACTCGGGAAAGGATGTCAGAGATACTGGAGAATACCGCTTCACTGAACTCCAAGAGATTAACGTTGATGAAGGATCGAAAATACCGGAGAAGCCTTTCCCATGACTGGTCGAACTGGTCGTCTTGGAGAATGGGATCAAAGAAAGTAGCCATCAAGCCAGAACACCCTTTAATCATTATCACAGCCGTTTCGACCCATTGTCTTGTCTCGTCGGGATTAGCTGACGTCGATGTGCCAGTTTTATCTAGAACCCTGGCTTCAATGGCCTCGACCATCGCAAACAGAACTCTGTTCAAGCACAAATGCCACGCTTTTGGCGAAAGCTGCTGGCCGTACGCATCGAAAATTCGCAGAAGTGTGCGGATTGCGCTGTTCCGAATTTCAGACCTGCTGTCCGTTGTAAGGTCTACGATCCGTAATAGCAGCAATAGCCACAACGAGTTCCGAGATACAAGGACATCGGTATCCTTCGCCAAGGTCGCAAGTGTATCCTCGCTTGCAGAAGCGTCGACATGGCTTTCAATGGAGAACCGTTCAATCTGCCCTTGGAGGAAGTCTGAGACGTTCCAGAAGAATGACGTCGTAGTAAGGGAAATATTGAAGTCTTGTTTCTGAGACCCAAAGCTGGAGAACGAATCTACGAGATTCAAGAGGCACGAGGGTGGGAGTAGAGTCAAGAAATCTGACGCTATAAGTTGTAGTGAATCATACGCTGTCCGGATGAGTCGCGGGGACTTCGTCGCCAGTGGTCGTGATTTGAGCTTTGTCTGGGAAGCAACTGTCTCTTCGCCCTCACCGGGAGGTGGCTCTTCGAAGACGCTGGATATCAAGTCGAAGACAAGATCCCACCCGTCAACGAATAACTCACCGTACTGCTCCAGAATAGACTTGAGAGTTTCCAAAGCGCGCTCATGAATATCAATATCGGCAGCGTAAGAAGCACCTGACGTGCGTGATCGTGAGTCGTCTAGCGCCGTAATCTGTGATTTCAAGGCTTCAAGATTCCTCAGTTGTGTCTGATTCTGCGAGGGTTCGTTTTCCCGAGTCCCAAGTCTCATGGTTTGGAAGATAACGTCGTTGAGGACTCCGCTGGCCTTCAGACGGAGGTTAGGGCTGATGTCCCGATTTATAATGATTGAAATGAGGCTGTCAACCAAGATGTGCCAGGCTCCCACGTCTGGAGAAGACAGCCGGTCAACGTTGGCGCGGACCAAATCGCTGGTCTTTTCCAAGACAAACTTCAGCTCATCATCTTGTACTCTTGACTTTCCTACAGCGAGTGAAATACTGCGCGTATTCCGGTGTATTCGTCCAATGCGCCGGAGAGGCTGCGGCGACTGAGGAGAAGGCGAGATTTTGGCAGACGTAGCGTCTTGAGTATTTTGCTCAGTACTATTCGAAAGGTTCAAAAGTGAGGTCAGGATATCCTCAAACGAATTGTCTGGGTAATCTCTCGTGCTTTCAAACATCCTAGCAGCTGCCGTCTGTACAGCAACGATCTCAGCGCCGATATTTGCTTTTGGAACATCCGTACCGGAGGCAACGGCATTGTCGCCGTTATTGTTGGCGGTGATATTCTGTTTCGTGGCCATAAAAGCAGACACACCTATCACGAGATCCGCATGTTGGAGAGTCATGAGGATAATAGACCAGGAAGGCTGATCCAAGGTCGGTCCCAGAGCAATCCCGAGATTCAGTAAAGCACGCAGACATAGAAGGTTCCTGGTGCTTAGGGATGCAGGAATATCAAATGATGTGCGGGAAGTATCAATGGCAACCGGAGAACCAATACCAGAAGACTCGGTGCCAAGTATTGTCTTGTCCGCAGGACTAGCAGATTGGACATCAGTCCCAGACATCGTTGCCGTCCCTGAAGTTTTCACGCTGGAAGCATCGGCTGGCATGGCGGCCTTTCCAAGGGTTGTAAGAAAAGCATCTCGGGGAGTCGATTGTCTGAGCAGCCCAGCTACATGCGTCAATTTCTGAAAAGATCGAACTAAGTTGTGGTAGAAATCAGCGTCCAGCGCTGCGTAGAGGAAAGTGGAACATGTTGCAAGAACAGCGGGCCAACAGGTGGCTATAATTGCGGCGCAAGCTTTGATTTCCTCTATTTGAGGATGAGTTTCCAGATCCAGGGGATTGATCGGTACAGGGGACTTCTTGGAGTTCGAACCAGACGAAGACTTGAAAGAGTCCGTTCTCTGAAGTTCCCTAGAGCCAGATGCAGAAGCAACTTCTCGATCAGAAATCGAAACGTGATGCTTCCGCTTCTTGATGTCAGGAACCGTTAACGGAAGAATAAATCTAGCCAGCCCTTCAGAAAAAGCGCTAATACAGTTAAGCACAAGGGTGTAAATATAGGTGTCGGGTGGAGGTGGAGGGTCAGTCTTGTCGAGAAGCTCAATATATGGTGTCCGGACAACGCTCCACTGACTGCTGATGCCAGACACATTCGAATCAGCCGAAGTAACAGCGGTGCCGATCACTCCAGCGACTCCAGCCTCAAGAGTTAGTTGCTCCTCCATCGGAGACCTCGAATGTTCGACACGCGAAGGAGCAGTAGATTGGTGGCTGACGCCTATCAATGAAGGCTTTTCAGAGGTCAGTCTAACTAACGATGCCATATGGTCCCTCAGGATGTTCTGTCGTCCCTCCTTTCCATCATAAAGAGAGTATATTAGTCGGATAAGCCCAGGTTCTGCGTGAAGTCCACGAAAGACTTCCATGCAAAGAACCCTCTTCCAGGGAGCCGTTCCGTCCGGTTCCAGCAAGTGGGTCAGAAGGCCCAGTGCCATTTCACACTCTGCAGTTAGGAGGATCATATGGCGCTTGAAAAGAATGAGCAAGATTCGAGCAATCCGAACCGTCTGAGGGAAATTGTGCCTCTCTGACATATACCTCACAGTTAAAGGCATCAACCGGTTTCGCAGCACTTGCACTAGTTCCCGGTGGGTGGCGAAGAGCTCACCACTATTTGTCAAAATGCTTTCGATGAGCTCCAGAACAAATGTCGGGGATAGAGACTTGATTTGGAGGAACTCCAGCTTCTCGCCCTCGGCTAGACGACAAAGGTCGTCCAAGATCTGAGAAAGAAATCAGTAAAAGCCGATACAAAGCAGTAGACAAGTCCCTCACCCGCAAAGCGTCATATGCAGCAAATCCCACGTCAACCTGCTCACCATCCACTGTTACTGTTGTTACAGGCACAGGACCATGAGGGTTTCCTGGGAGAAGTCAGCAAAAGATAATCGAGGAAATGAAACCTTTTTTTTCTAAACTTACTATCTTCATTAGAAACCTTCTCAAACGCCGAAACTACTAGTTGCTGCAGCGTAGCAGCTGCCGTATTGGAAACGGCGGCTGTTTTGCTGGACTGCAGTGTCGCACATATTTCTAATGTGCTTGCAATAAGCTCCCCACTCAGGTCCTCAGAGTAATTCTGCAGAAGAGAAGGCAGCGTCTGAAGGATCTTGAGCTGGACATCCAGACCTACAGAAGCCAGAGTCAGCATTGTACTGGTCAATCGGGATAGGCGTACAGACTCAAATTCGTGCTCTCCCGCAGCCCATTCACCGTGTCTTTCAGTCGTTCAGCGGGCAAGGAGCGGGATGTCACCAGTCTCTGCAGGCAGAAAATTCCAATCCCTGCGAGCTTTGCATGCCGAGAATGACATGCCAGAATAAATGGATTGACGAAGTTCGGTCTTCGGACCAAGTCTGCTGGCTACTCAGTAATTGGCTGAAAGCTATAGGGAGAAAGAAGACACACCAGCCGCCACTTGAGCTTCAGATGTGGAAGGCAGCGCCTTCAGTTCATTGAGAGATAGCTCGGCAGCCTACGTCCTATAGTCAGCTCGAAGACATGATAACCTGACTAGGTTAGGGGTCAGACATTTCGCAAGTCAGAGTTCTTCCTCTTTGACTCTTGGATTAGGTTTGAGAGCTCCGTCTGCAGAATCTGGGAGGTCATCTCAAATCGCCTGTATCATGATAGGACAGCCCAGGCTACTACAGCTTTGCAAATTGGGCGATGTCTCCGTGCCTGTTAGGAGGCGGATGTTGACCATGGGGTGGTTGGCTACTCAAGATGACGAGAGCGCAGGAAGGCCGGATTTCCATATGTTTATAGTCACTGCCCTGAAGCCATGCGCAGCCGTCAATTAGACTCGCCGGGGCAGATGTTAGATGGATTGATTTATTAGATACCTCCTAGGAGTGTCTACACGGTCTGGCGTGGCATCTCCAGGCATGCCAAGAGGCCCGAGCAGGCGCCGCCGGCGGCTTCAAGACACGTGATGCAGTGTCGCTCCCGGAGGCACGTGACGGTCCCTGGCAGTTGGCCCTCACCGCCGTCGGGCGTCGATGCGCTGAGGTGGGATAGGTGACTTGCCCCTCTTCTCTGGTGATAATTAAGCCGCCCCTCCCCACCGCCGCACCTCCTCGCCCACAACCTTTCCTGTCGGCTTTGTATACCGTCCAAGATGGCGGCGAAAGTTCCCAGGAATTTTAGGCTCCTCGAGGAGCTAGAAAAAGGAGAGAAGGGTCAAGGAGCGGGTCAGTATACGCTCCTCGGTAGCAGAAACGGCAAAAGACTGATATACCATTCTCTGCTCTCTAGAGGCGTGCTCTTACGGCCTGGCCGACGGGGATGACTTGATGATGACCAACTGGAACGGGACCATCCTCGGCCCTCCTCACGTCCGTCTTCCGAGCGCCTCGTCTGTATTCCTTCATGGACGGCTGACCGAAATCTATTGAATAGAGTGTACACGAGAACCGGATATACAGCGTCAAGTTCCACTGCGGACCTGACTACCCCGACAACCCTCCAACTATACATTTCGTCTCGAAGGTGAACCTTCCATGCGTTGACCCGCGAACCGGAAAGGCATGGTCCAGAGCCCGAAGTACATATGGAATACGACCTAACCTGCTGCTAGGTCGACCCTACGAAGTTGCCTTGCCTTGCACAATGGAAGAGGGAATATACCATGGAAACAATCCTCCTTGAGCTCAGAAGGTACTATATTATACCTGCTTTTTCTGCTGGCTCTTTCTCTGACCTCAAATCTCCAGATACATGGCACTGCCGCAGCACAAGAAGCTCCCTCAACCCCCAGAAGGCTCAACCTTCTAAGCTCGTTTATTGGATACGTTACTCAGACGATGAACGGCTGGAGTATTACGGTTAGTTACGGTTAGGTTTTTGAGTTGAATTTATCGTCTGTGTTTTAGAGCGTGTATAGTTTCTATGCATTATTGGAAAGTATTAGCGTGGATCTTTCTTGACGCCAGTCACCAGATACCGTAAATTCTAAAAGAAGATATTACTTTTCTATCGTGTAATTTTCTTTTCTCGGTTTCATGGGTCTTCTTGTCATAATTGTTATTTACGACGTGGATTTCATAATTCGACTGAAAAGCAGGCGGTCACGTGGGCGATAGTAGTGAACGCGACTGCATGTGCGGAGACCGCTAACGTTCCTTATCTGCACTTCTCCGGATTCATCACCGGAACTCGCCATTCTCTTCAAATGCATAGGTTAGTGGTTCCTAAGCGCTCTGGAGTCCATCGGTTTGCATGTAAGACATCCCGACACAATTCGCTGAGTCCCAGTGTCTTTCTTAGCTTGTCTGACTTGAAGCTCCATTTCAGGCCTTGCGCTTTACCGAGCTCTCCTTCGACAATGCGCGCGATTACCGCCGACCTTTCCTGACTCTGAAGCAGTCAACTTCCTTGTGCGGCATAAATTCCGAAAGCATAAGGATCTACAGAGTCCGTCTCAAACTGCGAATGCTCTAAAAGCCGGTTACGAGGTACATCAACCTATACGCAAAGCTTGAACGATTTTGTGCTGACTGCGGTTGCAGGCGCTAGATTTATTACATTCCGCGTCAAAAGGAAACAAAGACGACATATCCCGTGTCTTGAGACTGATTGCGGAACGACAAGCTCTCCGAGAAAAGCACAAATCTGAGCAGAGAGCACTCACGCAGGCACAGCCTCCAAAGCCTCTCTCGAAAAAGGAGAGGAAGAAGCTAGAATCTCTACGTCATCAAGAGGCGACTGCTCAACGGCATCCAGATGCCGAACCCATCTTGTCTCGCCCGCGGCCCGTGGTGCGCGGACGACGGCGAGTACCCGTCCTCGTCAATGCGCGTGGTGTTCCTTTCCTGCGCATCAAGAAGCCACAGCCAAAGTTCCTGAGCGGAGTTATAAGGAGCAAGCTCGATAAGCGATGGAAGAGGATAGTACGTCGCGAAAGGTTAGAGGAGGAGCTGGTCATGGCCGAGGATGAGGATCACTGGGACAGCTTGGTAGGACAGAAAGAGCCATTCTCGTGGGCGTGGGAGATTAAAGCTGCCCTCAGGGAGGTCAATCAGAAGATTCAAGAATCTGATGAAAAGAACATGAAACTCGCAGAGGCGATGTGGAACGTCGTCCTCAAGGAGAGGGAATTGGCAGAGAAAGAAGAAGCAGAGAGACAAAGATTAAAGGCCGAGCAGAGCCAGCTTCAGAGTGAAGCTGGTCCTAAGGAAGAAACCAAAGCATCCACTGATGGAAGTGGGACTGTTGAGACTTCCAGCGCAGGTCCTGAGGGTCAGAAATTGGAAAAGTGATCTTTTAAGGTCGCAACTCTAAGTAACTCGGTGCTACTACTAGCACGGTGATGGCACAGGTATCGCCGTTGGATGGTTTTAAGTCAGGTCATAAACCGGGATGAGGATTGACAGCATTTGAGCTGGTAGAGGAATCCTCAAAGTGTCCGTTGAGCTGGACTCGCAAGAGTACAGCTTTCGGTGGAACTGGAGAGTCGCTGAGAATCTCCGTCTATGTGAACTTGTTCGCACATATTCCTTCATCGGACAGGAAGCCGGATAGGAAATGCCACTCTCGACCTCCACCAATCGGGGATGAACTCTCTAAACTTGGTGCACTGGAGTGAATACGCCTCATTGAGATGCGGCAGTGCGTCCAAAATCACTAGCCATTTTTTTCTTGCATATTATCAGCGAGGAAGTAACTGGGTCAGTTATCCAGACATCATTGCATCGAGTCCCAGTATATGTCTCGATCTTCAGGGATATGGTCTTATAGAGAAATCGGTCCTATTGACCAGAAGAAAGTGATGCGACTATATCTTATTCTAGTGTAAAAAGGTTACAAAGATGTACTTCAGTAGACTGCTTCAGACTAGATATGTCTTTCCGAGAAGTGATCATTACGACTTGCATACTCTTGAGTGGTCAATGGAACTGAAATAGTAATGACTTCTATTTCAGAGCTATCAACAAAAAAATTTCAGAGACGCAAATCCATGTCATGCCAGAAAGCAAACAAAGCGTAATGTAAGCCCGTGTCCCGGATCATGAAGATACCTTCATCTTCTCCATGGCGGCAGGAATGCCTTCTTCCTCATCCTCATCATAATCGGCCTTTCCAGCCAATCCCCTCTCCCACAACTGCTTGCCGGTGAGCCTCTTCTCCTCCTTTGCGGACGGCTTCTTGTTCTTCTTCTCCTCGGCCTCCTTTTCCTCGCGCTTCCTCTGCTCCTCCTCCTCCATCTCCTTCCGGAATCTTTCCCTCCACTCCAGGAAGGTCTCCCTGGTCACCATGGTCCCTTGAAACTTGCGGTTCTCCTCCTCTTCGGCCTTGGCGATTTCCATCTCCCTCTGTGCCCGCGCGGCGGCCTGCCGTTCGGAGATGAGCTGTTCAGCGCTTTCCTTGAGAGTGCTGACGATGGTGAATATCATCGCCATGCCCAGGTTCTCCTCGATCGTGGGCTGCAGGGCCTCGAGAAGGCGGGCGCGATCCTCCTGGATGTCGAGGTGGGGGTGTTTCGGCGCATTAGGAGGGGCAATGATCTCGAGGTCCGGAGCGACATCCGGGTATGCCTCCGGATAGGAGACCTGTAGAATCAGGACGGGTGCTTCGGCGCCTTCATCTTGTTCCTGCACGTCGAGAGTTATAGATATCCGGTATGATGTATCGGAGATGTCTGTTTTGTCGGGAACATCCGGTCAGCGGACGAGTGGCGCACGGAGTCGCATTATAGAGACAAACCTGTAATCTCGTCTGGGAAAATGGAATTAAGGACCTCGCGCTCCTCGATCTGCTCATCGCGACCCATAGTTTTATATTATCCCCCCGCCCAGCGGAATGGAGGGGTTTTCCTTCTAATCTCGAAGAAAAAAGCAAAAAGATAAATTCAGCCCAGAGCGAACTGGGAATCTCTCCTGTCAATTACGACAATTTAAAAAATCCTAGGGTATTATTAGAATGAAAAAGATTCATATGAGGGACTGAAGCGGAGCAGTACTCCCGTGGAGTGCGGCATGGCCGATCACTGTCCCACATGCAAACTGCACAAACAGATAAGAAAAACGCTCCAAAATTTGGATTCCAAATCGATCAAGATCCGCCGCTTCGGCTCCGTTTCCAGTAGCAAAAAAAGCATGGCATTTTCATAACAAATTGTGAATACGCATTTTCTTATTCATTTTTTCTAAGTAGGCTTAGGAGTTCTACAAAAATTTTTTTGAAGGGAACAGACCATGGGCAAAACCAGACCTAACAAAAGGAAGTCCAAATCCCGCGAAAAGTCCGTCCTCGGTGTCGGAGGCACCGTATCCAAACAGAAATTGAACGAGGACCCCTCCGCACTTCTTGACCAGGCGACCATCCTTCTTCAGACAGGACAGCCAGATGCGGCGCTTCCGTTGGTTGAGCGAGCGCTCAACCTCGTGCCCGATAATTCGTCGAACAAGCTGTCGGCGCTCAATCTGATCGCCGAAGTGTACGTCGAGCTCGGAGAGATTGACGCCGCGCGAGAGCACTTCCTGCGCGCTGTCGAATTAGATCCGGAGGGCACGATACCGGAGTCGCAAGGCGGCGGAGCAGAAAAATTTCTATGGCTGGCTCAGTTGAGCGAGCAGGGAGGAGTGGACAGCGTCCGGTGGTTTGAGAGGGGTGTCGCAGCCTTGAGACAGATTATTCAGTCGTTAGAGCAGAGCGGCAAGCCTGATGACATCGCGTTGGCAGAGGAGAAGAAAAGGAAATTGGCAAATGCCCTGTGTGGTGTCGCGGAGATTTACATGACCGATCTTTCGTGAGTCCTTTCGCGTCGCAGACTGCCTATGAAAATTCGCTAACAGCAACCAGCTGGGAGGAAGATGCGGAAAGCAGATGCGAGTCCCTCGTCACAGAAGCTGTCCTTATCGCTCCCAACGCGCCTGAATGTCTACAGACACTTGCGTCGGTCAGGATATCACAACTGCGGCACGACGACGCCAGAGCAGCGCTCTCCAGGAGTTTAGAGCTCTGGAAGGACCTTCCTCCAGAAGATCCGAACGTCCCAGACTTTGCTACGCGAATAAGTCTTTCCCGGCTTCTGATGGAGGTTGAGATGGAGATTGAGGCACTCGAGGTGCTGGAACGTCTGATTCTCGAGGACGACCACAGTGTGGAGGCGTGGTATCTGGGTGGATGGTGCCTTTACCTATTGGCAGAGAAGGAGCAAGCGCCGAAGTCTACAGAGACAGATGATACCCCCGCTTCGAAACGGCACGCTTCGCTCGTTGCCAGCCGCGAATGGCTCAAGCAGAGCCTGAAACTCTACGACCTGATCCAGTACGAGGATGTGAGGCTCAAGGAGCATGCTATCGAGCTGGTTCAGGAGATGAACAAGGAGTTAGGCGAGGATATGGATGATGACAGCGATGCGGAGGACGGTCAGGCTGGTGGAGATAATGATGATGACTGGGAAGATGAAATCGAAGGCGGCTCGGATTCAGACGATGACCATGAAATGGCGGATTCCTGAAAAAAGTTCCATGGCATTGCTATTGTTTCACCGGAAGTGTGGGTTATTATGATACCTGTAATAGCATCTTCTTTGTTGTTATTCTAGCTGTATCGGAGTACATGTCATGTTTGCTATTCTGCTCGCCACTGCTCAACTCGCGTGCACCCCTGGCGGAGCCGGCTTCGGAGTAAGTGAATATCCGCGCGCTCCTCCGGGAGAGAGCCATGACCCGGCATCAGGACGGCCAGCCAGCGCGGCAGCGACCAATGTGAACAAGCACAGTATTCTGGCCGCTGGAGAGTCCTATCTTAGCTTCCAAGATGGACCTGGCACCAGCGCCAAGTGGGGAGAGCTCGCCGTTGAAGACTCCCGTGGTTGAACAGGGAGTCGTGGACGAGGCCTCCGGAGACGCGGAAGAGGTCGTCGACCCCGAGAAGACGCGCGAGTCGCAAGAAGAAGCCTCGCAGCCGGAGTCTCCGGCAGATGAGGATGGCTCTGAAGAGGCATGGGAGTCGGAGTCCCTCTACGAGGACGCTCTGCAGTTCATCCGCGATGAGCAACTACGCGACGGCGCAGGTACGGATGCCCCTATATATCAACACAAGTTTGCCACGCTAACTCGCCCATTCCAGTGCCTGACGCCTGCACTCTCGACGAGGCGCTCGCTTACCGGCGACGGCTGCATGAGGTTGGCAAGGCAGCCTTCGTGGAGGAGACGATCGGTCAGGGAAAAATTACGGCTAAGAAGCTGTGCACAGCTTTCGGCATCCTACCGCCTGCTTTCCTTGAAGGCGCGCCGGACCACGCGTACCATCCACTTCTTGCTATTGCGATCTCTCGCGAATACTCGAGGCGCCAGAAGCTTCCGCAGTACAATACCATTGAGGATGCTGTTGAGCTGCTCAAAAAGTCCAAGAACATCATCGTCATAACGGGCGCCGGGGTATGCATTCTCCTCTCATTTTGGCTGGTAATGAGTATGCGCGCTAACGAGTTCTAGATCTCTACGAGTCTTGGTATTCCAGACTTCCGTTCCAAAGACACCGGCCTATACTCCAGGCTGGAGCATCTCGGTCTGAGCGACCCTCAGGAAGTCTTCGATATTCACCTCTTCCGTGAGGATCCTAGCATCTTCTTTTCTATTGCGAAGGATATCCTTCCAACTGAGAAGAAGTTCTCCCCAACCCACGCATTCATCCGTCTGCTTCAGGACAAGGGGAAGTTGCTTACCAACTTTACCCAAAATATCGACAACATCGAGGCAAACGCCGGCGTGCTGCCGGAGAAGATTGTCCAGTGCCATGGTTCTTTTGCGACTGCAACCTGCACGGTTTGTGGACACAAGGTCCCAGGCGAAGAGATCTTTGACACGATCAGAGAGGGAAAAGTACCGGAATGCGAGGTTTGCAAAGAGCGTATTGCATTAAAGTCCCAGGGCATGAAACGGAAACGTAGCTCCAATGGCGTCCAGAAGAGCCGCAAGAGAGATGAACGCGAGGAAAGCCTCGAAGAAGAGCAGTACGAGATCCCCGCTCCCGGGGTCATGAAGGTCAGTGAAGAACTGCATGTGAAGTTCTGGAGTCGCTTTTCTAACATAAAAGGCAATAGCCAGATATTACCTTTTTCGGCGAAGACCTTCCCGACGAATTTGGTCGTCGCCTGATTCACCATGACCGCGATCTCGCGGATCTGGTCATCGTCATCGGAACGTCACTCAAGGTGGCTCCTGTTGCGGAGGTGCCGGGCATCATGCCACGCGATGTCCCTCAGATCTACATATCACGCACTGTACGTTTAGCTCCCTTGCCAGCTTCATCCTTTTTCTGCAGGCGATGCTAATCTTTTCCAGCCTGTCTCGCACATCGGGTTCGATATAGACTTGTTGGGAGACTGCGACGTTGTAGTCGCCGAGCTCTGTCGCCGAGCCGGGTGGGAACTGAAGCATGAAATGATACCCAAGGACCAGAAAGTAGAGATCATCAAGGCAGAAGGATATGAGTCACGATATCATTTCAAGGTTGTAGACGCATAGCGGTGGTGTTTGAGGACAGTCTCATCTCTCTCATCTCTTTCTGTTCAGGGACGGCGTACCTAAATTGGGTTTGTCATGATGATAATTGTTAGGCTATGGGTGGTATTTCGGGTGATTGATTCGACTACAAAGCTGCAGTGTCCATAGAATAGTATGTGTCAACATGTTGACATTATCAGCCTCATGATCGAGGGCTTTTTTTAGATTTGCGGAGGCCATGAGAAAGTAGTCGGCAGCTCAGGAAGCTTATCGAGAAGATCATTGTCAGCTGAAGCCAGACATAATGTCTTCTGCGTAGTGACCTAGCGATTAATAATAGCACCAGATGGCGCGTTGTGGTGCAGTGACAGTAAACGGCTTTATTTTGCACTGTTCGTAGGTCCCGCAGGTTAACTTGACTACATCTTGGAAGGTTTTTCTCTAAAAAAAATGCTACCCGAGATCAAAGTCCGCGCATCATCAGTCGAATTATTGAGCGCCACGGCAGTTGCATCGACCAATCTGCCAGTTCAAATCCGATAACAAAATAGCGGATAAATATATAGACGTCAGCAACTCGCGTCTCGCGCTGCCGGGGTCAGGATGGAATTCCTGATCCGCTTCGCACAGGTGCACGAGACTTTCCGGCGGCCGGAGATCCAGGCATTGGCAACGCTCGCGGGGATCAACGTCGAGTTTCTTTTCTACGACCAGTATGTATGTAGCATGTTTTCCTTGATGAAAAAAAATGAAATTGATACCCTGTCTTTATATTTTCTTTATCTTCGTTTCATCGTCGTCTTCTCTTGCGATACCCCTCTCGACTCCCTACACTTCCTTTTGTCGTATCACCTTGCTGCTAAATCAAAAGCACTCACACCATTATAGTCACCCTACTGCGTGGTCAAACTGCAAGATGAAGCCGCCGCGCGGGCCCTCATCTCGCGCAGCATCCTAGCCAAGGACATCTTCGAGCTCTGGGGCCAGGGCACCAACTACGATGAGCTCCACGCCGACGTCCGCAGGCGGACCTCGGACCGCTGGGATGCGTACAGGGACGTCTCGTTCCGCTTCACGGTGGATGCTTTCGCGGGCAAGCGCAGCCACGGCGAGAAGCGGGACATCATCCAGTCGTTCGCGTACATGGACTTCAAGGGCCCGATCCGGCTCAAGGACCCCCAAGAGGACTTTTGGGTTCTCGAGGAGTATCTCTGGGACGTCGAGGCCATGGCGCCGGCGACGTCGCTGTCGCCTGCGCCCCCTACGGAGCCGCAGGAGCCCAAGAGGATCTATTTCGGGCGCTGGATTGCGCGCTCCAGCCGGGAGATCGTGAACAAGTACGATCTCAAGAAGCGGCGCTATATCAGCACGACCTCCATGGATGCGGAGCTGAGTCTGATCACGGCTAACATGGCCCTGGCGGCCCCCGGGAAGCTGTTTCTCGACCCGTTCGTCGGGACGGGGAGCTTCTGCGTCGCGGCTGCGCACTTTGGGGCCTTGACTATGGGTTCGGATATCGATGGGCGGAGCTTCCGGGGCAAGGAGATGGAGAAGGGGAAGCCGATGGGCCTGGTCTCCAATCTCCAGCAGTACGGGCTCGAGAGCAAGTTCATCGACGCTTTCACCTCGGACTTGACCAATACGCCGCTGCGGGATAAGCAATTCCTGGATGGAATCATCTGCGACCCGCCGTACGGCGTCCGCGAGGGACTGAAGGTCCTGGGAACCCGAGATGGGCGCGGCAAGGAGGAAGTCCTCATTGACGGTGTGCCGGCGCATTAGTATGTGTCTATCTATCTATCCATATATCTCTTTATACAGCCACCTAACCATATTTCACACACAGCCTACCGGGCTACATCGCACCCAAGAAGCCCTACGGCTTCGAAGCGATGCTGAACGACATCCTCAACTTCGCGGCACGCACACTCGTCCCGAACGGGCGGCTATCCATGTGGATGCCCACAGCCAACGACGAGGATGTGGAGCTGGAGATCCCGACGCACCCGAGTCTGGAGGTCGTCAGCGTGTGTGTCCAGCACTTTAACAACTGTCAGTATGCCGCGTATTAAAAACTTTGGATATATTAACCGCATTTGACTTTTATGATCTGTGCTTGGACGGGAGCTGATAGATACATCCTGACCAGGGTCCCGACGCCTCCTGACCTACCGCAGACTGCCAGAGGGAGAGACATCGACGACGATAAGTACGCGACGGAAGAAGGACGATCCGAGCGGTGTGAGTGCGGACGATCTGAACGAGTTTAGGCGGAAAGTGAGTTCTGCTGTTATTCTTTTCCTCTTCGCACTTTGAGTGTGGAAAACTTGGACATCTCTCTAACATGTCATGATCTGAGTTCAGTACTTCGCGAAGAAGCGCGAAAAAGCGAGCCGCAACGAAGCTAAAGCTGCCGAGTGATATTGATTGATATTTACAAAAAGTGAAATAGGAAAAAAAAGAAGAGATAAAAGGAAAAGGGACAAAACTGAATATGATATGAAAAGTACCTACCTCTAACGATTAAATGAACCATGTCTGTTTATGAATCTGACTCTGACTTATTGCACACGCATGAATAAGTGAACAATAAGTAAACTATGAAATCTCTTCAATGATTATCACCCATCTCATCTCAGAAAGCCAGCCGCTGGAAATTAATAAACCTCAAGACCTGATTAATATAATATAACATTCACAACCCCCCCCCCCAAAACCCGCAATTCTACAGCTTCGAACCACCAGCCCCTTTCATATTTCTACCACCACTCCCATCCCCATCCAAACCCTGATCAAACTCCAACTCCAAATCCACCCCCTCCACCTCCCTCACGCGCCTCACCTCCCTCGCCAACTCCTCCCTCATCGCACGCGCAAGCGCCTCGCCCTCCTCGTCGTCCAGCTCCTCCCGCTGGCCCCGGCCGAACATGACCCAACTCCGCATGCTCCTCGTGCTCCTGTCCGCGTCCGCACCGGCGCCAGCACCGGCGCTGGTGAGAGGCGGCCGGGGGACGATGTGGAAGTGGACGTGCGGGATCTGTTGCGCGGCGAGGGGGCCTGGAATTTGTCAATTTTAATTTAATTTGGATGTTTTTGTAAGAGTGGGCATGGAAAGAGGATATATGGGTGTAGATACATACATAGTAGGAAAAGAATAAAATATAATATAATATGAAATAAAAAAAAGAAGACTTACCATTATTCTGCACAACGTTCCAATTCCAATTCCACTTCTGTCCCTGTCTCTGTACCTGCGCTTGTGTCTTCACATCCACATCTCCATCCTCTTCACTGGCCTCCTTCCCCCCAAGAACAACTCTCATAACCACGCGTGAGAGAACAGGAATCCATTTCCCCAACTACCTCATTATATCGGATCAGTACCATCTTCAATCATGATCATGATCATCATCATCATCATCAAAAAAAAGATATCAAGAAGGGGGAAAAGGATGATACGAACCTCCATCCCAACCCCAACCCCCACCTTTCCCAGATCCTCCCAATGGCCCCTCGTCACGACGAGCACATGGCCCCGCGTCAGGGGCATGATGTCCAGGAACGCGAGGACGTGTCTGGTCGAGAGCACGAGGTGGGCCTGTGCCTGTGTCTGGCTCTGGCTTGGACTTTGGCTGTGACTCCGGCTCTGCGGGCCTGACGATGAAGATAACGACGATGACGATGACGACGACGACGATGCTGATGATCCAGGCAGGAAAGAAGACGGCAGGATAGGCGGGTACGAGGCGGCGATGGCGCAGAAGGGGCAGGATGGCGATGGCGATGGCGATGGGGTGGTGGGAAGAGGGGAAGAAGGGGGATGATTATGATGATGACGAGGAAGGGACATGATGGATTTTCTATCTATCGATAGTATCTATCCAGTAGATCATGGGGTATAATTCAAGCTATTGAATGGGCCCAATTGCTCAAGGATGAATCAGATCTAAGGGGAGCAATAACGGTTTAGTGATGAAGATGATGACTGTACGGGAGATCAGATAAGAGGGGTCAACGTTACTGGGTGAATGACCAAGGATAGGATGGGAAAATCAGCAGAAACTGGTCAGCAAATGGACGATGAGCTCTTCCCTTCAATGTTTGACATATGTGGTGATGAAGCACTGTTGTTTCTAGGTACCGTCCAACGTCTGAAAGCTCGTCACTCGCTAGTTAATCATCTGGAGCCTTCTGGGCCGAGGTTCGGCTGCTCCAGCGCCTCCACAAGGAAGCACTACATCAACACCCACTTCTTAAGAGCAAGAATATTTGAACTCCTGATCCATTCCCAGATAAAAAGAGGCTATTTACAAACTCCGATTAAAGCGATACACAAGCGACATAAAAGCAGCAAAAGCGGCAAACCAAAAAGCACACGGCAATCGAAATGAGCTCATTCAGCCAAACATCGTTCAAGGCAGAAGGTGCGAATCAAACACAAACAGAGATTCTCCTAAACGCGCATGATTTTATCTCGAGCCTCTCATACCCTGTACCCGTTTTGTCTGTTACCACACATCCTTTTCCATCCTTCAAGTCTTTTCCTTCGCTGTACCGGGATGCAAGGAATTAACTATCCAGTAGGCAAGTTCCCGCCCCCAAAGTCTTTTGAAATATAGCGCCTGTCGTTCGTTATGTTTGTAGCGCACCGCATAGCAATTTCCACGGAAAAGGAGATGAAATGGAAGAGCTGTGTAAGGAACCGACGCCCTGGTAAATCCAGCAGGAAGGACAAAACCAACAAAGCCACAGCCGCAAAGAACATATTCCCAACCCTGAAGTATCCGACGCCTACAACACGGACAGGGGAAAGAAAGCAGAATGAGCAGTCAGAAAACAAATGCAAGGGAGCAAAAGGCAACCAGAAGCAGGAAAAAAAAGCAGTCAACGAGAAACAGATGAGAGCGCCCCCACACCGGTATCGAAAGGAACTAATGCCCAGAGAAACACCCCGAGTCAGGATATAATAATGCTGTCATAACATATGCAACAGATGCCCCATCAGCCATGAGAGGAATAGGCAAGGAAATGCTTCTGAATTCAACTTCTTCAGCTGCCGTCGGCCTGACGAGCTAAACCGACATGACGGTCGCTGTCGGCCAACGAGCCTCGGAAGACTGTCGAACCATGGTCATTTCGCTGCTATTGGCTGGAACTGCTCAAGCTGTTGTAGCTTTCTGTAAGTGAGCTTTTGATGTACAGATGATGGTACTTCTTCGCCCACTGTCGCGTAAGGATAGAAGCTGGGAAGGCTGTCAGACCAGATACAATTGAACCTCTCCATAAAGCGAACTTACCCTTGAGGAATTTCTTGCTTGCATATTTCTTGAAGAATGCTTCGTGGGCGACTGGACGGTGAAGATAATCGATCATTAATCTGAATACCGGGTCGATTTCCTCCTCGGTATAGCCGGCGTAGTGTGCGAGGGTCGCGTCCTGTATCGATGTCAGTTTCGTCACATTGACACGATTGACGGGTTGTTGAACTCACCCAAGGTCCCCGTTCCAGAATCAGGCGCGCGAGATACATGGCTGCCGCGGCAACATGGCTCTGGCGGTAATACAGGAAGCGGTGGTCCAAGAGACTGATCTCCATCAGGTACTTTCCTAGTGTTCGTGTCTGGATGTCGTAGTTGTCTGCCTTGGAGATTCTGCGGAGGAAGTTCATCGGGTTTGGATAGCTCATGTTGTAGTCAAGGGTGGCAAGGATGTGTCGCTCAGCGTCCAAGATCTCCTTATCGGTGAAGGTATCATCGGCAACATGGCTGAAGTTGGCGACGTGGGGCGAGAGCACCTCTTCATACTTTGACGCGATGAACATGGCAGCAACGCCGACGAGCTGCAGACGGTCAAGGGCAACAACCTCTACAGAGAGGAAGCGGTCAATGATGTTGACGGCAAGGAAGAGCGTCTCGGGCAGGAGGCGGAAGCGGGTATGGACCTCGATAAGCCAGTCGACCAGGATGCCACGCATCTTCCACTCGAGGTCAGGCTGGTGCTCGATGTATTCTGGGTTCGGCAACGTCTCGGTCTCGAGCTCTCTCAGATAATCGAAGATCTCGACGACATACTCGGCAGCCATGAGAGGGTCATCCAGATCTTCAGCATCCAGATCGGCGACGGCATCATCGAAACGCTGCTTGATGCTCACTTGTTGTTGAGGTTGAGGCTGAGGTTGAGGTTGAGCGACAGCTTCCTCCTTGGCCGGTTGCTTCTCCGCAGCGTTCTCCTCATCATCGGTCTTCTTCTCAATGTCAACCTTCTTGCGAGGTGGTTCTTCGTTGTGGAACGCCTCTTCCTTGACTGATTTCTGACTTGATGTCCGCTTCATCTGCGTACTGCCCGTGACCCCAGATCCACTTCCTGGACGCTTCACCTCCGTGGCTGCGGCCTTCTTGGTGTTGTTGTCCTTCGCTCCGAGCGCGGTCCGCGACGAGTTGGTGCGCGTGAGCTTCTGGACCCCTCCAGCCTGCGTGGTCGCCTTCGAGGTCAGACCGACTTTGCTGGTGGTTGTCTTCTTCGCGTCCTTGACATCAGCATTTTCCGTCTTTGCCACGTTGCTGACGTCCCCGAGAGCGGCACGTTTCCTCTGGACGCCCGTGTTCATCGTGTTCGTTGCGGCCTTCTTGGTCTGAAGGGGCTTCTTGACGGCGGCGTTTTGGACTTGCGCGTCTGAGGCCGCGAGAGCAGCTGCCTTGGCCCTCGTCAGACGCGTCGAAGGGCCATTCTCGTCATTTTCATTGGTGGCGGTACGCGTACGGAGGCTCCGTGTCTGGAAGACAGTCAACGACGACATGAACACACAAGGAGTGAGGCAGCCGTGATGTCCCTCGCATGGGGGACGTGATCACGCGTGAGGGGCGTCGAGAGGTGCTTACCGGAGGCATGATGGTCAACCGTCAGAGGTGAGAGTGACGCGTTAAGAAGGTGAGAGGAAAGGGAGAAGAAGTAGATTTGCTGGTGGCCGAAGAATCCAGGCAGAACTACCTGTGCAGCATTCCGTTAGCTGACAGACCGTGGAGAAAGAGATGCCGGAGGGAACTGGCAGGCCCACGCACCACGCGTTATCCAACCAATGCGAAGGGATAGAGTTCAATTGGCGGTCCTTAGAGGAGCAGAGCCAGGAACAGTGCAGGAATCTCGCTGTTTATGATGCTGCGAAGGCGCATGCGAGGGGTTTGATGTTGTTGACAGACGGGGCGGTACCGTGGACGCAGGCTTCTCCCGCGCGACGAACCACGTCAAAGCGGGTCGGGGGCGCTTCAAGCGGTGTGCAAGAGGAGCAGTAGGCAGACTCGAGCGTGGAGCAGACGAGTTCGACGCTGCAGGACAGCTGCTGAGCGTGCAGGACGCGGTGAAAGGTTCGATGATGTGGTAGATGAAGGTGGTAAGAGTTGGCAGGGCAAGGTGATGTTTGGTCCTGCTCTAGCGCGTAAACGGGCGATCCAGGGCTCCAGGCGAGGGATGCCCCACGACACAGCCGACGGACCGCGTTGGAAAAGGTGCCAGGAGCTAGGATGCTGCGGTAGGGGATGCACAGATATGATGCACAGCTAGCAGAGAGGCAGCAATGGCACGATGGAGGCCTGGTTTGAGAGGAACCGGAGGAGGAGGACGGGGGGAGAGGGCGAGAAGAAGCAGGCAGGGCGAGGAATTAATTGCGGTGGGTGGAGAGGCAGCCTGAGGAAGGAGGAGCGGGCGACGCCGTCCGGGAGCGACGCAGACGAAGCGAGCGCGCGCCAGGTGGAGCCGCCCAGCCGCTCCCAAAACAGCGGTTGCCGGGCAACGGCGCGCGGCGGCGCGTGACGCCCGACCCGTGACCGGCCCCGTGACGTGTCCGCACCGCCCGCGCTCCCGTGGCGGTGCACATGTCACGTGACACATTAGCCACACCTCCCCGGTCCCCGACGCTGCACTTTTTGCCGGCATGCGGACGACGACTGTATCTGCCAGAACAGCTCCCCGCACCGCAATTGCGCCCAGGACATCCTCGAGGGCCGTCTCCGGGCGTCGCGTGTCTCAGGGCATGGTCGGAGCTTGATCCTCTCCGTGGTGCTTCCGTCGCTCTCTCGAGTCTGTTGCGTGGTCTAGCCTCCATCCATCTACGCCGACGTCCTTGGACTCTCCCCGCCTATCATGCTCCAGCCCCGGGCTTTCCTGAGGGGCCTGCAGCTCCCATACAGATGCCTTTCGTCTATATCCCCCCGGGTATACCCCCGGGCATACTCGACCGAGGTCCAGCTGCCCGAGAAGCCTCAGCAGGACAAGCCCCAGCAAGAGACCCCGCCGGCTGAGGACTCGCCCTCCACGTTCGACCCGAGCATCGCATTCGCACCTCCTCCAACCCGTGACGGATCAGGCGTTCAGATGCGGACCTACAAGCCGCGGACACCCGGTGTCAGACACTTGCGGAGACCGATCAATGACCATCTCTGGAAGGGGCGCCCCGTCTACAAGCTGACGTTTCCGAAGAAGGGCCATTCACGGGGTGGTCGAAACAGCAGTGGCAGGGTCACCGTCCGGCATCGCGGCGGTGGTGCCAAGCGGAGGATCCGTATCATTGACTTCGAGCGCAAAGATCCCGGTCCGCACATCGTGGAGCGGATCGAGCACGATCCCAACCGAAGCGCCCACATCGCCCTCGTGCGGAACCAGGAGACCGGAAAACTGAGCTACATCCTGGCCGCGGATGGGATGAGAGCCGGCGATGTGGTCCAGAGCTACATGTCCGGTATCCCGGAGGACCTGTGGAAGAGCATGGGTGGAGTCATGGATCCTGGTGTGCTTGCCGCGAGAACGGCCTGGAGGGGGAACTGCCTGCCCCTCCATATGATCCCGGTCGGCACGCTGATCTTCAATGTCGGACTGCATCCGGGCAAGGGCGGCCAGCTGTGCCGGAGCGCTGGGACGTTCGCAACCGTCATCGCCAAGGGCGGCGAGTCGCTGCAGAAGGACGACACGAACGGGTCGGAAGGAAAGACGGCGGAGAACGGAACACCGGTAACGGTGGACGGCAGGCCTCTGACCCAGCGTGAGAGACAAAAGATCGAGCGCGCAGCCAACCACGTCACAATTCGACTCTCCAGCGGCGAGATCAGACTCATCCACAAGGACTGCTGCGCGACCATCGGCGTCGCCAGCAACCCCAACTATCAATACACCCAACTAGGAAAGGCAGGACGTTCTCGCTGGCTTGGTATCCGGCCCACGGTCCGTGGTGTTGCCATGAACGCAATGGACCATCCTCACGGTGGTGGACGAGGCAAGTCCAAGGGTAATGTCGACCCGAAGAGCCCTTGGGGTATTCCGGTATGTTTCCTTCGATCTCCCTTTTCTATATCTGTATGAGCGGGACCGATCTTACTGACGGCATATCCAGACCAAATCCGGCTACAAGACCCGCCCCAAGTGGAAGGTCAACAAGGCTGTGGTCGTCCCGAGACCGCGGAACCAGGGCAAGCGTCGCAGAGGCTACAACTAAGCTTCCATCTTGTCTTTCGACTTGTCTTGGGTATGCGTATGGTGATCTTGCTTTTCGTCTGGAGCCCCAAGGGGAAGTAGAACACCATCAGCACGTCGTGATCTATCGAATGTTTCCACGCTTGCCGCTTCTACATCATGTTCCAAGGAGGAAATCAGGTCCGCTCTTGCTGTACTAACTATGCTTCGGGGACCGTCACGTATTTCCATCGCCTGCTATCTCTCTCTGCGTCTAAATGTTCCATCTCATGCTTCTTCTCCAGCCACGCGTTATGGACCAAATAAAAATTGTACAGTACGGGCCAGCAGACTGGCATAGATAAGAGGAATATGATATTGGGGTTGATCTCCTCAACCTGCTCGCTCATCTGTGTCATACGACTCCGCCGGTAGCCTGTTGATAGTCAGCTTTCTTCTTGTGTGCCTTTTCCTGCAAAGACCGAGAAAGGCTGCGGCTATTATTTCCTAGAAGCCCGATATATTTGTGCAGTAGGAAGATGTAGATGGTGGAAGTGAAAGCGAAGCCACCTCTTACTGGTTAGGTACAGTACACATGTCGATCGTGACGAGGCCGAGAATTCGTGATTCATGGCTTTGTTTTTACTCCCTTTTTTTCCCTGTTCATTTATGGAGGTATTGGAGCAAACGCTCACCAGAGCTGCTCAGTTGCTAAGCTGCTTTGTAAGAACAGCCTGTGGAGTCCACCTCGTGCTGATACTGATACTGATACTGCTGCTGATCGACACGGTCGATTACTCAGGCCTCCAGGACCCCAGGGCCCGGTCCGCTGGTAGGCGTCCAGCCCACGGTCGAGATTGATATCGTTCTGGTGGCCTGTCTTATGTACATGTATGTACATACAGTAAAGAACGGAGCGGAGCCTCAGCCGCAGAAAAACTCAGGGGGAGGAAATAAGATAAAAAAGGGATGACCCTGAAAAGGGTATGTGCTACTAATAGCTCGAACCTACCGGACCTCAGGGCCTCAGGGCGAAGAACTCCGCGCGTCGCAGGATTCGCCAGAAAAGCTGCGCCGCAGGGCCGGCTTAGCCAGCTCGTTCTTTACCTGGGCTAGCGTGGAGCCGGGGGACGCTTCGAGTTCGGGGAGGGGGGGGGGGGTTGCGTTACGTCTCTTCCATTGTTCGCTTCTGAACGGGTTTGCTGCTGGGAGAGTCAGACTCAGGCAGCCTCTTTTTAGACGACACGGAGACGAAACCCAAACGACGGCAGTTCTTCGGATCGAAGCTGAAAGGACAGACGCTCTGGCAGTTTTTGCCTTTGCGCATCGCATCTATTTTCCTTTCCTTCCCTCACTTACGGAGTACTTAGTCGGAGTTCTGGCCAGCCTTTCATTCTGCGTTCCCCGACTGATTGATTGATAAAGCGTCATCATCCTGCTCTGCGCCCGCATCGGCGTAACAGGCCTCCTCTGCCTGCACTCTCTCTCCAACTAACCTCGACAGACCAAAAATATACCTCACGACGATCCTCGACTCACCTCGCATCCCGTCGCCGGTGCGAAAAAGAAACTCTCCCCTCCACCGCCGCGATGGCGGGTCCGAACTCGCCATCTGCAGACTACTTCAACGATCTGTCCCGGCAATCCTCGACCCAACGGGAGACGACAACGTCGCAGTCGCAGTCCGGAACGTCGGGCGATAATAACAATGACAATAACAATAATAACGACGGCGCGGGGAGCGGGGCTGGCGCTGGTTCAGCAGCGCCTCAAAATCAAAACGAGGGAGGGGCAGCAGGAGGAGACAGCAGCTACATCCCGCGGACCAAGCGCATCGCCTGCGTGGTCTGCAGGAAGAGGAAGCTAAGATGCGACGGGAAGAAGCCCAGCTGCGGGACGTGCTCCCGGTTGGGGCATGACTGCGCATACGACGAGGTGCGCAAGAAGAGCGGTCCGAAGCGGGGATATGTGAAGCAGTTGGAGGCGCGTCTAGGTACTGTCTTCCTCCAACCAGGCGGCGTCTGCGCCGTCGCATAGAGCTCTCTATGTTCCTTTTGAGGGGAGACATTCTTTATTGACTTCTTTTCCAACGGAAATAGCTCAGGTGGAGACCCTCTTGAGAAGCCAGGAGCCAGAATCGCTACGGAATCAAGTGACGCAACCGCAGCAGCAGCAGAATTCATTCAGCGCTCCAATACCAAATGATGCGCTCCAAGGAATGCCTGATATCTCTATGCTCCCCAATGATCTCGATACCCAGATTCAGTCCCTTGCTCAGACTTTTGGACAGCAACCACCGGGCCAACCAGGTCTGCCTGGCGCGGACTTGGGGTTCAATGGAGAATTCCCCTGGGAGATGGTCAGTCTTGGATTGGAGGAGCCTTTGCCAGCTCAGGATGTAGTCGATGAGCTGTACGTCTTCCATAATCATAACGTCTTGCTTGGTGAAGTCCAGCTCCTAACAGAAGGACTCCCTTTAGCCATCAAACCTACTTTGAGAAAATCCATCCCTCTATACCGATAATACACCGACCGCGATACTTGGCTACCATGAGTCTGGCACCCAACATGCGGCCTCCGGTCTGCTTGCGGTATATAATCTGGTGCCTTGCTGCGTCTGTAAGCAACAAGTACTCCTTCTTGCAGGAGCATTTCTACCAGCGCGCACGCAAGTACGCGGAGATAGACGAGATGAAGGGTCATGGAGAGCACATGATCACCGTAGCCCACTGCCAGTGTTGGTCGCTCATCGCCTTGTACGAGTTCAAGATGATGTACTTCCCTCGGGCATGGATCAGCACCGGACGAGCCTCGAGGCTGGCGTTGATGATGGGCTTGCATCGGCTCGACGGCCTGGGCCTTGATGTGAAGCAGTGTCTGCCGCCGCCTCGTGACTGGACCGAACGAGAGGAGAGGAGGAGAGCCTTTTGGACGGCTTTCTGTCAGGATCGATATGCGAGTATTGGAACTGGGTGGCCCATGATGTTGGATGAGAGAGACGTAGGCATTTCCGCGTACGATGTGGGTTTTTTTTTTCTTACGGATGCTGACTGTGTCGACAGATATTAACGAACCTTCCTGCTACTGAGGAAGCATATGTAAAGAGCAAACCGCAACAGACTCCGACTCTCTCTGAGGTTCTGGCCGGCGAAGGCGCCTCGGCCTTGTCTCCCTTTGGCGGCGTTGTTCTGATGGCGTGTATCTTTGGCCGAAACCTCACCCATCTACACCGTCCCGACCCTCACGACAACGACGGCGACCTCAATGGCGAGTTTTGGAAGCGTCACAGGACGATCGACAATATACTTCTCCATACTTCGCTGTCGTTGCCCAGTCAACTTCGCCTGCCCAGTGGCATCTCGGATGCCAATATCGTCTTCTGCAATATGTGCATCCACACGTCAACCATCTGCTTACACCAAGCCGCGATCTTTAAGGCGGAGAAGAATCAAATGCCCAATCAGATCATAGCGGAGAGCAAGCGGAGGTGCATCATCGCTGCGGACCAGATCGCCAGCATAATGAAGATGGTCAGCCATATGGACTTGTCTGCGGTGCGTATTATATATAGATACATGGGATGCTGGAATCAGACAAACTGACAGTTCACAGATGAACCCATTCGTCGCTTTCTGCCTCTATGTTGCAGCGCGCGTCTTCGTGCAGTACCTCAAATCTCGTCCGGAAGACCAGACGGTTCGATCGTCTCTGCAGTTTCTCCTGTCCGCTCTGAACGCACTTAAGCACAAAAATCCCCTTACGGAATCGTTCCTCGTTCAACTGGATGTCGATCTGGAGGGTAGTGGACTCGAAACCCCGGACATTGGCCTGAAGCCCTCTTGCCCAACGAAGAAAGGAGCTGTAAGTGCTTTCTCCTCGAGTCGCGACTTATTATTCGGCAAGTTTTGCGCGCTAACGATGACAGTGCACCCTCCAGCCACGAGTCCCACTTGACGACGTTGAATGTTCCCCGTTGTTGACCATCCGCCAGTCTCAATCATCTGGCGCCGTCCTTGAGAGCCCTCTACAGGATGCGACACCTGTGGATCTTTCCGGAACTTCTTACGTTGAGTCCGGTTACAATTTGCTGAGCACTGCTCCTCTGCCGAGCCGACAGAAGCAGCCAGGCGTACAGCAGTCAAATACAACCGGCGGTTTTGGTTGTGACCTTCAAGGACTGCAGTCGTCTCGCAATCCGACACCCGGAACCGACGAGAGCGGACAACAAAGGCCGCATATTGACATGGACTTTTCGATCGATATGAGCCTCAGCGACCGTAACCAGTCATCCGACCATCCCACGCCATCGACCCTGAATTCGTCATCAAATACCTCCTTTACACCTTCGAGGACAGACCATCCATCGCCGCAAAAGCAGCAACAATCTAATATTATTCCCTCTAGTCAATATCCCCAGACTTCAGTAGCCAACGTCGCGAATCCAATCTCGATATCTCCGAACAGCGCGGCGTATCTCGCCAACGTCCAGTCTTTCAACGACCAATACTTTGGCCCCCTCCCTGATACACCTCAAGATACCGGTGGGACTGGAAACCCTTTCGCCATGACATCCGCATGGGAGTACCCAGTCAGTACCACTTCGACTGCGAATATTGATACGGCAGTGGGAGGAGAAGGAGGCACTGGAATGACTCCTCTTGGTGATAATAACCAGTGGACGCAGATTTTCGATGGGACGGGGTGGGAGAATTGGCGAACATGAAGCATCATGAAGACTGCATTTATTCGCTCGCTCGTCAGGCTATCTGATCAGATGATCTCGATTGCGACATGGTCATCGATATCACTGAAGCCGGTTCGCTCCAGGATGTCACCTCAGTACCTCGCCGTTGATGGTTCTCATCACTAGATTAGTAGTCTAGTCGACTTGCCATCCTGAGGTACTGTACGGTATGGATTCAGTCGGAGTCCATCTGGTATTAGCGTTGCACGATGCAACCTTTACTCGACCCAAATCGTATCTTATAATTTGATACGATACTACGAAATGCATCTTGCATTCTTCCCCCGCTTCCTGAGGCTCTCCTGGCAAGAAGAGCCAGCTTCCCGAGCGGTCGGTTATGCACGAACCCAACGTGCCAGCTCTCCCAATTTTCACATCTCTCCTTTCAAAGAGAGGGAAAAGCTCTCAGAGCTGTACGGGGAAGAAGCATACGAAGATACCACCCTAATGACCTGGGCTGCTATGCTCCAGGTCCGTGTATCCCTCAATTATCCAAAGTGACACCGGACGACTCCAGCCACAGAGTCCTCCAGCCTCAACACGATACACTCCCCACTCACTTACTCACTCACTTGATTCGGCGCAAGGAGTTGGGACAATGGAATATGGGATATACCATGCTAATGATGATCTTTCTTACAATTACATTTACGTTTACGTTTGTATATTCTCTATTTATTCTTTTTTTCTTCTCCCACGGGCACGGGTATGCCGTGCGTTTTCGAGTTTTTATTTTTATTTTTTTTCTGGCCGGAGCTGGAGCTGGAGTCACACATAACGGGTGTTCTTTCTCGCGACGTTGGAACCTGGAAGGGCGACGGTTAGACGGAATGGAACGGAACAGAAAAAAGTTCTGGGGGAGTGGTGTTTTGTCTATCGATTTTTCTTTTTTTTCTTTTTTTTCACGATTATGATTATTATTATTCTTCTTCTAACGACTTCCTGTTTCGCCTCTCATTGAGGCAACCGGATGATAGAAAACGGAAATGCTGTATGTATGTACGGTACCTATGTATGGACCGGACCGGACCGGGCTGGGCCGGGCCGTCGGGGTCCATCAGTCGATCAATCAATTGATTGATGAATTTATGTCATTGGCAGTATTCAAGCGTATGTGATGTGTGATGTGTACGTACGCGCAGTGGTACTACTTAGAGAGCACATAATGTCATATGTACGGATTGAACTAGATCCCGATCCATATGATCTAACAAACGTCCCTTTTCCCGTTCCCTTTGACTGTGTTTATTCGTTTCGGGCAATAAGATACACAGGTATATGCTCCGCACGTAGATACATAGATATACATATACAAATACCGCTTTCCCGCCCATAAATTTAACTAAGTTGGAAAGAAATATGAAAATGAAACTTTTCTAATCCCGTCTCCGCTCTCTCTATCCTATCCGAGATATCATCATCACTCACTAAGTCTTGAGGCTCGATTCGATGTATACTCCCGCAGAAGCAGAACGATCGGAAGCCTCCTTTCCCGTCAGACAGATTCCAGTAGTCGACTAGGTATCTAGATGAAAGCAATCACAAACTTCCCCCCGCCGCACCAACGATCCTCAACCCCCCGGCGCCACCAGCGCCCCCCGGTCCATCCGCCGTCACCGAGTACGCAAGCCAGTACCGCGACGGATGCCACGCGACGGCGGGGATCCCGACATTGGGCCCCCCGCCCGTCGACACCGTGAACACGCTCTCCCCCGTCTCGGCGTGGAAGATCTCCAGCCCGTTGCCGCCGCAGCCAGCCTCGTCGCACGCGCCGCACAGGAACCGCCCGTCAAAGCTCCAGCTCACGCCGCGCACGGCGCCGCCGTTGTTGCTCGACACGGTGCGCCGGCAGACCCAGTCCGTCGTGTCCCAGAGGGAGATGAGCGCGTCAGAGCCGCCGACGGCGAGGTACCGGCTGGTCGGGGAGAGGGCGAGCGAGAGGCACGCGGAGGTGTGCGCGTGCAGGGTGTGCCGGACCGTGAAGGAGGGGTAGGAGAGGATCTTGACGGTGCCGTCGCCCGTCGTGACGAGGAGGTCGAGGTCCGGGGCGGTTGGGGTGGGGATGTGGTGCGAGAAGGTGGTCGCGTTGGTCTGCACGGGTTGCGGGTGCGGGTCGAGGAGGGTGTAGGTTGTTGATCCTGTTGCTGCTGTTGCTGCTGGAGACGTGCTTGTTGTAGGGCTTGTGGCTGTTGCGTTGCTGGAGGAGCCGTTTGTGAGGAGCGTGGGAGTCGAGGGGCTCTCGACGGAGATGGGGATTAGGGTGTCATCCTATACGTACATATCATATCAGTTCAGTTCCTGCAGTCCCAGCTGTAGAATTGTATCTGAAAAACAATCAACTGGCTTCATACCTTTCTCCCAACGATAACCACGCTCCCGTCCGCAGACCACGAGAGCGTAAAGGCCTCGCCGCCAACATCCAGCCGGCTGACGCACGTCTTGGAGCGCACATCCCAGAAGCGCACGGTGCCGTCGCTGGAGCAGCTGGCCAGCTCCGAGTCCTTGACCGGGTTGAAGAGGACCTTCTCGATGCCCGCCGAGTGGCCGCGCAGCTCAGTCGAGTACTTGACGTGCGCGCGGTCAGGGTTCCAGATCCGCAGCGTGCGGTCCGCGGAGCCCGTGGCGATGAGCTGGCCCGTGGGGTTCCATGCGAGCGTGCGGATCCTGCGATGTCAGATCAGTCAGTAAGACAGCCCTTGTACAGCTCCTTTCTGTTGCATTGCTCGGATCAGAGCTGGGACGGGACGGTACGGGACGTACGTATGAGACCCGGGCCCTCGCGCGGCGGGATCGTGGTAGCTCTGGGTCTTGAGAGTGCTGAAGAGGTACGCGAAACGATCCTTGGGGACGAGGCGGCGGGGAGGAGGGGGAGGCATCGCGGACTGCTGCTTGTTATTATCCTGCTGCTGCTGCTGCTGCTGCTGCTGCTGCTCTAGCGGGTGCGGCAGCGATGATAGCCCACATGCATGCCCGAGGGGGCCGTCGGCGGCGCAGTCGAGGTCAAGCGATCGCGATCGGGACCCGGATCTCACGCCAGAGGTGCAGTCATGAGCATTGGGATTGACGGAGGGCAGAAGACGCGCGGTGGGATCGCGATCCTGCGGAGGACGGTGGTCGTCCGCAGATGCTGGGAGGGTGGTGGCCTGAGGCATCCTATCTCCCGATATATGTACGAGCTCTTTCCACCTTATGGGACATCAGTTATATATCACAGGATTGCGCCGCTTAGATGAAGAGATTTTCACACTATTTCACTGCATGATTTGCTCTTCACTTCAGCTTTAATGCTTAACTGTGCATGGTTTGCATTCCCTGTTGTGCGTTGTCACCGTGGTGAGCAAACGGCCTCTGACTGAAGTCAGAAAGCAAAGCAAACAGGAGATACAACGCTGCAGGATCCCTATCTTTGATTTGTTTCATCTGGAGGCATTGTAGGTGAGCTATGCGTCTGTACGTTTCCTTGCTCAATTTTCTAGACTCAGTGCTATTCTATTAACCTCATGAATGGGTCCAAGAAAACAGAGTACATACTGAGTAGATACAAAAGGAGGATGATAATCCTAGGAGCTCTCTGGCTTCCAGGATGAGTTGGATGCCATCCATAGATTTTTCCTGAAACAAGAATGTGTTCCGGTTGATTCTCTGGAACGTCGCTTCCAGTACCACACCGGCATCTTTTGTCTCAGATCCGACAGTCGGCTTGCGTTTTTGAAGCCGAAAAGACGCAGCATCCCTTTATAAAAGGGCCACCGATCCTGCGTAAAGTCCTGCTGATTTGAGCACCCTTCCCTGCTGCGGCTCAGCGAGACAGCGCTGACCTGAGATAATAGGGGACATAACTTTCGTGAGTCTTCGACTACCTCCCCCCCCCCCCCCC